>Ga0209068_10000011_pt1 | contig 152837 bp, 154 predicted proteins | sample ColStrG_CSR_2012_FD_187200 | JGI IMG/M metagenome (GOLD analysis project Ga0209068, IMG submission 187200) | Freshwater sediment microbial communities in response to fracking from Pennsylvania, USA - Cold Stream Run_MetaG_CSR_2012 (SPAdes)... | ecosystem: Environmental > Aquatic > Freshwater...
ATGGTACCCTTACCAAGGGAGAAGAAACCTTCATGGACTTTTCACAGGGGTTGACGTTTACCGTTCTGCTGTTCTCGCTCTCCACGGGATTGTTGTCCTTCCTGTCTCCCTGCATACTGCCCTTGATCCCTTCCTATGTCTCCTATATCACGGGAATAAGCTATGATGAGCTGGCAAGCCCTGAATCGCGCAGAAAGAACATGAAAATTACGCTGCTCCATTCCATCGCGTTTGTCGCGGGGTTCACCATCATTTTTGATCTTTTGGGAGCAACGGCGTTTCTTGCCGGCAGTATTCTGTCGCAGCACCTGGATAGTATCCGGATCGCGGGCGGTGTGTTCGTCATCATCATGGGCGTTTTTGTCATGGATGTGGTGCGCATACCCTTTCTGCAGCAGGAAGCAAAACTGCGCTTAAAAACGCGGCCTGCAGGGTATGCGGGCACGGTTGCTATCGGTATGGTTTTCGGCGCGGGGTGGACCCCGTGCACCGGCCCTTTTCTGGGATCAATGCTGACGCTGGCCGCGAACGCGGACACCGCGGGCAAAGGCATAACGCTGTTGACGTTTTATTCACTCGGCCTCGGGATTCCGTTTGTTCTTTCGGCAATCGCCATCAGCGCTTTTTTGTCGACGTTCGACAAACTGAAAAAATATCTCAGGGCCATTAAAATAATCAGCGGCGTTATCCTGATCATCATGGGGGTCCTGCTTCTGATGGATAAGCTGACGATCCTGATACCGCGGTAGAATTCCTGGGGAGATAAATACGTATGGTATCCGAAGGTCCGGACGCGCTGCATGACAAGAATGCGCCTCTTTACACCATGGGCGTCGCCGCAAAACTTGTCGGGACCACGCCGCAGACCCTCCGTCTGTACGAGAAACACGGGCTGATCCAGCCGACGCGGGAGCGCAGGAACAGATTGTATGCGGAGAGCGATATCAAATGGCTGCGCTGTATACGAGAGCTGATCCATAAGAGGAAGATCAGCATTGAGGGGATCAAGAAGCTGCTCGACTATGCGACGTGCTGGGAGATCAAGGATTGTCCCGAGGAACGTCGCCAGGTCTGCTCGGCTGTTACCAACAGGAGCAAACAGCGCTAAAAGATAACGGCGCGCTATCTAAGGATGAGTACTGATACTTGATCCGCAGTCTACCTATCAGGGGTGTTCTTCCACCCAGACTTCTCCTTCGGGGGTAGTTTCTTTTTTCCAGATCGGCGTAATCCGCTTTAATTCATCAATGCAGAATCTGCAGGCGTTGAACGCTTCGTCGCGGTGTCCTGACGCGACCGCGATCAGCACGATGTTTTCCCCCACCGGGATCGTGCCGATCCGGTGAATGATGGCGATATCGATCACGCCGAAGTCTTCGATCGCCCGTTTCCTTATTTCCGCGAGCTTCTTCTCCGCCATGCCGGGGTAATGCTCGAACTCAAGCTTCGCCACCTGCCTGCCCTGCGAGATATCCCGCGTGGTTCCGAGAAAGGTCACGATAGCCCCGATTGCAGTCGATGTTTTCTTGAGCTGGTCTGTCTCCTGGTCGAGAGAAAAAGGCGCTGTCTGGATGCGGACATTCTTCGATCCGCTACTGCCTCCCGAAAATGGCGGCATGAGCGCCACTTCGTCGTTGTCTTTGATCAATGCATCCTGCTTGACGAACTCCTGATTCACCGAAATTAATATTCCACCCCGAGACAGGATATCCGAGAGCGCGGGATAGTCCTTGGAAATTTGCCTGAGCAATTCAGACACCGTCGTTGGGCCGGCAGGAATTGTTAGTTCTCCTGCACCGGCTTTGTCTTTCAGTATGGCGAAGAGCTTGATGACTATCATAAATGAGTCTCTGGAGTTCATAGAGTTTATAGAGTCAATAGAGTAAAAAGTCTAACCAGAGTCCCTTAAGTTTACGTGATCTGAAGAATTATAACTCTATGAACTCTATGAACGCAATAACTCTACGGACCGCTTTTTATCACACATTGCAGCATTTCGAGTTCGTCTTGGTCGAACCAGGTGAGTCCGCAGAAACTACACCGGTCGATCTCTATAAAGTACGCTGCGCTATAGAAGCCTCGATACATGGGGTTATTACATTTCGGACAGAGCAAGAGCGGGATAGATCCCTTGTTGACCTTCATCAACTTCTCTTGCGCGAACTTGAGCTGGTTATCCTTTATGGTGGTCTTTGCGAGCGCCTTTACCCGCTCTGAGCAAAGCCGGTCCTGGTTTGTTCGCGCAAGGATGCGCGGAATTTTACTGCTTTCCACGAGGGTGCCGGCACAAAAACGGCACTGGTAAATCTGGGTGCCCTCGTATGATTCCTCCACAAGTTGCTGTCTGCACGAGGGGCAGCAGAACGAAGAGCCGGCTTGTTCCTGCTTGAGTCGGTCCGTGAATATGGCGTTGATGAGCGGGTCCTTCCATGCGCGGTCAACTGCCTGTTTGTCTCCTGTCCTGATCCAGGTCAGCGGCGAGAGCCAGGGCAATCCGTTGAGTTCCGCAAAGGCGAAGGGACCCTGCCACTGCTGCTGGGGGTTCATGGCATAATAGTCAGATCCGGCAAGAGAAGGCGTTGGCGCGGTTTGCGCCTTCATGTTCACGGCAAGTCCGGCAATGTTCGTGTGGGCCATGGTAAGCAGAATGTCGATCCGCTTTTGGATCGGAGGATGGGTAGAGAAGAGATCAGCCAGAAGACCCTCGGCTTCATCCAGAGCAGTTGCCTCGGGGTTTACGATGCAGAGCATCTCATAACCGTTCCCGATAAATCCCGCGCCCCGCCAGTTGCGCGAAAGCAGATACAAGGTTTCCACGAGCGCTATGGGGTCCCGTGTCATACGCACCGCGGCTGCGTCAGCGCGGTATTCCCGCTCGCGCGAAATGAACATGTTCACGAGCTTGCTCAGCTGGAGCATGAGCCATGCGAGAAGAAGGGCCGGATGAAGAGGCCTTGTACGGCTCGATTGCGCAGAGCTTTCCACGAATGAAGACAACGTGCCGAACAAGCTTGCGGCCACGGTCGTCTCCAGGCAGTCGCCGGAAAGGACGTGATGCACCTCGTGCGCGACCACGGCCTCTATTTGCGGCCTGGTCAACCGAGAGAGCATGCCTTCAGTGATGGCGATCACGGCATTCCCGTTCAAGTCTGCCGCAGCCAGGGCATTCATGGAGAGCGTCGGTATGACAGCGGATTGAATGTGTTGAGTGTTGCCCGTGACCGCGTGGATTTCCTGCATGATGTTTACAAATTTTTTGTGGACTTCATCTTTCGGGTCAGGCGGCTGCGCATTGAGTCCCCGGATTACATCAGACACGGCATTGGAGGCGGAAAACCAAAAGTGAATTCCAGCCACCAGCAGGGCCAGGAGAAACGCAAAGATCCAATCGCGCATCGGTATATGCGTGGCATGGGGGAGGAGAGGCGCGGCAAGAACGAGGATGATTGCAAAATACAGGGCCATAAGGAACAGAAACAGCGCCCAGATCCGCCAGGTTTTCTGTTTCTCTATGTCGATGAAAGTTAAGGGCATGTCGTAAAACAGGAGTCTGGAGCCAGAAGACAAGAGCCAGGAGAAAGGACTAAATCTTTGTTGCGTTTGCCCTATTCCGCATTCCGAAATCCGCACTCCGCATTCGATTTACTTTCTCAGGCTCAAATTTACGCTCGGTACGGCGCGATCCGTCTCTTCTGCTCCGAAGTATTCTTCGGTTTTAAAATTGAACGTGGATGAAACAAAGTTGTTCGGGAACACCTGGAGCTTCGTGCGGTAGTTTGCGACGAGATCATTATACAGCTGCCGCGCGAAGGATATCCGGTTCTCCGTGGACGTTAGTTCTTCCTGGAGCTGCATCACATTCTGGTTGCTCTTGAGCGCGGGGTAGTTTTCCATTACGGCGAAGAGCTTGCCCAGGGCCTGGGTGAGCATGTTCTCGGCCTCTGCCTTGGTGGCCGTAGTGGGGGCCGATACTGCCCGTGCCCGCGCCGAGATTACTTTTTCGAGCGTGTCCTGCTCGAACTCCATTGCACCCTTCACAGTCGAGACAAGGTTCGGGATGAGGTCATGCCTCCGCTTGAGCTGCACATCTATTTGTTTCCATGCGTTCTGAACGTCATTGCGTATCGAAATGAGACCGTTGTAAATCAGAATGAGCCAGACCAGGACCAATACGAGCGCTGCGAGAATAATCCACCCAACCATATGTCCTCCTTAAACTGCGTAATGAGTAAAGCCGGATTCCTGTCGCACGATGCTAGTTATTGATACCGGCATTATATCACAAAGAACCTTCGATTTTACGCCTATTATTTTTTGATGCATTCGTAGAAAATCACAATCTACGACTGAGGCGCGGAGACACGGAGAAATGGAATATTGAAAATGATAATGATAATGATAATGATTCCTCTGCGTCTCTGCGGTTAAATACAAATTATTCCGAGTCTATCTATTGTTCGTCTTCAGCCAAAAGCGGTTTGTCGGAATGAGGGAAAAAACCGCGTGCCTCCGCTTCGGAGAAGAGCCTGCGTATTGCTGCCAGCCCTTCCTGGCCCAGGTCCAGTGAAAAGTCGTTCACGTACAGGTCGATATGGCTCCTCATGACTTGCGCATCCAGCTCCTGACCGTGTTGTCTGCAATATTCCATGACCTCAGGGACATGCGTACGCGCGTACTGCAGGCTGTCCCTGATACCCGCTTCTATGCGCAGCAGAACATCGCGACCGAGCGAGCGTTTTCCGAGTATACCGCCCAAGGGTATCGGCAGGCCGGAATAGCGCTCCCACCATTCACCGAGGTCGAGAAGTTTTTCGAGTTTGTGGAACGGATAGGTAAAGCGGCTCTCGTGAATGATAAGTCCGGCGTCCGTCTCTCCGCGTGAAACCACATCCATGATGCGGTCGAACTCCATTATGGTAAGGTTCGCGATCGACGGATCAAAGAGCCGGAGCAGCAGGTATGCGGTGGTGAGCTTGCCGGGAATGGCAATGGTCCCTTTTGGGAGGTCCGCGAGCTTCGTGCCGGGCCGTGCCACAATGAGCGGGCCACAACCTCTTCCGAGCGCACCGCCGGAGCGGAGGAGCGCGTATTGGTCGCGCAAATAACCCAGGGCATGATACGAGATTTTGGTGATGTCGAGCGCGCCTTCGAGCGCCATCCGGTTCAGGGTCTCGACGTCATCGAGCTGTTCGCGAAATTCAATGCCCGGGAGCATCACTTTCCCATGCACCAGCGCATAAAAGATAAACGTGTCGTTCGGGCAAGGGGAATAGCCTATGGTCAGCGTTTGAGTCATAGAAGATGGCACTTAGTTCATAGCTCGTAGTAAATGCTTTGGCTACGAACTACCAGCTATGAACTATCAACTAGGGGCTGCCTTACCTCACGGAGTAAAGATTTCTAATATCTGGGCAACAGCCTTTTGGGCTGCATTGGCCGCCCGTGGGATATCCCACTTGTCGACATCCCGGTCTTCCGCAATGTTTGAAATGCCGCGCACTTCGAGCCAGGGGATCCCGTGCAATTCCGCGACCTGCGCAGCTGCCGCGCCCTCCATGTTTTCGCATAAACCATGATAGCGTTCTTCCAACTCGCGTGCACGCGACAGCGTTCCGGTGCACGTGGACAGGGTAACAAAAGTGCCGAGGAGCACTTCATCGACGTCGCTTTCCTGATGAGACACGAGCGCCTGCAGCGCCCGTTTTAACAGGTCCTCGCGCGCAGGATAGGTAGTATAAATCATCGAGGTAGCTGTTTTGATGAGAGGGATGCCGATATATTCCGCGTCCTTAAATCCGTCCAGGCACATGACCCCTTCGTCGCCGGCAATTTCTTCTTTTGCGATCGCGACATCGCCTATTTTTGCGCCCGATGAAGGATATGCCCCTCCTACGCCGAAGATAATAAGGGCTTTGGGGTGATACTGCGACAGCAGCAGGGTGGCTGCATGTGCGGCATTGACCTTGCCCATCCCTCCGACGCAGAGCCGTATCTGCTGGCCGGCAAGCGTTCCCTCAATGATCGACTTGGAACCGAGCATCGTGGACTTGGTCATTGCTGTTGTTGCGAGAAGAAATTCCGCTTCAGCCTGTACTGCACAGAGCAGGGCGATCATATTAATCCTTTCCTAATGAATACTTCATTGTAATACCAAACGAGTATCTACCTGGGGAAAGTCGCTCATGAAGGCCTTTTTAAGGGCAAAAACCGCAAATATACCCTTAAAATATCCCGAATAGTACCATACTTTTGATTGCACTTCTACTTTAAATTTGCTATGATGTGCGCGATTTACAGGTATTTTCCCTCATATTTTCTCTTCTTCAGGCTTGGGGGAATTGCGAAAAACCGGGATTTTCCCATATAATTTTTTTTCGAGAGTTACGGAGGGAGCGAAGATGCTGCGTTTTCTGACTGCCGGAGAATCTCACGGCGAGCTGCTGATGGGGATCATCGAGGGGCTGCCTGCGGGCCTCTTGATCAGGGTGACGGATATTGACCGCGACCTCAGCCGCCGACAGGCGGGATACGGCCGCGGCAACCGGATGAAGATCGAGAAGGACTCGGTCAAGATTTATACCGGAGTGCGCTGGGGGAGGACACTCGGAAGCCCGATCGGCCTTATGATCCGCAACAAGGACTGGGAGAACTGGCGCGACAAGATGTCTCCGGATCCGATGTTCCTGAACTCGGCAGCCCCGGTTACGCGCCCCCGCCCTGGCCATGCGGATCTGGCGGGCGCCCTGAAGTACGGCACGACCGATGTCCGGAATATCCTTGAGCGTTCGAGCGCCCGGGAGACCGCAATGCGTGTTGCCGTGGGCTCCGTGGCCAAGCGATTGTTGGAAGAGTTCGGCATCGAAGTCATGAGCCATGTGCTTTCCATCGATGGCGTGTTTGCCAAAGTTTCGAAGACTTCGCCGAAGGAGATCAAGAAACGGGCTGAGGCCTCTGAACTCCGCTGCTCGGACCCGGAAGCCGAGAAGCGGATGATGCGCAGGATCGATGCGGCCAAGGCCGCGGGAGATTCGCTGGGCGGGGTGTTCGAAGTGATCGTCACCGGGGCGCCCGCGGGGCTCGGAAGCCACACGCACTGGGACCGGAAACTCGACGGCAAACTCGCGGCTGCGCTCATGAGCATTCAGGCCATCAAGGGCGTTGAGGTGGGCGCGGGGTTCGGGACGGCGAACCGCCCGGGCTCGCTGGTGCACGATGAGATTTACTGGAGCAAGAAAGACGGTTTCTATCGCAAGACAAACATGGCAGGCGGCATCGAGGGCGGAATAAGTAACGGCGAGATCATTACGCTTCGCGCGGCTATGAAACCGATCCCCACGCTCATGAAGCCGCTTCGGTCGGCTGACCTGGTAAGCAAGAAGCCGTTCAAGGCGAGCGTGGAACGCTCCGATGTCTGCGCAGTGCCGGCTGCCGGTGTCGTGGCCGAGGCAGCAGTCGCCTACGAGCTGGCAGCGGCCATGATCGAGAAATTCGGCGGCGACAGCATCGACGAGATGAAGCGAAACTACCACTGGTACGACAAACACCTGAAGATGCGGATGGAAATGGAAGAGTCAAAAGGGCAGTAGTCAGAAGGCAGGAGCCAGGAGCCAGAAGGCAGAAGGCAGAAGGCAGAAGGCAGAAGGCAGAAGGCAGAAGGCAGAAGGCAGAAGGCAGAAGAAACTCCAACGCTCAACCAGCGAGTTCGTAATGATTTGGTAATTGAAGATTGGTGCTCTCGTAAAAAGTCTAAACGCCCAATTTGTCATTTCGAACAAAGTGAGAAATCTTGGTTCTCCAATACGTTGAAAGACCCCTCTCTTTGTTCGGGGTGACACATCCTTGCTTTTTACGAATCCATCAAGATTGGTGCTTTGGATATTATTTGCAATTTGAGATTTAGATATTGGGATTTGACGTAAGGCTATGTTCAAAAACATCATCCTCACCGGCTTCATGGGCGTCGGTAAAACGAGCGTGGGCACGCGGCTTGCGAAGGACCTGGCGTACACGTTCGTGGATACGGACGCGCTGATCGAAGCTGATCAAAAGATAACCATCACCGAGATTTTTTCCACCTTCGGAGAATCCTCTTTCCGCGACATCGAGTCCCGAATCATCCGTCAGGTCCTGGAAAATGAAAACCAGGTGATTTCCACCGGCGGCGGCGCAGTGATCCGGGATGAAAATCGCGCTGCCTTCAAAAAGGCCGGCATCGTGATATGCCTCTCCGCGCGCGCCGAAACCATTCTCGACCGCATCAAGCATGAGACCCATCGGCCCCTGCTCCAAATCCCGGACCCCCTGGCGAAGATCAGGGAACTCCTCGACAGCCGAGGAAAATTTTACCACCAGGCCGATTTTGTTATCGACACCTCAGAAAAGTCCGTTGACGAAGTGATCAGCGAGATCAAAGAGAGACTCAAACATGCATATTGTTAAGGTAAACCTCGGCGACAGAAGTTACGACATCGAGATCGGCACCTCTCTTGGGCAGGCAGGAGAACAGCTCAGGGGACTCGACCTCGGGAAGAAGATCGCTCTTGTAACGAACCCTACGGTCAAAAAGCTCTATGGACAACGCGTCGTGGACGCCCTCAAGGCCGCGGGGTTTCTGGTGATGTCTATAGAAATTCCCGATGGCGAGCAGCACAAGACCCTTGACTGGGCAAACTCCATCTACACAGCTCTTCTTATCAACGGCTTTGACCGCAAGTCCGCGCTGGTTGCGCTCGGCGGCGGCGTGATCGGCGATCTTACGGGATTTGGCGCGGCCACGTACATGCGCGGGATTCCTTTTATTCAGATTCCCACAACGCTGCTCGCGATGGTGGACAGCAGCGTCGGCGGCAAGACCGGCGTCAACCATCCCATGGGCAAGAACATGATCGGCGCGTTCTATCAGCCGATGAAAGTTTTGATGGATCTGAGCGTGCTCAAGACCCTGCCGAAAGAAGAATTGCTCGCGGGCCTGGCCGAGGTGATCAAATACGGCGTGATCGCGGACGAAGCGCTGTTCGCGTATCTCGATAAGAACCGGGAGAGCATCCTTGCTCTTGATCCTGACGCGCTTACCCATATCATTCGCCGTTCGTGCGAGATCAAGGCGGACGTGGTGAGCAAGGACGAGCGAGAGAGCGGCCTCCGCGCGATCCTCAATTTCGGCCATACCGTGGGCCATGCCGTCGAGAACGCGGAAAACTACACCATGCGCCACGGTTATGCGGTTGCCATCGGCATGGTCTATGCCTCACGTCTTGCTTATCGCACAGGCTTGTGCGATGCTTCGGTCCCTGAGCGCGTGGAAAGGCTGATCAAGGCTTATGGTCTGCCCGTGAACCTCGCAGCGCTCAGCCGCAAGCCCTCAGTGACCGAGCTTATGGACACCATGCAGATCGACAAGAAGGCGGAAGGCGGTAAAGTGAAGTTTATCCTCCCGAAGAAGATCGGAGAAGTGGTTATCACGAAGGAATGGGAAGAGGGAGCGCTGAGAGAGGTGCTGGAAAAATAATACATATCGGCAGTTGACCGTAACGGAATCCCACATCTCAACCCTTCTCCACACTCCACTATCCCGCTGAAGTCGCATATTGTTTGTTGACAACACACGCTGTGCGTATATAATAGAATTACGTTAGATTGCCGGTCGATAGAGAACGGTGAGGCGCGATTCGCATGAAAAAACTTGATGAAATCATTAGAATAATCAGAGAACACTTGCCGGCCCTTAGGGAAAAGTACAAGGTTAAGGGCCTTGATGTGTTCGGTTCCTATAAGCGGGATGAACAGAAGGAAGGGAGCGACGTCGATATCCTTGTGGAATTTTCCAAGACGATTGATCTCTTTATGTTCATGGAGCTTGAAGAAGAGTTAAGTTCCATGCTCGGGATTAAAGTTGATCTGGTAATGAAGGACACGCTGAAGCCGCGGATTAAACAGCGGATACTGAGCGAGGCCGTTCCCGTATGAGCAGAGACATCAGGCTTTATCTCGACGATATTATCGAAGCGATAGAGAAGATTGAGGAGTATACGGAAGGCCTGAACATTGAACAGGCGGAGAACGACGGCAAAACGTTCGATGCAGTCATCAGAAACTTCGAGATTATTGGAGAAGCCGCAAAGAACGTCCCGCAGGAAGTACGAGACGCATACCCGGATGTGCCATGGAAAGAAATGGCCGGCATGCGGGACAAACTGGCGCATGAGTATTTCGGTATTCGGTTCGATGTTGTCTGGAGCACGATTAAAGACCGTTTGCCTCGGCTTAAACAGTCGGTCAAGGCAATCCTTAGACAGATGGACAAATGACCAACGAGACCATCGATATTGATGTGTGGAAGAGTTTAACGAACTATAGACACTCCCCCAGCCTTTCTCGTCTCGTCGTGCTGCATACGCATCATCAATGATGACCGCCTCAACCACATATCTCGCTCAACTGTTGTCGCTCACCCCTCATCCAATCTATCTCGTCGGCGGTTCTGTCCGCGATCTGTTGATCGGGAAAAAAGACATCAAGGATATCGATCTGGTGATTCCCGTTGGTTCAGAGTCCGTGGCGCGAGTGTTTGCTGACAAGATCGCCGGAAGCTTCTTCTTTCTCGATGAAGAACGAAAGATAACGCGTGTCGTAAAACATACGGATGAAGGCGCCATTCAATTCGACTTTACTAACTTCGAAGGGCAGGATTTGAACGCGGATCTCGGACGCAGGGATTTTACGATCAATGCCATGGCGCTGGATCTGCGGCAGTTCGTCAAAGATCAAACACTCGAAAATATTATCGACCCGTTTCATGGGAAAGAAGATGTAGCGAATAAACTGCTCTGTACTGTTAAGCCTGAAGTGCTGGATGAAGACCCGCTCCGGCTCTTGCGTGCAGCGCGGTTTGCGACAACACTCGGGTTTACGATAGAAGAGGGGACTGCGGAACAAATCCGGAAACGAGCTAAACTCATTACCAAGCCGTCGCCCGAGCGAGTCAGGGATGAGTTCTTTCAGATTCTTTCAGAGCGAAATGCAGGAAAGCATCTGAGCCTCCTGGATTCACTCGGGATGCTCATTCCGCTTCTGCCCGAACTTGTCCAGCTTCGTGGATTTAAACCCGGTTTTTATCAGGACCACGATGTCCTTATGCATTCCATCAGCACAGCAGGATATCTCGACAGCGTGATGGATGATCTGATGAAGATATCGCCTGCGCATGCGGACAAGGTGCTCGCCCACCTCGAAGAGGTCGTGGAACAGTTCGTGCCGCGCAAGGCCGCGCTGCGTTTTGCCTGTCTCTTGCACGACATGGCGAAACCGGATACGTTCTCGGACACGGCCGGCCGCATCAAATTTCACGGCCACGACAATCTCGGCGCGGAAAAAGCAGCGCTGGTCTGCCGGAGGTTCAGACTATCGCGGAATGTTGAGGCGCTGGTCACAAAAGTGATTAAATACCACATGCGGCTGTTCAATCTTTCTACCGCGGGCGGGTTGAGTAAGAATGCCTTGTATCGCTACTGCCGCGACCTCCGAGATTTTCTGCCCGAAAGCCTGCTCCTCGCGCAGGCGGACGCGCGCGCCACGCGCGAAGTAATGCCGAAAGAAAAATTTTCCGATACCGAGAAGCCGATGGCCGCGGCGCTGGATTATTATTACACAAAGTTTCTGAAGGTCGAGGCAAAGCCGCTCGTGACAGGTCAGGACCTGATAGATCGCGGCCTTAAACCAGGGCCGCGGTTCCGGGAAATATTGGAGGAGATCAAGGAACGCCAGGCAGAGGGGACGCTCAAGGATCGGCAAGAGGCGCTGGAGTATCTTTCCGGGCCGAAATAGTATTTTTTTCAGCTCGGAAATTCCAAATCCCAAATGGCAAACATCAAATAATAACCAATGTTTAAGTTCCAATATCCAAATGGTTTGGTGTTTGGTTATTGGAGCTTATTTGTGATTTGTTGTTTGAAAATTGTTTTTTGCTATAGTCCGTTCACAAGCTTGTACAATTCCGGATACTCTTTTTTTGCCTCAGCAATATCCGATTTCAGCAGCCGCAACGCCTCGGGCACGTGCTTAAGAAAATATTTTTTACCTTTAACCACGGACAGGAAACCGTATGCGCCGAGGGCCTGCATGTGGCGCTGGAGGCGGCAGGGGGTGAGGCTGTCCATAAAACCGCGTTCGTTAAAGTCCTTCGCAGCCTTCTTCATCTCGGTTGCATAATACGTGATTAAATTTTCACGCACGTTGTCGTCAAGCCGGTGATACGGGTCCCAGAGGATCGAGGCGAGGTCATACGCAGCAGGCGCCATGCGCGCGCCCTGGTAGTCGATGAGGCGCGGTACCGCGTGGTGCGTCATCATGAGGTTCTGGCACTGGAAATCGCGATGGATCACGCTTTTAGGAAACGCATCCGCTTTTCGCGCAAGCCGTTCGAACTCTTGATCCAGCGCCTCTCCGTTCTCCAGCGGTGCCTTGCTCAGCCCGATGACGAACCGGTCCAGAAAATAACTTGTTTCCCAGCGCAAGTAATCATAGCCGAATATTCGCTCCTGGAGCATCGGGCATTCATGCACATGCTCGGTTGCGAGCGAATGGAGCGCGACGAGAATATCGAGAACGTTTTGATAGACCTCTTCGATATGCCCATTGCCGTGCGGGAGCTTCATGTAGGAATACAGGCTGGTATCGCCCAGGTCTTCGAACAGCGCCCGTTTGTTCGCGTCGTCTGTTGCGAGCAGACTCGGCACGGGCATGGCGTGCATGGAAAAAAATCGGGTATAGACGATATGACGTTCATAATCCGGATCGTCTGGTTTACACTCCATGAGCACCGCGGTTTTACCGTCATTTCGCACGCGGAAGTAGCGGCGGTCTGATCCGCCGAGGCCGATCAGGATCGCGTCGCTCCAGAGTGCGGATGGGCTGCCTGCGAGCCCAAAGTATCCGGCAAAGAGCGGGTCATTGAGCGACACCCGCTTCTTTTGAGCGGCATGGAGCGAGGGCTGCATGTCCGATTCCGAAAGGGAGACTGCATAGTCCGGCCCGAGGATGCGGTTCTGATGCCTGCCTGAAACACGCGCCCCGGGCATGACGATGCAGTTCTTGAGATTCGACCCATCCTGGATTTCACTATCCGATTCAATCGCCACATAGCCGTTGATTTCAATATTCCCGCATTGGGCGGATGAGGAGATATGGACGGTTTCGCCATCCTCTCGCAGGGCATCAAGGATCGCGCGCGAGTAGGTCACGGGATTGCCGATATCGTTCCACGAGCAGCCGGTGAAGTCCATGGCGCGTACCTTGCAGCCTGCCTTGGACGCGGCGATCCAGGCAACCGTGGCATGGGAAACTCCGGAAGGAAGGAATTTCAGGATCTCGGGAGAATACACTGCAATGCCAGTGTAAGCGACTTTTTCGGCGCTCGTTTGCGGATCAGGCCTGGAGGCCCCGGGATTTTCCACATCGATCACCTGGCCGTTCTTGTCGATGACGACGTTGCTCAGATCAGGCAAACGATGACATGCAAGGGTCGCGCAGTTTCCTGAAGACAGATGCTCCTGGATCAGGCGTGAGAAGTCGATATCAAGAAGAATATCCGAGTTATGGACGATGAACGGTTTGGAAGACAAAAAAGCTTCGGCATTCTTGAGCGCCCCGCCTGTGCCGAGGATCGGGTCTTCAGGAAAGAAGGTGACCTGTTCCGCGTAGGGAGAATTCTTGATCCAGTCTTGGATCATCTCCGGTTTGTAGTGAAGATTGATCCCTATGTTACCGGAACAGACTGAGGTCAGCTTTTCAAGGATGATTCCCATCAGTGGTTTGCCGAGCACCGGCAAGAGCGGCTTGGGCAGATGGTTCGTGATCGGCCTGAGCCTCTCGCCGAGGCCTGCCGCGGGGAGAAAAAAATTGATTGGGAATTTAGACATAATTTTGCCGAGTAGTCAGTAGTCAGGAAACAGGAGCCAGGAGAAATCGCGGATTAGACAAATAGATAAAAGTAGAGGCTTCTGAACTCTGGATTCTGACTCACAATTATTTATATAGTAAGTATTGCTTCCTTAGTTTCTCAAACGCCTTTGCCTCTTCTTTCCACCATGCTTCCATACTGCTGAGGTCTGCCCAGGACTCGATGTCTTTTCTCAAGCGGTCGGTTCCCGCAAGGATGTCGATCGGCAGCAGTACCTGCTCATATTCATAGGGGGGCTGTTTCCACTTGAAGTCGCGCGGATACGTGTTATGGATCGCTTTGATGATTGCCACGCCGGTCTTGAACGGCCTGAATTTCTCTCGGTCAGTCACGTGAATCTGCGCGCCGTGGCAAAGCATATTCACATGCTTCTGAAAGGTTGGCTCAAAAGAAAGCGGACGAAACACGACGCCGGGCAACTTGAATTCCTTCAGCACGCTCACCAAAGTCTCGGCGTGGATGAACGGCGCGCCGAAGATTTCGAACGGCCTCGTTGTGCCGCGTCCCTCCGAGATGTTCGTTCCTTCGAGCAGGCACATGCCGGGATACACGAGCGCGGTGTCGAGCATGGGCATGTTGGGCGACGGCAGGACCCACGGCAGGCCTGTCTGGTCGAACCATATCTTCCGCTTCCATCCCTGCATTGGAATGACTCGATAGTCCAGTCCGGGATGGAATGAATCCTGGAGATATGTGCCGATCTCAGCGATAGTCATGCCATGGCGCACGGGCAAAGGACGGAGCCCCACGAAGGACGCGAACTCGGGCTTCAGCATTGGGCCTTCCATTGCCTGGCCGTTAATGGGATTCGGGCGGTCCAGCACGATCACGGTCTTTCCCGATGAGCCACACGCTTGCATGCAGAGTTCCAGTGTCCAGATGAAGGTGTAATATCTTGCTCCCACGTCCTGCAAATCGATCACCAGCACGTCGATGTTCGAAAGCATTTCGCGTGAAGGTTTTCGCGTTTTGCCGTAGAGGCTGTAAACGGGAATATTGGTTGCGGGATCGCGGAAGCCCTCCCACTCGATCATATTGTCCTGGGTATGGCCGAGGATGCCGTGCTGCGGGCCGAAGAGCGCGGAGAACTGGAATTTCTTCGATGTACTCAGGAGCGTTGTCGCATGTTGTAGCCCTCGGTCAATTGATGCGGGGTGCGCCACGAGCCCTACTCGCGCGCCCTTCAGGTCCTTGGGCCAGAGTTTCTCTATGAGATCAAGACCAATGAGAGTCCCTTTTTGCTTTAAAGGCATGCCAGATTATATTAACAACAGTCTTGAATAGCAACAGGAAAGTTCCGAGCATGGGGACGAGGATGAATACTGATTTTTCAAGATTTGTCATTTCGAACAAAGTGAGAAATCTTGGTAGTGGGTTATGCCAATTCATATTTTTATCTTTCTTGACATGAATATCATTTTTCGCTAAAGTCTAAATGGTTAACGCCTATGAAAAATAAACTGCCTATATTTACTTTATTACTTTTCCTGCTTGGATGTCACGGAACTGTAAAAGGAATGTTTCCTGGAGAAGCATTGGTTGTGACTCATTCCCCGAATCCTTCCAATTTGCATACATCGGAGTATTTCCCAAAACCACCCTATCCATATATGTGGTATTACAGAACCGAAATTAAAAATACATCTGACAGAGATCTTAAGGTGATATGGCTCGAAGGTTATTTTGAATATAATGGACATTGGTACGGCTCCAATGTTCGAAATGCAGTCTTGAGAAATGATGTTTTCAGAAAATGGTACGGTGATGACAAGAGCAATGACGAATGGATTAAACCTGGCGAAAGCCGGGTTTGTGATCCCAATTGGCATGGTGCATCTGAGCCGAAGGGGTATCGATCAAAATGGTCATTCATAGCGATTGATCGCTATGGAAATGATTATTTTGCAGAGGCGGTTATCGAAGGTGCTGAGATAAATGATAATGCTAACAATATGCTCAGAAGGGACACGGCTAAGGACGGCCGCGCTCCCTAGCTTGAGCGTTATTTCGGTCGCTGTCAGTAAGGAGTTTATATAGATGCAGAAAGTAATTGTTCCGTGGAAATGCCATATTTGCCAAAGCGAATTTGATACACCTGATGGCGGTATTTGTTCTAGATGTTCTCGGGCTACTTGCCGCACAGACCTTTATCAAATCGGTGCAAAGCTAAAACTTGAATCTCAGTGGGTCTGCGAAAGTTGTTTAACTGACGCGGAAAAAACAAATACTAAGAGAAAGTGGACCATTAGACTTCGCAAATTCTCATTCAAAAAGATCATACCTAAAAAGAGAAGTTCTGAATCGTAGATGATGATATATCCTTTTAATCTCAAAATTGGAATAAGAATAATCGTTTTACTTCTTGGCCTGTTTTTACTGTGGAACGGCGAGGTAACGGCTTTGTGGTTTGTAATAGGCTTAGCCTATTTACTCGTCTCCATAATTATTCTTTTCTTGCTATCTCGCAAAGTTGAGTCAGGAAGAAACTCACAAGGCAGGGAATAACGAGCGGGTCGAGTCCGACCGCACGTTTACACCACCCGTCGAAAGGAGACAAAATCATGCCAGCAAACACTATCCGACTTCATCGCGTGCTTCGTGCAACGCCTGAGAGAATCTATCGGGCGTTCCTCGATGCCGACGCAATGGCCAAATGGCTTCCGCCAAATGGGTTCACCGGCAAGGTTCACCATTTGGATGCCAAGGTCGGCGGCAGCCATAAGATGTCGTTCACGAATTTTACCACGGGAAAGAGCCACTCCTTCGGCGGAAAGTATCTCGAACTGGCGCCGCACGAACGCATTCGCTACACGGACAAATTCGACGACCCGAATCTGCCCGGGGAAGTGCTGGTGACGATAACCTTGAAGAAGGTATCCGTCGGGACTGAGTTGACCATCGTGCAAGAAGGGGTGCCCGAGGTCATTCCTCTCGAGGCTTGTTACCTCGGCTGGCAGGAATCGCTCACACTTCTCGCAAAACTTGTCGAGGCAGAAATTCCCGATTAGCGTGGAGCATGATTTGGGGCAGGCTGTGCCTGAACTCTCACATTCTCCCTCGCAGATCAGTGCTACCAGGAACGATTGCAATGTCCTCCCTCATATCTGACAACGCACGCCTTGATGCGATAACCGAAGCCGATTTTGAGATCGTCGCCCGCTTGGGCGAAACGATCTGGCGTTCCCACTACGCAAACATAGTCAGCATGGAGCAGATCAAGTATATGCTGGCAGGACGCTACACTCCGGACAAGCTGCGGCAATACATAAATGCCGATGATCGCTGGCTGGATATTCTGAAGTTGGCGAATAATCCAATCGGATATTGCAGCTACGCGCGAACGTCTATGCTTGGTGAGATGAAACTCGAACAGCTCTACCTGCTGCAGGAACACCGAGGCAAGGGACTGGGCGGATTCATGCTTCGCCATGTCGAAGCTCAGACGCGCAGGCATAGCCTCAGATCGTTGGTGTTGCAGGTGAACAAACGCAATGTTGATTCCATCGCGTTCTATCGCAAAGCCGGGTTCTTGGTGCGCGAGGAAGCTGTCTTTGATATAGGTAACGGTTTTGTGATGGATGATTACGTGATGGTAAAGATGCTCTGATGCACAACGAGAACGGATGCACATGCAGGCCGGATTAGCCATTGAAATAAGCCGGGTCCTCATCTATAATAACGCTATGGCATACAAAGTCGTTGAAATGAGCACGGTGACCGACGAGGAGATCGAGCGGATTCTGAACGAATGGATCGCGAAGGGGTACATTTTCGAGTCCATACAGTTCGTGACCTCCGTATCGTCCCGAAGGCCGACCATGGCGTTTCTGTTTTTTACGAAGAAAGACGCGCAGAAAAACGAATAATCCCCAAATCTCAAGCATCAAATAACAAATAATATCCAAAAGACAAATTAAAATGATCGAAACGTTTGTGTTTTTATGAATTGGGATTTATTTGGGATTTGTTTATTGGAGTTTGAAATTTTCTGAAACCACAGTGACTGTGGTTGAAAGGTTTCTCATGAACGTTCTCATCATAAAAAATATCGCCGCTGAAGGTCCGGGCACGATCGAAGACTACCTTCGCTCCGAGAACCTGCCGTATTCCATCATCGATCTTCACAAGGGAGCGGCTGTTCCCGCGCTTGAGTCGTTCACGCATCTCGTCATCATGGGCGGGCCCATGGCTGTGTACGAGATGGATCGCTATTCTTTTCTGATCAACGAAGCATTGCTGATTGAACAGGCCGTGAGAGCGGGCAAACATGTTCTCGGCGTGTGCCTCGGCGCGCAAATGGTGGCCCACGTGTTGGGCGCGCGGGTGTATCCCGGCCCGCAAAAAGAAATCGGCTGGTACGACGCGGCGCTGACCCTACACGGCATGAGCGACGCCCTGATGGCCGTGCTGAAGGTATCGGATAAAGACGCTGCCCGCGTGTTCCAGTGGCACGGCGACACCTTCGACCTTCCTCCCGGGTCAGTGCGGCTCGCATCGTCCGACCTTTATCCGAACCAGGCGTTCCGGTATACGGACCGGGTGTATGGGCTCCAGTTTCACATCGAGGTGACGCCGGCTATTGTGAGCGCGTGGCTGAAGCATGAAAAGGGGATTGATCTCGCGGGTATTGCCGGCGAATCGAGCAAGATCTTCGACTGCTATCGCGAGCGGGCCATGAAGTTTTATCAGGGATTCTTTAGGGATTGACGGCTTCCCTGATTTCCCACCGATAACTCCTCCTTGTTCATTACGCGCCTCTACCTAAAATCCCTTAACTCTCAAATTGTTAGTAATTGACAACAGCTGGCGATAAGGGTATAATTTTTTAGGCTTCCTTATTAAGGAAAGAACGAACCATGATGAAGGAAAACAAGACTACCTATACCCTGGTTCTGGTTGGGCTGCTCACGATTTCCGCCTATTTTCTGGCAGACACCGTGGACGCTCTGATCGGCAGGAGCCTCGAGGCGGCCCCCCGGGTGACAACGCCGATTGGACGCGAATTGAGCGCGCTGGAACCCCGGCGGGAACTCTCCGAGTATTCTCCCATTCTGGAGCGCGGGCTCTTCGGTGAAGGCAAAGGCCCCTCGGGCGGTCCCGCTGTCGAGTCATCGTCGTACCGCCTGATCGGCACGATCGAGGGGCAAAGCTTCTCCGGCGCGGTGCTCGAGGACACGACCGGCCAGGCCTTCTATCGCATCCAGCAGAAACTGCCTGACGGTTCCATGATCGTCAAAGTCATGCGCAATAAGGTCACGCTCAAAAGATCGGACGGCTCTATTATCGACATCCAGGTCGTCGACGACACCACGATCGTCAGCATGCAGAAGCCGGGCACAACCGGTACCGGCGTGCAAAAGCTCACCAACAGCAAGTGGATGGTGGACCAGAAAGAAGTGCTCGCGAGCACTGAAAACATGAGCCAGATCCTGACGCAGGCGCGGGCGTTGCCGTACCTGGAGCAGGGAAAGACCGTGGGGTTCCGTTTGAGCGAGATCGTTCCCGGCAGCATCTATGATAAAATCGGGCTTCAGAACGGGGACGTGATCCAGAAGGTCAATTCCCAGGATGTGGACGACCCCGCAAAGTTCTTCCAGCTGTATCAAGGGCTGAAAAACGAACGAAGCATTACGATCGACGTGATGCGCGGCGGACAGCGCCAGACGTTGAACTATGAAATTCGCTGAGTATCCGCTTGAAGATAAGCGTAGTGAATAGTCAATCACCAAATACCAAATAGCAAACAAATCCCAAATCCCAAATTTCAAGTTCAACCACGGTGGTTCTTGGAATGTAACGGTTATTTGTGTTTGGAATTTGGCGAATACTTTTGGGAGGCTGATAGTGAAAAAATCTGCGGCCCTGCTGCTTCTCATAGGGCTTGTGAGCGCGCCTGCGGTATATGCCCAGGAAAAGGCTCCGACTCCACCCGCACCCCCCGTTGACCAGCTCGATATCCAGAAGATAAAATACGGTGACGATTATGTTACCCTGAATTTCACGAACGTGGACATCAGCGCCCTTGTCAAGGTGATGAGCGAACTTACGCGCCGGAACTTCGTTCTCGATGAACGCGTTACCGGCAAGGTAACGCTCATGACGCCGACCAAGATCTCTCCGGGCGAAGCATACCAGGTGCTTCTCTCGGCGCTCGAGATCAAAGGTTTTACCGCCATCGAGGACGGCAAGGTCACCCGCATCATTGCGACGGCCACCGCCCGGCAGAGCGGGCTGAAGGTGTATGAGAACAGCGATGCCCGGGGAGAGGGGTTTGTGACCAAACTTATCCGCATGAGCTTTGTGAATCCCCAGGAGATCGTGCGCACCATCACGCCGCTCATGACCAAGGACGGCTCCATCATCGCCTATCCTCCCACCAACTCGATTATCCTTACCGACTCGATGTCGAACATCAGGAAGATCGAAAGTCTTATCCGCATCATGGACGTGGCGGCGCCGGAGGGAAAAGGAAAGATCAACGTCTATTATTTGAAAAACGCAAACGCCGAGGACATTGCCAAACTGGCCCAGGCGCTCGTGTCCCGTTTGCCCGTGCCTGCTGCGGGAGGCGCTGCGGGCGGACCTTCCACGATCCTAGAGGGCGCCGTCACGATCACGGCGGACAAAGCCACGAATTCACTCATCATCGTGGCTTCGCCGGGCGATTACGAGACCATAAAAGACATGATCCAGAAGCTGGACCTCAGGAGACGCCAGGTCTATGTGGAGGCCGCGATCATCGAGATGAGCCTCGCAAAGGCGCGCGAACTCGGCTTCGAGTTCCAGGCCACGAACATGAACCAGCTTGACAACAGCAAAACCACTGCGATCGGTGGTACGAATTTCGGGAACATAGGGCCCGCGATGACCGGGCCAGCCGGCTTGGCAACGTTGCAAGGTCTAAACGTAGGCGCTGTCAGGGGCACCTTTACCTTTGGTAGCGGGACGTTTCTGAATATCGGAGCGCTGCTTCACGCTTTGCAAACAGACAGCGACGTGAACGTGCTTTCGACGCCGAATATCCTGACCATGGACAACCAGAAGGCCAAGATCATGGTGGGTGCAAATGTCCCTTTTATCACGGGCCAGACGCAGAATGCGGCAACAGGCAGCGCAGCGATTCAGACGTCCGTGGACAGGAAAGACGTGGGCATTTCCCTCGAGATAACCCCGCAGATCACCTCGGATGACAGCGTGCGTCTCGAGATCAAACAGGAAATCTCCGATATAACGATCACCCCCGGACTGAACCCCAACATCGTGGGGCCCAGTACCAGCAAGCGTTCCGCGGACACCACCGTCGTGGTAAAAGACCGCCAGACCATGGTGATCGGCGGCCTTATCCGGGACAATGTGACCACATCGACTTCGAAGGTGCCGCTGCTCGGCGATATCCCGATTCTCGGCTGGCTTTTCAAGTTTAAAACCTCGAAGGTAGAGAAGACCAATCTCATGATCTTCATCACCCCGTACATCATCAAAAGCGAGGTTGAAGCAGGCGATCTTACGAAGCGAAAGAACGAAGCACAAGACAATTTCCGCAAAGAATATCGCATCGAGAAAAAGGGCTCCGAGCCCGTTATTTCGCCCGTTGCACCCGCAGGGAAGACCGGAGCTGTGGAGAAAACGGCAACTGAGCTCCCGTCTCAGCCTCTGCAGAACAGCACGGGGAAAATAGCACCGGACGTGAAAGTCGCGCCGGTTGCTCCTACGCCGCAGTCCGCTCCTACCACTACGTCTGACAAAAAAGACGGCGGTCTTGTCCCGCAGTCCGTTCCCACGAGCACAATGCCATCGGTCCCGCAGGGGGGCGCGCGGTGAAACGCCTGCTCGGCGAGATACTCGTTGAGTCCGGCCTGTCTCAGGATCGTCTCAAGAAGGCGCTCGACCTCCAGAAGAAACGGGGAGGCCGCATCGGCACGCTCCTGGTGCGTCTCAATTTCGTGAAGGAAGAGGACGTGCTCAAGGCGCTCGGCATCCAGCTGGGCCTGTCGTTTCAGGCCGAATTCGGGGAGATCGATCGCGAGTTTGCGCTGAAGCTGCCGATCACGTACGCGAAGAAGGCCGTTGCGCTTCCCCTGCGGCGGGAAAACGGGACCATCCTTGTCGCGACGTCCGAACCCCTCAATCTCTCCACGATCGACGACCTTGCTGTTTTGCTCGGTGCCGACGTCACCCTCTGTCTCGCTTCCTCTGAAAAGATCCTCGACATGCTCAACCGTCTCCACAGCGAAGACATGAACAAGGCCGAGGACACGGTCCAGGAGATGGAGGAAGAAGACCTCTCGTTCCTGGCCGCGGAACTCGACGAGCCCACGGATTTGCTCGAGGTCACGGATGACGCGCCGATCATCCGGCTCGTGAACTCCCTGTTGTCGCAGGCCATCCGCGAGCGGGCAAGCGATATCCACATCGAGCCGTTCGAAAAGGAGATGATCGCGCGCTTCCGCATCGACGGCATCCTGTACAACATCCTGACGATCCAGAAGCGCTTTCAGGCGAGCATCGCATCGCGCGTCAAAATCATGTCGGGCCTGAACATCGCGGAGAAGCGGCTGCCGCAGGACGGCGGCATGCGGATCAAGATCGCGGGCAAAGACGTGGACATCCGCGTATCGATCGTTCCCACGTCCTTCGGCGAACGCATTGTGTTGCGGCTTCTCTACCGCGAGAGCGCTCTGCTCCCGCTCGACCAAATCGGTTTTGCCGGCGACACGTTGACGAGGTTCAACGACCTCATCGAGCGGCCCCACGGGATTATCCTCGTGACGGGCCCGACAGGCAGCGGCAAGACCACGACCTTGTACGCGGCGCTGTCGAAGATCAATTCGCCGGACAAGAACATCATCACGATTGAGGACCCGATCGAGTATCAGCTCAAGGGCATCGGCCAGATCCAGGTGAGTTCTAAAATACAGCTGACCTTCGCCGCGGGGCTTCGTTCCGTGCTCCGGCAGGACCCGGACGTGATCCTGGTGGGCGAGATCCGCGACGGGGAAACGGCGGAGATCGCGATCCAGGCGGCGCTTACCGGCCACCTCGTGTTTTCCACGCTGCATACGAACGATGCCGCGGGCGCGGTGACGAGATTGATCGACATGAAGATCGAGCCGTTTCTCATTTCGTCGTCGGTTATGGCGATCCTGGCGCAGCGGCTTGTGCGCGTGCTCTGCAAGGAATGCCGCGAGCCGTACCAGATCACACCGGCGGAGATTCAGGAACTTGAGATTAAGCGCTCCGTTGAAAACGCGACTGTATACCGCGCCAAGGGCTGCGAGGCCTGTTTTAATACCGGGTACCTCGGCCGCACCGCGATCTACGAGCTGTTGAGCGTGGACGATGAAATGCGCCAGATGATAATGAAGAACAGCGACGCATCCATGATCAAGGCGCTGGCCATAGAGAAGGGCATGATGACCCTCCGGCAGGACGGCGCGGATAAAATTCTGAAGGGGATTACCTCGGTCGAAGAGGTCGTGCGCGTGACGCAGAAGGAAGTATAGGTAACGACAAGCACCAAGCACCAAATGACAATATCCAAATAAATTCCAAGAACCAAACGCCAATTTTCAAAACCGTTTGGTCATTGTATTTTGATTATTGGTGATTATTTGTAATTTGGGATTTGTAGTTTGGGATTTGAGGTTTTAAACCATGCCTGTCTACGAATACAAAGGTGTTACCAGCCAGGGGAAAAAGGTTTCCGGCATCCAGGACGGCGATAGCCTGAAGTCCGTCAAGGGCAAGCTGAAAAAAGAGGGGCTCATTGTCCTCGAAATCCATGAAGGATCGGCAGCGCGCGCGGCGCGGCGCGGCACTGTTTCGCTCACCTTCGGCAACCGGGTGAAACTGGTCGACCTTGCGAACGCAACGCGCCAGCTTGCCACGCTCTTGTCGTCCGGGCTTCCGCTGATGGACGCGCTCTCAGTGCTTGTGGAGCAAGAAGAGACCGCCGGCCTGAAGGCCGCGCTGTCCTCCGTGCGCGACAGCGTGCGTGAAGGCGCGTCGCTTGCGGATGCGCTCAAAGCAAACCCTAAGGCTTTTTCGCAGCTTTATATCAATATGGTTTCCGCGGGTGAGACGAGCGGCACGCTCGAGATCACGCTCGACCGGCTCGCGGATTTTCTCGACGAGCAGGTCAGGTTCCGCGGCAGGATCGCGGCTGCAATGGCCTATCCGGCCTTCATGACCGTGATCGGCGTGGGCATGCTCTTTTTCATCTTCAGTTTTGTGATGCCCCGCGTGGTAGGCATGTTTGAAGATATGAAACAGCAGTTGCCGTTCATCACCGTGATGCTCCTTGCTTTTGTAAGGTTCTTCTCGTCCTTCTGGTGGGCGATCCTGATCGCTCTCGGCGGCGCTGCTTATTATTTTCGGAAGTATAGTAATACGCCGAAGGGGAGGGAGGCACTTGATGCGCGGGTGCTTCGTTTGCCGGTCTTCGGCAGTCTCATTCGAATGATTGCCGTGTCCCGTTTCACGCGCACGCTCGGCACTTTGCTTCAGAGCGGCGTGCCCACGCTCACGGCGCTCGATATCGTGAAGAGCGTGGTTGGGAATACGGTCCTTGCGGACGCGATCCAGAAGGCGCGCGAAAACGTCCGCGAGGGCGAGCCTATTGCGGACCCGCTCCGCAGGAGCGGCCTGTTCCCGCCGGTGGTGATCCAGATGATCGCAGTCGGCGAGAAGAGCGGCGAGCTTGAAAAAATGCTGCTCAAAGTGTCCGACTCCTTTGACCGTACGGTTGATACGCGTCTCACTGGGCTTATGGCGCTCATGGAGCCGATCATCATTCTGGCGATGGGGTTGATCATCGGGTTTGTGGTGATCGCCATCATGCTGCCGATGCTCGAGATGAGTTCGGGGGTGAAATAAAAACAGCTGTAGGACGCAACGTTCACACTAATCCGTCATTCCCGAACGATCCTATCGGGAATCCGGTTTTCTTCTAACACCAGATTTCCGATAAAGACTTCGGGGATGACAGACTTTTTTGTTGCGGCCGGAGGCTGCACTATAACAAAGGAGAAGTGACATGATTAGAAAAAATCAAAAAGGTTTTACGCTTATCGAAATCATGGTTGTCATTATTATTCTCGGTTTGCTCGCAGGTTTGGTGCTGCCGAAGTTCCTGGGCCAGGAGGAGAAGGCGAAGAGAGAGGTGGCAAAGACGCAGATACGATCCTTGGAGGGTGCGCTTGATGCGTATCGACTCGATAACGGGTTCTATCCCACCACGGACCAGGGGCTTGACGCATTGATCAAGAAGCCCGAGGTCGGCCGCATTCCAAATAAATGGAGGGACGGCGGATACCTTAAGCCTGCGCGTATTCCGAAGGACCCATGGGGCAAGGAGTATGTCTACATTTCTCCCGGCAGCGAGAACCGGGAGTATGAGATCGTCTCTTACGGGGCGGATGGAGAGCCCGGCGGGGAAGGGAATAACGCGGACATCCAGAGCTGGAAGATGGAATAGAGAAGCATGGGGCAAGGGTCAAGGGGCAAGGGTCAAGTAAAGAATAGAGAAAAAGGCTTTACGCTTGTAGAGCTTTTGATCGTCCTCGTGGTGCTGGGCCTGATGCTTGCCTTGGCAATTCCCAAACTCGGCGAGCTCGGCGAGGCGAACCTGAAGCGGAGCGCCAGGCACCTCACCGGTATGGTCCGTTTCCTGCGTGACGACTCGCAGGCAAAAAAATCGGTGTATCGCATCAAGTTCGATATCCAGAACGGCCACTATTGGGCTGAGGAACTGACCCAGACAAGCGATAAGACTGTGGAGTTCAAGCGGTACCAGTCAGTCATGGTGGATGAGGTAAGCCTCTCAGGCCAGACGACCTTTCGCGATGTACAGGTCGCAAGCCATCCCGACGACCCTTATATTTTGTTCACGCCGAACGGATGGGTTGAGCATGCGTTGATTCACCTCCGTGACGGAGACAACAAGGATTTTACGCTGATCGTGAATTCGCTGACCGGCAACACCGACCTCCGTGATGGTTATATCGAGGAACGGTGATGATTTACCACAGAGGACACAGGGTAAGACACGGAGCAAATATGTTTTTGCGGGCGGGGAGGAAAGGTCTTACTCCGAACTTTGAACTCCGAACTCTGAACTCCTCAGGTTTTACTCTCCTTGAGGTAATGGTCGCGGTCGTCATCATGGCGACCGTGCTGGTAACGCTCATCGGATTGAAGAACAGGAGCATGCAGGACGTTATGCTTGCCGAGCACATGACCACTGCTACGTTGCTCGCAAAGCGCGTGATGTTTGAGACGATAGCAAAAAGACCGCAGCCTGTTGAGGATGAAGGTGATTTCCCGGATGAAGAAGATTACAAGGGATACGCTTGGAAGAGGACTGTTACGAAAATTCCCCTTCCGAACATCGATATCATGGAAGTCCGGATAGCTGTCCTGTGGAAGGAAGGAACGAGAGAAGAATTGGTCGAGCTGGTGAGCTATGAGTAGAAATTCGAGAGGTTTTACGCTCATCGAGGTTCTTCTTGCCGTCTCGATCCTGGCGTTCATTGTTTCAGTGGTCTATATGAGTTTTTCCACAACAGGCAGGAGCGTGGAGCAGGCGGAAGCAATACGGGACAGCACGGACCTGGCGCGCACGCTTTTGATCAAGATGTCCGACGAGATAGCGAACGCGTATGTTGTCCCGTATAACACGACGAATGTAATCCCGACGATATTTTTCGGCAAGAAGGACGACGTCGGGACGGGAAATGAAGCCCTTAGGCATGATTCTCTCTCCCTGACCACGCTCACAAACTGGCGCAGGTTTAATTCAAAAGAGACGGACCTGTGGGAAGTGGGATACTTTTTCAAGGAAAAAGCGGACGGCACGGGATATGTCTTGATGCGCCGGGAAAAGCGTGAGCTGAGTAAAGACGTGCCTGCCCTGGAGGGCGGGATCGAGTACGAAATAACGGACAAGGTCGTGAGCCTGCAATTCAGGTATTCGTCCGACGGGACCACCTGGTATGACGAATGGGACAGCAAGACCAAGAGCAATCCTTACCCAAGGATCGTAGAACTGGGCCTGAAGCTGGAGAGCGAAGAAACCTACACGATGCGAGTGGGTGTTCGACAATTTTAATGCGTGGAATATTGAAAAACGATCACGGCGTTGCTTTGATCATCGTGCTGTTGGTAACGGCGCTTCTTATTGCGCTTGTTTTCGAGTTCGCGTATAGTACGCGCGTGAGCCTGCGTGCCGCAATAAATTTTCGTGACAGCCAGCGCGCGTATTTTTTAGCGCGCTCGGGCATTAATTATTGCATAAAGTATAAAGGTTTGACGGATATGGTTCAGCAGGGCGAATGGGCTGTGGTCCCGATCGTCAGCACCGGCGACACAGAAGTACGGATCAAGTGGGAAGATGAGGCCGGGAAGATCAACATAAAGAATCTTACTGCAACCAAGGCTCCTACGTATGCGAGGGTTGCACAGCTTTTCTCTGACAGAGGAGTGAGCAGGGACGTGTTAGATAAAATTGTTGATTCCAGCAACCCGCAAATTCAGCTGGTGACTGAACTGCACCGATATATGACTGATGAGGATTATAACAAGGTGGCTCCTTTTTTAACAACAAATTCAAACCAGCAGGGTGCAATAAATATTAATACTGCTTCGGAGGCAGTATTGAGAAGCGCTTTGCCTAATAATCCATCCGCGGTGACTACTATCTTATCTGACAGAAAAGAAAAACATTTAACGGATGTCAGCGATTTGGGCGGCAATCTCACAAGTGAAATCACCGGGATGAAAATATATTCCTATGTCACCGTCGGTGGTTATACAAAGCAGATGGAAACCGTAACGAATGGCGATTACTGGAAAGCACTATGAAGATCACGGGTCTGAACATAGAGAAGGGCCGGGTGACAGTTACGGTCATCGAGAAGGGCTTTCGCCAGACAGAGCTGAAAGACTCGTTCAGCAGCGCCTTTGTCACGGACGCCGAGCTTGTTGAGATCCTGAAAGGCCGGTCGCATGATTTTGCCGGCGCCCGGATCGTCTCTTCCATTCCCGGCCGTTATTTCGCCCAACGCTCCGTGCAATTCCCCTTTGCCGACCGCAAACGCGTGGAAAAGGCGCTGCCCTTCGAGATCGAAGACAGCGTACCCTTTGAACTTGATACAGTCGTCCTCGACCATTTGGTAATGGACAAGGCGGATAAGGGAGCGGATAAGAAGCACGAGACCACGGTGCTCGGCGTCATACTGCCGAAGACGATTTTGCGGCAACATATGGACCTCCTTGCCTCAGCCAATATCGATCCCCAGGTGATCGTGCCGTCATACGTCGGGCTCTATTGTATTGCTCAGATGACGCCGACCGAGGGCACTGCTGTCCTGGTCCAGGGTAATGAGCTGTGCTTAAAAGACGGAACAACAATAAAGGCGTGCAGGAGCTTTACCTCGGAGCGGGCAACAGGCGGGATCAGGCACGCGCTCAAATCCCTTCAAATCGAGCATACTGCGCAGATCGACAAAGCGTACCTTCTCTCTGAAAACGAAGGCGCACGCGCAGAGCTTGTTGACATGGGAATAGCGGTGGAGCAGATTGTAACGGAGTTCGGCGGGAAAAAGGCCGATGATCCGGTGGGCCTCGGTCTGGCCCTGTCCGAGGACATAAATCTGCGGAGAGGCGAGTTCGCTTATAAATTGGCCGATGCCGGTACCCGTAAACGAAGGCGGACGCTGATCATCGCGGGGGCCGCGGCCGCGCTGTTCGCGTTGGTGAATATCGGAGTGAAGTTTTATCTCACCCAGTCGAGCTATGGCAGACTGGATAGAGAAATTAAAGAGTTATATCGCCAGACCCTGCCTGATGTGAAGCTTGTCGGCGACCCGGTCGATCGGCTGCGGGAAAAACTGAGCGATGCAAAGAAGAAATTAGGCGCGCTCGGCACCGGGACGTCTGCGCTCGATGTTATGAAAGCGGTGACCGAAGGGGTCCCGAAAGAAGTGCGCGTGAGCTTTCAGGAATTCCTCCTGGAAGGCGACCGGCTGAAACTGCTGGGTGAAGCATCCTCATTCGAGTCCGTGGACAAGATGAAGACGGAGCTGCAGAAAGCAACGCCCATTGCCGAGATCGTGGTCCAGGACACGAGGATGGGCGTGGACAATAAAGTAAAGTTTAGATTTGATATAAAATTGAAGCAAGCGATGTAGTCTCGCAGAAGATTAAGGTTAAGGCTGAGGTTAACAAGACAGTTCTCAACCTTAACCTGAACCTTAGCCTCAAACGTGTTCGTCTGTAATTGCAGCAGGAGCTATTGTGAAGTTAGAATCACGTGATAAAAAAGTTCTCTTCATCGGCGGTGCGGCAGCGGTAGTCATTCTGCTGTATGCGTTCGTGTGGTCGCCGTTGACCGCGGACCTGTCCCGGAAACGGGACCTGATTCCGAGGAAGGAGCGGGACCTTGTGGATATGCGCGCGATGCGCGACCAGTATGGGGAGCTGCAAAAGCGTTTGCAGCAGGCCCAGGCAGACGCAGTACGGCGCGGCCCGCTGCTCACGGAGATCGAGAACGTCACCAAGCGGGCGAATTTGAGCAGCAAGATCGTCTCACTCAAGCCGCAAGCGGGCACGCAGACCGATACGTTCAAGGAAAGCATCGTCGAAATCCGGCTCGAAAACATAACACTCTACGACGTCGTAAACTATGTGTACCTGCTTGAAAAGGACACGCTCCGGATCAAGAAACTGTATTTTAAGCCTCGCTATGATAATCCCAAGTTGTTGAATTCTACGATCCTCGTCTCGAGCGCGGGATAGGCTATGATCGACAAAAAACTTCTTATCAGGCGCGCGTCCTTCGTCGCATACTTCGCGGCGGCGTTCCTGGTCTTTCTCCTCCTGCTGTTTCCAGTTGATCGGGTCAAGGCAAAGCTGGAGTCCGAGGTGCGCCAGCGTACGCCGTTTGAGCTGAACGTGGCCCATATTTCGCCGAGGTTCTTTAACCGGTTCATGTTAAAAGACGTGGTCATCTCGGACCGAAGCGGCAAGGTCTTGTTCGAGAGTCAATCCATAAACACGAGCGTATCGCTCTTCAGCCTGCTGCGCGGTCTCCTCTCGCTCGACATGAAGGCCAAGGCTTACGGCGGAGAACTTCTCGCGAAGGCGCAGCAGGGACCGGGAAGACAGTATCTTTTGCTCGATGCCGATGGCCTCGATATCGGCTCCTATGCCTTGTTGAAGGAAGCAGGCCTTCACGTGTCCGGCAAACTGGGTGGGAACGTTGAGATGACCGGGGACTCAGGCAAAGGGAGGCTCTGGTTAAAAGGGCTGACCTCGCGCCAACTGACGATCAAAGGCTTCTCTATCCCGGATCTGGACTTTGATCAGTGCTGGATAGAAGCGGAGATACGGGGAGATAGGATGACGATCAAGAAGCTGGAGCTTGACGGCAAAGAACTGAAGATCCGGTGTCTCGGCGATCTCGTGCTGCGAGAGCGAGGGTCCTTGAATCTCACCATCAAGGTTAAAGCATCGGAGCGGCTCGCGCATGAGCAGGCGGGAATCCTGGCGCTGCTGAAGAATAAGGATGCGGAAGGCTACTTCCAGTTCAGCCTCGGTGGAACACTCGACGCTCCGATGCCGAGGTTGTAAGCGGATTACTTTTCCGATATTTAATTTGCCATCCTAACTCGGACAAGCCGGAACTAAAAGAGCGAAGAAAATGCGTCTCTCGCGGAGCGCGCAAAGTACGCAAAGGAAATACTTACAACTTGGTTTTGAAACTAAGTGATAGAGAGCCTTTCTTTGCGAGCTTGGCGTCTTTGCGAGAAGATTACAGCTGTTTTTGAGAAGCGTTTGGTTCTTTAGTTTCTAAACCAAATTATCCGTGTCCATCCCTGGTTATCCGTGGTAAAATAATCCTGCAATGACTCTCGAAGAAAAACTCCAGAATCTCCCGGACGCGCCGGGCGTGTATTTGATGAAAGACGCGAAGGGGCACGTAATTTACATCGGCAAGGCCGTGTCCCTCAAAAGCAGGGTGCGCTCCTATTTTCAGAAGGGGCCGAAGGGCGAGAAGACCGAGATCATGGTGAAACAGATCAATGATCTCGAAACCATCGTGACCCACACCGAGCTTGAGGCCCTGGCGCTCGAATCGAATCTGATCAAGAAGCACCGACCCCGCTACAACGTCATTCTGCGCGACGATAAGAATTATCCCTACCTTCGCTTCGACGTCAAGACCGAATATCCCCGGCTCGAAGTCGTGCGGCGGTTGAAGAAAGACGGCGCTCTCTATTACGGACCCTATGTCCCCGCGGGCGGGATGTGGGAGACGCTCGCGCTTATCCGGCGCACCTTTCCCATTGCTCCCTGCAAAATAGAGTTCAAGGCAGAGAGGCCGGGACGACCGTGCCTGCAGTTTCAGATCGGACGGTGCCTCGGTCCCTGCACCGGTGAGGCGGACAAGGCCCGGTACCAGGACATGGTGGGCCAGGTGCGACTTCTCCTTGAAGGCAAGAACCGCGATCTTCTTGATATGATGAAGCAGCGCATGGAAGAAGCATCGCAGAATATGGAGTACGAACGCGCGGCTGAATTGCGCGACCGGATAGCGAAGCTCGAAGGCGCGCTCGAGAAACAGAAAATTATTTCGTCGGGTTTTGAGAACCAGGACGTGATCGGTATAGCATTCGATGCAGGCCGCGCCGATATCCAGACGCTCTTTATCAGGAACGGCATGCTGCTGGGGCGCAAGGACTTTTATTTCGACGATGTGCGGAGCATGACAGAGGAAGAAGTGCTGAACGGCTTTCTTCATCAGTTCTATGCAAAGGAGATGATCGTGCCGCAGGAGGTGCTTCTCCCGTTCGAAGTTTCTGATTGCTCGATGATCGCAACCTGGCTTATGGAAAAAAGTGGCGCGAAAGTCGAGGTCCTCGTCCCGCAACGCGGAAGGAAACGAGAGCTCGTTCAGATGGCTTCGGACAATGCCGCACAGTCGCTTCGTGAGCATACGCTGTCGCGTAAAAGCAAGGAGCGGATCCTGATGAAACTCCAGGATGAGCTCGGACTCATAAATCTGCCGCGCAGGATCGAGGCGTTCGATATTTCTACCATCCAGGGCACGGAATCCGTGGCAAGCATGGTCTCGTTCGAGAATAATCTTCCGGACAAACGTCAGTATAAAAAATTCAAAATAAAAACCGTCGCAGGCCAGGACGACTTTGCGAGCATGGCCGAGGTGATAGAGCGGAGATACGCGAAGGCAAAGGAATCGGGGGCGCTGCCGGACCTTATCCTGATCGACGGCGGCAAAGGACAGCTCAACGCGGCGCTTGACGTTCTGAACAGGCTGGGGATCGAAGGACCGGATGTGATCGGCCTTGCCAAGGCCAGAAGTGGGGAAGAAGGAACGGAACGGGAATTCGAGCGCGTGTTCCTGCCCGGCGTGGACGAGCCCATCATGCTCGATCCCACAAGCGCGACGACCCATCTCGTTGCACGGGTGCGCGATGAAGCGCATCGCTTTGCCATCACCTATCATAGAAAACTTCGTGATAAGCGCTCGATCCGTTCCGAGCTCGACGATATCGCCGGCATCGGCGAAATACGGAAGAAGGCCTTGCTCCGACATTTCGGAAGCGTGGAGAAGATCAGACAGGCCACGATCGACGAGATTGCATCTGTTCCTCGTATGACAAAATCAGCTGCAAGCGAGATCATCAGATATTTTCAAGGGGACAAAAACCCCGTACCCTGACCCCTGTACCCCGTACCCTATTTTCTTAAGGAGTTCACATGACGAACGATCAATGGTTGGAAGTTTTTAGAAACATCGGTAAGAAAATGCGCGAAGGGCTGCCCGAAATCCTGGACAAAGAAGGCGGCAAGGTCCCCCTGCGCAAAGGAGCGGGTGGGGACAGGACTTTTCCCATTGACCAGTGGGCCGAGGACATCGTCATCAGTGCGCTCGAACAAGCTCACCAAGAAGGCGAGACCTTTACGCTCATTTCCGAGGAACTCGGCATCAAAAAGTTCGGAGAGGGCAGGAAAATCGTGCTGGTCGATCCCATAGACGGGAGCAACAACGCCAAGAGCGGGCTCCCATTTTACTCCACGTCGATCGCACTGTTGAACGGAGACAAACTATCCGACCTCGCTGTTGCCTATGTCGTCAACCTGGCGATGGGCGACGAGTTCTGGGCCCTGCGGGGAGGAGGAGCGTACAAGAACGGAACGCGGATCAAGACTTCGGCGACCGAGGGCCTCGCTATCGTAGCCTACGAGGCGTCAACGCCGGCAACCGATATCCCGCGCATTTTGCCGATCATCAGCAAAGCAAGGCGCACTCGCTGTCTCGGTTCCACGGCACTCGACCTTGCGTATCTTGCTTCCGGCGCGATCAGCGTTTTCGCCACGGCCACGGCATCCCGCGCCTTTGACTATGCGGCGGGCATGCTGATCGTAGAGGAGGCGGACGGCGTGATCACCGATCTCACCGGCATCACCCTCGACCACATCGTCGTCGGGCTCGATCGCACGGCGCCGCTCTTGGCGAGCGCGCACGAGAGATTACACATGCAGCTCCTGGAACTGCTCGATCAGGGAGAACAATAACACGCGTCAGTATTGACATGCCCCGTTTTTTGTGCAATTATGCAGCTATGGCACTTGTTAATCATACCACACGCGAAATCAACGCGAAGATCGTTTATTACGGGCCCGGCCTGTGCGGGAAGACGACGAACATCCACATGATTTACCACCGTATCGCCCCGGGAATGCGCGGCAAGCTCATTTCTCTCGCGACCGAGACGGACCGGACGCTGTTCTTCGATTTTCTGCCCGTCGAGCTCGGCACCATCATGCACTACAAGGTGCGCTTTCACCTCTATACCGTGCCCGGCCAGGTGTTTTACAACGCAACACGCAAACTGGTGCTCAAGGGCGCGGACGGCGTTATCTTCGTCGCCGACTCGCAGCGCGCCATGCTTGATACGAACCTGGAGAGCATGACGAACCTCCGGGACAACTTTAACGAGCAGGGGATCAATCTTGAAGAATTCCCCATCGTCATCCAGTACAATAAGCGGGACCTGCCGGGAGTCCTTGCCGTCGAGGAATTGAACGCGGCGTTGAATCCCCGAGACGTGCCGTTCTACGAAGCGGTCGCGACGACCGGCGAGGGCGTGCTCAAGACTTTTACCGCCATTTCCAAACTCGTGCTGCAGGACATGCAGAAATTTCCCGAACACCATAACTTTTCGCTCGGCGACATCGTAGCCAAAAGCGAGAGTGCGCCGTGGCCGCTGCAAGCGGCCCCGAGAGAATCTCCTCCCGTGGAGCCGTCGATGCCCGGCGCCCCCATGGCGGAGGCCAAGCCGGAGATGGCGGCGCTCGAACGGGCCGTGGAGGCGGGAGTGAAGGTTAACCTCGGGAAGCCGTTCATGGAAAACAGCCAGATCATCCTCCCCTTCGAGGTTCTGGCCAAGGGCCGCGAGGATCAGTTTCAGCTTCGCGTTGCAATCGATGCGGATGCGCCGATGTCAAAACGGTTCAAGATAGTCGTCAAGAATTACAAGAAGTAAACATTATCCCGTGAGGTTCTATGTCGAAGGTGACGGCCCTTATACCCGCGGCGGGTATGGGCAAGCGGATGGGGAAGGCAGTTGCAAAACAGTTTCTGCCGCTTGGCGATAAGCCCATGCTTGCGCACACGCTGCTTGTATTCCAGCGGGCCCCGGAGATCGACGAAATCATCCCCGTCCTCTCGCAAGAAGATATGGAAAATTGCCTCAGGGACGTGATCGAACAGTACCATATCACCAAAGTGAAAACCCTGGTCGTCGGAGGCAAGGAACGGCAGGATTCGGTCAAGAACGGCCTGCAGAAGCTGGAGAAGGACGCGTCGATCGTGCTGGTGCATGACGGGGTCCGTCCCTTCGTAACGCATGAGATGATCAAAGAGTCCGTCGAGCTTGCGAAAAAGGGCGAATGCGTCGTTGTCGGTGTTCCGATCAAGGACACCATCAAGGAAACGGACGATAAAAATATCGTGCGCCGCACCCTGGAGCGGAACAGGCTCTGGGCAATCCAGACGCCGCAGACCTTTCCCGTCAAGATCCTGAGGCGCGCGTATGAGGAATCGCATCAGCACAACCGGTACGGCACCGACGATGCATCGCTCGTGGAGCTTGCGGGCGGTAAGGTACACGTAATCATGGGGAGCTACGAGAACTTTAAGATCACGACGCCTGAAGACCTTATTCTGGCGGAGGAGATTCTCAGGAGGCGCTAAATGATACGAGTCGGGACAGGATATGACGTTCATCGCCTTGTGGTGGGCAGGAAACTCGTGATCGGCGGTGTGGATATCCCTTTTGAAAAAGGGCTGCTCGGTCATTCGGATGCCGACGTGCTGCTCCACGCGATCTGCGATGCGCTCTTGGGCGCAGCGGGGCTTGGGGACCTCGGCAGGCATTTCCCGGACTCGGCGCCGAAATATAAGGGGATATCGAGTCTTATACTCCTTGAGGATGTTCACCGGCTGCTTGTGGAAGCCGGTTTCCGGGTAAACAATATTGATGCGACCATTGTGGCGGAGAAACCGAAGATGGCGGCCCACATTCCGGAGATGGCCGCGAATATCGCGGCAACGCTCAAGGTCGACCGATCCATGGTCAATGTGAAAGCCACGACGACCGAAGGGCTCGGGTTCGCGGGCAGGGGCGAGGGAATGGCGGCATATGCCGTAGGCACGATTCTTAAGGCGGGGTAACCATGCGCTCAATTATTACGCTTACGATAGTCTTCGTCTTCGCAGTTGTTACGGTCTTCGCACAAGTTGACCAGCAGAAGCAGCCGGAGGCAAAGAAAAGCTACCTGTACCAATGGACCGATGACAAAGGCATAGCGCACATCACCGATGGGTTGGGAAAAGTCCCAAAGAAGTACCGCGACCGGGCTGTTCAAATGGAATCTCAGAGTACGGAGGAAACTACGGGAGAACAACAGCCTCAGAAGGGGACCGTTGCTCCGCCGACGTATAACGATCAAACAGGAATTGATGAAGATAAGAAGGCGGAATGGCAGGAACGCATGAAAACTGCGCGGAAGCGGCTGGCTGACGCTGAGCAACGCTATCGTGCACTCGATCAGCAGCGGACTGAGGCGTTCGGAAAATGGGGAGGCAGCGCCGCGTCCGGACATCTTGAAGGGCAGGAGGAAGCAGCTCGTATTGAACAGGAAATGAAACAGGTCCGGCAGGAGATCGACGACGCCAGAAACCAGGTTGAAAATATTATTCCAGACGAGGCGCGCAAGGCAGGCGTGCCCCCGGGGTGGCTGCGGGAGTAGTTTAGAATTCGGAGTGCGGAGTGCGGAGTAAAAAATACGGTAACGGCCTGAAAACACGAATGACGAGCCACGTTGCCGAAACGGGCCTCGTTACCGTGACCGTTTGACGAGCTTTTTAAATATGATCGATACCTTTCGTAAAATAAAAAATGACTTCCGTGCCGCGCTTTCCATGGATCCTGCGGCAACCAGCAGGCTTGAGGTCGCCCTCACCTATGCGGGCTTTCACGCGCTTCTGTTCTATCGCTTCGCGCACTGGTTGTGGAAACACCGTGTCCCGTTCATCCCGCGCGCCCTGTCTCAGGTTGGCCGGTTCTTTACCGGCATCGAGATTCATCCCGGAGCGACCATCGGTTCCGGCATGTTTATCGACCATGGAATGGGCGTGGTAATCGGCGAGACGAGCGAGATAGGCGATAACGTCACGCTCTTTCAAGGCGTGACGCTCGGCGGGACCGGAAAGCTGCGCGGAAAGCGCCACCCCACGCTCGGGAGCCATGTGGTCGTGGGAGCAGGCGCCAAGGTGCTCGGCCCCATAGAGATCGGCGATTACGTGAAGATCGGCGCGAATGCGGTCGTGCTCCAGGACGTGCCCGATCATTCAACCGTGGTCGGCATCCCGGGAAAGATCGTGAGGATCAAGGACGAACGCGTTGCCGAGGACGCCCTCATGGACCACATCCATATCCCTGATCCTATTGCGGACCGTTTTATTGAACTGCAGCTTCAAATAGATCTGTTGAAGAAGGAACTGGAGAACCTCAAGAAACTCAAGGGTTGATGCAGGATCCGCGATTCATGGTAAAAAGTCACACGACGTATGAACGCTCTTGATGCCAGGTATCCTATGTCATGCATCATGCTTCGATTATTCTGTAGCTGGGCGTTATGGTTCCGGTCTTTGCCAAGGTCGCTCCTACGGAGCAGTACTTTTCCAGCGAGAGAGCAATGGCGCGTTCCACGGCTTCCTTCTCTACACCAGTACCCTTTACCACGTATTCAATGTGTATTTCCTTGTAGACTTTGGGAAAGTCGTCGGTCTTTTCCCCCTTGACGTTGATCTCGAGGCTGGTGACTTGCTGACGTTTTTTTCTGAGGATGGATATCACATCCATACCTGAGCAACCGCCGAATCCAACCAATAAAAGTTCCATGGGGCGAAACCCGGTGTTCTTGCCGCCAAGGTCGTCATCAGCGTCCAGAATCAGGGTGTGGCCTGATGAAGCTGTACCAATGAATTGCATGTCTTTCAGAAGAGTTACTTTTGCCTCGATCATGTTTTTCTCCCTTTAGTATGATATGAGCTGCAAATTATCGTATCAAAAGTCCCTATGAGTGTCAATGAATCTCAATGCGTAGAAGGTCGTGTCAACGCGGTATGGCCGTATTTTTTTGGGTCATATATCTATTCAACTAACGGTTTGTATTTATTAATTTTTGTGATATAGTACCGTCTGTTCCGCGTAAATTATGCCCTATTATGGTTCAATAAAATTTTTTTATTTGACTAAAACCAGTTGTACCCATACAATCATTTGACTCAATGCCGGAAAAAGCGTTGTTTGACGGTAACGGCATACTGTTCGCCTATCTCATTACTTTATTCAAAATTACGAGAAAGGGGGATCGCAATCGTCCGGAAAAAAGATACCCCGAGTGAAATTTCCTGAAACACATGCAGAAATGCTTTCGTTGAGATAATTCTATTAAGGAGGGTTTCCTAAATGAGCAAAGACGTTAAAACACCGTTGCTTGACGATCTGGAAAAAGGCGTGTGGCCCAGCTTTGTAAAAGAGATCAAAAAAGCTGCGGTCAAGAAGGAAGCGGCAAAGGATTTGCTGGGTATTCTTGAGAGGTCGTACCGGGACAAGGTCGGCCATTGGAAGCACGGCGGCATCGTCGGCGTCCTTGGTTACGGCGGCGGTGTTATCGGCCGTTACTGCGACGTGCCGGAGGAATTTCCCGGCGTGGCGCACTTCCATACGGTCCGCCTCAACCAGCCTTCAGGTTTCTACTACACTTCAAAGGCGCTCCTCGAGATCATGGATATCTGGGACAAATACGGCAGCGGCCTGACCAACTTCCACGGTTCAACGGGAGATATGGTCCTCCTCGGCACCCAGACCGATAAGCTCGAGTCCATTTTCGCGGAAACGACGGCAAAAGGCTGGGACCTCGGCGGCTCCGGCTCCTGTCTCCGCACCCCGAGCTGCTGCGTCGGCATGTCCCGTTGCGAGTTTGCCAACATCGACACGATGGCACTCTGCGACGCTCTCAGCCATAAGTTCCAGGATGAGCTCCACCGTCCTGCATTCCCCTACAAATTCAAAATCAAGATTTCCGGCTGCGCCAATGACTGCGTCGCTTCCGTTGCCCGCGCGGATCTGTCCATCATCGGAACCTGGCGCGACACCATCAGGATCGACCAGGCGGAAGTCAAGAATGCCGCCAAGAGCATGAACATTGCCGAGGAAGTCGTCGGGATGTGCCCGACCAAGTGCATGAGCTACGACGGCTCTTCGCTCAAGATCAACGACAAGGACTGTAACCGCTGCATGCACTGCATCAACCTGATGCCGAAGGCCTTGCGTCCCGGCAAGGAAAAAGGCGCCACCATCATGCTCGGCGGCAAGGCCCCGATCGTGACCGGCGCCCTCATGAGCTGGGTCATTGTTCCCTTTATGAAACTTGAAGCACCGTACGATAACCTGGAAGAACTCATCCGCAAGCTGTGGGAGTGGTGGGATGATCACGGCAAGAACCGCGAGAGGATCGGCGAACTGGTCGACCGTATGGGCATGAAGTCCATGCTCGAATCAACCGGCCTGCCGCCCGTGCCGCAGATGGTGAAAGCCCCGAGAACGAACCCGTACGTATTCTGGTCACAGGACGAAGTGAAATAACCAAGGAGGATAACTTAGATGGCTGACAAACCAAAGAGAATAACAGATATTGGAGCTCCTCATTACAGCAAATTCCTGCCTCCCGTGATCGCAAAGAACTACGGGACGTGGAAATATCATGAAATAATCAATAAAGGCTTGATGAAGCATGTATCCGAGAGCGGCGACGAGCTCTATACCGTGCGTATAGCTTCCCCCCGTTTGGTGAGCACCGACTACATCCGCGAGATGTGCGAGCTTTCCGAAAAGTTTTCCGGCGGGCATCTGCGCTTCACGACGCGTAACAACATCGAGTTCTTTCCCGCAAAAGCCCAGGTAGAGCCGCTCCAGGCCGAGCTCAAGAAACGCGGCCACCTGGCCGGCGGCATCGGCTACGGCATCAGCAACATCGTGCATACCCAGGGCTGGGTCCATTGCCACACTCCGGCCACGGACGCCTCGGGCGTGGTGAAGGCCGTGATGGATGAACTGCACGAGTACTTTACCACCAAGACGCTTCCGGCGAGAGTCAGGATCGCGCTGGCCTGCTGCTTGAACATGTGCGGCGCGGTGCATTGCTCCGACATCGCCATTCTCGGCGTTCACCGCAAGCCCCCGAAGGTCATGGATGCGACGCTGGGCAACCAGTGCGAGATCCCCACGACCATCGCGTCATGCCCGACCGGCGCCATCAGCCCGAATCCGGCAGCCAAGTCGGTGAAGATCAAGGAAGAGCGCTGCATGTATTGCGGCAACTGCTATACCATGTGCCCCTCGCTGCCGCTGGCGGACGCCACCGGCGACGGTATCTCCATCTGGGTGGGCGGCAAAGTGTCGAACGCACGCGGCCCGGCGCGCATGTCCAAGCTGGCCATTCCGTTCCTCCCGAACAATCCGCCTCGCTGGCCCGAGGTCGTGAAAGCCGTGAAGCACCTGGTGGAAGTATATGCCAAGGACGCGCACAAGCACGAGCGCATGGGCGAATGGATCGAGCGGATCGGATGGGAGCGGTTCTTCAAAATGACCGGCATCCAGTTCACCTACCAGCACATCGACGACTTCACCTTTGCGCGTGAATCGTTCAGAATGACCCCCACCTTTAAGTGGGAATAGGAGTATACTATCAAGCCGGCCCCGGGCACGAGACCGGGGCCGGCTTTTCTCATTCGATGCGCAACTTGATTGGAGGGTGTGAGTATGGACGCTGCGGAACTGCAAAAAAAAGTATATGAATTGGTGGAAAAGAACCAGGGCAAGAAAAAAATGAAGGCAGGCGACATTACGAAGGCCATGGAGGCCGAGGGCGCAACGAGGGAAGAAGTAAAAGCAGCTATCCGTGAATTGATCGACGGCTCTAAGCTGGTCTACTCCTACTTCGGCGGCAGCTTTATCGAGATTCCCCACAAGGAAGGTTCGGCCAATCCGTAATGTCGGCGCTCCCTCGGCTGGTTATTTCCGCAACACGCGGGGGGCTGGGAAAAACAACTCTCGCGATAGGCATTATCGCAGCCTGGCGCAAGCAGGGCAGACGGGTTGCGGTTTTTAAAAAAGGTCCGGATTTTATCGATGCCGGCTGGCTCGGCGCTGCAGCAGGCAGACCGTGCTATAACCTTGATCTTTTTATCATGGACCAGGAAAGCATTCTTCGGTCATTTAGCGGACATACGGTTGGCGCCGATGTTGCCGTGATCGAGGGGAACCGGGGGCTTTACGACGGCGTCGATGCCTCCGGGACCTACAGCACGGCGCGTTTATCGAAACTCATCAAGACCCCGGTCGTGCTTATTGTTGATGCTACGAAGGCGTCAAGCACGGTCGGAGCGGTTGTTCTGGGTTGTCAACAGTATGACCCTGAGGTGGACCTCAAGGGGGTCATCCTCAACAACGTATCGTTGGGCAGGCATGAAACCGTAATTAGAGAAGCCATTGAACACAGCTCGGGTTTGCCCGTTGTCGGCGCGATACCGCGCCGAAAGAAGGGTGAATTCCCCGAGCGGCATATGGGGTTGACGCCGTTCCATGAACATCCGGAAGTCGAGCAGGCACTACAGGCCTCGGCATTGGTTGCAGAGCGCTATCTCGATCTGGATGCGTTATGGGAGATTGCGAAGGCCGTTCCGGGTCTGACAACGCCGGAACAAGTAATGCCACGGCATACGACCGAGGCGCACCGTGTAGTCATCGGCGTTATCCGTGATACGGCTTTTCAGTTCTACTATCCTGATAATCTGGAAGCACTCGAACACCAGGGGGCATTGCTTCAGGAGATCAATGCGCTGAAGGACAGGGCGCTTCCGAAGATCGATGCCCTCTATATCGGCGGAGGGTTTCCGGAAACTCAGGCGGCGGCGTTAGCCGAGAATGAAAGCTTCTGTAGAGCGATCAAGGCCGCAGCGGACGATGGGCTTCCTATCTACGCCGAGTGCGGCGGCCTGATCTATCTCGGCCGGAGTTTAACGGTTGGCGAAAAAAAATATCCGATGTGCTCGGTGTTGCCGGTGGATTTCGTTCTTGAACAGAGGCCGCAGGCGCATGGCTATACCATTGCCGAAGTCGGGAGTTCGAGTTCTTTTTTGGACAAGGGAACGATCATCCGGGGGCATGAATTCCATTATTCGAGACCGGTAAATCTTGACGCACAGTTTCCGATGGCGTATGATATGACCCGTGGCTCGGGGATGGACGGTGCGCGAGACGGGCTGGTGTATAAAAATGTACTTGCCTGTTATACTCACCTGCATGCGTTGGGAACGCCTGAGTGGGCGCCGACTATGATTAAGAAGGCGCTGGAATATCGAAAGCGGAAACAGACGGAATAGAAAGCAGGATAAGTTGAGGGAAGGTCCCCGGGAAAGTATTGAGCCGGTCTGTCCGTTTTGCAAGAGCAGTCTCGAACGACCGGTTCCTGTTCAGATTGGTCCAGGGCAGCAGGTACCCGGCGGCAGATGCGGCGCCTGCGGCGCGCAATATCTTTTTGATCCCACGGGCAAGAACGTGGGGGAAATCATGATGCAGGCCCTCGAACTTGTTGCTTCGGAACTTTCAAAAGATGCCTCGGAGCTGGTTGCCGGAGAAGATTATGACGATGCAATCCTCAGTTATGATTGGAGGACGCACCGTTCGAGTGGAGAAGCCAAGGGGTTTGCGGACCGGTACGGCCGGATCTATATGGTTAAAGTAAAGAAAAAGTCGGGTTCAAGGACCGGCGTTTGACGCATGTATAAAAATGAGCATGAGAGCGAAAAGCTAAGGACGCTGATTACGCGCCCGATTATATTGAAACGAAAGGGGACATAAACAAATGGGAACGATTGAAGTTAAAGGCAAGACGATAGAAGTGGATGAGGATGGTTTTTTGGCCAACCTTGACGACTGGAACATGGATGTAGCGAATTATTTTGCGCAGGTTGAGGGCATTGATATGTCTCCCCAGCACTGGGAAGTCGTGAATTTCCTGCGCGACTATTACAAACAGTATCAGATCGCACCCATGATTAAAATCCTGGTGAAAGAGATCGGCAAGAAGCTCGGACCTGACAAGGGCAACACCAAATATCTCTACGAACTCTATCCGGGCGGCCCGGCAAAGCAGGCGTGTAAAATCGCCGGCCTCCCCAAGCCCACCGGCTGCGTATAGAAACCGGCGTAACGGAGAGTTTCGGACTTGGTCGGGGGCAGGTAGCGTTCGGGCGCAGGATTTCTACGTCTGAACTCGCTATCTGAATCATCGCACCAGGTGCGTGCTTCGCCAGATACGCGGAGCAACTTCGGTGTCAGGGTTATGAGTTACGATTGTTTTCCTTTATGTCCGATGCATCGACTGTATGACCTGTATTGAAAATTGCCCGCAGCAGGCGATTGCGGTCAACGAGACTCAATGAGGGAACAAGCAGTCATACGCATGGGGATAGTTGAAAAACTTATCCCCTGTTTTTTTATCACAACGCGCCGGGAGGTGAGAAGATGAAATTAGCGGTATTTATGAGCGATTGGAGAAGGTCCGAAGACACCCTGGAGAGAATGAAGGCCGATAAACTGGGGATTATTCTTGTAGAGAACGGCATCTACCATGCAGTCGTGAAGGAAAACGGGAAGGAATCTCCCGTGCTTTCAAAGGCAGGGGCAACCTTCTACGCATTGACGGACGACCTTGAGACCCGCGGCTATACTTCAGCCAATGTCAGCTCCAAGGTGAAATTGGTGAGCTACGCGGATATCGTCGACCTCATCATGAACGACTACGAGAAGACGGCTTGGCTGTAAGAAAAACCGAGGGAAGAAGGATGAGGGAAGAAAGACGAAAGATGCTATCGTCCTTCATCCGAGTGAGCGCAAGCGCACGGTCATCCCTCGTCTATCAGAAACCTACAAGGAGGATACTATGGCAGAATTGACATTGGGAGTGTTCCCTTCTCTGGTCGGCTCGATGACGCTGGACTTTTCGTTCAAACTCGCCGAGGCCGCGATCGCCAAGGGCCACAAGGTAAACATGTGGCTGTCCGGCAATGCGGTGATGATGTCCAAGAAGGGACAGAAGGCCTTTAAAGATTATTCGCATAATGAGAAAAAAATGATGGAGCTCATCGCAAAGGGTATGGAAGTCACCGTGTGCGAGGCCTGTGCCGAGGCGCGGGGCTATCATAAGGAAGACACGCCTGCGGGAATGAAACGCGCCAGCATGGACTGGTTCCTGGCAAAAACGGTCAAGACAGACCGGCTGCTTCATATAGGAGGTGAGTAAATGGGTGCCGTAAAATTGATGTTCGTTGTCCAGAGACCGCCCTACAAGAGTGAAAACCCCCGTCTGGCGCTCACCCACGCGATCTCGAGCCAGACCGCCGAGATCTACATGGACGATGGCGACTCCGTTGTTCCGACCGTCGTGTTTGTGGGAGACGGCGTGCTGAATGCGGTGAAAAGCCAGCAGGCCATGAAATTATACGGCGTTACGAGCACCGAGAGCCACATCAAAAACTGCCTGCTCATCGACACGCCGATCTGGGTGTGCAAGGACGATATGGAGCGCCTCGGCTTGAAGCAGGATCAGATGATCACCGATGCCGAGGAAATGGGCGCCGAGCTCAAGACTCAATTCGTGACCTTCGCGGAAATTCAGAAAGAAATGGAAGCGGTAAAGCATCTGTTGTTCTTTTAGCGCAGGCTCTGATGCGGTGATGGATATGAATCTGAAACACCATTTGATTGAAAAAAAGCCGATAATCCTGAAAAAATGGTTCGACGCGATTGCGGATACCTATCCGGGAGATACGGCCGATTTCCTGAAAAACAAGAAAGCCCGGTTCACGAATCCGGTGGGGTATAACATCGCCGAGGGGATTGAAGGCCTCTTTGACGCCTTGCTCAAGGGAATGATTCCGGATACGGTGTCCGCCTTTCTCGACGCCATCATCAGGATCAGGGCGATTCAGGATTTTGCGCCTTCCGAGGCGGTGTCGTTCATCTTCCAGCTCAAGAAGGTGGTCCGTCAGGAACTCGGCAGCGAGGTCTTGAGTAATCAGAGGATCGCCGACGAACTGACGGCGTTTGAATCCGCCATTGATGATCTTGCGCTCTTCTCGTTCGATATTTATATGAAATGCCGGGAAAAGATTTATGAACTCAAGGCGAACGAGGCGAGAAACATGACCTTCAGGCTCTTGCAGAAGGCGCGTCTCATCGATGAGCACCAGGACTAAGTCGGGATGTTGCGCTGCCAACCTTAATGAAAAGAGGGAATGAAATGAAAGCCATAATTTCTTTCATCATAGTACTGTTCCTTGTGCTGATAGCCTATGCGGGTGCGAGCCACGCGCCGTACATCTTCGGGGTGGTGATTCCGTATCTGGCGGTGCTGCTCTTTATCGGCGGCATGATCTACCGCGTCCTGCTCTGGGGAAGCTCTCCCGTGCCGTTCCGCATCACCACGACCTGCGGCCAGCAGAAGTCGCTTCCGTGGATCAAACACAGCAAGCTCGAAAGCCCGTTCGGGTTGCTCGGCGTGATCGGCAGGATGGCGCTCGAGGTGCTCTTGTTCCGTTCGCTCTTCAGAAATGTGAAAACGCAATTGCAGGATGGGCCGAAGCTGACGTATGGCGAGGCCAAGTGGCTCTGGGCCGCGGGCATGGCCTTCCACTGGACGTTCCTGATTATATTGATCAGACACATGCGATTCTTCCTCGTGCCCGTGCCCGGCGTGATCCACATGATCGAGGGGCTGGACAGCTTTCTCCAGGTGGGAGTGCCGCTCCTGTATATGACCGATGTGATCTTCCTGGGGGCCGTGCTCTATCTCTTCCTCCGCAGGGCGGGCATCCCCCAGATGCGTTATCTCTCGCTGGTCAATGATTACTTCCCGCTCTTTTTGATCTTCGGGATCGGCCTCACCGGCGTTCTGATGCGGTACTTTCTGAAAACGGACATCGTAAGCGTGAAGGTCCTGACCATGGGCCTGGTCACCTTTACCCCGTCCATACCCCAGGGTATCGGCGTCATTTTTTACATTCATCTCTTCCTGCTCTGCGCGTTGATCGCCTACTTCCCCTTCAGCAAGCTGGTGCACATGGGCGGCGTGTTCCTGAGCCCGACCCGAAACCTGGCGAACAACAATCGCGCGAAGAGACATATCAATCCCTGGAACTATCCGGTCCACGTGCACACGTACGAGGAATACGAGAATGACTTCAGGGACAAAATGAAAAATGCCGGCCTGCCGGTAGAAAAGGAGTAATCATGGCGAAACTTCCGAAACCAGAAGAACTGGCTAAGATTGATTACGCGGCGCCGAAAACGGGATGGATGGACACGCCCGTGGTCATCAAAGAGGGCATGTTCTGTCACGGATCGAAGCCGAAAAGCCTTCAGACCTTAGACTTTCCCAATCCCCGGGAATGGAGACCGCAGGACGTTGACTGGAAGCTGCCCGAGAACTGGAAGGAGATCCTGCTCGAAGGCATTGCCGACCGGCTCAAGAAATACCGGTCCTTCCGGTTGTTCATGGACATCTGCGTGCGCTGCGGCGCTTGTGCTGATAAGTGCCACTTCTTCATCGGCACCGGAGATCCCAAGAACATGCCGGTGCTCAGGGCCGAGCTGATCCGGTCCGTGTATCGAAAGGAATTCACGGTCGCGGGAAAAATTTTCGGGAAAATGGCGGGCGCCCGCGAGCTTACGGTCGATGTGCTGAAGGAGTGGTGGTACTACTTCTTCCAGTGCACCGAATGCCGCCGCTGCTCGGTTTTTTGCCCCTACGGCATAGACCAGGCGGAGATCACGATCATCGGCAGGGAGTTGCTCAATCTCCTCGGCCTGAACATCGAATGGATCGCCGGTCCCGCTGCGAATTGCTATATGAAAGGGAACCATCTCGGTCTCGAACCGCACACGATCATCGGCAACCTCGAGTATATGCTCGACGATATCGAGACCGTGTCAGGCATTAAGATCAAGCCCTCATTCAACCGGAAGGGCGCCGAGATCCTGTTCGTGGCGCCGTCGGGCGACCTCTTCGCGGATCCGGGCACGTATACGGCCATGGGCTACCTCATGCTGTTCCAGGAACTCGGCCTCGATTATACCTGGAGCACATATGCCTCGGAGGGCGGGAACTTCGGTTTCTTTACCTCCAACGAAATGGCCAAACGGCTCAATTCGAAGATCTACGCGGAGGCCAAACGGCTCGGCGTAAAATACATCATCGGCGGCGAGTGCGGCCATATGTGGCGCGTGATGCACCAGTACATGGACACCTGGAACGGTCCCGCGGACTTCCTCGAAGTTCCCAAGTCGCCGATCACCGGCACGGTGTTTGAGCATGCAAAGTCCACGAAGATGATCCACATCGCCGAGTTCACCGCCGACCTGATCAGGAACAACAAACTCAAGCTCGATCCGAAACGGAACGACCACCTCAAAGTTACCTGGCACGACTCCTGTAATACCGCGCGCGGCATGGGTTTCTTTGATGAGCCCCGGTTCGTGTGCAAGAGCGTGGTAAACAACTTCTTCGAGATGCCTGAAGATACCATTCGCGAGAAGACCTTCTGCTGCGGCAGCGGTTCCGGCCTGAACGCCTCGGAGGACATGGACCTCAGGATGAAGGGCGGGTTGCCCCGGGCGAATGCAGTGAAGTACGTGCATGATCACTACGGCGTGAACATGCTGGCCAATATCTGCGCGATCGACCGCGCGTCGCTTCCGCCGCTTATGGATTACTGGGTGCCCGGCGTTAAAGTCACCGGGCTGCATGAACTCGTGGCGAACGCCATGATCATGACGGGCGAGAAGGAGAGGACGACCGATCTGCGCGGCGAACCCCTTCCGGGAATCGAACAGAAGGAGGAAAAAGCCTAATGAAACTGTATGACGGAGGTAAGATAATCGCCGGGCTGCTGATTTTCGTCGGCTTATTCATGTTGCCCTTTTATTTCAATATCGGGAAGGTCAGCGCCAAGCCCGAGTTGAAACTGGACACGCCCGCGATCCAGCAGTGGGAAAAGCAATACGGCAAAAAGGAATGCGTGGAGTCCAAGGAATACATGCGGGCGGAACATATGCAACTCTTGAACAACTGGCGTGACTCCGTGGTGCGCGACGCCGACCGCGGGTACATCAGCGATACGAGCCACAAACGGTTCAACATGAGCCTTCAGAACGGATGCATGCATTGCCATTCCAATAAGAAAAAGTTTTGCGATGAATGCCACAACTACATGGCGGTGAAGCCGTTCTGCTGGGACTGCCATATCGCGCCGAAGGAGGATGGTAAATCATGAGCATCGACAGAAGACAGTTTTTAAAGATCGCCGGCATCTCCTCCATTCTGGGGCTCGGCGCATCGGTCGCATCAGCCACCCATACGATCTGGGAAAAGGGCTTGGAGCCGCCGCAGGTGGGGCCGAATACAGAATCCCTGACAGCGAAGAAATGGGCCATGGTCGTGGACATGAGCAAGTTCAAGACCGAGGAAGACATCAAAAAGACCGTCACTGCCTGTCACCTGACGCACAACGTGCCGGACTTCAGGAACCCCGACGGCTCGGTCGACACCAGGCATGAGATCAAATGGATCTGGAAAACTGGCTACGAACGCGCGTTCCCGGGCCAGGAAAACAAGTTCATGGCCGAACATCTTAAAGACATGCCGTTCATGGTTCTCTGTAATCATTGTGAGAACCCGCCCTGCGTGCGGGTCTGTCCCACGAAGGCCACGTATAAACTCAAGGACGGGATCACGATGCAGGACATGCACCGCTGCATCGGCTGTAGGTTCTGCATGGCGGCCTGTCCTTATGGGGCCCGGAGTTTCAACTATTTCGACCCGCGCAAGGCCCTCAAACCGGAACAGGTGAACAGCGAGTATCCCACGAGGTCCAAGGGCGTGGTGGAGAAATGCACCTTTTGCACCGAGAGGCTCCAATTCGGCAAGATGCCGGCGTGCGTAGAGGCCGCGCCCAAAGGCGGCCTTATTTTCGGTGATATCGAAGACGCTCATTCGCAGGTCAGGAAGATCGTCGAGACGAAGCTGACGATCAGGCGCAAGCCCGATCTGGGCACCGGGCCGTCCGTTTACTATCTCATAGGAGGAAGCGACCATGCTTGAGAAAGCATTAGAAGGAAGTAAAAAATACTGGGCATGGATCATGCTGTTGGGCGCCCTGATTTTGGTCGGTGTATACTTCTACCTCCAACAGTTCTCGGAGGGCCTGGGAATCACCGGTCTGGGACGGGACGTATCGTGGGGCCTGTACATCGGGCAGTTCACGTTCCTCGTCGGTGTGGCGGCCTCTGCCGTGATGCTGGTGATCCCCTATTATCTGCATGACTTTAAAAAGTTCGGGAAGATCGTGATTCTCGGCGAATTTCTCGCCATCGCGGCGGTGATCATGTGCATGCTGTTTATTTTCGTGGACATGGGACAGCCCATGAGGATCTTGAATGTGTTCCTGCATCCCACGCCGAACTCCGTCATGTTCTGGGATTCGATGGTGCTGGCAGGGTACCTGGTCCTGAACGCCTTGATCGGCTGGGTCACGCTCGGCTCGGACAAGAAAGGGATTGCCCCGCCGAAGTGGATCAAGCCGCTCATCTATCTTTCGATACCCTGGGCCTTCAGCATTCACACGGTAACGGCATTCCTGTACGCCGGTCTCCCGGGCAGGCATTTCTGGCTCAGCGCCATCATGGCGGCGCGGTTCCTGGCGTCGGCATTCGCCGGCGGCCCAGCGCTCCTGATCATTCTTGCCCTGATCGTGCGCTCGGTAAGCAAATTCGATCCCGGTAAAGAGGCGATCCAGGCAGTCGGAAGGATCGTGGCATATGCCATGTTCGCGAACGTCTTCTTCCTGGCCCTCGAGTTCTTTACCGCTTTCTACAGCAGCATCCCCGGCCACATGGATTCGTTCATCTACCTTTATAAAGGACTGGACGGACACCATGAACTTGTTCCGCTTATGTGGATCTCGACGATCTTTGCGGCTGTTTCGCTGGTCATGCTCTGGGTCCCGAAGGTCCGGAAGAACGAGGGCACGCTGGTGCTGGCCTGCGGCATGCTCTTTATTTCGCTCTGGATCGATAAGGGTTTCGGCTTGATCATCGGCGGTCTTATCCCGAACCCGCTGGAAGAGGTCCGCACTTATTGGCCGACCTTGCCTGAGTCGTTCATTGCCATCGGGGTATGGTCCATCGGGTTCCTGGTGCTCAGCATGCTCTATAAGATAGCCATTTCGGTCAGAGAAGATACGGCGGGGATAGAAGTAGAGCATTAATGAATGCAAAAGGGGGCGTCATTTCCCTCTTGATTTTATCAACCCGGACGGGTACTATATCCGGACTTTTGGCATCTTACTTTTACTCAAGGAGGAAACAGGCCCAATGTACATGATTACCATCGACAAGGCAAAATGCGACGGGGACGGCAACTGCGCGAATGTGTGCCCGCAGTCCGTGTTCGCGATCGAAGGCAACAAGGCAGAGCCGGTCAACATGTCCGAATGCATCAACTGCCTGACCTGCGTGGAAAGCTGCCCGCAGCAGGCCATTACGATCAACGAAATATAACCTTTCGGAAACGACTCATGAAAAAGGGGACCGGTGAATAACCGGCCCCCTTATTTTTTTATCCCGATTTTTTCTTGAAAAACATCAGCAACCGACCGCGGCTTTCGGCTTCTTCGGAGTAACTTTCGTAGCTTTCTTCTTCCCGTCTGCTTCCTTGTATTCCACCGTTACCTCGTCCCCCACCTTCACACCCTTAATAATGGACCCTGTTTCACAATCGAAGTTCGCTTCAAACGTTTGGCTTTTCAGGGAAAGAGAACCCTTCCCGGCATCCACAGCAGTAACTGTTCCGGACATCTCACCTGCAAACGCAACTCCGACAAAGGCCAATACAACGACAACAACAAGAAGAATTAACTTTGAACCTTTCATATGCACACCTCCTTAGTGGTATAGTTTATAAAACTAATCCTTTTTCATAACCAGTTTCTGAAACGCCGAGATCAGATCGATCGGCAGCGGGAAGATGATGGTGGAGTTCTTCTCGGATGCGATCTCCGTAAGGGTCTGAAGATACCGGAGTTGGAGCGTCGTCGGGTTCTGGCTGATGATGTTCGCCGCTTCGGAGAGCTTTACCGATGCCTGGAGCTCGCCTTCCGCGTGAATGACTTTGGCGCGGCGTTCGCGCTCCGCCTGAGCCTGGATGGCGATGGCGCGCTGCATCTCGGCCGGAAGGTCCACGTTTTTCACTTCCACGGTGGTCACCTTCACGCCCCAAGGCTCGGTCTGCAGATCGATCACCTTCTGGAGCTCGGCGTTTATGGCATCGCGGTTCGAGAGCAGGTCATCCAGTGCATTCTGCCCCAGGATGCTTCTGAGTGTCGTTTGCGCGATAAGCGACGTGGCATAGTAGAAATCCTCAATCTCGACAATGGCCTTGCGAGGGTCAATGATCCGGAAATACACCACGGCATTCACCTTCACGGTCACGTTGTCTTTGGTGATGATGTCCTGGGCAGGCACGTCCATGGTCACGGTCCGCAGGCTCACCCGAACCATTTTCTGAATACCCGGCCAGAGGAAAATGATTCCCGGCCCTTTTACCCCCTGATCCATGCTTACCTTGCCGAGCGTAAAGATGACGCCCCGCTCGTACTGTTTCAGGATCTTAACGATGTTATACAGGACCATGACTGCAAGTAAAATGAGAAATACAAAACTTGTTGCGAATATCTGTGGCATGACGAACCTCCCTTTTTATTAACTGATTGTTTGAATTGTTCAAACGGTGTAAATTGTTTTCAATTGCCCTGTGCAGCGTTATGTGCTCTTCTTCACCTTGAGCTTGAGTCCTACCACGGAGAGAACTGTCACGTCCTCTCCTTTTTGCACCGGCTCGTCGCTCCAGGCGCTCCAGTATTCCCCGCGCATGAAGACCTGTCCTTCTTTATGGATATCGGTCTTGGCCGTTGCCTGCATCCCGATCAAGCCTTCCTTGCCGGTGTCCGGTTTTTCCCGGTATACGCGCACGGCCACGGTAACGGTGATGATGAACAGGAGCGCGGACAGCGCAACCGCGGGGATGATCACGATCCAGGAAATTCGCAGGGCCGGAGATGAGGAGTCGATCAGCATGAGCGAGCCGAGGAGCATGGAGATGGTCCCGCCCACGCCCAATACGCCATGGCTTGTTATGAATGCCTCGGCAATGAACAGGCCGATGCCGAGAATAATGAGCATAAGCCCCGCGTAATTGATCGGCAGGGTGTGCAGCGCATAGAAGGCAAGGATCAGACAGATGGCGCCTGCCACGCCGGGGAATATGGCCCCGGGATTCGAAAGCTCGAAATAAAGACCGTAGAAACCGAGGATCATCAGGATATAAGCGATGTTGGGATTGCTGATGATCTCGAGAAGGTGGTAGCGAAAGCCCATTTTAATTTCCCGCACCTCAGCGCCGTCGGTAGCGAGCATCCTCTTTCCGATGTCCAGATCAACGGTCATGCCGTCGATCTCCCTGATGAGCGAAGGAACATCAGGTTCGATCAAGTCGATTACCTTGAGTTTGAGCGCCTCGGTCTCGGTTATGGAAACGCTTTTTCTCACGGCGTCTTCGGCCCATTTTACATTCCTTCCCCGTCTCTCAGCAATGCCCCGCACCATGGCTGCCAGGTCGTTTACGGCCTTGGCCTCCATGGTTTTGTCCATCTTGCCTTCCATCTGCACCGGGTGCGCCGCGCCCATGTGCGTGCTCGGCGCCATGGCCGCGATGTTCGCCGCGAGTGTAATGAATACGCCGGCTGATGCGGCCCGCGCTCCGGGAGGGCCCACATAGACCACGACCGGGACATCGGAGGAAATCATTTTCTTGACGATTTCACGCATGGAGTCCACCAGACCGCCGGGCGTATCCAATTCAATAATGATCGCCTCGGCTTTGGCCTGGGACGCGGTATCGATGGATTTGATGATATATTCGGCGACCACGGGCGTGATGGGCGCGTCTATTTTGATAAGGTATATTATTTTCTGCTGCGCAGGAGCAGCAACAACAGGGGGAGCTTGTTTTTCCGCTTTTTCTTTTTTCTCGGGAGAGGCGAGGCTGCTCAGGCCGGAAAGGAGTATCACGAGCGAGAAAAACAGGATCATCCATGGTCTGCTTTTTTGCATTCTGTTTCTCCTCTTTTGCTATAAAGAAGTATATCCTTAATACCATGCAGTGTCAAGAATCGCTTGACTCAGAAGAAGTTTTTCTGTAGCATCGGGAGCATTACATTTGAATTATGAGAGTAACCGGAGGCATAGGCAGGGGCAGGCGATTAAAAGTTCCTGCGGGGTCGCGCGTCAGGCCCACGTCGGACAAGGTGAAACAGGCCCTGTTCAACATACTCGGCGATAGGACAGAGGGCTCATCTTTTCTGGACCTTTACGCGGGCGCAGGCGGCATCGGCATTGAAGCGCTCAGCCGCGGCGCGGCACATGTGCTGTTTGTGGATGCTTCCCGGGATTCCCTGAATGCGGTAAAGCAGAACATCGAGCAGACGGGCTTTGGCGATCGCGCGGAGGTTGTGCTGTCCAAGGCAGAGTCCTTTCTCAAAAAACAGACAGGACGATACGACATCGTGTTCCTTGATCCGCCCTATGCCGATGAGATGCAGCCGCTGCTCGAACTGATAGCAGGGGCGGGGATTCTGAATGCTGAGTCGATTGTGATAGCCGAGCATTTCAAGAAACAGCCGTCGCCGGAACGAGCAGGCAAACTCACGCTCTGCCGCCAAGCAAAGTATGGAGATACGGTGCTGGCGTTTTACAAACAAGAAGAATCTTAGACACGGATACCAAAAGTAGGCGCTTCTAAGCGGCGGCGGATTTTGTTATGAAAAATCAGGATTACGTTACTGATTGATCCGCTTTGATCACAGCCTTTATCGGACTTTATCCGTGTCAAAGGTTTATTCTTTGGTTGCGGCATAAGGCTGCGGTATGATTATGATATGGAAGGAGACAGTATGAAACACATTGCAGTCTATCCCGGCACCTTTGATCCGGTGACGTACGGGCACATCGACCTCGTCGAGCGGAGTCTCAGGATTTTCGGTGAATTGATCATCGCAGTCGCCGCAAATCCAAAGAAACAGCCGCTCTTTTCCCTTGAAGAACGGGTTGACATGTTCAAGACGGTAACCACGAATTACAAGAACATCAGGATCGAAGGCTTCGACGGGCTCCTCGTCGATTACGTCAAACAAAAGAACGCCGTCGCTATCATCCGCGGCCTCCGGGCCATTTCGGACTTCGAGTATGAGATGCAAATGGCCCTCATGAATCGCAGGTTCGACAACACGATCGAAACGGTTTTCATGATGCCGAACGAGGCCTATTCATTTATCACTTCGACCATGGTGAAGGAAGCGGCCGGCTACGGTGGCGATGTTTCCACGCTTGTGCCGCCGATAGTGTTGGAGCGATTGAAGAAGAAGTTCGGGAAGTAGGGGAGATAGGTTACAGCTTCACCTGTATTCACCGGTGGGTTCGGCGAACGGAGTGAAATATGTTATTACTGCTGATCCGTCAACCAATTCACGACCAATAGGCCGGAGACTCTTGAAAAATGCGAGGTATTGTTGGTCACCAGTGTAGCATGATTGGCTTTGACAATGGAAGCGATCAAAATATCTGCATCGTTGATGAGTTTCCCCTCTCTCTTCAGAGCTGCGTATATTTCGCCACCGATCTTGGACGATTCAAACGTTGATTCGAGAACAAGGCAGGAAGTAAGAAGGTTCTTCAGGAAAGCTTCCTCGCTCAGCTTCTGGCTGATATAGATACCCTTGAAAAATTCGTAAAATGACAGCCACGTCAGCGCAATGCCGTCTTGATCCCCCATCGGTGATATTTTACCTGTGATTTTCTCGTTTCCCCGGAAATATTCGATGAGAATGTCGGTATCAAGGCAGTATATCAAAACTTGACCTCGCCTCGGCCGAATGAGTCGCGGTCCTTGAATAGTGCTTGAAATATTTCTATCTCTTCTTCCGTCTTGTTTCGCCAAATGCCAGCAAGTTTAAGAAAGGCCGCTTTGTCGAATTGCTGCGTTTCGACCGTCGCCTTCACTCGTGAGCCCTTTTTCAGGGACAACGCTTGCACCGCCACTTCAGGAATAGAAAGATGTCCATCATTTAACAATTCTGCCGTAAACACCGCAGTTTTACTCATAGAACTTGCCCTCCCTATTATCATAGTACAATAGAATAATAGCGTAGCGCAGACGTTTTTGCAAGGGGAAAGGCGGAGCGGCGCCCGTTTCGGACTTCGAGTATGAGATGCAAATGGCCCTCATGAACCGCGGGTTTGACAACACGATCGAAACGGTTTTCATGATGCCGAACGAGGCCTATTCATTTATCACGTCGATCATGGTGAAGGAAGCGGCCGGCTACGGCGGCGATGTTTCCACGCTTGTGCCGCCGGTAGTGTTGAAGAGGTTGAAGAAGAAGTTCGGAAAGTAGGGGAGATAGGTTAACGTCTTCACCTACAACTATGCAACCGCAGCTCGATAAGAGGGGTGTGGGCTATCATTTGTATCACGCAAACTCCAGAGAAAATATTTTCTACATCAAAGAAAGATTCGGTGGGCTGAAACTCTAAAAGTTTGTGGTTATAAACACTAACCTATCTTCTGTTTCCACTTAACTAACGTCGTTGCTAGAGTTAAAATATAATTTTACAGACTTGTTCAGATACATATACGCTGAAATTACACAGATTTGCGCTATTGCTAAGATAATTGATATAGCAGATTCATCCTTCAAACCAGATATAAAAAACTGACATAAAGTTACAAAGACCATAAAGCTAATATATAGAATTCGCGCATATCGATTGCGCGTAAGAAGCATATAGCCAGAAATAGGCATTACTATCCCTGTAATAATCCAAACCACTGTCTGAGTCACACTTCTCCAGTCCACGTCACTCACATATTTTGAACCAATTGCAAAAGAAAACAACTGTATGACGGCGTAAGCAAAGAACACAAATGAAAAAACCGCAAGCGCCGTGAAAAATTTGAGTAGCGGAGGCATTTGCTTATAATTTCCCCACAAGTTTAACCACCTCTTTTTTATAAGATCACACACTCGGGAATGTAGGATGGCGCAAATCTAAGTTCATTCAATTCCAAATCGATTGAAAGTAATAAAACACCAGGTAAAGAGTCATTTATAAACAAATATCCCTCCCCAAGTCGCATATCCCTCGGATTAAGGTGTCCTCATACTCTCTAAAAGATTAACTTTATTGCCATTCTCCAAAATTAACGTTGCCTCTGTTATAAACCATTTAGGTAGTTGGGATTCGAGTCTTATTTCTGCTGTACCCTTATTCTTTTCTCCATATATATTTATTCTGTACTGTGCTTTTAATTCTCCGGCTGGAGCTCCTTGCTGGCCCCACCCTCTAAAAATAGGAACCGAAAATCTGTATGGTTTTCCGAGCAATTCAGTAACGTTATTGCTGTTTGACAAAAAATTCATTGTCACCCGATACGACTCAGAATTTAACTGGCTGTTATGTAGATATATATTAAATGCTACGAACACAAACAAAAAAACAACGGTAAAAATAATTTTAGTTTTCAAGCTCCATCGCACTCCTTTGAAAAAAAATCATTTAACTTACTGATAGAGCTCATTCTAATCGAAGGACTGATCTTTTTAGTCATTGGCATCCCCCCATAAATAGGCTTCTTTTTTTCGTCACAAAAAACACGTAGCAGCTGTAAAGAAATACAACATACCGAATGAACTCTTGAAAGTTTCAATAAAAGACTACTTCTCTGATTCAGGAAAGACCAAACACTGAATGTTCAATCGATATTCCCTACTTCAGCAAATTTAATCCCTGTCATGAACACTTACAATCATGCAGCGACGGTAAATGGACGGAGATATTTCGACGCAGCGCTCCGGGTCCCGCGCCGACGATCACTGCGTGATCAGCCACGCTTTTGCCGCTTCACGATCATCAAAGGCATGGATCTTTCTTTTTGAAAAAGTCATTACCGCCTGGAAGAGGATTTTCTTCAGACCCGTCACGCCGACCACGGCGGCAGCCTTAACATAGGGTTTATTGTGCGCGGTGAATTCCTTCATCCGTTGGTTCAGCGTGTTGTCGAAACGCATGTCGGTCACGTCTGCCAATGTCAGGAGCGATTGTTGCGGCCGGGTCCGTATCGTTGCCGCGGCCTCGTCGATGATGACAAGGGCATCCTTGGCCGTGCATCGGGAAAAATCGAGGAGCAGAATTTCTTTGCCGTTGTGCCGAACGAATTGTATTCTCTCCATTGCTCTCCTCCGAAGTTATTACCGGTACGCTTTACCGTACAAAATAAATCAAAGCCACCACAAGACCGATGGTAATGACGATCTTGCGCAAGACTATCGGCTTGATCTTGCTTGCCAGCCGTCCGCCCAGGGCCCCGCCCGTAAGTGCGCCGATCGCCATGACCAGCGCCGCCAGCCACACGACCTGGCCCGAAAAAAGAAAGAAAATCGCCGCCGCGATATTGATGCTGAATGCGATGGACTGTTTCAACGCGTTCAAACGGGTAAGCGTATCTTCGAGCACCAGTCCGATCACGGCCAGTACTATTACGCTCACGCCCGCGCCGAAATAGCCACCGTAGAGGGTCGCGGGTATGATGGGCAGGATCGTCCATGCCTCATTCAGATGTTTTGCCCCTTCCTTATTGGCGCGGCTCATGACCCAATTTCTGAAGCGGTCCTGGAAAGCCAGGAGAACCACTGCAAGCAGAATCAAGTACGGTATCAACGTGCGAAATGTGTTATCGCTCGTGTTCAGGAGCAGAATGCCACCTGCGATCCCGCCCAGGGCGCTCGTAGGCAGGAGAAGCCACAACCGCCTTCCCTGACCTCTCAAGTCCTTCATTTGGGCGAAGGTCGCGCCAAGATAACCCGGGCAGAGCGCCACGGTGTTGGTTACGTTTGCGGCAACCGGCGAAATGCCTATTGCCGTGAGAATGGGGAACGTGATGAGTGTTCCGCCGCCGGCTATCGCGTTCACGAGCCCTCCCGCAACACCTGCCAGTCCTATAATGATTAAGTTAAAGATGTCCATAGTGCTTTTCTATAAATCCTTTTATTCTATATATGTATACGCCATGCAATTAAAACCAGATTCCTGCACAAAGACTGCCCCCGTATGATTTAAGCAGTGGTGAATGACAGGATTAGTCAAATTTATTCTCGAAATGAGAAAAAAATTAAAAACTTTTTGACAGGATAACTGGATTTACAGGATGTTTAAAGCTTTAAATCCGATTTTATCCTGTAATCCTGTCTAAAATATTAGTTCCGGTTTATCCGGTCTGGGAGTTTCTAGGTACGCTAACGTTATTTCGAAAACCGCTGCCTCATTGCCTCATAGAGAATAACCGCAGCGGCAGTGGCCACATTCAACGAGTCTATTGTCTCAGCCATGGGAATGCGGACCTGAAGGTCGATATCGGCCAGCATGTCCTGCGAAAGTCCGGCGCCTTCCTGTCCTAAGATCATCACGGTCGGTTTCGTCAAATCAACATCAAAGTGTGTTTTTTTGCCGGTCACGACGGTCGCTGCAGTCTGAAATCCTTGCTGCCTGCATTTCTTGATGAACCCTGCAAACTCTGCGATAGGTACGATCGGCAGGCGCAAGATGCTGCCCATCGAAGCGCGGATAGCTTTGGCGTTGAACGGGTCTACGGTATTGGGGGTAATGGCCACGCCGGATGCGCCCACGGCTTCCGCGGTTCGAATGATGGTGCCGAGATTGCCGGGGTCCTGGAGCTGATGCACGACGATGATGAGCTTTGCGCTATGGGTCAAGAGCTCTTCTTCAGAGTGTTGGCTCATCTTCACCACGGCCATCACCGGCTGAGGCGTTTTGCTTTCGGATATCGTATCCGTCAGGCGTTCGGATATCCAGACCACCTCGACGGATTTGTGCTCAGCCAGCTTCAAGATGCCCTTGCCGTGGCGCTGAACAATGGTCGGCGAGGCCACGACCATGGTGACTCCTTGGTTGTCCCGAAGGGCCTCCTCGACCATCTTGGTGCCTTCGATTAAGAAGGCGCGCTCTTTTTTCCGGTTTTTCGGATCAGCCAGGGAGCGCAAGTACTTAACCGTGCTGTTCTCTTTACTCGAGATTGGGTTGTGCGGGCTGGTTTGAGGCATGGCCGGGAGTATAGCAGAAATCCTTCCTTAAATCTTCATCATCCGGAGCGCGTCTTGATATTGTTGCTGAAGCGCTTCCCATTGTTTCAGCGAGTCGTAGCTGCTTTTCCAGGCCTCGTAGTCGTCCTTATAATCAGGGTGGTCCTGGGACAACGTTCCACTCAGCAGTTCCTCGATGAACGACTCGGTCGTCTTGTTATGTTTACGTTCCAGGATGCCGAGGGTCTTCTTGATCCGCGAGATCGTATTTTTGCAGACACTCAATTCCCGTGATAGGGAAATTTCAAACTCATCGGTATGCATATCGCCCCTCCCTCGCTGCGTAAAAGTAGTATAAACAGTCACAAAAAACAAGAAAATAATATACTTGACAGAAATAGTCAAGTTTGTTATTGTTGTCTTAAAGCAGGATAGGACTGAATTGGTCCTGTTTTGGCGGGGCGAGCGGCGAGTAGCGGTGAGAACACATGAAACTGTCCACCAAGGGGAAGTACGGGGTACGGGCGGTCTTTGAGATCGCCCTTCATTACGGCAAGGGACCGATCACGATCAAAGAAATAGGCGAACGCCAGGGGATCTCCTTCTCCTACCTTGAACAGATCCTGCACCGGCTCGGCAAGGCAGGGGTGATAGAAAGCGTTCGCGGCCCGGCAGGGGGCTATTTGCTCGCGCGAAAACCCCAGGATCTTACGATCGGGGACATTGTCCGCGCGCTGGAAGGTCCGATTGCATTGTCCCATTGCCTGGAGCCAGGAGAGTCGGACGATTGTAATCAGACGGAAGACTGTGTGGCCAGAATGGTCTGGGCCAAGGTGGGCGCGAAAATAGAGGAAGCTCTCGACAGCATCAGCTTTAACGATCTCCTGCATCAGCAGCAACTTCAAAAAACGTCTGTTCTCCTGAAGCCGCGAAAAAAGACGGCGTTGGCAGGAAAGGGGGCATGTTGATTATGAGAAAAGTGTATCTTGACCATGCAGCCACGACGCCGGTCCATCCGAAAGTATTGGAGGCCATGCTGCCGTATTTTACGACCGCGTTCGGCAATCCCTCGAACCTGCACGACGTGGGGAGAGAGGCCAAGAACGCCGTGGAAGAGGCCCGGGCCAAGACCGCGCTGCTCATCGGCTCGAAGCCCGAGGAAATTATTTTCACCGCGAGCGGCGCGGAGTCCAACAACTTCGCCCTCAAGGGACTGGCGCAGGCGAACAGTCAAAAGGGCAAGCATATCATTGTTTCCCAGATAGAGCATTTCTCCATTCTCCATACGGCAAAGGGGCTCGAAAAGGCCGGCTTCACGGTCACCTATGTGCCGACGGACAAGCAAGGGATTGTCGATCCTCATGATGTTGCCAAGGCAATTACCAAAGAAACTATTCTGGTTTCGATCATGCACGCGAACAACGAGATCGGCACCATTGAGCCGATCGAAGAGATCGGAAAGATCACGAAGGAAAAGGGCGTGCTGTTTCATACCGATGCGGTTGCGACCACGGGGTGGATTCCCGTGAACGTGCAGGCCCTTGGCGTGGACGCGCTCTCGCTTTCAGGCCACCAATTCTACGGGCCCAAGGGGGCCGCGGCATTGTATGTGCGCAAGGGAGTCCGGATCAAGCCGCAGCTCGAAGGCGGCATCCAGGAAGACGGCAGGCGCGCGGGCACCGAGAACGTGCCGGCCCTTGTGGGATTGGGCAAGGCCGCGGAACTTGCGGCTGCGGAAATTCCGAACCGGATGAGCTATCTCGCCCCGCTCAGGGACCGTTTGCAGAAGGGGCTCATGGAAAAGATCGACCATATGGTGATCAACGGCCACCCCACGCAACGGTTGCCGCATAACCTGAATGTGTCCATGTGGTTCGTGGAGGGAGAGTCCATGCTCCTGTTCCTGAATATGGAAGGGATTTCGATTTCGAGCGGCTCGGCCTGCACCTCCCGCTCGCTCAAGTCATCGCACGTGCTTACCTGCATCGGCACGGACGCCGCGGTCGCGAACGGGACCTTGCTCCTGTCGCTCGGCATGGGAAACTCCGCGGAAGATATCGATTACGTCATAGAGAAGCTGCCTCCCATTGTACAGCGTTTGCGGGAGATGTCGCCGCTTTATGAGGACATGCTTAAAAAAGAAAAGGTTAAATAAGGAGGAACATATGGAACAGTACAGTTCAAAGGTAATGGATCATTTCGCACATCCCCATAATGTGGGCGAGATCGCGGACGCGGACGGCGTCGGCACGGTCGGCAATCCCGTATGCGGCGACGTAATGCGCCTGTACATCAAGGTGGAAAACAACATCATAACCGACGCAAAGTTCAAGACCTTCGGGTGCGGCGCGGCCATCGCCACGAGCAGCATGGTGACCGACCTGGTAAAGGGCAAGTCCATCGACGAGGCGCTCACGATATCGAATGCCGCCGTTGCCGAGGCATTAGGCGGCCTGCCGAAAGTTAAGATGCACTGTTCGGTGCTGGCCGAAGAGGCGCTCAAGTCCGCGCTCGATGACTACTATAAGAAAAAAGGAATTGCCTCGCCGGTCAAGATGCCTGCTGAAACGGGACATGAGAACGAAATGTAATGAAACGCTCTTCGTGGAAGATGAAGGATTTTTGCCATGGACGTTAAAGACATCAAGCCCGATGAAGTGCTGGATTGCGTGGGCCTCGCTTGTCCCATGCCGATCATGAAGACCTCGAACAAGATCAAGGCGATGCAGCCGGGACAGGTGCTCGAGGTCCAGTCCGACGATGACGGAATTGTGAAGGACATGCCTGCCTGGTGCAGGATGACGGGCAACGAGTATCTCGGGCTCACAAAAGAAAACGATGAATACCGCGTCTTTGTCCGGAAAAAGTAGCCACGTGACTCGGACTCGCACACAGGGTGATCTTACTTTCTTCCTGTGCACTTATCTACAAGATACACGATCGACTGATACGGCCTTCCGCTGTGGAGCGACAGGCCGATCTCGCAGGTGCGGCTGTTTGAAAAGCCCGCTCTCGTATCGGGCAACAGCGCGGCTTTGAGGCCTGCAAGGGCGGATTCGTTCAATTCCGGGAAACTGAAACCGCGGTCACCGGCAAAGCCGCAGCAAGCGATGCCGTGCGGGATGACCACCTTTGCCGCGCATTTTTCCGCCAAAATCCTTAACTTGTCAGCGTCACCCATCTTGACCGAACTGCACGTGACATGGAGCGCTATTGTCTCATCCTTCTTCTTGAACTCAAGGCTGTCCATAAGGCGGTCGAGAATAAATTCAGCGGGCTGATACAGTTTCAGTCGCGGATCGAACTTTTTCTTCATCGTGTAGAGGCACGGGCTCGTTTCGCAGATGATCGGGAACTCGCCGTTATTGCTGCATGAACGCAGTTCAGCTTCGAGTTCCTTACTCAATGTATCCGCTTGCTCGAAGTAACCCTTGCTCTCGAACGGCATGCCGCAACAGAGCCTCTCCATATTTCTCGGAAAAATGACATCATACCCCGCTTTATCGAGGATCGAAAGCAAGGCCTCGTAAGACTTCCTCTGATCAGGGTCGCTCTTTGCCGGTCCCATGGTGCGGACGATGCAACTCGGGAAGTAAACGACCTTGCGGCCGAGTCCCTTAGTGATATTCTTAAATTTCGGCAGCGTGATTCCCTTGGGCATCCATTTGTTCCAGAGCGGTATTCTGTTGCCGGAAAGCTTGCGTAGCCCTTTTGCAATGCTTTCCATCAAAGCAGTTCCGAGGAGCGTGTGCGCGGTGTTCGCGATCCTGAGCCCAGTCCGCACCAGCGCAAGCACAGTCCCATAATGCTCAGCGCACCAGCCTGCGACGCTGGTTCCTATGTCAGTTCTCTGCTTCGAACGAATCTGTTTGGTCAAATCGCCTGTATTGATCGACACCGGGCAGACAGTAGCGCATAAGCCGTCCGTGGCGCAGGTCTGTTCTCCGAAATAGCTGTAATCACCCATCAACCGTTTCATCAGTTCGTCGTTTTCATGCGTCGAGCCCAGCCGTGAGATCTCTCGCTGAGCGACAATTCGCTGCCGGGGCGTCGTGGTTATGTTTTTTGACGGACAGATCGGCTCGCAGAAGCCGCACTCGATGCACTTGTCGACGAGCTCGTGTGTCGCGGGCATCGGCTTCAGGTTTTCGATATATACGTGCGGATTGTCGTTGATGATAACGCCCGGGTTCAGCAGGTTGTCGGGATCAAATGCCTTTTTGAGGCGCTTCATGTACGAGTAGGCCTGTTTGCCCCATTCCATTTCTACAAACGGCGCCATGTTACGCCCCGTGCCGTGCTCGCCTTTGAGAGATCCGTCGTACTTTTTTGTCACCATCTCGCAGACTTCGTCCACAAGGGCCTGGTATCTCTTCACCGAGTCCTGGTCATTCAGGTCAGGGCAGAACACGAAGTGAAGGTTTCCCTCAAGCGCATGGCCGAAGATGATGCCTTCAGGATAGCCGTGTTTGTTCATCATCGACTGAAGTTCCATGGCTCCTTCGGCGAGCCTGTCGAGCGGGAATACGACATCTTCTATCACAACAGTCGTTCCTATCTTCCGTGCGCCGCCGACTGAAGGGAACAGGCCCTTCCGTATGTTCCAGAGCTTGTTGTAATCCGCGGCCTGGTCCATAAAGGTGATCGGGAATACCGTAGGGATGTCGCTTATAAGACTGTTGATTTTTTCGATCTGCTGCAGGACCAAGGCCTTGCTCGCAGCCCTGGTCTCGACCAGGATCGCCGCAGCGTCCTTGCCCAATTCCTTGAGAAAGGACGGCATTCCGGGCTTATCCTCTACGGAGCGCAGGGAGGGCCTGTCCATAAGCTCCACCGCGGAGACCGGACCCTGTTTCAGTTTTACTGTTGCACGGCAGGCGAGCTGGAGATTCTCGAAGATCATCAAAGCCGAGGCCTTATGCGGATGCTCGACCACGGTACGATAGGTTATCTCGGAGATAAAGGCCAGGGTGCCTTCCGAGCCGATCATGAGGTGCATGATGATATCTATGGGGTCATCGTAGTCGATGAAGGAGTTGATGCCGTAGCCCGTGGTATTCTTGATCTTGAACTTTTGGCTGATCCGTTTTGCCAGGGCTGTGTCCGCCCTGAGCTCATCCCTGATGCCTGAGATATCACGAATAAGGTCCTTGTGACTTTCTTTGAATCGCTCTCGTGACGTTGGATCAGCCGTGTCGAGTTGAGCGCCGTCGACAAAGATGAGCTTCATGCTTTCGACCGTCTTGTAGCTATTCTCTGCCGTGCCGCAGCACATGCCGCTTGCATTGTTCGCGGCAATGCCGCCGATCATGCAAGCATTAATAGAGGCCGGGTCCGGGCCGATCTTCTTTCCAAAAGGCGCGAGATAATAATTCGCAGTGGCGCCGATGACTCCTGGCTCCAGGCTGATCGAGGATGCGTCATCAGCTATTTTGTATCCCCTCCATGCGCCTGCCAGATAGATCAGGACCGAATCCGATAGCGCCTGTCCCGAAAGGCTGGTGCCCGCGGTCCGGAAGGTAACGGGGACCTGCATTCCGGTCGCGACCTTGAGTATCTTTGAAACTTCTTCAGGCGTCCAGGCCTTGACCACTATCTTGGGGAGTAAACGGTAGAAGCTCGCATCAACACCGTATTGAAGCGTTTCGAATGGTCCGCAGAAGATCCTCGAATCGTCAATAAACTGTCGGATTGCATGATAGAATTCATTGTATTTTTTCGGGAGCTTGTTGCAGTCAGTGGTTTTTTTCATACTGATATGTCCCTTCATGCCGGAGTTGTTTAGCAATATGCAAAAAACTTTTGGAATGTCATTGCGAGAAGCGTTTTTTGCGACGCGGCAATCTCGAATTATTGATCACTATACAGCCGAGATTGCTTCGTTTCGCTCGCAAAGACGGCTATAAAACTTTTGCAACAGTCAGAGTGTCAATCATTCGTGCCTTGTCAACGCTTGCCGTCGGTACTCGATGCTCGTATATAATGGTAGCACACGTACGAACTAACGGCAAGGGCGGAAGGGCGATTGCTACAGCATACGTGGAATTTGGGATGAGTGATGATGGATGATCGGGCTTGATAAAGTAAGGTCGAGCATATAGCTGAATCGGGCCTCGAAACTAAGCAACTCCCCATCAAGCGCGAAGCGCCAGCAGTAAATCCCGGATAAAGCATACCGATCGTTATTGATCGACTGAACAATCAATGTTTTCTCATGCAACGCAATGCTCAGTTCCTCGCGGCTGCTCAGTTTTTCGAAATATGCTCGAATCTTCTCCTGAGTATTTAATACTCTATTCGAGAACGTTGGAATTAAAACGGCTGTTTTATCGTAGAGAGCAAGAAGGCTTTCAAGGTCGCCATTGTTGATGCACTGCATCCATGCTTTAAGAATGTCTTGTGGTTTTTTCATCGTTATTCCTATCCTATCTATGGTTTGATTAAAATTAATAGTTTCATGAAAAGTCTAAAAACGCCATATTTGTCATTTCGAACAACGTGAGAAATCTTGGTTTTCCAATAGATTGAAAGACCCCTCTCGGAGCCTGCCCGAGCACGATTCCTTAGTTACGGAGTTTACCCCAGCATCAAAGTCAAGATTTCTCGTAGTGCTCGAAATGACCGCGAGGGGCTTTTACGTTATACGTGAGGGGTTGGGGTGACGTATTCTGACTTTTTATAAATGTATATGACACGGCTCCTCAGCTGAAATCTTCACCAAATAAGAGCGACCACGCGCTGCGGTATGCCACTTGGTGTCTCGTGTCAGCCGGCAAACGGTTCAAAAAATCCCTGTGCTTTTGATCGTATTCGACGATCCGGTGCATTCGATCTCCACCCAGATCCAAAGCTGATAAAAATCGCTTCGGATAAGCGACGATAAGATCGCGCCATTCAGGCTTCAGGGTGCCGTCAGCTACCCACACACGCGCATGCCGCTGGTTGCTCAGCGGGTATACTGAATCGGCGTCACCAAATGCGGTGTCAAAATATAGGTTGGGAAAACGCTTGATCAAGGCCTCGACGTACGCGGGCGTATAGCGGGAAGCGCGTTCGATATAGCGAATCTGGGCCAAGTGACACCAGATAACCTTGGCCTTCGGGTACTGCTCCAGCATTTTCTCAAGCGGCGCGAGCAGGTCATTCTCTATTTCATAGTGAATCTGGAAAGACATTCCGGTCCGTTCGCTCAGACTGAACACTCGATGCCCGATTGGGCCGTCGATAGGGATGCGCACATCGCGGTCCAGTTCGCCGCGTTGTACCTGCCTGGGCGAAGGGTAGTGGCGAAATTCGAATTCTCCCAGAAGCATTATCTGCTTTTTCCGGATGGCTGCTTCCTGTGCGTCGAGAAATTCATCCGCGGCTTCTGTAAGCTCAGGGGGTTGCCCACCATTTCCCACGGGAATGAACCGGTCCGGGTAACTCGCAAGCAGCTTTTCCGACAAGGTGTCGTATCGCACGCCTTTCTCAAACTGTCCCTTGCCGATATCCGCGGAAAGCGCCATCAGCCCGATGTTACGGCGATCCATGCTTGTTGCAATGGATTCAATGTCCAGCTTCGTGGAATTGCATGAGCTTTCTATGTCGATATAAGGCAGCTCGCCGGCGGCCAGAATCTTCTTCAGGCGCTGCGCATAGCCTGTTTTCAATTTTGAAAAATCGATGTTATCTTGGGCGCTCGCCAGTCTTGGTAGGTAAGTAAAAATAGGAAGCATCCAGAGCGTCTTGAGCAAGTCGCGTCTTGTAAGCATATTGACCTCCCCCGGTCATAGTCGTGCGGGCAATGTGAAGCGCTGACTATTAACGAATTAAGTCGATTTTATCTCTCAAAAGACATGGTAACACGTGTCTGTCTATGCGGCCCTTTTAAGGCTGATACGCATCCCAGCCTTTGTTGCGAGCGAGATGAGCATTTCCAAGCTGAATTTTTCCCATTTCCCTCTTGTTAAGTCAGAGACCCGTGACTGACTAACACCAAAAATGTCAGCAGCCTTTGCTTGCGTCAGCTTTTTCGTTTTAATGAACTTGCGAAGATCAGCCATGACCTCAGAACGCATCTGAAGAATTGCGGCTTTCTCAGGGGAAAAACCGAGATCACGAAATACGTTGCCGGAAGATTTGATAATAGGTTCTTTCATAATGCTTCCCTCCAAATCTTGCCCTGTATTATATAAGTTTTTATATATTTCGCAAGCAGAAATTTTACGGGGATTATGCGTCTTCATTTGGAGTGTCTATCTTATGGACAACTTATAGAAAACGGCTTAGAAGCGGGAACGTATATGCCGTCCACAAAAAGATGAAATAGATAATAAAGGAATAATGCAAAAGCCGTAACTTCTCAAACTCCTTTGTTCGCGAAGGTCTGAAATAGACTATCTGCCAGAGTACGCGAAAAAGCCAGAAGACTGAATAGAATGCAGTCATTGCGATGCCGAGTGAAGTGCCTCCGGCGAGTTCCTTTGTGTAAAACAAAGAAGCATACGCAAAAAAGAAAAACATTGGGATTAGGAATACGTGGATAGTGTAAAGGACTTTTGCCGTAAGCAATCTGGTCTTTTCGAAATCTTCATGCCAGCCGAAACCACGATAGAAAAGGCAATGGCCGATACCGAGGATGGCGGAAAGAACCCCTCCGATTTTTATGGCGATCTCCTTCATTGATAATAGTCGTGTGAGCTGCTCACCGGGGAAACCGCTGAGCAGCGCGTGCTCGTGCTTTGGTCGCTTCTTCTGCGCGGTTCTTCGGGGGCGCGTCCGTCTCAAGCGAGTTCAAAAGGTTTTTTGAGACCGCCGCTACTTGGTCAACAGCCGATAGGAACGCGGCTTCGTTGGTCTTCGACGGCTTGTTGAAGCCGCTTACTTTTCTCACGAATTGCAGCGCGGCCCCGCGAATCTCTTCGTCGGTCACAGGCGGGTCGAAGTTAAAGAGATTTTTGATATTTCTGCACATAAGCGTTACCTCGATGTTCCGAACGCGCGGGTAAGCCGCGACGCTTTCTCGCGACGAACTTGATCCGCCTGTTGGTGTAGGTAGACGTTTAAGCATAACCAGAACTCATTCTGGTAGATGCCCCTTCGGAAGAGTCATTATCTGCTAGTTTTCTCCGCTTATTACTTCTATGATTGTTTCCTTGCGAAGAGATTCTTGCAAAATTCCTCTCAGCTCTTCAACCATCTTGTGAATATTTATGGATTCATCCTCTGCATGCTCGATAAATTTAAAAGATAACGATGCACCGCTCCATCCAGCAGACCAATACGACTTAACAGTGATTGCTCGCTCGAATTGACCGGCACCAATAACTCTTCCCAACTTATAGGAGCGGCAAAAGGACTTTATGCAAGAATCAGTCGAATAACAGGCGCTTTTACTAGAATCATCAGCGGGATAGTTACGGATGTATTTTTCAAACAGTTCGAAAGAGAGCACTATTTCGGAATTATCCTTCCCGTTGCTCTTACACCAGGAGGGCAAGGGGAATTTGATTAATGGAGTTTTGATGTGAATTGTTGTCATGGGATCCTTCATATGATATCTGTTTGTTTCTTTTTGGACTGTAACGTTCTTAAATTGTGTTTCAAGAGCTTTGAAAATATCTTTCTGAATTTGATCTGCCTTATTACGATTTTTTTCTGGATCAAATGCCTCGATTGAAACAAAGGTGGTTTTTTTAGCATCATCGAAATGAGTTTCCATATATATCTTATTGTTTTGATATCTATTATATGACGATTTTGTATCAAAGTCTGGCCTTGCCATTAGTCCATTTGTTTCAGCAATTGATCGGATAGTCTCATTGATGCTCCTGTTTAAATCCTCTCCTTCAATTTTGGGCGTAGCCAAATCGTTAGCTTGCATGTCAAATTTGAGGGTGTATCGAGGTGGCATAACTGATGTTCCCATGAGGGCAAACACTGTTACAAAAAGAATCGGAAGAGCGTAACGCCTTTCCAGACGCATATTTCTAATTGAGGAAAAGTATTTTTCTGAGAGAGGCAATACTGAAAGAGCTATCAAGTCTGAATAATCGATTACTCTTGCAATTTTGAAAAAGGAATATTTATTCCATATGTCAATCGCCGGTTGGGAAAGCGGCGACTTCCAGAAAGTGAAGGTGACGGCCGTTAAGACAATGATCCAACGGCGCCTCTTCGGGAAGAAGGCGAACCAAAAGAGAGAAAATACGAAAAGCCCTGCAAAATCTGATAACTTGCCGGTTAGCAAGTTAGAGAACTCCGCTTTTAAATAATAGTCATTCAGAAGTAGGGCTGTAAGAGCAATAATGAAGCCGGAAGAGCCGAAGACTTCAAATTGGACTTGCTTTGGATTCGTTTCGGTCATACACGGAGCCTCTTCAAATATTTATCGAGTATTGAGAAATGATCGAAAGATTTCTGAGCCAGCGGTAGTCCTATGAGTTACCAGTTGTTATCCAGTTACAGGCAAAACTGTATCAAACTAAGCTTTATCGGTCAAGGAAATAATATATTTTGACGTATCTATCGAATGTCATAATATTTGTCATAATATTTTAAAATTGACTAACATGCAAATCTGAGTATTAATCAGTTATGCCGATTACAGGAAGGGGCTGGGGGATTCTCTTGCCTTCCCCTATCAATATCCGCCTCCACTTGCTTTTTGAGCCGGCCTAATTGCCGTTGTGCAACAATCAAAACTTCTTCCCATTGATGCCAACTTCGTCGCCCCTTTCCGTTTGACAACCCACTGAGGATAGTTTAATATCACTCCAGCTACACGAGAGGAGCATCATGCAGACCATAGCAGCGCTGAAAGAAGGCGACTACGTAGACGAGATATACCTTGTCACGTCCAAGCAGGTATCAACGGCCAAGAACGGCGTAACGTATCTTTCCCTCAAGCTCGCGGACAAGACCGGCGAGATCGACGGCAGGCTGTGGGACAATGCGGACGAGACCGCTGGCAAGTTCGAGCGCGAAGACTTCGTGCGCATCAAGGGGATCGCGGCGAATTACCAGGGCTCGATGCAGATCAAGATGAAGTCGCTCGCAAAAGTCGACGATTCCACGGTGGATATCGCCAATTTCCTCGAAGCTTCACCCCGGAACACGGACGAAATGGTGAAGGAGCTGAAGGCCGCTGCTTCGTCTCTGACCAACCCCCATCTCCGTCAACTCATGAACGCTTTTCTGAACGACACGGTATTCCTGGAGTCGTTCAAACGCACGCCCGCTGCTAAGACGTTGCATCACAATTACATCGGCGGCCTGTGTGAACACATTGTGGAGCTTGTTGCGCTTGCGCGCGACGTAGCAAAACACTTTCCCTCGGTTGACCTTGATCTGTTGATCACGGGCGCGTTCCTGCACGACATCGGCAAAGTAAAAGAGCTCAGCGTCAGGAAAGCGATCGTATATACCACCGAAGGCAGGCTCCTGGGCCACATCTCCCTCGGGTACGAGATGGTCGCTGACAAGATCAAGACGATCCCTGGTTTTCCCGATGAACTGTGCATGCTGCTGAAGCATATTATGCTGTCGCACCACGGTGAATACGAGTTTGGTTCTCCCAAGCGGCCGAAGATCCGGGAAGCGATCATCATCAATTATCTGGACGACCTTGCGGCCAAGATCAACAACTTTGACTCGACGCTCAAGAAGGAACACGTGGAAGAAGGCGAGTGGACCGGGTTCAGCAAAATGCACGACCGCTACCTCTACCGGCAGATGGTCAATTCCGTTCCCGCGGAGGGGCCGGAGGACGGTGAAGAAAAGCCGCATGCGAGCGCCAAGTCCAAAAAGAGCGCTCATGGCGCTGATTCGGACAAGTCCGGCAAGTTGCCGCTGGATATATAGTTTGAGGCAAATACCAAACACCACCCTGCACTCGCGCGGTGCACTCGTAGACGCTGGGTGCAAGCAAATTTCAATTTCCAAATAAACGCCAATAATCAATACCCAATGTTCAAACGTTTGGTTATTGGCTTTTGATAGTTGGATATTATTTGATGTTTGTGATTTGATTATTGGAGTTTTGTGTAGGGAGTATTCTATGTTTGGTGTTCTCCACAGCCTGCGTGAGGGCTTAGCAAAAACTAGAAAGAACTTCACGGACAAAGTCGGCTCACTCGTTTTGGGCGATAAGATCGACGAGGCGTTTCTTGACGAACTCGAGGAGGCGCTCATCGCATCCGATGTCGGCGTTGAGACCGCTTCGTTCGTGCTGAAGGACCTGAAAGAACGCTTCAAGCGTAATGAGCTTTCCTCGCCCGCCCAGGTAAAGGATCGGCTGAAACAGATCCTGCTCGAGATCCTATCAACCCGTTCCTCGTCCTTCTCTCTCACCGCCTCGCCGTCGGTTGTGCTCGTGGTAGGCGTGAACGGCACGGGCAAGACCACGACCATCGGCAAGCTGGCGCACCGGCTCAAGTCGGAAGGAAAGAAAGTGATGCTCGCCGCGGGAGATACCTTTCGAGCTGCCGCGTCAGAGCAGCTCTCGATCTGGGGAGAACGCGCCGGCATTCCGGTGATCAAGCACCGGGAGGGCGCGGACCCGGGGGCAGTGGCGTTCGACGCCGTGACCGCTGCCAAGGCGCGGGCCATGGACGTGCTGATCGTGGACACGGCCGGCAGGCTGCATACGAAATCTAATCTTATGGAGGAGCTGAAGAAGGTGAAGCGCCTTCTGGCGCGGGAACTTCCCGGAGCGCCGCATGAAACCCTCCTCGTTCTCGACGGAAATACGGGCCAGAACGCGCTGGTGCAGTCGAAAATGTTTCACGAAGCAGTGGGTGTGAGCGGTATCGTTCTCACGAAGCTCGACGGCACGTCCAGGGGCGGCATCGTGTTCGCTATTTACAAGGAGCTTGCGATCCCCGTAAAATTCGTTGGTATCGGCGAGGCCATTGAAGACTTAAGAGCGTTCGATCCAAAAGAATTCGTGGATGCACTGCTGTAGAAACAAGCGTGAAATTACAAGCATCAAATTACAAATAATAACCAATTACCAAAATACAATAACCAAACATTTGGAGCTTGTTGATTGATTATTGGTGTTTATTTGATATTTGGGATTTGGAGCTTGGAGCTTAACCATGGAGAGCGTACAAGTCGAGATTTTCGGTCAGACCTACAGCATTAAAGGCAATGACGACCCTGCCTCTATCCGCGAGCTTGCCGCCTTTGTCGACGCAAAAATGAAGGAAGTCCAGAAGGGCACAGGCACAGCCGATCCGCTTCGCGTGGCCATTCTGACCGCGCTCACCATGAGCGATGAACTGATTCGCTTGCGCGAACAAAAAGGGGGCTTGGAGCAATCGATGGAGGGCGTTTCCAAGCGGCTGCTCGAACTTACCGAACAGGTTGATAAGGAATGATCCTGACCTCATAAAGAAATTTTGCAGGGGAAACCCTGTGTCGTTACCCTTCCTAATCTTAATGGGATGGGCGGCCACAGAGGGCCGCCCCTACTATGTTGAAATTAAATGTTTTTTGTCAGATGTCGTGTTTTCCCCTCCGTTTTTCCCCTTGCCATTTTTCGTTGATTCTGGTATATAATACACAAGAGAAAAAATAACGAAAGCCCCCTGCTTTGCGCGTGATAGATAGATCTTGTTCCTCGTGAAAAAAAAATAAAGGGTGCTATCATACGAAAAGGGTGTGCATGCCCAGGCAAGACTGGGAAGCCTAAACTTTTCGACATAGCGCCCACCTGGTTGCTACCAGGAATCAAGAATATCACACGGCAAAAGTGGGGGACTCTTAATTAGCGTCCGAAAACGGCATCATAATGCGTTCATCCATATATAATGAATCAGGTGTAATCAGCGCACGTTTGAAAGGAGCGGGAAGTAAGGGCTCCGCGCTTGTGATAGTGTAACGTACCAGCGGCCACTGAAAGTAACCGGAATAACACGAATCTTCAAAATAGTGAATGTTTCTGAGAGTCACACGAAGATTATTTTACCAGCAAGGCAACACACTGAGACCATGGGGATATCCAATATTAGATATACGATCCGAAAGGGAAGACGGGGAAGAGCCGGCGCAGGAGCTTTCTGCGCATCGCCGAATTACGACAGGCACTGTGCTCTCTCGCCCGGAAGACCACTCGGTTCCCTGATGCCTGATATCCCCGGTCCTGTGCTGTCCTGATTTGGTCCGGTTCGTCCGCTCGTAGCATCACAAGTCCGCACAAGCCCTGCCGCAGTAATCACGTTGGGTCTTAAGAACCTCAAAAAACAAGCGATGGCGGAAGATATTTCGCCCGAGCCCGCAATGTCACCCCTGGCTTGGAGAATGCGGCCCCGCGATCTGTCCGAATTCGTAGGGCAGGAGCATATCCTCGCGCCGGGCAAGCTTCTTCGCAGGGCAATCGAGACCGACCGCTTCATGTCGCTTATCCTGTACGGTCCGCCGGGCGTGGGAAAAACCGCGCTCGCGCACCTGATTGCCGAACGCAGCCGCGCCCGTTTCGTGCCGCTCAATGCCGTGACTGCCGGCGTGGCCGACATCCGGAAGGTGACGCACGAAGCAGCGCAGGAACGCAGCCAGGACAAGAAGAGGACCATCCTCTTTATCGACGAGATCCATCGCTTCACGCGCGTGCAGCAGGACGCGCTCCTGCCCGACGTGGAGCAGGGAAACATCACGCTGATCGGCGCGTCAACGCAAAACCCGTTTTTCGCGATCATCCCCGCGCTTTCCTCTCGTTCGCAAATCTTCGAATTCAAGCCGCTCAAAAACGACGACCTTAAAGCCCTTATCCTTCGCGCGCTTTCGGACAGGGAGCGTGGTCTCGGGAACCTGTCCGTGACCCTGACGCCGGAGGCGCTTGAACTCATCGTCACCAAGTCCAACGGCGACGCGAGACGCGCCCTGAATGCGCTGGAACTCGGCTCGCTCTCAACCCCGCCCTCGTCCGACGGCACGGTCCTCTACGACCTTACCACGGCGGAAGAGTCCATCCAGAAGAAGGCGCTGGTCTACGATGAAGACGAACACTACGACACCATATCCGCGTTCATCAAAAGCATGCGCGGGAGCGATCCCCAGGCCACGCTCTACTGGATGGCGAAGATGATCTACGCAGGAGAAGATCCGTTGTTCATCGCGCGCAGGATCGTGATCGCCGCAAGCGAGGACGTGGGAAACGCGGACCCGCGGGCGCTCTACATGGCGGTGGCTGCGTACCAGGCCGTGGAGCGCATCGGCATGCCCGAGGGAGGAATACCGCTCGCGCAGGCCGCCGTATTCGTCGCCGCGGCGCCCAAGAGCAACGCAGCGTATCTCGGCATCAAGGAAGCGATGAAGGACATAGAAGAAGGCAAGCTTATGCCCGTGCCGGACCATCTCAAGGACGCCCACTATAAGGGCGCTGCGCGGCTCGGCCGGGGCAAGGGCTACAAATATCCGCATGATTACCCGGGCCATTACACGGCCCAGGACTACCTCCCGCAAAAGCGGGAATATTACAGACCAACGGAGCAGGGCGAGGAAAAGAGGATCAAGGAACGCCTCGCCGGACTGCAGAAGAGACACCAGGAGGAAAAGAATGATTGAGTATATCGCACTAGTATTGGGAGGACTTGCCGTGGGCTTCGGCCTTGGTCTCATGATCAAGGGACGGGTTGCGGCGAGCAAGATAAAGGACGCCGAGGCAGAGGCAGCGAAGATTATTTCCGTGGCGGAGCGCGAGGCGGAGACCAAGCGCAAAGAGGCCGTGCTTGAGGTGAAGGACAAGCTCTACCAGGCGCGCGCGGACTTTGAGAAGGAAAACCGCGATAAGCGGCAGGAGCTCCAGAACCAGGAACGGCGGCTTACGCAGAAGGAAGAGAACATCGAGAAGAAGGTTGATCTCGTTGAAAAACGCGAGTCCGACGCGGGCCGTAGGGAACGGGAACTGACGGCGAAAGAGAAGGTTGCCGCGGAAAAAGAGGAGCGCTTCGAAAAAGGAATCCGCGAGCAGCGGGAGCTGCTCGAGAAGATCGCGAGCATGACCGCTGAGGAGGCTAAGCGTCAGCTCATGGTCTCGATGGAAGACGAGGCAAAGTACGAAGCGGCCAAGACCATCAAGCGGATCGAGGATGAGGCGAAAGAAGAAGCGGACAAGAAGTCCAAGAACATCATCAGCCTGGCCATCCAGCGGTACTCGAGCGACTATGTTGCCGAGGCCACGGTGTCCGTGGTCAATCTGCCGAATGACGAAATGAAGGGCAGGATCATCGGACGCGAGGGACGGAACATCCGGGCCATCGAGGCGGCAACCGGCATCGATCTTATCATCGACGATACGCCCAACGCGGTCATTCTCTCGTGCTATGACCCGCTCCGCAGGGAGATCGCGCGTCTTACCATCGAGCGTTTGATGCAGGACGGCAGGATCCATCCCGCCCGGATCGAGGAGATCGCCGAGAAGGTGAAGAAGGACCTCGACACCGTGATGAAGGAAGAGGGCGAGAAAGCGGCCTTCGACCTCGGCATTCACAATATTCACCCGGAGATCATCAAGCTCCTCGGCAGGCTCAAGTACCGGACGAGCTACGGCCAGAACGTGCTTATGCATGCGCGCGAAGTGGCGTATTTCGCCGGCATCATGGCAGCGGAGTGCGGCGTGGACCAGAAACTCGCGCGGCGCGCCGGCTTGCTGCACGATCTGGGCAAGGCCATCGACCATGAGATGGAGGGGACGCATCCCCAGCTGGGCGGCGACTTTGCCAAGAAGTACGGCGAATCCGCAAAGGTGATTAACGCCATTACGAGCCACCACGGGGACGGTGAAGCGAGCAGTGTGGAGTCCGTGCTCGTGGCTGCCGCGGACGCGCTCTCGGCGGGAAGGCCCGGCGTGCGGCGCGAGACGCTCGAGAGCTACCTCAAGCGGCTTGAAAAGCTCGAAGAGGCGGCGAACTCCTTTAAGGGCGTTGAAAAATCCTACGCGATCCAGGCCGGCCGCGAAATCAGGATCATCGTAAAGCCCGAGGACCTGTCGGACGCGCACGCAGCGCAACTCTCCCGTGACATTGCCAAAAAGATCGAGCAGGAGCTTTCTTACCCCGGCCAGATCAAAGTGACGGTGGTGCGCGAGAGCAGGTATGTGGAGTTTGCGAAGTAGCCAAAGGCACGAACATATTCTGCCACGGAGGCACTAAGTCACTAAGAAAAGATTTAAACTTTGTGTCTTGGTGTCTTTGTGGCAAAACGGTCAGGAGACTTTTTGAAGGTTCTATTCATCGGAGACATTATTGGCGAACCGGGCAGGAAGATGGTGCGGGCGCAGCTGCGGGGCATGGTTGAAACGCTTCACCCCGATCTCGTCATTGCGAACGGCGAGAACGCCGCGGGCGGGTTCGGCATCACGTCGGAGATCGCCGATGAGCTGCTGTTCCTCGGGATCGACGTTCTGACCTCGGGAAACCACGTCTGGGATAAAAAAGAGATCGAGCCGTATCTCGGAAAACAGGACCGGCTGATCAGGCCGGCCAATTATCCCGAGGGGAACGCAGGGTTCGGAAGCGTGGTCGTCTCCACGCGGAGCGCGGGAGATGCAGCGGTCTTGAACCTTGAGGGACGAGTCTTTATGTCGAACCTCGAAGATCCCTTCCGCGTAGCCGAGCGCGAGATCGAAAAACTAAAAAAGCAAACGCCGGTCATCATCATTGATTTCCACGCCGAGGCAACGTCCGAGAAGATCGCGCTTGCCTGGCATCTGGATGGAAAGGCGAGCGCCGTGATCGGCACCCACACGCACGTTCAGACTGCGGACGAGCGCGTGCTTCCGAACGGGACGGCATTTATCACCGATGCGGGTATGACCGGGCCCACGGACTCGGTCATCGGCGTGAAAAAGGAACAGGCCATTGCGCGGTTTCTGTACCAGACCCCGCATCGTTTCGAAATCCCCAAAGGACCGGTGCATCTAGACGCGGTGGTGATTGATATTGATTCCTTCACCGGAAAAGCAAAGACCATAGAGAGAATACATATCAAATCATAGGGGCCAGGGGCATGGGGCAAGGGTCAAGTAAGACACACATTCTGAGCGTTACCCAACTCACTTCTCAGATCAAGGGCCTCCTCGAAGGGAATTTCCCCGATGTCTGGGTTGAGGGGGAGATCTCGAACCTCAGCATTCCCCAATCCGGTCACGCCTATTTCACGCTCAAGGACGAACACAGCCAGATACGGGCCGTCCTGTTTCGCTCGTCACAACGATCTCTCAAATTTACGCTGCAGCACGGAATACAGGTGATCTGCCGCGGCAGGGTGGGCGTCTACGAACCGCGCGGTGAGTATCAGCTTGTCCTTGAATACATCGAGCCCAAAGGCGTCGGCGCGCTGCAACTGGCATTCGAGCAGCTGAAGGCCAGGCTCGGGAAAGAAGGGCTGTTCGACCTTGACCACAAGAAGCCGCTCCCCGTTCTTCCGCAACGTATCGGGATCGTGACCTCTCCGAGCGGCGCGGCCATCCGCGACATGCTGCGCGTGATCAAGCGGCGTCACCCGAAGATGCACATCCTTATCTATCCCGTTCCCGTACAGGGTGTTGAAGCCGCGCCCGCTATCGTCGGGGCAATTCAGTATTTTAACCGCGAGCAGAACGTGGACGTGCTGATCGTTGGTAGGGGAGGCGGATCGCTGGAAGATCTCTGGGCCTTCAACGAAGAGAGCGTCGCCCGCGCACTGTATGCGTCAACGATCCCGGTCATCTCGGCAGTCGGGCACGAAACGGACTATACGATCTCGGATTTTGTCGCCGACCTCCGCGCTCCCACTCCTTCCGTTGCGGCGGAGATGGTCGTGGAGAGCGAAGAACGTTTTCGAGAACGGGTTACTGGCCTGGAAACATCGCTTGTCAGAAGCGTCCGGCAGAAGATCGAGCTTATTCGCGCGGTGCTCCGCGAAAACCTGCGGACCCTCGGCGATCCCCGGAGGAGGCTGGAACAGTACACGCAGCGCGTCGATGAGTTGACCCACAGGCTTGCCAGGGGGCTCACCCATCATGTCCGGAGAGACCGTGCGCTCCTGGTGTCATTACTGTCCGCGCTGGATCACCTGAATCCGCTGAGTATCCTCTCCCGCGGATACAGCATTACGAAAAAACTTCCTGCGCTCAGTATTTTGAAAGACGCGTCTGAATTATCGACTGGCGACCTGCTTCTCACGCAACTGCATACAGGAGACGTGGTTTCCCGGGTAGAGAAGCTCGACCAGAACGCCGGTCGTTAGAAATCGGGCAGCATCCGTTTTTTGCCGGCCATTTTATTTTGACACCAAAACGCACTTGTGATACTCTTCTATACATGCAGGAAGAAGCGAAAACTCCGGAACTGCCTTCCTCTGAAGCCCACGATGTGATGCGGAGCCTTGTCTCGGCGATTAGGGCCGTGAAACTCTATCCATCCAATAACCCCGTTTACTCCCAATCAGTCAAGAAGGCCTATGAAGCGCTGGACCATTTTTTAAAATCAACGCCGGAGTATCACGTGGGCGTACAGAAAAATAATTTTACTCACGGTCATACTCCGGCCGGCAAAGATACGCAGCTGAACAAACCCATAGCGCAGGACCTGTTCGCAAAGGGGATACGGGAGATCGTCTTCAGCGACGGCGTGACCGAAGAGGAACTGCTGATTCTCCTCCAAGCCTTTTCCCTTTCCGCGGAAGAGCAGGCGTTGAAAAGCGGCATATCGTCAATCCTCTGGGAAAAGGACGCGACGCATATCAAGGTCATCGAAGCAGGCTTGGACGAAGTCATTACGACAAAAACGGGCGAAGTGCGGGAGGCCAAGGCCGGCGAGCCGACGCCCGAGAGCGGGCCTGGGCAGTCTCAGGCGAAGAAGGAAGCGGAGCATCCGGGCCGCACCCTGGTTCTCGGAGACCTTATAACCGATCCGGTAAAGTTCGGCGCCGGCATGGTTAAATTTGCAGAGCAGACACGCAGTGAAGAGGAAAGCGTGGGTGACCGGTTGTATACACTGTATCAGGAAACAGGACGCGCCATCCGGGAGAAACACCCGGACCAGAGCGACGCTTTGTTTGACGGACTGGCGCAGTCCGCCCTTTCCCTGGATTCGCCCTTGCGTGACGGGCTTGTGGCCGGCAAACTGTACGGGGACCTGGATACGGAAACCATGCATGAACAAAATGTCGAACTTGATGAACACGCGCCGAATGAGCTTCATGAAATTTTGACCGGTCGTTTTTCCAATGCATGGAACGTGAAACAGGTGGCAACACTGCTGAAAAAATCATCGGCAAAGAAGAAAGAGCAGCCTGCCTTGCCGAGCTCGCCTGCCGCTTTCGAGGTTGTGCCGATTCCCCCGGACCTTATCGAGATTGCGCGGGACATGGCGGAGTATACGCCGGAAGAGATGAACACGCTTAAAACCATGAGTGAAGTGGGCATGGAGTCGGACATTATCGAGGCTGCTGTGCGCACCCTCATTTTTCTGCTCCCCCTCATAAAACAATCCCCTAACGCTTCGCCGGGGGAGAAGGAGATTGGCGTTTTTTCCGGCGTCGTGCATCAGCTTGAGGATTTGCAGAGCTATCTCTTGAAGCAAAAAGACTATGCTCTCGCCTCGATCATCATGCGGGCGCTGCATATGCCCGTGGATCCCGCGTTCCAGCCGCGGCTGGCTGAAGCTATTAAAAAGAACGCGTCCAAGACCGTAATCGCCGCAATGCTCACCGATATGCGAAGCCACCCCAAGAGTTCTTCCGAATACCAGTCGGCCTATTCTTTTTTATCAAGCCTTGAGCGTGAGGCGACGGAAGTCCTGCTGGAACTCCTGGCAGACGAGACCGACCGGTCAATAAGGGTGTTTCTCCTCGATCTTGCAAAAGACATCGGCAAAAACCATGTCTTGTTGCTCGGCGAGCATCTTTCGGACGATCGCTGGTATTTCGTACGCAATATTGTGAGCATTCTGGGAGAGAGCAAGGCCGACCAGGCTCTTGCGTTTCTCCATAAGGCGGCAAGCCATAAAGATATCCGGATACGGCAGGAAGTCATCAAGGGGTTGATGTCGATCGGCGGGAAGAGAGCGGCCGGACTTTTGGCGAAATTCCTGAATGATGAAAAGGAAGACCTGCAATTGATGGCCATCCATGGGCTCGCCGAGCTTCACGGTATCGGCGTTGAGGAGGCGATACCCCTGATGGAATTTTTGGAAAGCAGGCGGCTCAAACAGAAGGACCAGGTGCTTACATTCGAGGCGATCAAGACGCTCGCGAAGATCGGCGGCCCTGATGCGGGAAAATTCCTGGGACGATATACCCGCATCCGGTGGTGGAAGCCGCGCAAGCTCCAACGGGAACTCCGCGACGCGGCGCAGGAAGCCATGAAGGAAATCAAGAGGAGGCAGAGCGATGGCGGACGCGCAGGACGATAGCCGGGGAGAAGCACGGCAATCTTTTTTCGCAAAACAGCAGTTGATCACCTCGGCGAAGTCCGCGTTCCAGCAGCTGTCGGCCGTACTGAAGAACACGACGCTCTATCCGGAAGCTCATCCCTCCCTGCTCGCGTCCGCTGAAAAACTTGTCCATACGATCCAGGAGCTGCTGGTGGACCGGAAGGAAGCGCCCTTTTATCTTGTCGGCGGAGAGCTGTTTTTTGAGACCCTTTCCGTGCCCACGGATCAGAGCCTTGCCCTGCTCCTGGAGCAGTTCTTCAGCCGCGAAGTAGGCGGGATTATCTTCAAGCCCGGGCTCATGGAAACAGAGTTGATAAAATTTGCCGTTTTGATGAGCAAGGAACCCACTTTCTTCGCTGCCCAGGGGGGCATCACGGAAGCGATTACACGCGAGGACATTACTCATATCGAACTTCATCGGGTTCTGCTGGTCGAGAAGAAGGTCGGGAGCGCCATCAAAGAAGGAAAGAAAAAGGCCACCCGGATCTTTATGGATGCCATCGACGCGGTCAAGGAGATGGTCCATGCCGTGCATCTGGACAAGGCGCTCAACATGCGCAAAATGAACACGACCGTTCAGACCATGGTTGACGACATCCTGGACAACCGGGACGCCTTACTGGGACTGACCAGTCTTAAAACGTACGACGAATATACGTTTGCCCATTCGGTAAACACGGCCATCCTCGCTATTTCCCTGGGAACGTTTCTCTCGTTGGAAAAAGCCCAGGTCGCAGCGCTGGGAATGGCGGGACTCCTGCATGATATCGGGAAGGTGAGCGTCCCTCTTGAAATCATCAATAAACCGGGAACACTTACGGACGAGGAGTGGGAACTGGTTAAGCGGCATCCCATCGAAGGGGCGCTGATCCTTTCCGACATCCCGGGGGTGACCAAACTCGCCATGGTTACGGCATTCGAGCACCATCAGCACGGCGATGTCCGGGGCTATCCGTGGATCGACGACAGGCCCCAGCAGCATCCTTTCTCGCAGGTTATCGCCCTTGCCGATGCTTATGAAGCGCTCACGGCCGCCCGGGTGTATTACAGCGTCCAAATGCCGCCGGACAAGGCCATCCGGATACTGATAAAGCAGCGCGGCCACGCCTTCGATCCGACCCTCGTGAAGTCCTTTATCAACATGATCGGGCTCTTTCCCATCGGCACGCTCCTCAAACTGGACACGGGTGAGACCGGATTGGTGACGCATCAAACGCGCGATCTTATGCGACCGCGCGTTCTGCTGCTCAGCACATTCGACGGCACGGAAAAAAAGACAGGAATAGAGGTGAGCCTCCTCGAGACAGCGGGCGGGCGCTACAAGCGCTCCGCTGTCGGCACCATTGATCCTTATCTCGCCAAAGTAAACGTAAAACAATATCTTGCATGAAATCCAGCAGGGGTTGCTCCCAGCACGAGCGGTTTTTGCGCAGTTCGGGCCCTCATTTGACAGGGAGAATGTTTTGTGATACGTTTAAATTACCGGTCTTCAAGAATTCGTGCGGCATTGAGGATAACAACCATGAAGATTCCCCTCCAGGTTACGTTTCGAAACCTTCCCCATTCCGAGGCCATTGAGGCAACCATCAACGAGAAAGCGGCCAAGTTGGACAGATTTTACGAAAGGATCATGAGTTGCAGGGTCGTGGCCGAAGCGTCGCAGCGCCGGCAGCATCAGGGCAAGCTGTTCAGCGTGCGAATCGACATCACCGTGCCCGGCAAAGAGCTGGCGGTGACCCGCGAAGAGCATGAAGACATCTATGTTGCGATCCGCGATGCCTTTGACCATGCATCCCGGCGGCTGGAAGAGCATGCGCGGAGGCAGCGCGGTGTTGTAAAGGCCCACGAGGCGCAGCCCTTCGGCCGCATCATCAGGATAATGCACGATCTGGATTGCGGTTTCATAGAAACATTTGATCAGCGTGAAATATATTTTCACCGTAACAGCGTGCTTGATGAGGACTTCAACCGGCTGAAAATAGGGACCGAAGTCGCGTTCATCGAAGAACAGGGGAAAGAGGGGCCGCAGGCGGCGCGCGTGACGATTACCAGGCGGCACGTTTCCTTGTCCTCGGAGAAAGAATAACGTTCCTCCTGTCATCTCTCGGTTATCGAGTCTTTCGTGGCCTCTACGTGCCCTTTCCTTCCTTTCCCGCCTTCCGTTTTACTTTGTAAACAGCTTTATTTTTCCCCCCATCTATGCTATTCTCTTGATGGCTAATTGTGATGATACAACGGCATGCTTTCCGGGCTCATGCGTAAGGAGACTTTACGTTGTGAGGAATCGGACCTTCCGTGCTTTAAAGGTGTGATAGGATCAGTGCCGGATCTTGTGAGGCGTAAGTTTAAGCACGCTTCCCTGAGCGTTATCTCTAACGGGGTGAACATGGAAAAACCGGGAATAGACGGGGCATCGGATCTGGCGGAGCGAAAAAACCGCTTCCTGCTGGTCGTGGACAGTGACGCCAATAACCTCCTCTATACGTCGATGCTTCTCAAGCGATTCGATTACCAAACCTACACTGCCAAGACCGCCAGAGAAGCCCTTGAGATGGCGAGGGTCGCTGTGCCGTCCCTCATCATCACCGCCCTAGATCTTCAGGACATGGACGGTCTTGAGCTTATGCAGCACGTCAAGAAAAACCCCTCAACTGCAGATGTCCCATTTATCGCGCTCAGGAAGCCGGGAGAGCCGAGCGGGGAGACGCGCAGCGCCGAGGTCCGGGCAGTAGAGTGTCTCGATCGACCGGTCTCGGTTGAGCTGCTGTATCGTGCCGTCCAGACAGCAGTGGAAGCCAAGCCGCGCTCGCACATCCGTATCCGGACGCTTCAGCCCGTGAAAGTGGACGACGTGCCGATCAATGATTTCGAAGGAGTGTGTACAACGGACCTGTCCGAGCGCGGGATGTTCCTGCGGACCAAGTCGCCTGCAGCAGTGAATACGCGGCTCTCCGTCCAGATCTATCTGTACGGCCAGATCATCGTAGTAGAAGCGGCGGTTATTTACAGCGACGGGACGGGCGCAGGGCCGTATCGTGAGCCGGGGATGGGGCTTCAGTTCGTGCGGATCGCTCCGAAAGACCAGGAACTTGTCCGGCAGTTTATCAAGAACGAGGTCATGCGCGGCATTGGGCCGGGGAATGCTTAGTCCGGTTCTCTCCCGCGCTCATTCTTTGAACCATGCGGGAGACGAGCTGCCGCAATAACCGGTAGTTCACCGAGGTGGACCGCTCAAGCGGGTTACACTGTTGAAACTGGGATACAGGAGGGGGCGTATGTCGGAACGGAGAGCAAAAGACATATCTGACGTGTCGGATCGAAAAAGCCGTTTGCTGTTGGTCGTGGACAGCGACGTTGATAACCGCTCCTATACGTCCACGCTTCTCAAGCGGTTCGATTACCAAACCAGTACGGCCGGCACTGCCAAGGAGGCCTTCCAAATTGCAACGGTATCGGTGCCGTCCCTCATTATCATTTCCCTGAACCTCAAAGACATGCATGGTTTGGACCTCATGCGGGATCTCAAGAAGAACCCGAGCACCGCGGCCGTTCCTTTTATCGCCCTGAGGAGGTCAGGCGACCTGCTCGGAGAGAAACAGAGCTTGGAACTCGGAGCAGTTGACTGCTTTTACCAGCCGGTCTCCGCCGAGCGGCTCTATCAGGCTGTCCAGGCAGCAACCGAGACACGGCCGCGCGCATGCATTCGCCTTCGGACGACCCAGCCCGTGAAGGTTGAAGATTTGCTGTTTGACGGCCTCGAAGGCGCGTCTACCCTGGATCTGTCCGAGCGAGGGATGTTCCTGCGAACTACCGAGCCTGCCGTGGTAAACACGCGGCTCTCCCTCCACCTCGATCTGAATGGTCATCCTATCCCGGTTGAATCAGTCGTTATCTACAGCTACCGGACAGCCGGGGGGCCGTATCTGCAGCCGGGCATGGGACTCGAGTTCGTTCGGATTTCGCCGAGGGACCAGGCGCTTATTCGGCAGTTTGTCAAAACCGAGGTCACGCGCGGCATTACGCCCGGGCAAGCGTGAGAGGGGACCAACCGTGAAGGGTACAAAGGCGGAGCAAACCGCCTGGGAGGCAACTCGATCTCCGAGACGATTACGTTCGGAAGGATTGCAGGCGAGAATGCGGCTACCTTGGTAAAGGCGCTCTCTGCAAAAAAGCGGAAGAAAGAGAGCATGTTTCATTAACTGTTGAGGAAACCATGACAGAAGCGCAAACAGGCCCCGCATCGGACCGCTCCAGCCGACAAAACCACTTCTTGCTGATCGTGGACAGTGATGTTCCGTCCCTCTTCAACACGTCCACGCTCCTTCAGCGGTTTGAGTACCAAACCTACACGGCGAGGACCGGCGGAGAGGCCCTCGCCGTGGCTGCGGTAAAGGTGCCGTCCCTCGTCATCACTTCCTTGGAACTCACGGACATGGACGGTGTGGAGCTCATGCGGATTCTGAAGAAAGATCCCCGAACCGCCGACGTTCCCTTCATCACCCTGGTGAGACAGGGCGATCTGGTGGAGGAGACGCGTGGCTTTTTACACGGTGCGGTAGATTGTCTCACGCAGCCGGTTTCGGCGGAGCTGTTGTTCCGGGCCGTACAGGCAGTTGTAGAGAAGACGCCGCGCATGAATATGCGCATCCGGACGATACAGCCCGTGAAGGTGAACAATATGCCGCTTGATGACTTGGAAGGCGCCTATACCCTGGATTTGTCGGAGCACGGGATGTTTCTGCGGACCTGGTCGCCCGCTGCTCTGAATACGCGCCTCTCCCTCCAGATCGACCTGAACGGCCGGATCGTTCCGCTCGAAGCCGCTGTCATTTACAGCGATCGAACAGGCAGGGGACAGTACCACGAGCCGGGAATGGGACTCGGGTTCGTTCGAATAGAGCCGAAAGACCAGGAATGCATCAGGCAATTTATCATGCATGAGGTTATGCGGGGCATCGAGCCCGGGAATGCTTAGTCATCTGCCGCATGCATTGTTAGGACCCGCTTAACGGTTTGAACCGGTTAAAACGAATTTGCCTCTCTCTCACGGGGTAAACATGACGGAGCGCAGAACAATCAAAGCATCGGACAAAGCTGATCGAAAAAGCCGCTATGTGCTGCTGGTGGACAACGACGTCGATACTCTTTCCTACACGGCCATGCTCCTTCAGCGGTTCGATTACCGAATCCGAACAGCCGCGAATGTCGCGGAAGCTCTCAAGACCGCGCCGGGCGTCGCGCTGTCCCTCATTATCACTTCTTTCGGCCTCAAGGACGCGGAGGGTCTTGATCTCATGTGGAAGCTCAAGCAGAGCCCCGGGCTTGCCGACGTTCCATTCATCGTCCTTGTGCAGCACGACGACCTGCTCGGAGAGATACAGAGCGTTGAACTCGGGGCCGCAGCCTGCCTCTCTTGGCCGGTTTCGCCCGAGCTGCTGTATCAGGCCGTTCAGGCAGCGGTAGAGACAAGGCCGCGCACGTGTATTCGCCTCCGGACATTCCTGCCCGTGGAGGTGAATAATCTGTCGCTGGATTACCTCGACGGCACATGTACCTCAATGCTGTCGGAACGTGGGATGTTCATGCGGACCGCGACGCCTTTTGAAGTGAATACGCGGCTTTCTCTCGAGATCGATCTGCGCGACCAGACCATCGTGGTCGATGCCGTGGTCCTCTACAGCCACCGGACAGCCAAAGGGCCGTGCCGTGAGCCGGGAATGGGACTCGAGTTCGTTCGGATCGAACCGAACGACCAGGAGCATATCCGGCAGTTTATCAGGAACGAGGTCACGCAGGGCATTGCGCCGGGAAACGCGTAGTAAGTATCCTCATCAGTTGTTTAAACCAGGACCAGAAGGCTGAACATGGCGAAAAGCAGAATAACCGCGGCATCGGGCAGACCGGATAGAAAAAGTCGCTATTTGCTGTTGGTGGATAGTGATGCAAACAATCTTTTTTATTTGTCCATGCTCCTCCAGCGGCTCAATTACCAAATCTACTCGGTCAAGACCGCCGGAGAAGCCATAGAGATGGCGACGGTCGCTGCGCCGTCCCTCGTCGTTACTTCCCTGGACCTGAAGGACATGCCGGGTCTCAGGCTCGTGCAGCAACTCAGGAAGGACCCCAGCATCGCCGATGTCCCTTTCATCGCTCTTATGAGGCAGGGGGACCTGCTCGGAGAGAAGCAGAGCTTTGAACTCGGAGCGACCGACAGCCTCTATCAGCCCATCTCGCCTGAGTTGCTGTATCGGGCAGTTCAGGCAGCCGTAGAGACAACGCCACGCACGAACATTCGCATCCGGACACGGCTGCTCGTAATGGTGAATAACTTGCCGCTCAATTATAACGAAGGGACGTGTGTATCGGAGCTGTCGGAGCGGGGGATGTTCCTGTGGACCACGACGCCTGCCGCCGTGAATACGCATCTCTCTCTCCAGTTCGACCTGGGTCACGCGCTTATCGCGGTCGAAGCGATCGTTGTCTACAGTTCCCTGACCGGCGGCGGATCGATCCATGAGCCGGGGATGGGACTCGAGTTCGTGCGGATCTCTCAGAAGGACCGGGACCTCATCCGGCAGTTTATCAGGAGCGAGGTCACACAGGGCATCGCACCCATGAACGCATAGTCCTTTTGCCGCATTCGCTGTTTAAACCCCGTTAAGAGATAGGGAGCACTTCGATAACCCTTGTCGCTCACGGGGTGAATTGCTCACATTATATAAACCAAATTTGACGAGTTCTCACGGAGTGAACATGACAAACCACGGAGCAAGCGCCGCATCGGGCGCCCTGTATAGAAAAAGCCGCTTTCTGATGGTCGTGGACAGCGACGCCGGTCACCTCTCCTATTTGTCGATGATCCTCGAGCGCTTCAATTATCAATTTTTTAAGGCCGCGACTGCCGGGGAAGCCCTCGAATCGGCGACCATCGCCGTGCCGTGTCTGATTATCCTTGATCTGCACCTTACGGACATGCATGGTTTCGATCTTATTCAGCGGTTCAAGCTGAATCCTAAAACCTCCCATGTCCCCGTGATTGCCCATAGCAAGCACAGCGATCCGGACCTCAAGCAGCGCTGCTTTGATGTCGGCGCAGTAGGCTGTCTTTATCGCCCGATCGAGGCCGAGGCGTTGTATCAGGCCGTCCAGGTGGCCGTAGAGAGAAACCCGCGCAGGAGCATGCGCATCCGGACGGTGCAACCCGTGAAGGTGAACAATATCGACTTCGGCGGAGCCGATGGGGCGTGCACCCTGGATCTGTCTGATTGCGGCATGTATCTGCGCAATGCGAATCCGGTCCCCGTGAATACAAAGCTCAGCCTCCGGATCAATCTAAACAACACAGTCGTCACGACCGAAGCCGTGGTTCTGTATACCTGCACGTCGGGCGAAGGACCGTATCATGAACCGGGGATGGGCTTAAAGTTTGTCGGAATTTCTCAGAAGGACCAGCAAGTCATCCGGCAGTTTATCAAGGATGAGGTGATGCAGAACATCGCGCAAGGGAATGCGTAGAAATTTCCCGATTATCTGTTGCAACAGGAGTGAACATGGCAAAAAGTAAAGGTACCGCGGCATCGAATGTGTCTGATCGAAACAGCCGCTATCTCTTGATCGTGGATGGCGATACCAATACGCTCCTGTATACGTCGATGCTCCTCCGGCGTTTCGATTACCATATCTACACGACAAAAACAGCCAAGGAAGCCATTGAGACGGCGATGGGAGCCGTGCCGGCCCTTATCCTCACCTCGCTGGACCTCGAAGACATGCACGGCCTCGATCTTATGCGACAGCTCAGGAAAAACGCCAGAATCGCCGCGGTTCCCTTCATCACCCTGAGAACGCCAGGCGACGTGCTTGGGGAGCGGCAGAGCGTGGAACTCGGGGCAACCTACTGTCTTGAACTGCCGCTCTCTGCTGAACTACTGTATCGGGCCGTTCAGGCAGCTGTAGAGTCAACGCCGCGCGCGAGCATTCGCATCCGGACGCTTTTGCCCGTGAAGATGGACAACAAAACGATCGCCGGCATCGAAGGCGCATATACCTCAATGTTGTCGGAACGCGGGATGTTCCTGCGGACGAGGTCGCTTGCTGCTGCGAACACGCGTCTCTCATTCCAAATCAATCTCTATGGCCAGGTCATCGCGGCGGAAGCCGTCGTGCTCTACAGCGACCAAGCAGGCGGTGGGCCGCACCATGGGCCGGGAATGGGACTCGAGTTCGTCCGAATCGCTCCGAAGGATCAGGAGTTGATTCGACGGTTCATCAGGAACGAGGTCACGCAGGATATAGCACCCATGCCCCATTAGGGAAGATTATTATTCTTCCGTATTGATAAGGAGAATCCTACGAAAAAAATATACATTATTTCCGATGCCACCGGCCAGAGCGGTTTGCACATCGTGCGCGCGGCCTTAGTGCAGTTCGAGCGCGCTCGTATAAAAATGAGGCTTTTCCATGATATCGATTCAAAGGACAGTCTCGAGGAAGTCCTCGACGAGGCCAAGTCGGTCAAGGCCCTCATTGCATTTACGTTTGTGAAGAAAGAGATGCGGGACTATACCAGCGAATACTGCGTCGAGAACGATATTTACCACATTGACATTCTGGGCCCGCTGATAAACACTCTCGCTTCGTATCTGCGGCAGGAACCGCTCGAAACTCCCACCCTGCTCAGAAAGGTGGATGAACGGTATTTCAAACGGATCGATGCGATAGAGTTTTCGCTCGGCCATGACGACGGCAGGGACGCTGAACGCCTGCATGAAGCGGATATTGTAATCGTCGGCCTCTCGCGGACCTCCAAGACGCCGACCTCGTTCTTTCTGGCCCAGGAGGGCTACAAGGTCGCAAATGTCCCGATCGTTCCGGGCATTGCCCTGCCGAAAGAGCTTTTCGAAACCGACCAACACAAGATCATCTGTCTCAATATGGACCCCTCAGTGCTCCAAAAAGTGAGGTCAATACGCCAAAAACATTCCAGTCTCGAATCCAGTTATAGCGACTTCAAAAAGATTTTTGCCGAGGTCGAGTATGTCTGGGACCTCGTGAAGCGGCACCGGAGCTGGAAAGTCATTGATACGTCGAATAAATCTATTGAGGAGACTGCGTGGGAGATCATCCACCATGTTTTCGGAGATAAACAACACGAATATAATTAGACGGTGAAGCCTACCCGGCGACGGGGCTCGTTACCTTCTCCCTATGCAGGACACATGTTGTCCTGTATTTGTGCTACAATATAGCTATGGATGAAATAAAGAGCTGAGTAGATTCAAGCAGGGGAGGTGTCTATGGCAACCATAAAAAACACAAACATCACAAACTATTGTGATGATCTGAATAAAGAACTATCGGGCATGAAAATAAGGATCGATGCGCTGCGGGATGACGTAAAAAAAGCCTTTGGTCCGGAGACTGAAGTGTTCCGGGCGCACGAGCAGCACTTGGTGGAACTTTCAAATATCATTGAATGGAAGCTTCAGATCCTGATGAAGGTCTGCCCCTTTGACTGGAAAGGCAGGGACAAGGACGTCGAGAGCGTCTCCGTGAACCGGCCCGAGAAAGTCGTGGGGCCCGAGATTTCCGGCGGGTACCTTGGCGGATAATTGATCATCGGTTCGAGCGCGCACAAGCCGGGGAGAAGTGTCTCCCCGGCTTTTTTTGCAACGCCAGCTACGTATTCCTGATTATTTTTGTAACTACTCAGCTTCTCAATAAATTGTCTTCCCCGAATGACGCTATCGGGGATATGGTTTTCTCGGCAATGAAAACCGGATTCCCGCCCAAAGCGTGCCCCAGCATGACTTAAGCAGGGGGGAATGACAAAAGGGGGCACTTCGATGGCTTGACATCGATGGATTGTGAGCTTGAATTTTCCTTCCCATCCTGCTAAAGTATCTCCCGAGATCGTCGAATTTGTTCTGATTCTGTTATTAGTGTTCAGCGAATCGTCTCAACAATAACAAGGAGGCTTTCCATGAAAAGGATTCATGCTGCCGCAAAAGGACTTGCTGTTGCCGCGCTGATCTGCATTACGGCGATGCTTGCCGGCTGTAGTTACACGGTCATGCCGAAAAATATCCCGTCAGTAAAGGATTATGAAGCGCTGTCGCTGAAGGATGTTTCGCTCATCGTTACGAATGCTGAACAGGGAGCGTCTGAGTATGTCATCCCGACCGAAACGGGCTCGAAATCAGCTCTCAGGACGAACCGGCAGGCCCAATCAAAGCTGCTTGTCGAAGCCTTGTCAGGCGAACTTGCAAAACGGGGAGCACAGTTGCGCAGCCGCGCCGCACTGACGCTGAGCCTTGCGCTGCCGGAAATAACGTTCATTCAGACTAAAGACCTCTTCCAGATCAAAGTGAAGGCCCTGGTTTCATCATCCACAGGGTGGTCGAAAAACTATGAAGGCATGGCTGAAACGGGTAGGTCCGGCTCAGAGTCGGTGAATGCCATGGTCAATCGATTAGGAGGCCGGGCGCTGGCTGAGACGATTAAGGCCATGCTCGGCGACGCCGAATTCCTGGAGCAACTGAACAAAAAAGGCTCGAAATAGTTTTGAGTAGAATGCCGTCATGCTAGCCACGATTAGTCACTGGATTGCGCTCCATGGTTACGGAGTCATCTTCGCGCTCTTTGCGCTCGGCATTATCGGCCTTCCCGTGCCGGATGAGTGGCTGCTTGCCTATCTCGGTCATCTCATATACAAAGGCAGGCTCTTACCAACGCCCACCGTTGCCGCCGCGTTCCTGGGCAGTATCTGCGGCATGACCTTGAGCTACGTGCTGGGCAGGACCTTCGGCCTCTACCTTGTCCATAAATTCGGCGGGTTTGTCCGGCTGACTCCGGAAAAGCTCGCGAAGATGCATGATTGGTACGAACACTCGGGAAGGTGGGCGCTCTTCATCGGCTATTTCCTGCCGGGTGTGCGCCACGTGACGGCCATCGTCGCGGGAACGTCTAAGATGACGTTCTGGGAATTCGCCCTTTTTGCGTATACCGGTGGATTTGCCTGGTCCTGCACCTTTATTTCTCTCGGCTATTTTCTGCAAGAAGAATGGTCCAGGGAAACGAAAAAAATTCATAACGTTATGCAGATCGGCACTGTTGCGGTCCTCGTGCTTCTTACCCTCTATCTGCTTTGGAAAAGGGGAAAGAAAAAGAGCGGTAGCGAGATGAGCGAGAAATGACCGCTGCATTACTCATGCAGTGTAAATCGGTATCCAGCGATTTCCCGGCCTGGCGTTTTTGTTTTACCTTGATTTTATGCGGATAGTCCGTATATAATTGAAGCAACCGGTTTCAGGGAAATCCGTGCTGGTGCGCAGGGAGGAGTGAGAGTCTGATGGCGGAGAAAAAGTTCGAGGCCGCTCTTGCGCGGCTTGAAGAGATCGTACAGGAGCTGGAAAAGGGCGACCTCCCGCTTGAGCAGTCGCTGAAGTTTTTCGAAGAAGGCATCAAGCTCTCCCGTATCTGCAATAAGCGGTTGGAAGACGCAGAGCGGCGGGTGGAAATCCTGCTCAAGGACAAGGGCGGCGCCATGAAGGCAGAACCGTTCGAGGAAGAAGAGGAATAAGAGGAAATCCTAAATCCCAAGCACCAATATCCAAATAAACTTCAATAACCAAAAAGCAAGCTTCCAATAATTTGAAAATTGGAATTTGACGTTTGGTTATTATTTGTAATTTGGGATTTGGAATTAGGGCTTGTCGTAATCATGGATATCAAATCATATCTCTCCAGGAAAAAAGACATCGTCGACAAGGCGCTCGATAAACTCGTGCCGCCGGCCACGATGTTTCCCACATCGGTCCATGAGGCCATGCGCTACAGCCTTTTTGCCGGCGGCAAGCGCGTCAGGCCCATTCTGGCCATTGCCGCGGCAGAGGCGCTCGGCGCAAAGACCACGGACTTGCTCCCCCTTTCCGGAGCCCTGGAACTTATCCATACCTACTCTCTGATTCACGATGATCTCCCGGCAATGGATGACGACGATTTGCGGCGCGGCAGGCCAACATGCCACAAAGTATACGGCGAGGCCATTGCCGTTCTTGCGGGCGACGGACTCTTGACCATGGCATTCGAAGTGCTGTCCGATCCCCGACGGGCCAAGGCGATTCCTGCAAACAGGCTGATCGCCATCATCAAGGAGATTTCAACCGCTTCCGGTGTTTTCGGCATGGTGGGCGGTCAGGTGGTGGACATGGAGGCTGAGGGCAAGGATATCGATTTCCCGACGCTCGAATATATTCACACGCACAAGACCGGCGCGCTGATCCGTGCATCAGTGCGGATCGGAGCGATCTACGCAAAGGCGGGCAAACGTCGGTTCACGGCTTTGACTCACTATGGCGAACTGGTCGGCCTTGCGTTTCAGATCGCCGACGATATTCTGGACATCACCGGTAAGCAGGAGGAAATCGGGAAAGACGTGGGCAGCGACCTCAAGAAAGGCAAGAAAACCTTCCCGAGCTTCTACGGTCTTGAAGAATCTCGCCGCCGGGCAGTGGAGGTCGCGGACAAAGCGATTCTTTCCCTGAAGGACTTTGACCGCAAGGCGGACCCGCTCAGGGAGCTGGCGAAGTACATTGTAAATAGAGTGAATTGAACGAAAGGGTCATGGGTCCAGTAGCCAGGGGTAAGGGGAAGATGACTTTCTCTGGACCCTGGCCCCCGACCCCTGGACCCTACGAGGTATACCATGTTACTCGACAAAATAAGCAGCACCAAGGACTTGCGGGAACTTCCTCTCGGAGAGCTTCCGACGCTTGCGTCCGAGCTCCGGCAGGAAATCATCGACGTGGTGTCGAAGACCGGCGGCCATTTGGCATCGAGTCTCGGCGTGGTCGACCTTACGATTGCGCTGCATTACGCCTTTGACACGCCGAACGACCACATTGTGTGGGACGTGGGGCACCAGACCTATGCGCACAAGATCCTTACGGGCAGGCGCGCGCAGTTTCCCACGCTCCGGCAGCATGGCGGTCTCAGCGGATTTCCGAAGCGCGATGAAAGTTCTTGCGATCATTTTGATACGGGACACGCCAGCACGTCCATTTCCGCGGCTCTCGGCATGATCGCCGCACGCGACATCAAAGGCGAGACCTATCGGGTAATTGCCGTTATCGGCGACGGTTCCATCTCAGCCGGTCTTGCCTTTGAGGGACTGAACCAGGCCGGGCATCTGAAAAAGAACCTGATCGTCATCCTGAACGACAACGAGATGTCCATCAACCAGAACGTGGGGGCCCTTTCGTCCTATCTCAGCAGGCTTATGGCCGGGCAGTTCTACACAAAACTCCGCATTGAGACCAAGCATTTCCTTCAGGGGATCCCGCGCGTGGGCGAATCCATGTTCAACTTCGCGAAAAGGGCCGAGGGCTCGGTAAAAGGCCTTGTCACGCCGGGTATGCTCTTTGAAGAGCTGGGATTCCAGTACGTCGGGCCTATTGACGGGCATAACATAGACCACCTGCTCGAGACGTTCAAGAACATCAAAAACCTCGAGTGGCCGGTGCTTCTGCACGTGATCACGAAGAAGGGGAAGGGGTGCGAATTCGCGGAGTGCAATCCCTCCCAGTACCACGGCACGCCTCCCTTTGATCCGGAGACGGGCAAGGTCGCGGCGCAAAAGCGGACACAGTCCATCTTCAGCTATACCGAGGTGTTCGGCCAGACCATGCTCAGGCTGGCCGAGGACAATGACAAGATCGTCGCTATTTCCGCGGCTATGTCCGAGGGCACCGGGCTCGATAAGTTCGCGGAAAAACATCCCTCCCGGTTCTTCGACGTGGGCATTGCCGAGCCGCACGGTGTCACCTTTGCGTGCGGGCTTGCCGTGGAAGGGCTCCATCCCGTGGCCGCCATTTACTCGACGTTCGCCCAGCGGGCCTATGACCAGGTCGTGCACGACCTCTGTCTTCAGAACCTGCCCGTGACGCTCGCCCTCGACCGGGCAGGGCTCGTGGGCGAGGATGGGCCTACGCACCACGGCGTGTTCGACATTGCTTTTCTGCGTCATATTCCGAACATGGTCGTGATGGCGCCGCAGGACGAAAACGAGCTGCAGCATATGATCAAGACCTCAGTGGAATACCCGGGGCCGACAGCAGTGCGCTATCCACGCGGCGCGGGGTGCGGCGTTCCCATGGACCAGGAACTGAAGAGCCTGCAGATCGGCAAGGCTGAACTGCTTCTTGACGGAAACGACGTCGTGATCATCGCCATCGGCAACATGGTCCATCCTTCCCTTGATGCGACGAAGCGGCTTGTGGCGGAAGGTATTTCAGCGGCCGTGGTGAATGCACGGTTTGTAAAACCGCTGGATGCGGAGATGGTTCTCCGCATGGCCCGGAAGACCGGCAGGGTCGTGACTGTTGAGGAGCATGCGCTCCAGGGAGGCTTCGGAAGTACGGTGCTCGAATGCCTGGATGTCGGTGCGATGAACAGCGTAAAGACATTGCGCATAGGCCTCCCTGATATGTATATCGAGCATGGGCCGCAGAAAACACTGAGACAGAAATACGGTCTGGATTCCGAGGGGATTTATACGTCGGTAAAAGAGTTTGTTGAAAAGTCCCGCTTGAAGGCTGTGGCGAGCGTTGCGAATATCAAGGTGAAGGACCTGTAAGACACTTGCGGATTGCGGACTAAAATTCAAAAAGGCGTTGAGAAAGTTCTCAGCGCCTTTTTTGTAGAGCCTCCTGTTTGAGACACGTTACTTGCCGCTATCGGAGCGCTTGGGTTTTTCAGGCTTTGCGTATCCGTAGTCACCGACTTGTATTTCCGAAACCCTTCCATTTCTCAGGACGACGATGCGTATGAACTGGCTCGGCCCGAGATTATACGTCCACTCTTCGACCGTGATAAACACCTTCTGCTTTGTGTCTCGATCCAGTCTTTCGATCACTTCTTCCAGGTGCGAATCCTTGAAGTCCGGGGGACCGCATTTTGCGAGCACATCTATGCTTCTATCGTCAGTGGAAATGATCCCTCCCGGACAGCTCAGAGCATCGGCGTAGACGTTGGCGCGCGGTAGCGCAATTATCAGCGCCAGAAGACACAGGAGCATGCTTGCTTTTTTCATATTCTTGACCCCCTTCATAATGATACTCTGACACGTGCAGTTAATGATAGTTTATACCAGGTCAAAAGAAACGTCAATGAACGATTGATAGTGATTGCCCGTTGACAGGCTATTCCGCTTCTGGTAGGCTCACGTTACGCAGCAAGACGAGGTTCATCTTTTATTTTGGCTATGCACAGACAGGAAAATAAGAAAGCAAATAAGACCCGGCTCGACCGCCTTCTCTTTGAGCGCGGTCTGGCGGAGAGCCGCGAAAAAGCGCAGGCCGTAATCTTTGCGGGCCAGGTCCTGGTGAACGGCCAGAAACAGGACAAAGCAGGCGCGCTCGTTCCTGAAGACGCGGATCTCCGCATTCTCGGCGAAACGCTTCGTTATGTAAGCCGTGGCGGGCTCAAGCTTGAGGCGGCGTTGAAGGAGTTCCACGTAGTTGTAGAAGGCAAAACCGCGCTCGATGTGGGCGCATCCACCGGCGGGTTTACGGATTGTTTGCTTCAACACGGCTGCAAAAAAGTGTATGCCGTTGACGTGGGCTACGGCCAGCTGGCATGGAAGCTCCGCCAGGACCCGCGGATCGTGGTGATCGAACGGACCAATATCAGGCAGATGGTGTCCTCGCTCATTTCTGAAAAGATCGATCTCGTGGTCATTGACGTTTCATTTATCTCTCTCGAAAAGGTGATTCCTCCGGCCATGCAGTTCCTTGCGGTGAACGCCGAACTTATTGCGCTCATCAAGCCCCAGTTCGAAGTAGGAAAAGAGCAGGTGGGCAAGGGCGGGATCGTGCGCGATGAGGCTGCGAGGAATGCCGCCGTGGACAGGATCACCGGGTTTGTGCGTGAACAGGGCTTCGACGTGACGGGCGTTATCCCGTCGCCGATCACGGGGCAGGACGGGAACGTGGAATTTCTCATGCATGCCGTGAGGCATGGGGCATAGGGCGGGGAGCAGAGAGTTCCTTTTCTTTACGCCATGCTCTATGCGCTCTGCTCTCAGCTCTCAGCTTCCTACCAACCTTCCTGCAAATTCCTCTCCCAACACCACGATCGATTCGATATCGAGATAGCGCGGGGCGGTCTTGTCCAACAGCAGCTTGCACTGTGCCGGAAAGTTCTCCTCTGCTACCGCGTCATAAAACAGCAACAGCATGGGGTAGTGGGGGAAAATACGGAATTCGTATGCCGCGTCGTGATTACCGGGGATGGCGGCCTGTTTGCCTCCGAAGCGTTCGCAGGCGTTCCTGATGCCCGCGACGTTTCCCGTGAAGTGATCGGCGATTATTGCTTCCACATGTCCTGCCCAGGCCTTGTCTTTTGCGTGAGACGCGGGGACGGAACTAAAGGTGATCCATTCACCTGCGGGCGCGGGCGGCCCGGGCATGCAGAGGTGGTTGTAAATAAGAATGGATATCCACGAGATGGGTTCCTTGCCTGATGAGTCAACGATCTTTTCTTTCGTTACCACGTAGGTCTCGTTCAGGAACGGGAGCTGAAGCTTGCCGGGTCCGATGAGGGTCGCACCGAAGAGCACGGCAATCTTTGGGAAATCCAGCGCCCGGATACTGGGCCGGAGAAACTCCAGCGTTTGCGCCCAGATATTGCCCGGTGTTTTTCGCTCTGCTCCGTCTTCTTCACGGAGCGTTTCGCGCGCAGCCTTTGTCAGTTCGGGGCAGTCGTCGGATTTGGCCTGGCTCGTGGCAAGTTTTGCGGCGAACCCGAAGCAGCTTGTTGTTCCGCACTTGCCGCAGTTCGTTTTCGGGAGATGTTTGTAGATCTCGAGGGCGGTCTTCATGAAATCAAATTAACGCTTTTTGACTGTATTGTCAAATGACGCAGATCATATAAACTCTCCCTTGCCTTTTCCCCTTGTTTATAATACCCTTTAATAAAGGGTGCCCTGCGTGGTGCTGAGAGGGGGAGCGTAGTATGGAATGGACGGAAAAGCTGTCTATCGGGATTGCGACGATCGACAATCAGCATCGGGAATTGTTCAAGAGGATCAATAAACTCGTTGCCGCTATCAAACAGAACCGATGCAGGGAAGAGATCGACGGCACGATCAAGTTCCTCGAAGACTACGCGCGGGTTCACTTTTCCGATGAAGAGCGGCACATGCAGAAAGCCCATTACGCCGGTTATGAGGAACAGCAAGAGGACCATAGACGATACCTTGCAGCACTTGCCGAGCTCAAGGATCAGGCCTCGCTCCCGCGCGTGCACGGCAGTTCCTATGACCTGTCCGCGACCACAAACCAGGTCGTGGTGGACTGGATCGTGGACCACATTATGAACCTGGACATGAAATTCGGCGAGTTTCTAAGAGCCCACGGACAGTAGACACGCAACCCTTTCGTTTTGAGTCTCTCTCACCCATCGCATATTGCCTTCCCCCGCGCCACTGGCAGGACCGGCCCGCTCCGCATCGGCGCATGGCGTGCCAGACTGACGTTCAGCATGTCAGCGCATGAGCGGTTTTACGCTGTTTTGACAGTCCGGAAATGCCTCTTGACAAGTGAACAAATGTTCACTATGCTAAGGCCATGCCAATCGAGATCGATGAGCCGATAAACGTGGGGGCGGTTTTTTCCCGAGGAGCGATCAAGCCGGTCTGGTTTTCCTGGAATGGGCGCCAGATCCGGATACGAGAGGTGACTTTCAGTTGGAAGACGCAAGAGGGAAGTGCTGGTCTTCTGCACTTTTCGGTGGCTGATGGACAGGGGTTGTATGAGATCGTCTACAATATGACGACGATGGGGTGGAGAATTTTGAATGCGGAATGAACAGTCATGACGCGCAACATATTGCATTTAGATATGAACGCTTTCTTCGCCTCGGTTGAGCAGCGGGCCAACCCCGCTCTCCGGGGGAAGCCCATGGCCGTGATCGGGTCCAAGCACCGGGGCGTGATCCTGTCGCCGTCGTATGAGGCGCGGGCCTTCGGCGTCAAGACCGGGATGACCTACGGAGAAGCGAAGCAGGCATGCCCGGACATTACGATGGTTCCTGCCGATTCCGCGAAATATTCGCATGCATGCGAGACATTGATGGAAGTATGGAAGGATTTTACGCCGCTGGTAGAGATGTTCTCGATCGACGAAGCCTTTCTCGACGTGACCGGATGCGATGCGCTTTTCGGCGATCCCGTCCGGATCGCTATCCGGATAAAAGAACGGGTCTGGAACGAGACACGGCTTACCTGCTCCATCGGCATTGGGCCGAACAAGCTTCTCGCAAAACTCGGGAGCGATATGCAGAAGCCCGACGGCTTGGTGCTGATATCGCCTGATGATGTGGCCGACGTGCTCGAAGACATGCCGGTGAAGGAGATTTGCGGGATCGGTCCGAACCTGACTCGCCATCTTGCGGCAATGGGCATTTTTACCTGCGGCGAACTGGGCCGCGCTCCGCTGCAGCAACTTATCACGAAGTTCGGTATTGTCGGAGAGCGGCTTCACGACATGGGGCTGGGCAGGGACGATGATCCGGTCATACCGCTTGCGATACAGGACGAGGAGGAGGCCAAATCCATGGGCCACAGCATGACGCTCGATGTAGACTGTTCGGACATCATCATGATCGAGCGACACATTCTCCAGCTTTCGGAAAAAGTAGGACGCAGGCTGCGGCGAGGTTCGTATAGCGGACGCACGGTGAGCCTCACGCTCCGGTATGCGGATTTTCACACATTCACAAAACAGAGGCGGCTGCGTCATGGGGTAAACCATGGGCTCGATATCCATGCGACAGCAGTTGCCTTGCTGCATGAAATTCAGCCGAAGCAGGCAATAAGGCTCGTGGGAGTGAGTGTGTCAGGGCTTGAGCGGAACGCAACCCAGATGCCGCTCTTTGAAGACGAGCGAAAAAAGAAATTCATCTCCGAGGCTATGGATGATATCAATGATCAGCACGGTGAATTTACAGTCACGTGGGGGACGCTTGCGCACAGAAACCATCATGAACGGATCATTTCCCCGGCATGGCGGCCGACCGGAGACAGGCAGTATTGAATTGCGGAATACGGATTGCGGAACGCGGAATAAAACAAAAGCTGTCATACCCGAATGATTCTATCGGGAATCCAGTTTTTAAAATAATAATTCGTGGCAAAAAAAGGTGCGTATGCAAAATAAAATCACTGAACGGCAGCAGGAAATTTATGAATTCATCCGAACGACACTTACGGACCGGGGGATTCCTCCGAGCATGCGGGAGATCGGGGAGCAGTTCGGCATTCGCTCCACGAACGGCGTGGAAGGGCATCTTGCGGCGCTTGAGAAAAGCGGGCATATTGTGCGGGAGCGCGGAAAATCACGCGGACTTTCCCTGCATGCGGGAGGGCGCACGCAGGCGACAATCCCGATGCTGGGGAGGGTGGCAGCAGGTACACCCGTGCTTTCGCCCGAGAACAGGGAAGGCGAGGTCATGGTGGACCTGACGCTTTTTTCGCTCCGGAGCGCGCATAATGTATTTGCCCTCAAAGTACGCGGAGAAAGCATGGTAAATGCGCACATCATGGATGGCGACATACTGATTGTCCATGCACAGACGCAGGCACAGAATGGAGATATCATCGTTGCTCTGGTGGAAGAAGAAGCCACGGTCAAACGATTTTTTAAAGAGCAGGACCGTATTCGCTTACAGCCGGAGAACAGCACGATGAAACCGTTATATCTCGAACGTGGAAATTTTCGGATCCTCGGGAAGGCTGTCGGCGTGATGAGACATATATAGGCAAGCAGCGGGGATTTTTTTTTAATGCCGTTTGCAATACTGTTGTTCCCTTGCTATACTCAGGTTAAGCGTATTTCGTGAGAAATGGCGGCACCGAACACATTTTGCAACTATTCCTTATGTAAGCGAGTGAACATTATGGAAACGAATACCATTGCCGTGCTGTTCATCGAGGACAATCCCGATGATGTTGTGCTCATCAAGAGACATTTGGCAGGTTCTCCGAGGGTTGCTTACAAGGTGACGCATCTTGATCGGCTGGCTGACGGCCTGGAAATACTGAATACGTTCCGCTTCGATGTAATTCTTCTGGATCTCGGCCTCCCAGACGGGCCAATGGGCATCCAAACCTTTGAGAAGGCATATGCCCATGCAGGCGCTATCCCGATAATCGTCCTGACTGGAAATGATGACGATCAAACTGCAATTGAGTCCGTACAAAAAGGCGCCCAGGACTATATTGTCAAGGGTCAGGTCACCGGCAGCATGCTGGGACGCGCGATCCGGTATGCCATTGAGCGCAAGAAATTGCTTATCCAACTTGAGCATTCCACCAGGGAAATAAACAAACTGAGAGGCATCCTCCCGATCTGCGCGAATTGCAAGAAGATCCGCGACGATAAAGGCTATTGGACCCAGGTCGAAACATATATCGGCGATCATACCGGAACGGAATTTACTCATGGGATCTGCCCGGAATGCGCGGAGAAAATGTATCCGTTATATTACAAGAAGTATGATGAACTATAAGACTTCATGCTTTCGTTTCATAAAGAGGTAGAGGGGCACGTCTTTGTATTGCCGAATCCCCTTTTATCTTATTCTCTTTACCGCGTTATGAAGTGTCTTCCTGCTCGAACTTCCATGAGAGATTTCATCCCCTCAATAAAACTTTTCGTTTGATTTTATCCCGCTATGATGTTATTATTTTCGGTACTGCTCAAAACAATGCTTACATATAGAGGTTGTTGATAATTATGATGAAAATTTGGTTTGGAAAAATATACGAGGTCATTAAAAAGCTCTCCACAGCTGCCTGGGAGAAGTTCAAAGTTTTCTGGTTCTCTATCGCCGTGCCGTGGCTAAAAGACCTTACCCCGAAGAAGGCGTTGAAGCTTCTGGGGCTTGCCTTTATTGGCGGCGTTCTGATTATCGTGTTGATGTTCTTTGTTCTCTCATTCGGCCTGCCTACGGTCGATTCGCTCAAGGACTATAAACCATCGCCGGGCACTACGATCTACGCCGAGGACGGCAGGATGCTCGGCCAGGTCAGGATCGAGAAGGGCGTGTTTGTGCCGCTTGCGCGGATTCCGAAGTTCATGAAAGACGCGCTCCTCGCGACTGAAGACCCGCGTTTTTACCAGCATGGCGGCATCGATTTTCGCGGGATTCTGCGGGCGGCGCTCAAGGATATTATCGCGGTCCGCTTGAAGCAGGGAGGCAGCACCATTACGCAGCAGCTTGCCAAGGTGGTGTTCCTCTCGCCGGAGCGAAAGATCACGCGCAAGATCAAGGAGATCATCCTGGCCCGGAGGCTCGAGAAAGAGCTCACGAAGCAGGAGATCCTCGAACTCTATCTTAACAAGGTCTACTTCGGCCACGGCGCCTACGGCGTGCAGATGGCGGCCAAAACCTATTTCGGCAAGAATGCCTGGGAACTCAACCAGGCAGAGTCCGCGTTGCTTGCGGGTCTTCCCAAGTCGCCGATGGCCTATTCTCCCTACAGCGACATCGATCTGACCAAGCAGCGGCAATGGCAGGTGCTTCGCAGGATGGTGGATGAGGGCTACCTGATGGAAGACCAAAGCGTGAAGATCTATAACCAACCGCTCAACCTCGAGAACCTCCGTTCCCAGGAGGAAGTCGCGCCGCACGTTGTGGACTCTATCAGGAAATATATCGAAAAGAAGTACGGACCTGACAAACTCTACGAGGGAGGGATCAAGGTCTATACGACCATCAACCTCGACATACAGCGTACGGCGGTCAACGCCCTGAGGGATGGGCTCCGCGCGCTCGACAAGCGTCAGGGGTTCCGCGGACGCGTGGGCTTCAAGAAGCTCAAGGCCGCGCCGATCCAGTGGGGCTCGCTCCACGTAATGGTTAAACCCGGCGAAGGGTTCAACGCGCAGGTCCTTGCCGTGGGCGATTACTTTATCACGGTGAAGGGCCGCGGCCTGATCGGCTATATCATGCAGGAAGACATGGCCTGGGCGCTCCTCAAACGCAAGAAGAAAAAGGATGAACCCGACGAGTACCGGAAGCCGGCGGAGCTTGTCCAGCCCGGCGACATTATCAGGGTCCGTCTCAAGGACTACGACAAAAAGAAACAGCTCGCCTCGTTTGTCCTCGACCAGAAGCCGCTTGTAGAGGGCGCGGTAGTCTCGATCGAGCCCTACACCGGCTACGTGCGCGCCATGGTCGGCGGATATGACTTTGTCGAGGGCGGCTTCAACCACGCCACGGATGCCAAGCGCCAGCCCGGTTCGTCGTTTAAGCCGTTCATCTACGGCGCGGCTCTCGAAAACGGGTTCACCCCGGCCTCCATCCTTATGGACTCTCCGGTGATCCACGAGAAGAGCGAGTTCGAGAAAAAAGGCTGGAAGCCGACGAATTACGATGAGCGGTTCCTCGGTCCGATGCGGCTCAGGACGGCGCTTGCGCTGTCGCGGAACGCAGTCACCGTGGGGCTGCTCGAAAAGATGGGGCTGGACAAGGCCATTACGTTCGCGCGCAAGGCAGGCATCACCAGCGCGATCAGCTATGACTACACCACAGCCCTCGGATCATCGGTCGTGACGCCCCTTGAGCTTACTTCGGCCTATGCGACTTTTGCCTCGCAGGGCGTGCGTACCGATCCCATCATTATCAAAAGTATTGTTGACGGCAGCGGCGCGGTGCTCGAAAGTTACGACTCCCAACCCGTTGAAACCATCGACCAGACTACCGCTTTTCTTGTGACGAGCCTCTTGAAGAGCGTAGTGCAGGAAGGCACGGGCAGGGGCGCCCAAGGGCTTCAGAAACCGGTCGCGGGCAAGACGGGCACCACGAACAATTATGTGGACGCCTGGTTCGTCGGCTATGCGCCGAGCATCGTGACCGGCGTGTGGGTGGGCTATGACAATTCCAAGGCATCACTCGGCGACAAGGAGACCGGCGCGCGCGCCGCTCTTCCGGTCTGGATTTCGGTCATGGCCAAGGCGCTTGCGGACAAGCCGGCTGAAGATTTTACGCCGACGGATGGCGTGGTTTTTTTGAAGATCGATCCCGAGACCGGTCTTTTGGCGCGGGACGGCCAGGCGGACGCCATTACCGACGTTTTCCGCCGGGGCTCAGAGCCGACCCAATACGCCGATGCCGTGAAAAAACAGAAAACGGATTTTTACAGCATGGATCAGGGCGATGCGGTTGAGCCGAAGAAAAAAATCGACACAAAGGATATAGAGGATTAGGCGAATGCAGAATTTGGAATTCGGATTGCGGAATGCGCCCTGCACTCGCGCAAGCACACATGAACGCTGGGTGCAGGCGGATTGCGGAATAAAACAAAAGCCGTCATCCCCGAGTGATTCTATCGGGAATCTAATGTTGTTGCCTTTCTTGTCGTTTTTGATTTTCGACTGCGGAATGAGAGAGGCAAGCTAAATGGATTATAAAAACACGCTTAACCTGCCGAAGACCGATTATCCCATGAAGGCGAACCTGAAGGACCTGGAGCCGCGCGCCATTGCGCGATGGCAGGAGCAGGGGACCTATTGCTCGATCCAGGAGAAGAATAAAGGGAAGAAGACCTACATTCTTCACGACGGCCCGCCCTATGCGAACGGCCATATCCACATCGGCCACGCGCTGAACAAGATCCTGAAGGACATTATCGTAAAGTACAAATCGCTTCAGGGATTTTCGTCCCCTTATGTGCCGGGCTGGGATTGCCACGGGCTGCCTATCGAGCACCAGGTGCTCAAGAACCTGGGATCGAAAAAAGACAGCATGAGCCAGGCGGAGATCCGGAAACTCTGCCGTGAGTATGCAGAAAAGTTCATCGATATCCAGCGGGAAGAGTTCAAACGTCTCGGCGTGTTCGGCGACTGGGAGCATCCCTACCTCACCATGAACTATGGTTACGAGGCTGCGATCGTGCGGGAGCTCGGCAAGTTCGTGGGCAATGGCGGCGTGTATAAAGGGAAGAAGCCGGTGTACTGGTGCGGCCACGATGAGACCGCGCTTGCCGAGGCGGAGGTAGAGTACGCAGATCACGAATCTCCTTCCGTGTATGTTCGCTTCGAACTGCCCGAGGCTAGGAAAGTCCTTTCGTCCCTTAAGGGAAAGAAGGCATCGATCGTGATCTGGACGACCACGCCCTGGACGCTCGTTGCGAACCTGGCAGTGGCCCTTCATCCCGACTTGGACTACGTTGCTGTCGAAACGGATGGACAGGCGCTCATTCTGGCCGAAGGGCTTTCAAAGCAATCGCTGGAGAAGTTCGGCATCAAGAACTACACCGTAATCGAAACGTTCAAAGGCAAAAAACTCGAAGGACTCAAGGCGCGCCATCCCTTTATCGACCGGGAATCCCTCGTGATCCTCGGCGAACATGTGACCCTCGAAGCCGGGACCGGCGCCGTGCACACTGCTCCGGGCCATGGACAGGAGGACTACGAGGCCGGTCTTCGCTACGGGCTTGCTATCTACGCGCCGGTGGACCAGAAAGCGCGATTCACCAAAGAAGCGGGTGAGTTTGCCGGAGAGAATGTACATAAGGCGAATAAGGGCATCATTGAGCTGCTGAAGAGCAAGGGAGCGCTCATGGCCGAGGAAAAGATTTCCCACTCCTACCCGCATTGCTGGCGGTGCAAGCAACCGGTCATCTTCCGCGCGACCGAGCAGTGGTTCATCTCCATGAAAAAGAACGACCTGCTCAAGAAAACCGTTGAAAACGTCCATGCCGTGACCTGGGTCCCGGGATGGGGCAAAGATAGGTTCATGAGTATGGTGGAGAACAGACCCGACTGGTGCATCTCGCGTCAGCGCGCCTGGGGCGTGTCCATCGCGGCCTTTACGTGCAAGGACTGCGGTGAGCTGCTTCTCGATAAAACGATCATCAACCACGTGGCTGCTATCGTCGAAAAAGAAGGCGCAGATGCCTGGTTCACCAAGTCCTCGGCAGAACTGATGCCGGCGGGGACCACATGCAAGAAGTGCGGTAAAAAAGAGTTCATGAAAGAGATGGATATTCTCGACGTGTGGTTCGATTCCGGGGTGAGCCATGCCGCGGTCCTGAACGAACGCAAGGAACTTTCGTGGCCCGCGGACCTGTATCTCGAAGGAAGCGACCAGCACCGGGGTTGGTTCCAATCTTCCCTCCTTACTTCCGTTGGGACCACGGGTAAGGCGCCGTATCGCACCGTGCTTACGCATGGGTTCACGGTTGACGGGTCGGGTAAAAAAATGAGCAAGTCCTCGGGCAACGTGGTTGCGCCGCAGGAAGTGATAGACAAATATGGGGCCGAGGTGCTGAGGCTCTGGGTTTCTGCGGCGGACTACCGAGATGATATTCGAATCTCGCAGGAGATCCTGACCCACCTTGCCGAGGCGTATCGCAGGATCAGGAACACCAGCAGATACCTTCTCGGGAACCTGTCGGACTTCGATCCGGACAAGGACGCGGTTGCCGACGATAAACTGCTCGAAATAGATCGCTGGGCCTTGCATCGTTTGCAAAAGCTGATCCAGCGCATCGAAAAAGCGTACGATGATTTCGAATTTCATGTGGTGTTTCACGCGCTGCACAATTTCTGCGCCGTGGACATGAGCTCTTTTTATCTCGACATCCTGAAAGACCGGCTCTATACGGCCAAGGCATCATCGGTTGAGCGGCGTTCGGGCCAGACGGTGATGTACCGGGTCCTTTCCGCGATGGTGCGCCTCATGGCGCCGGTGCTTTCGTTTACCGCCGACGAGGTCTGGGGTTACATGAAAGAAGGCGCAAAGCTCAAAAGTGTTTTTCTTGCGACCTTTCCCAAAGCGGAAGAGAAATATATTGATGACGCGCTTGACGCGCGATGGGGCAGAATCCTCGCGGTTCGCGGCGAGGTTGCAAAGGTGCTTGAGGGGATCAGGAAAGACAAGAAGATCGGTCATTCGCTCGACGCCGGCGTTACGCTGTACGCCGGACCGGAGCTCTACGAGTTTTTGAACGGATACCGGAAAGACCTCGCGTTCATCTTCATCGTTTCCTCGGTCGGGCTTGCAAAGGAGTCCGAGTCACCTGGTGATGCATACACGAGCGATGTAATAAAGGGACTCAGGGTCTCTGCGGGACCGGCAAAGGGCGCCAAGTGCGGCCGATGCTGGATGTACCAGGAGAGCGTGGGCGCGGTAAAGGACCATCCCGAGATTTGCGAACGGTGCGCGGGGAATCTGGGGTAGGCCGGGAAAATGGGAAGGTAGGAAGGTGAGAGGGTTTGAAAAAGCCTATCTTCATAACTTCCCAATTTCCTAACTTCCGAAACAATATCAGCGATTTGACAGAACGGAGCATAGTTTGAAAAATAAGTATCTTATAGTCAGCTCGATCGTTGTCATCACGGTTCTCTTGGACCAACTCACGAAATTTTTCGTGGAAAAGCAGGTCCGTATGTTCGAGGTCATTCCGGTGATTCCCGGCTTCTTTAACCTGACCCGCGTACGGAACAAAGGGGCGGCGTTCAGTGTGCTTTCCACCGCGCCGGATGTTTTTCGAAGTGTATTTTTCGTCACCATCACACTCGTAGCTGTTGTTGTGATTATCTTGCTCATCTGGAAAACTCACGAGCGTTTGCCGGTGGTCGCCTTCTCGCTCATCATGGGCGGGGCCGTGGGCAATGTGATAGACCGCGTGCATTTCGGAGAAGTCGTGGACTTTATCCAGTGGTATTACAAATCATACTTCTGGCCTTCCTTCAACGTCGCGGACTCGGCAATCTCGGTGGGCGTGGTGCTGTTGGCGATTGATATGCTGTTCAAGAAACCGGAGAATACAACAAAACCTGTTTAGCCACGAATTTGCACACCCTGCACTCGCGTGGACACTCGTAAACGCTGGGCGCAGGCGAATCAACACGAATTTAAATCAGGATCAAAAAACCTCGTCTTTGTACTGTTCGTGAAAATTCGTGCCAATTCGTGACAGATTAAGTTTTTTTGTTTTTATCCATGGCCAGCCAAAGTTAAAATCAGAAAGGTACTCATGCATCCTATTCTGTTCGAAATTCCCAAAATAGAATTAGGCAACTGGGTCCTCGGTCCCATCCCGATCAGGCTCTACGGCCTGATGATCGGCATCGGGTTCCTGCTCGGCATTTACCTTGCGTCACGTCGCGCGAAGAAAGAAGGCATCGAGCCCGATCGTATTCTGGACATGGGCGTGTACTTGCTGCTCGCGGCCATTGTCGGCTCCCGCTTGTTGTATGTGCTGACCACGCTCCCGGATTTCGCGAACAACCCCCTGGACGTATTCGCGATCTGGAAAGGCGGGCTCGTGTTCTACGGCGGCGTGATTGCGGCCATACCCGTGGGGATCTGGTATGTGAAGAAGCACAGCCTCCCGGTCTGGAAGACGGCCGACATCATTGCCCCGTATGCGGCTCTTGCCCATGCTTTTGGAAGGCTCGGCTGTTTCTTCGCGGGCTGCTGCTACGGCGCTCCCACGGGCGGCCCTTTCGGGATCGTGTGCAATGATCCGCATTCCCTGTCGCCCCTGGGTGTGGCGCTTTATCCTACGCAGCTCATGGAATCAGGAGGCGATTTTCTGATTTTTGTTGCGCTCATCGTCCTTCGTCAACACAAAAAATTTGACGGCCAACTGTTCTGGCTCTACCTGCTCTTCTACTCGGTTCTCAGGTTCATCATTGAGCTTTTCCGCGGAGACGCTATCCGCGGTGTGTACTTCGGCGGCTTCGTCTCCACATCACAGATCATCGCAGTCTTGTTGTTTGGGGCTTCTCTGGTTATGCTATGGAGACTGGGGAAGGCACAGAGAAGCAACGTCAAATAACAAGCTCAAATTAGTTGATATAGGACGTGGAATTTGGCCGTGCATTATGTTATGATTAAAACGTGTTGATTATAATGTTTTCATGAGAACAGGAGTTTTCACATGGAGAAAGAGCTCATCTTTGTTGTCGAAGAATCACCGGAGGGCGGCTTCCAGGCGCGAGCGTTGGGATATTCCATTTTCACTGAAGCTGACAGCTATGAGGAACTGAAGAAAATGGTCCAGGACGCCGTGGCTTGCCATTTTGACGAGAACAACAGGCCTAAGGTCGTTCGGCTGCATATGGTCAAGGAGGAGTTGCTCGCCGTATGAAACTGCCGCGCAACGTGAACGGCGATGAACTTGCCCGCCTGCTTGGAAAATACGGCTACAAAACCACCCGTCAGACCGGTAGCCATATGCGGCTGACCTCATCCGCAAAAGGGGCCGAACACCATATCACCATTCCCCGTCACAGCCCTGTTAAAGTCGGCACGATGAGCGGCATCCTGAAAGATGTCGCCTCGTATCTTAAAATGACCTATCAACAACTCGTTGACGATCTCTTCCAGTAGCTAAACAACTATATTTATGCCGCTTATCTCTCATATTGTCACAGAAAATCATGTCGGCAAGCGTCTGGATGTGTTTATTGCGCACTATGAGCCGCACCTCTCGCGCAGCCGGATCCAGAACATGATTAGGGAAGGTCTTGCGCTCGTGAACGGCAAGATCGAGAAGCCCGGGTATAAAGTCAAACTCAAGGAGAACGTAACCCTCGATTTGCCCGAGAAAAAAGTATACGAAGTCCTGCCAGAACCCATTCCGCTTTATGTTATTTATGAAGACCCTCACATCATCGTGCTGAACAAGCCGCCGGGGCTTGTGGTGCATCCCGCGCCCGGCAATTTCACCGGCACGCTCGTTAATGCGCTTCTGTATCACTACGGCAGCCTGCCGTCGATGGTTGCGGGCACGCAGGAACGCGAGCGCGCGGGCATCGTGCACCGGCTGGACAAGGATACTTCTGGCGTTATTGTTGTGGCACGGACAACGCAGGCGCTTCGGTCATTATCAATGCAATTCAAGAATCGTATTGTGAAGAAGCAGTATCTCGCGCTTGTTGCCGGGGTCATCAAGAAGGGCTCAGGGACCATCGAGGCCGCGCTCGGCAGGCACGTGAAAGAGCGGAAGAAGATCAGCGTCCACACGCACAAGGCGCGCGAGGCAATAACGGGTTTTGTCGTGAAAGAACGGTTCAAGAATGCGACTTTGGTCGAGGTGGAAATAAAAACAGGCAGGACCCATCAGATTCGCGTGCACATGGCGCATATTGGATATCCTATTATGGGTGATCGGGTCTACGGCGGGCTAAAGGCGGCGAAGCTCGGCAGCGACACCATTGCGCGCCAGATGCTTCATGCCGAGACGCTGTCTCTGCTGCATCCGGACACCGGCCATCCCATGACCTTCAGCGCTCCGCCTCCTGCGGATATGGCGGAGGTCCTTGAGAAGCTGAGAGGGATGAAGCAGGCTGGTTCGGAGAATTGAAACAAGCGGTTTATTTTCCAAAACTTCCGAAGCACAGGTAATTCCCTGGCCTCCTTGCCCCTTGAACCCACCACCAAAAGAAGCGGATATCGCATGCCGTGCACAACAATAAGAATTGAGATGACATCTTCACGTCGTGCTTGCCGTCTTTCACATATTGCCGGATAAAGTCATTCTTCAGCCGTTCATGCGCATTGACCGCTATCTTTCTTTCACAGGCCCGAGCGTGAGCACGGCAGGGTGTGTAGCGTCGATAGTCGGGCGCTAAGTTTCGTGCGAACTCCCGGGAGATTGTGCTCTTGTTCCGGCTGAGAGCTTTCGCAATGTCGCCGAGACTGGTTCCCTATATACTCCCTCTCGGATTGGGACAACTGCTTATATGGTTTTGGCATAGACACTTAGGATAGCATGGCTACCCCAAGTGTTGCACTTCGTTATAGAACTAGTGGGTAAAAAAGGCATTGATAAGCCGCCTATTTTTAATCAGGTACGGCTGCTCTTCTTGGCCTTTTTGTTTTTCTCAGGGGGGCAGCAGGAAAGACAATAGATTCCGTTGTCATCAACATTGCTGGGGTGCCATGTGATCGCGCCGGAGGCTGTTTTTTCGCTCAGCCTTTTGCCGCAGATACTGCAGATGGATCTTCGTGTTGTTTTGTCTTTTTTCATAGGTGCTTTACTAAATTATATCATCATTTGTCAATCGCTGCGAGGTCATATCTTCAAACTTTCCTTGTATACTGCCTTCTTCGGCAAGCCAAGTTCCTCTGCCGCGGCAGCCACAGCCTCTTTTTTGCTCAAGCCCCGATGGAGCATCAGGTTCTTGAGATACTCCGAGGTATCGATATCCTGCTTGTGCGGTTCTGATGAGTAACCATGCATAATGACGGTGAATTCACCTTTGATCGAGCTCGTTTGCAAATGCTTGAGGATATTCGAAAGCGTGCCACGAATCGCCTCTTCGTGAATCTTGGTCAATTCCCGCGTGATCACCGCTCTGCGGTCGCCGAAGACTTCGAGCATTTCTTCGATAGCTTTGATGATCTTGTGCGGAGCTTCGTAGAAAATGATGGTGCGTTCTTCTTTCGCAAGCGCCTGGAGCCGTTTCAGCCGTTGACCGTGTTTGGAAGGGAGGAACCCCCCAAATACGAAGCTATCAGTCGGCATGCCGGATATGGAAAGCGCTGCAATGGCAGCGGTCGCGCCGGGGATCGGGACTACGGATATTTTCTGGTCAATAGCAAGGTTGATGAGGAAATAGCCGGGATCGGATATGCCGGGCGTGCCAGCATCTGACACGAGGGCCACGCTCTTTCCTTCGAGTATCTGCGCAACGAGCACCGGGGCCTTTTCTTCCTTATTATGATCGTGGTAGCTGGTGAGGGGGGTTTCTATCTCGAACTTGTTCAAAAGGTTCCGCGTGTGGCGGGTGTCCTCGGCCGCGATGAGACCCACTTCCTTTAGCACGCGGATCGCCCGGAGGGTGATGTCCTCCAGGTTCCCGATGGGGGTGGAGACTATGTAGAGAACACCTGGAATCATAATGTCTTTCTCTCGCAAAGGAAAGGCGAAACTTAAAAAAAAGGCTGTCTCACGCAGAGGCGCGGAGGTCGCGGAGTTAATAAAAAGAAAACTTCAAGCCTGGTTTTAAAAAACTAAAGGGTAACGTCCTTGTTGTTGATTGCCTTCCTCTGCGTACTCTGCGTCTCCGCGAGAAAAAATCAGTAGCTCTTATATCTATTTGTAATGGGAAACCTTCTGTCCTTGCCCAGGCTGCGAGCAGTGATCTTGACGCCGGGCGGTGCCTGGCGGCGCTTGTATTCGCTCGAGTCCACGAGCTTGATCACGCGCTCCACGGTCTTCCGGTCAAAGCCCATCTTTACAATAGCGTCGCGCTCCTTGTCATCCTCGACATAGGCTTTGAGGATCGGGTCGAGCACGGGATAGGGCGGGAGCGAATCGCTGTCCTTCTGGTTCGGCCTGAGCTCGGCGGTCGGCGGCTTGGTCAAGACCCGCTTGGGGATGATGGTCTTGCCCGCGAGACGGTTTACGTACTTTGACACGTCGTAGACCATGGTCTTGGGCACGTCCTTGATCACGGCGAAGCCGCCCGCCATGTCGCCGTAGAGCGTGGCATAGCCCACGGACATCTCGCTCTTGTTGCCGGTGGTAAGCACAAGCCAGCCGAACTTGTTCGAGAGCGCCATGAGGATATTGCCCCTGATCCTTGCTTGGATATTCTCTTCGGTCACGTCCTGCTTCGTGTGAGCAAACACGCCGCGCATGGTGTTCAGGTAGGCGTTAAAGGTCTGGTGGATAGGGATGGTCAGCATCTTAATGCCGAGGCGCCTGGCAAGCTCCACGGCGTCCTCGCAACTTTCATTCGAACTGTAAGGTGACGGCATATAGACGCCAATCACGTTTTCTTTTCCGACGGCCGCGCAGGCAACAGCGGCAACCAAGGATGAATCTATGCCGCCGGAGAGGCCGATGACCGCGGCCTTGAACCCGGTTTTTTTCACGTAATCCCGGGTCCCGAGCACGAGCGCATGGTACACTTCTTCAGGCATGGAATAGGGTTTCACGATGCGCGCTCCCGGGAGCGGCTTCCTCGTTCTTGCAGGTTTATCTGATATGACGATCGAATCGATGGAATCCTTGTGCTCGTCGAGGAGCAGCTCCGACGTCAGGTCCGCGCCGCGCCGCGGCCGGCCGGAAACTTTTATATCATACGAGATCAATTCCTCTTCGAACTGCTTTCCCGCTGCGAGCAATTTACCTTTGGGACCGAGGATCATGCTGTGGCCGTCGAAGACCAGCTCGTCCTGTCCTCCTACGGTGTTGGTATATACGACGGTGACGTTGTTTTCCTTTGCGCGCAGGGCGAGCATTTGCATGCGCTCTCTGCCCTTGCCTTTGTGATAGGGCGAGGCGTTTATCGCCACGATGATCTCCGCGCCCGCCAATGCCTGGGTGCGGGCGGGGCCGTCCGCGTACCAGATGTCCTCACACACGTTGATCCCGAGGTTTACGCCCTTGACCGTGATGATGGGATAGCGTTTGCCCGGCTTGAAGTACCGGTATTCGTCGAACACGCCGTAATTCGGCAGCAGCATCTTGTGGTAGACGTGCATAAGCTTTCCATTGCTCATGATCGCGGCGGCATCATAAATATGCTCGTTCGAATCCACGAATCCTACGATCGCCGTGATCCCGCGTGTCGCCCTGGTGATTTCTTTGAGCGTGCGCAGGTTGTCCTTGGTGAACTGGGGTTTGAGCAAAAGGTCTTCGGGAGGATAACCCGTGACGGCCAGCTCGGTGAAAACGACGACGTCGGCGCCGAGCTTCTTCGCGCGATTGATATAATCGATGATCTTGTCCCGGTTGCCCGCGAGGTCACCCACGGTGGGGTTGATCTGGGCCATGGAAATACGGAGTGTTCTCATAGTTTTCTCGTCAATAAAAATAAAATGCCACAAAAAGTCAAGAGCTGTCTCTCGCAGAGGCGCAGAGCACGCAGAGTAAAGCGAATAAAATTCAAAAGGTCAGGGGGTTAAATACTATTCGCAATACGAGTAATTCCATTCTTGATTAATTCTTCATTAAAGTTAATTAACAGCCCTACTTTCTTTTGTGATAATTTTAAATATGTCAGAAGCTGCTTCTTGTGAACGGGGAGAACCGATTCGATAGACTTCAGTTCAATAATAACCTTGCCTTCTACTATAATATCAGCACGGAAGCCAAGGTCCATCTTGAGTTCGTCATAAAGAACTGGAACTCCAACCTGCCTCTCGCAAAGAAGACCTTTTTTCTTTAATTCGTATGCCAGTACTTCCTCATAAACCGATTCCAGAAGTCCAGGGCCTAATGTCCTATGAATTGTGATGCAGCAGTCAATAATAGTACCTGTTATGTCATTTTCTATCATCGCCTTCCTCCGCGTTCTCTGCGCCTCTGCGAGAAAACATGTTTTTTGCTTCTTCCATCACCTGTTTTGCCGGGATGTTCTTCTCTTCAGCGATCTTTTTACAATCCTCGTATTCGGGGGTAGCAGTAAGGACCTCATTGCCTTGCTTGCTGATCTTTACCCTGATTGTACCATACGGTGTCTTTACTTCCGTGATCTCGCGGGTGAGTTTTTTGCGGCCCACCTCCTGGGTGCGCACGCCGATGCTTGTGGTTTCACGAAATATCGTATTGAGCATTGTGTCGGTCTTTGCTTTATCTGTAAGCACGGAAAGCAGGATCGCCGGCCTTCCTTTTTTCATGATGATCGGCGTAAGGTACACGTCTTGCGCTCCCTGCTGCATCAGTTTCTCGATGAGATAATCATAAACCTGCGGGTTCATGTCGTCGATGTTCGTCTCTATGACAACAGAGGTGTCTTCGTCATATGTTGTCGCACGCTCTCCGATCATGAGCCGCAGGACATTCGGCGTGCCTGGAAAGTCCTTGTCCCCGGCGCCGTAAGCGACCACGCTGATTTTCAGGGGAGGCATTGGTCCGAAGGATGCGCCGAGCGTGCTGATGATTGCGGCGCCGGTCGGCGTCGTCAGTTCAAACTTTGTAGCGGATTCATAAAAGGGGATGCCTTTAAGCATTTCTGCGGTAGCAGGAGCGGGTATCGGCAGCAGACCGTGTGAAGTCTGTACAGTCCCTGAACCTACATTCACCGCAGACGTTATGATCTGAGATACGCCTAACAGTTCCAGCCCAATGATTGATCCGACAATATCCACGATGGAATCCACTGCTCCGACTTCGTGGAAATGAACATGGTCCGTTGTTGTTCCGTGCACCTTGGCCTCTGCCTCTGCCAGCCGGTCGAAGATCGTTTTGCTTTTTTGCTTTATCGTTGAGGAGAGGGAAGAGGAATCGATAATATTCAGGATGTCAACAAGGTGGCGTGTGTGCTGATCCTTATAGTCGATGATCACATTCACTTTGGTCGCAGCAATGCCGGAGCGCTTCACCTTCTCGGCCTTTATCTCGTAACCGGGGAGGTTGAGTTTTGCAAGCTCTGAGCGCAGGGTGTCTATGCGCACCCCAGCGTCTACGAGCGCGCCCAGGGTCATGTCGCCGGATATGCCGGAAAAACAGTCGAAGTAAGCAATAGTCATAATAGCAAATTCAAAATTACAAAAAACAAATCCCAAATAAACAACAATTATCAATAAAGCTAAATTCCAAACGATTGCGATTTGCTATTTGGAGCTTATTTGAAATTTGGGATTTGTCATTTGGATTTTTCCCCAAGGATATTTATCCTATGCGCCAGGACCCCTGCGCCGAAGCCGTTGTCGATGTTCATCACGGCGATGCCTGCCGCGCAGGAGTTGAGCATGGTCAGAAGCGGGGCCAGGCCGGAAAATCCCGCGCCGTAGCCGACGCTCGTGGGCACGGCGATAAGGGGTTTGTCCACCAGACCGCCCACGACCGACGGGAGAGCGCCGTCCATACCGGCCACCACGACGACCACCCGCGCCGCGTCGAGATCATCGCGCTTGCTCAGCAGACGGTGGATGCCTGCCACGCCCACGTCATATACGGTCCGCACGGCGCTGCCGAGCATCTCCGCAGTGACCGCGGCCTCTTCTGCCACGGGAATGTCCGAGGTCCCCGCGGTGAGGACCAGGATCATGCCGTTGGTGAGCTTCTTTTGCTTTTGTTGGATCACGATCGCGCGGGATTGTTCGTGATACGCGGCCCGTGAATCGAGCTTCTTGATCGCCTTAAACACCTTCTCCGAGGCGCGCGTAGCGAGAATATCGCTCTTGTGCGCGAGCATACGTTTCGCAATGCCCGTGACCTGCTCGATCGTCTTCCCTTCACAGTAGATGACTTCGGGCATGCCGTGGCGCAGATGACGGTGATGGTCGATGTGAGCATAGCCCACATTTTCAAAGGGCAGATGTTCAAGCCTTTTGAGCGCAGTCTCAATATCCGTCTTCTTGTCGCGGACACCCTGGAGCAGTTTTGTGATATCGGGTTTGTTCATGTTTCCCTTCTAACCTTCCGATCTTCTTACTCTCCTGCCTATTGCCCTACCGCTCCCTGAACCGTCGCGCGCGTCCGGGCCTGTTCCCGCCGCATTCTTCGGTGGTCAGCATGGCCTTCTCTTTCTTTGCGGGATAATTTTTTACTCGCGGGTCATGCAAAAAGCGGTTGAGATACTGGACAGACCTGCCGCATTTCCCCATCTGCTTAAAGGTCATGCCTGTATAAAAAAGCATCATAGGGTTACGCGGCCGGAGACGTTCCACAAAATGGAATTCCTGCAAGGCCTCCTGGTATTTCCCCTGTTCTTTGAGCAGGGCCCCGAGCTTCATGTGCTGCGCGAGGTTGGAGGGGTTGCGCTGAATGGCCGCTCGCATTTCTTGTTCAGCCGCACCGGAATTCCCCTGTTTTTCATAGATGGATGCGAGCAGGAGCCGCGCCCTCTGGTTCTGGGGATTGGTCTTGATCGCCCGTTGCAGGATAACGGATGAATTCTCAAGGTCCGCTTTCTTGATCTGTTGGCCATTTTCATCCACCTGCACCAGTTGAGACCCGATATTGATCCAGACCTTATGGGTATCGTCGTTGGCCTCTTCTTGTGCGAGGACCGTATCCAGCTTCTGCCGGGTGTTCACGATCTTTGCCTTGTCTTTCTCCGCGTTGAGTTGCTGAACAAGGGCGTCGCGTTCTTTTTTGAGGTCCGCGTTCTCTTTCGCGGTTGCGTCAAGCTGCTCCTTCATCTCCTCGCTCTCGCGGAATTTATCGATCTGCGTCATCAGCACGGCAGTGTCTATTTTGCACCGTGCCTTGATGTAAATCGCCGGGTGCTCCGTGGTCCCGCGCATCTGCTCGGAAACAACCTCGGTCTCGACCACGCCCGCGGTATACGACTTGATTTCGTCCTTGGTGAGCTGGTAGTTCTTGACCTGCGTAAGGCTTTCAACATACGTGCCGGCAAGCTCCAGGGACTTTCTCTTGGCCTCCTGCATGGCGATGCGGCGGGCGTCGATCTTGCTGTCGTTGTCTCCCAGGGTGTAAGTGGTGTCCGCCTCGATGACTTTCAGCTCTGCGTGAGCAGCGCGGCTGAACAGGGCCGCAAGTATAAACGCGATGGATATGAATAACAACCGTCTCATCTCCGTTGCCTCCTTATGTGCATTTCCCCTGTAGTCACTCGCCTTTGAGTTCCCGGTTCATCAGGTCCTTCACGGCCAGCTTTGGGTCTTTCCCTTCATAGAGAAGGGCATAGACCTCGTCAACGATCGGCATGTCTACGTTGTATTTTATCGCGAGGTCACGGGCCGCCCGTGCGGTCTTCACACCCTCGGCCACGGTCTTCGTTCCCTTCATGATGTCATCCAGTTTTTCTCCTTTGCCGAGCCGCGCGCCGAGCGTGCGGTTACGCGACAATCCTCCTGTGCAGGTGAGCACGAGGTCTCCCATGCCCGCGAGGCCGTAGAAGGTCGTAAGCTGCGCGCCCATTGCCGCGCCGAGCCGCGCCATTTCCGCGAGCCCGCGCGTGAGCAGCGCCGCCGTCGTATTATATCCAAAGCCCATGCCTTCGAGCACGCCCGCGGCAATGGCCACCACGTTTTTGATGGAGCCCGCAAGTTCCACGCCGATGACGTCCGGGTTGGTATACACGCGAAAATAGGAATTGCTCAAAATATCCTGGGCCCTCTTGCCGATCTCCGGGTCATACGAAGCGAGGGCAACGGCAGTGGGCATTTTCTGCGCCACTTCTTTTGCGAAGCTCGGGCCTGAAAGGAAACAGAGGCGGTTGTGGAACGCTGTCGGCAGGACGTCCTTCAGCACCTCGGACAGGGGCATGAGCGTGTCGATCTCGATCCCCTTGGAAGCGCTGATGATGACAACATCGTTCGAGAGAAAAGAAGAGAACTGTTCGGACACCCTGCGCACGGTATGTGATGGCATCACGGAAAGGATGATGTGCTTGTCCTTGACGGCTGCTTCGAGCGATGAGGTCACCTTGAGGGAAGCGGGCAGCGTGAATCCCGGAAGATAGGTCCGGTTCTCCCGCATGCGCTGCGTTTCTTGCGCAAGGTCCTGCTCATACATCCACAGGGTCACGTCCAGCCCTTTGTTCGCGAGCAGCATGGCAAGGGCCGTACCCCATGCCCCCGCGCCGATTACTCCGATCTTTTTAGTCATAATGTCGAATTATAAAGGGATTGGCAAGAAGAGTCAAAAGAAATGTACGATGGGACATTGAGTCATCGAGAGCCGCCGGCCCAATTTGTCAAGGCAATTCTATTGTTTTGAAAGAATCGAGCGGCCTATCAAGCAGCGAATACTTAGATGCTTTTTCTCCAGGCCAAACGTTGCTCAAGCCAGCGGGAAAAAGTAGTAAAGATGTAGCACAGAATAAAGTACAGGACCGCGATGAACAGGAATATTTCGGTGGGGAAGACAAAGCTCCGGTTGTTGATCTGGGTGGCAACGTGGGTCAGTTCCGACACCCCAACGATAAAGGCGAGAGACGTATCCTTGATTAATGACACGAATTGGTTCACGAACGAAGGGATCATGTTCCTCATTCCCTGCGGGAGGACGACAAAGAGCATGATCTGAACATGGCTCAGGCCGCTCGATTTTGCAGCCTCGGTCTGTCCCTTGGGGACGCTTTCGATTCCCGCCTTCACGATCTGGGACATGTATGCTGACGTGAAGAGCGTCAGGGCAATGATGACCGTGCTGTTCTCAGGCACGGCCCTGCCCATGAGGGCGGGTGCCAGGAAGTAAATCCAGAAGATGACCATGAGCAGAGGCATGCCGCGCAGCACATTGACCACGGCAAGAGAGGCGTAGCGAAGCGCGTAATTTTTCGATACGTTCAGGAGGCCGAGAAACAGTCCTCCCAGGAACGAAAGAAAACACGAAACCACGGCAAGGTAAACGGTCAATCCGAGCCCGCCGAGCGGGCCGTCAGGATACCGTCCGATCATAAAGTACGTGAAATTGTCCTTGATTACGGTAAAATCCAGTCCCATCAGTCGTCCTTATAAATGCCGGTGCAGAACTTTTTTGCTGTACAGATTGACACTGGTCGTTATGACAAGAGACATCACTACATAGACAACCGTTGCGGCGGTAAAGGCCTCGAAACCCTTGAACGTATAGCTCTCCACTTGCCGCGCCTGGTAAGTAAGTTCCGCCACGCCGATGGTCATGGCCAGCGACGAATTTTTCGTAAGATTCAAAAACTGGTTCACCAGCGGGGGTATTGCTATCCTCACTGCCTGCGGCAGGATAATGTGCTGCATGGAGCGGAGGTAGGAAAATCCGGAACTTCGCGCCGCTTCCATCTGCTCTTTGGGGATGGCGAGCACGCCGGACCGGATGTCTTCTGCGATGAACGCCGAGGTGTAAATGGTCAGGGCGATGACCGCGGCCGTGAATTCGAAGTTGGTGCTCGCGAGCCAGTCGTTCACCGCCGCTGGGAGGATTTTGTAGGAGCCGAAGTACCAGAAAAAAATTTGGACCAGGAGCGGGGTGTTGCGGAAAAACTCCAGATAGCCCAGCGCAAACCACCGCATCGGCGCCACGCGGCTCATACGCATCACCGCGATGAGCAGGCCGAGTAGAAAGGAAAGGGCAATCGAGACCAGGGAAAGACGGATCGTGAGCTTCATCCCCGAGACGAGCCAGTCGAAGTACTGCCCTGAGAGCACGATTGCCCAGTCGAAATGATAGTTCAACATGGAAATGCGGCCCTGTTATTTGTCCGGTTCGATCTTGAACGTTCTTGTCATCGGCGTCGGACTGGCCGGGCCGAACCATTTCTCGAATATTGATTTTGCCTCGCCGCTCTTCTCCATTTCAAGGAGCGCTCGGTTCACGGCATGCAGAAGCTTCGTATCGCCCTTTCTGATGCCGAGCCCATAGGGTTCATCGGATATCTTGATGTGCGGGATCTCGAACTGGTCCTTATTGGGGGCCTTGGCGAGCATGCCTGCAAGGATCGATTCATCCGTGGTCACGCCAAAAACCTTGCCCTGCTGCAACGCCAGAAAGGCCTGGGGATAATCGTCAAAAGAAAGGATCACGGCATTCGGCAGCGCCTTGGCAACGTTCTGCTCTGACGTGGACCCTTTGCTGGTGCCGATCTTCTTGCCGTTCAGGTCTGCAAGGCTCTTCACCGTGCCTTTCTTTACGAGAAACTTCTGGCCCGTGAGGAAGTACGTGTAGCTGAAGTCGATCTGCTTTGCCCGTTCCGGCGTCTTGGTCATGGTTGCCGCAACAATGTCGATATTTCCTTCCAGGAGCTGCGGCATGCGGCTGGCGGAAGTGACCGGCTTGATTTCCAGTTTGACCCCGAGCTTTTTCGCGATGGCAGCGACGACATCCACGTCATAACCCACAATGGCGCGCGTTTTCTCATCCACATATCCGAAGGGCGGCGATGAATCCTTGACCCCAACCACCAGCACACCCTTGGCTTGCACCGCATCGAGGGCATCTGCCGCGAACGCGGGGAACGCGCATGCAAGAAGAGCAAGTCCCACAATCGACTGAAACCACGGTCTCTTTTTCATACAGCCTCCTTTGTTTAGATTGATAAGATTCCTTACACGCAATGCATGGGCGAAAGCACCTGTTTTAAAAACTGTTGAGCGCGCTCATGTTTTGGTTGTTTGAAAAACTCGCTCGGCGTTGCTTCCTCCAGGATCACGCCGTAATCCATAAAAACCACGCGGTCGCACACCTCCCGGGCAAATCCCATTTCGTGGGTCACGATCACCATGGTCATGCCGGTATGCACGAGGTCCTTGATGACCGCGAGCACCTCTCCGATCATCTCGGGGTCAAGGGCCGACGTGGGTTCGTCAAACAACATGATGCGGGGTTTCATGGCGAGCGCGCGGGCAATGGCCACGCGTTGCTGCTGTCCGCCCGAGAGCCGGGCCGGATGGACATCGCGCTTGTCCGCGAGGCCCACACGCTCCAGAAAGGACATGGCCAGGTCTTCGGCTTCCTTTGCCTGTGTTTTCCTCACTTTGATGGGCGCGAGCGTCACATTCTTCAAGGCGGTAAGATGAGGGTAGAGGTTGAACTGCTGAAAAACGAATCCGATCTCAGCGCGAAGCGCGTTGATATCGGTCTTGCGGTCTGTTACATTAATATTGTCGACAATGAGCGTACCCTGGTCTATGGGTTCGAGCCGGTTGATGGTGCGGATGAGCGTGGATTTTCCGGAGCCGGAAGGGCCGCACACCACCACGACCTCGTTCTCCTTCACCCGAAGATTGATGTCATTCAACACATGGAGTTTTTTAAACCATTTGTGAACGCCTGTAAAACGGATCATAGCTTTTCTCCGGCACAGAGGATATTGTACGCTTCGGGACAAGAAAAAGCAACGCATGCCGGCAGGGCTGTCTAGCCAAAATCAAAATGTTCGGTTTATCTCTGTTTCAGTGAAACGATGATCTTGAGGATCAGCAGCGCCCAGGGTATGCTATGCAGCGCGAGATCGAACCAGTCGATGGCGCGCACGAGCCGCCCCTGGAAAAGCATCTGGAGTTTTTCCCAAATGTGAGGCGGGTTGAATGGGGCCAGGCCCAGGGTCAGGCATGCGAGAATCAGCAGAGCCCACGGCAGTTTTGAGATAGAGTCCATAGCTGATTTTCCCTCTCCTTAAACAGCGCTGCGCAATGGGTGAGACAACGTCTCCCTGTGGGTCCTTAATAGCTGGTAAAGCCTATGAGATTCTCGACCCACTTAACGAGATCAGCCTTGTCTTTTGGCGCACCGTCAACACGGAGTACTTCCGTCCCGTTCTTGTAAGCTAAAAAAGTGGGTGTTTTGTTGAGCTTAAAACGCTGCGCCAGCTCCGGCTCGGATTCGATGTCAACCTTCATAATTTTTAGCCTTCCTGCCTTGTCACGGGCGAGGTCGTCCAGCAGGGGGGCCACAATTTTGCAGTATAAGCAGACCTGGTCTACAAACACGACGAGAAGTGTTTCCGGCCAGTGTGCGATCGAGCGGTCAAAGCTTTCGTTTTTTGCCCATAGAGGTTCTCGTGGAAAATCGAGTACCGTTTTGCAGTTGCCGCATAGAGGCTTTGTCGAAAGCTTCTCATGCGGCACCCGGTTCAGCATCAGGCAATTGTAACAGCGAATCATCACTGAATTATCGGACATGCCGGTCACAGCCCCTTCGATTTTGAATGATGAGATAAGTTTAATGAAAAGCCGGTCATTAGTCAAGCGTGAGAGGGCAATGCCTTGCAAATATAAAATCATTAATATCCATTCGACGACGTTGACATAGGCTCGAATCAAGTATATATTCGTCTGAGAAATTTACGTGGCGCAGCATGCCACTGCCAGGCTAAAGAACATTTTGGATTGCCCCGATTACCATGACGATTGACAAGACTATATTCAGCCTTCCTTTCCCGTCCAGCGAAAAGCTCCAGCCTACGCCGGAGCAGATGGTCGCTTTTCTCGCTACCGCAGCCGAGGCAACAGGCGAGAACCGGCGCGGTAATGAGCTGGCAATGTTTCGCGGGCTGCTCAAGAGCATTGATGCCTTCGCGCAAAAGCAGTTGCCCGAGGCGGAGCAGGAGGAGATCCAAAAACAGCTGTTCTATGGCTCTCTCTCTTATTCCCAATTTGCCAGTCCTGCCCTCCTGTCGGCAGTGGAACTGTTTCAATACCACATGCATGCGCTCGCATCCATCGACTTCGATACTCCGTCATCATTTATCCTGTCCGCTCATAAGACACTGGGCAAGCTCAGCAAGAAAAAGATAGACGATGTGCTGAGGATGGCGAGGCTTCATGAAATGGTCAGCGAGCGAAAAGAGATCATTAAGAAGCGCAAGCAGTCCTGGGACAAGCTGGCCGCGGAACTCTGCCGCATTGCGTTGTACATCAAGGACAATCTGGCCAAGATCGAAAAATGCTGCGAAGCCTCGATCATTATGCTCTCGGATCGCGGCGTTACCGGACAGAAAGAAAGCTGGCTGGTCGAGGACATTAAAACGCTTTTCAAAGACCGGCTGAAGGCGAGGCTGCATTCCGACAAGGTCACCAAGCAGGACGTCGAGAACTCCTTACATGAGGCGAATCTGCTCATAGATGAGATGTCGGATGTGGTCAGGAAAGATATTGACGCGCTCACCAGTCTTTACGAAGCCCTGCACGACCATGTGCATGAGACGATACGGGCGATCGAAACCCTGTTACAGGAACTCGAGGGCTTGAAGGAAAAAGGCCCCGAAGAGAAAGGGCCGCTTTTTATCAAGCTCGAACACGCCCTGCTCTCGCTTCTCTCGGTCCATCGCCTGGAACAGCGCGCAACGGCTATTCATGCTGAAACGGAGCGCGAAAAACTTTTCATCCAAGAAAGAAAAAAGATGCTCGACTGCCTTTTTGACATCGTGCAGAGTGACCGCAGGTCCCGAACGGATCGAAGATCATCCGGGGACCGAAGAAAGTTTCAAGATCCGAACTACCGCGGGCCTGAACGAAGAAGCGGTAAGGACAGAAGGAGCGGCAAAAGCCGCAGAGGGTAAGGAAGGGGGATTGAGGGAAAGAAGGAAGGACAGCCGTAAATATTTGCTTGATAAAACACCCGTTGTACTTAAGATAATTAAAGATATATCTATTTCACGTAATCAAGTCTTTTCTTTGATTTGACCAATTGACCGTACTGCCTAATCCAGTTCATTTCATCCGGCCCCAATGGCCCCTGTTTTATTGCATCAAGATTCTGACGGAGCTGCTCCCGGTTATGCGGTCCGGTCAACACAACATGTACATTTGGATTTGTCAGAACGAACCGGTAACAGAGTTCCGGAGAAAGAGGTGGGCCGTTAAAGCTCTCCCCACCGGGCCAAGGAGGCATAACGATTCCTTTTAATGGCCTGATCAGCTGCCCCCAAGCCAATGCCGTATAACTGACCACCGCTGGATTTCTCTTTGACAGGTTAGGGAATATATCCTGCTCGGCTCCAGGGTGCTTGGCACTGTAACGTATCATGAGCAGGTCGATTTCCGAGTCCAGCGCAAGCCTTCCGGCTTTTTCCCGATCGTGGATGCTGGTGCCGATGGCTAATATCTTACCCTCTTGTTTGAGTTTCAAAAGGGAGTCGATTATTCCCTTGCTGTAAATTGATGTTTTACCAAGCCACCCCAGCTTGAAAACATCCAGGTAGTCCGTACCCAGCTTTCGCAAGGCATCTTCCACACTGCGCCGCACCTGCCAGCCGAAAAAGCCCCACCCTAGCATTGCAACCACATGGTTTTCCCGGTCATACTTAATGACTTCTCTGATTCCATCTGTGACCTTGCTAAAACCTCTTCCCCATACCCAGTAATTTGCCCCCTGCTCAGCGGCCCATCTGACATCAGCGGAATCAATGCCATAGGAACCAGCGACACCCATACGAAATACAGTTTTCCCCACGACCGGAAGTATTGTATGAGAAAACTCGGTAGGAGAAGTCAATATTTGCTTTGTCATATGCCACACCCTGTTGTGAAATTGAAACGATGCTGTTCTTTGGGGGTTAACGGGACCACCCCGCTGAACGCGCGGGTGAGACGCGCGCCTTTTGCACGTCGGACTCGACCCGCAGGTTATTTCTCGGCCGGTTGGTTATTCTAATCTTTGATATCTGCTATTATGCAAACAATCTAACTTCGTCTTTCCATTCTCCAGATTGAAAACCCTTTTTGATGAATTCAAAAATAGCCAAAGGCCATGCTCCACTTGCGTAACCGGAATATTTACCCTGCGACAAGATTGCTCGTTTCTTTGGAGACAGTTTAAACAGATCAATTGGGTAAATTCTGTTTTTGATCCAATTAACGGATGGATAGTGAGTAAACTCTTTTTCTCGGGTATCAATTTCAATAATTCCAAAATGCTCCTGTTGGAACTCATCATTGAAGTCAGGTGATGTGATTTCATATCGGATGATTTCCGATTTGGATGACGCAACTTTTGTCAATGTTATATGTCGGTAGCTCATGATCGTCTTAAGGTATAACGCCCCGGGTGAGCGGCTGACCCCGCAGGGGTCAAGTCCGTCTCGAACCGGTTTGATCTGCCGCGCTGGTTGCGCGGCAGATCAGGTTCGGCCGCTCACCCGGGGCGATCTGGCGTCGCGAAGCGACGGCAGATCGCGCGCGTCACGCGCCGCCTTTTGGCGCGTCGCTGTGGACGCGCAGGTTGGAATCATCTGGTTGTTTAGTTATTTGATTTCATTTTCGGCGTGCATGCGCAATAAGGTTTCGCAATGCCGTACACGCGCGTTAAAAGCATAAGCCAGGATGAGACAGATCGCTATCGCATTCAGAGTGCTTTCCATTATCACTACGGGATCTAGTTTTCCCGTGTACGAAAGCCAAACTCCGATGAACGAGATAAAGAGCAATATTGCTAATATTAGGAAAAAACGTTTTCCCCCTCTGTACGATTTATAGCTTTTTAACAGTTTTTTTTCTCTATCGGTTAGGGTGTCGTTTTTCATTCCATCTCCATATTTGCAGTCCAACACCGCCGTGAGGGGCGCGTCTCTCAGCGACCCTCTCGACGGTGTCGTTATCCATCAGTTTCCTTTGGCCATGCGTCATTTTCAGCATAATAAATCGTGACCGTGGTCAACTCTTCTGTCGTAATTCCTGCTTTTTGACGATGCTCCTGCCAGCCTTCTAAAACATCTTTAGCAACAAAAATTTCCAAAAAATATTCAGTCCCCGGTGCTCTTCTCGAAGCGACCTCTTGGACTGGCATCGTGAGTTCTTCATCTGTCATTTCAATTAGTACTGCTGGCGACTCTGGACGAAATTTACCGTTTATGCGTTCAGCGAAAATTGTAGCTTCTTCCGGTTGCGATGCTATCGATTTAATAATTTCGTAAAGTGTCATTTGTTTTCTCGGGATAACGATTTGTTGAGCAGTTTTCTGGACTTTAACAGAATTTTACGAACCGGTCAAGAAAATTGAAAATTCAATTTGACGAAATTCCCAATTTTCAGCTATACTTATGTCGTTTGGATAACATTCATTTTTGCATATTGAACAGTTTTCTGCTCAACATACGATGCTTCTTATCCCGGACGACATATTGGCGCAATATATAGCAGTCCTCAATAAACGGGCGATTGCTGTTTCACGACGTGAAGATTATAAAAAATGGCTGCGCTACTATCTTGACTTTTGTGCCAAACATCCGGTCCCGGATTCCAAGTCGGAGAGGGTTCGTCTATTTGTCGAAAAATTGCGGGAAAAGAAGCAGACCGTAGATCAGCAAAAGCAGGCAGCGCACGCGGTGTCTCTTTATTTTGAGACACGGAATAAAGCCGAGACCGCTCCGATGCCACGCGAAGAGGTAAGGACGGCATCATTGCAAGAGGTGGGTCCTCTCCAAGCACAGCGTGCGTTTGAACCCGGTAATGCTCCTGAACGCGCCGGCGTTGTGTCCTCAACGGCAATTGGAAATCAAACTGAAATCGGAGCTCAATCATCACCTGCACCCCCCGATGAAGTTATGCAAGGGCAGGCTTCGGTTTCTCCCCCGTCGAAATGGAGGCGTTTTGATGAAAGGCCTTTTCAGGAGAAATCCGAGTCTCCAGAATGGGATGCTGTCATAGGCGCTCTGGCGGCGGAGATCAAGACTCGGCACTATTCCCGGAAAACGCTTAAAACCTATGCGCTTTGGTCGAGGCAGTTTCAGCGCTTCCTGCGCCATAAGCCGCCGCATGAGCTAACCTCAGCGGATGTGAAGGAATACCTCACGTATCTCGCCGTGAAGTGCCGTGTCGCGGCATCGACCCAAAACCAGGCATTCAACTCCCTTCTGTTTCTGTTCCGGCATGCGCTCAAGAAGGACTTCGGAGATATGCGCGATGTTCCCCGGGCGAAAAAATCTCACTATATCCCCGTGGTCCTTTCTCGCAATGAATTCGAATCCATTGCAAAGCAGCTCGTATATCCTTACGATCTTGTGGTCAAGCTGTTGTATGGGTGCGGCCTGCGTTTATTCGAATGCCTGCAACTCAGGGTGCAATGCTTCAATTTCGACGCCGGAATACTCACGGTTCATGGAAAGGGCGGCAAGGATCGGACAGTGCCCATTCCGGAGAAAATTGTGCCGGACCTGAAGCGCCAATTGGAGAGCGTTGCTAAACTTCACGGTGAAGACCTTAATGCCGGTTACGCGGGTGTATTTCTGGACGATTTATTAGAAAAGAAATATCCAAAAGCTGCGAAGGAATTTATCTGGCAGTGGTTCTTTCCGCAAAAGACCCTTACGCCGATTCCTAAGACGTCAGAGTTGCGCCGGTATCATTTACATGAGACGCATGCGCAGGATGCGATCAAGGTTGCCGTCCGGAAAGCGAGGATCACTAAGCGCGTAACTTCTCACATCTTCCGGCATTCCTTTGCCACCCATCTTCTGCAAGCGAACTACGATATTCGCACCATCCAGGAAATGCTCGGTCACGCGGATGTAAGGACAACGATGATCTATACTCATTGCGTGCCGAGCAAGACAATGAAAGACAGGAAGAGTCCTCTTGATTTCTGATCTGCCCCAAGCCTTGTCTTCCCTGAGCCATTTTTTTTCGTTTGACCCTTGCCACCTAATGGATTATGATTCCACCATGAACGCATGGCACAGGAAAGCACTGTACGTCGATCTCTCATCCGGCAAAATCCGAAGCGAGGGCCTTTCGGAACAGACGCTCACAACGCATATCGGCGGCAGAGGGCTCGGCATGGCGATGATGAAAGACCATTTCAAGCTCGATCCTTATGACAGCCGCATGCCGCTGATCTTCGCCGTTGGTCCGCTCTGCGGCACGCCTGCGCCTGCTTCGTCGCGCATGTCCGTAGTTTCGCGCTCTCCCCTTACCAATACGATCACGGATTCCTCGGTGGGCGGCACGTTTCCGCTCAAGCTCAAGGCCGCTGGCTATGACGCTCTCATTATTACGGGCAAGGCAGCGTCTCCAATATACATCTCCATTCAGGATGACAGGGTTGAGCTCAAAGACGCTTCGCATCTCTGGGGCAAGGGATGTTTGGAGACGAATAAACTTCTGGAATCTTCAGGCAGCTCTGCTTGCATAGGCCAGGCAGGGGAGAATCTCGTACGGTTTGCGAACATCATGATCGGCGGCGCGAATTCCGCGGGCCGCGGCGGGCTCGGCGCAGTCATGGGCGCTAAGAACCTGAAGGCGATCGTTGTTGACGGCTCGAAGAAAACGGGCATTGATGATTCGTCCGCGTTCAAGAAGGCGCAGGACGACGTGATGCGGCTGCTCAGGGCATCGCCTGTGGTGATGGGGGAACTGGGGCTGGGAGAATACGGCACTGCCACGCTCGTGGACATCGTGGGCAGGCGCAAGATGGCGCCGACCGAGAATTTCAAAAAGACCTTTTTCCCGGATTCAGGCGCGTACTCAGGGCCGAGCCTTAAAAAAAACTTCGGCTTCAAAAAACACGGGTGTGCAATCTGTCCGATCCAGTGCAAAAAGGAAACCTCCTGCGGCAGGCCCGTGCCGGAGTATGAGACGCTGTCTCACTTCGGGGCGTTGAACGCAAACTCGGACGCTGAATCCATTGTGAAGGCAAATCTCCTGTGCAATAATTTCGGCATGGACACCATCACTGCGGCTTCGACCTTTGCTGCTTATGGCGAAGCGCGTGGCGGATTTCTGTCGCCCGATGAAATTATCGAGATGCTTCGCAAGACCGCTTATCGCGAAGAAGTAGGGGACAAACTTGCCGAAGGTTCGAAAAGACTGTGCGCTTCTCTGGGTAAACCATACGCATCGATGAGCGTGAAGGGACTGGAGCTTCCGGCCTACGACCCGCGCGGTTCCTACGGCATTGCCCTGGCCTACGGCACATCCACGCGCGGCGGCTGTCATCTGCGTGCGTATCCCATCAGCCAGGAAATCCTGCGCAAGCCCGTTGCCGTGGACCGGTTCAGCTTCGACGGCAAGGCGAGGATGATCAAGATCGCCGAAGACAATAACGCAGTGGTAGATTCTCTTTGTGTCTGCGCCTTTGCCTTTCTTGGCGCTTCACTCGAGGAGTATGCGCATCTGCTCGCGGCCACAACGGGCATGACCTTCACCGGCCAGGGACTCATGAAGATTGGGGAAGAGATCATCCTTACCGAGCGACGGTATAATAAGGAAATCGGATTCACGAAAGCGGATGATTTTCTGCCTGAGCGCTTCTATACCGAAGCCGGTTCCTCCGGAGAGGGAATAGACATTCCTCCGATTGATAAAAAGAGGTTCACCGAGGAATTGGAAAAGTACTACCGGATGCGGGGAGAGCGTTCCTAAAGATGAAGGTGAGAAGTTAAGAAGGTAGGAAGGTAAGCAGGAGGTCCTTATTATTATGCATGAAGTTGATCAGGCAGTCGCGTGTTTCGCAAAAGGCTTCAATTGTTCCCAGGCAGTGCTGTCCGCGTGCGGCTCGAAGTTCGGCCTGGACCAAGATACGGCGCTGAAAGTTGCCGGGGCTTTCGGGGGCGGAATGGCGCGCATGGGCGAGACGTGCGGGGCCGTGACCGGCGCGTTCATGGTCATCGGGCTTAAACATTCCAAAATCAAGCAGGGGGATGATGCGGCGCGGGAAAAGACGTATGAGGTGGTAGAGGAATTCGTAAGCCGGTTCAAGTCGAGGAATTCATCCATCGTCTGCAGAGATCTGCTCGGTTGTGATCTCAGTAAGCCTGGAGGTCTGCAAACAGCAAAGGAAAAGGAGCTTTTTACGACGATCTGCCCGAAGTTCGTAAAGGATGCAACGGAAATTATCGGAGAGCTGTTGTAGCGGAGGACACAGCGAAATCATGAAGAAGTTGAGAAGATCAGAAGTTAGGCAAGGTTGTTTCTTACCTTCCCACCTACTTGACATCTTATCTTCGCGGCAGTAATCTACGGCGCCAACTCGATCCTGTCCCTTCCGTTCTTCTTGGCTTCGTACAGTGCCATATCCGCTTCCTGGATCAGTTTAACGGCTGTGCCGATTGCGGCACCGGACAGGTCCGCGATCCCGATACTGACCGTCACTTTTTTGTCGCTGATCCCCGCAAAGACATGGCCGGATACGGTTTGTAAAATTCTGCGCGCAGGCGGTATCGCGTTGGACTTTGTGGTCATGGGGGCCAGGATGATGAACTCTTCTCCTCCCCAGCGGCATGCGGTATCGACGTTTCTGATTTTCTCTTGGATGATCTGCGCTACGTCCCTGATAACGGTGTCTCCGACAGCATGACCATACGTGTCGTTCACCGACTTGAAGTTGTCGATATCGATCATGACACAGCTGAGCGGTGTTTTGTACCTGTCCGCTTTATTGAATTCCGATTCCAGGACGGTCTCAAAGCGCCGTCTGTTGAAAAGACCGGTCAGCGCGTCGGTAATAGACAAGCGCTCAACTTTGGTCAGCATTTCTTTCATTTCTTCGTTCTTCTGGCGCAACTCGTCCTGGAGCCGTTTTGTTCTCAAGGCGGCGTAAATCCTGGCAATAAGCTCCGTCTCGTCGTATGGTTTCGGGAGATAGTCGTCTGCGCCCGCGTCCAGGCCCTGGACTTTTTCAGCGGTCGTACTCTTGGCGGAGAGCATAATAACGGGTATGCCCTTGGTGTCTTGACCATGTTTGAGCTGCTTGCAGATCTCGCTTCCGTCCATATCCGGCAGCACGCGATCGAGCAGAATGATATCGAACGACTGGGTCGTAGCCATTCGGAAAACGGTACTCCCTTCGGTGAGCCACGTTACCTCATATCCGCTTTTCTCAAGAAATTCCTTTGTTATTGTTCCTTGTGTTTTGCTGTCTTCGACGTAAAGGATTTTTCCTTTAGCCATGCGACGCACCTCCGAGGGACAAGTTTAATCCGCGATTCAGTGGTATGCGTGAATATATTCTTTTCTCATTAACAGTGCCAATATATCACAGATTACATTTTCGATAAAGTCTTTCTTGTTCCGTTTCTCCCGTGTGACGGAAAACCCCTTTCCAATTCATGGTGGTTTCGGTATACTGTCAATTGACAACGGGTTATTTACCGGAGGAATCTCATTTGCTTACTTCATTCGACATCACGTCCATAAGCGGCCTCTCGGAGCAGGACGCAACAGCGCGGCTCGAGCGCGACGGCTACAACGAACTGCCTTCATCAAAGAAACGCAGTATTTTTGCGATCGCTTATGACGTAGTGCGCGAGCCGATGTTCCTGCTGCTCGTGGCCTGCGGGACGATCTACCTCCTCCTCGGGGACCTGCAGGAAGCGCTTATGCTGCTCGGCTTCGTCTTTGTCGTCGTCGGCATCACGTTGTATCAGGAACGGAAGACCGAGCGGGCGCTCGAAGCGTTGCGTGATTTGTCCAGCCCTCGCGCGCTCGTTATCCGCGAGGGCAAGCAGAAACGAATCCCCGGGCGCGAAGTGGTGCGCGGCGACGTCATCGTCCTTTCCGAAGGGGACCGCGTTCCTGCTGACGCGTCGGTTCTCTCCTGTATCAATCTTTCCGTGGATGAATCCCTTCTGACCGGAGAATCAATTTCCGTGCGCAAGACCGCCTGCGCCGAGATCAATGAAATGGCGCGTCCGGGAGGCGAGGACCTGCCCTTCATCTATTCCGGAACGCTGGTGGTGAAAGGGCAGGGGATCGCCGTGGTGATGGCCACGGGCATCAACACGGAGATGGGCAGGATCGGCAAGGCGCTCCAGAGCGTCGAGATCGAAGAAACGCCGCTCCAGAAAGAGACAGGGAAGATCGTCCGCAACCTGGCGGGCATCGGACTTTTTTTGTGCGCGCTGGTCGTGATCGTATACGGCCTGACCAGGGGCAACTGGCTGAACGGGTTTCTCGCGGGCATCACGCTTGCGATGGCGCTCTTGCCCGAGGAATTTCCCGTGGTGCTTACCGTCTTTCTCGCTTTGGGCGCGTGGCGGATCTCACAGAAACGCGTGCTGACCCGGCGCGTCCCGGCTGTCGAGACCCTGGGTTCGGCCACGGTGCTGTGTGTGGATAAGACGGGCACGGTCACGCAGAACAGGATGTCGGTCGATACAATTTATGTTCGCGGCGAAGCGTATCGGGTGGAGTACGGCCGAGCCCCGAGCATCCCCGAACAATTCCACGAGGTCGTGGAATTCAGCATCCTTGCCAGCCAGAGAGACCCGTTCGACCCCATGGAGAAGGCGTTCAAGGAAATGGGCGACCACTTTCTCGCGAGCACCGAGCACCTGCACAATGACTGGACGCTCGTGCGTGAATACCCGCTGTCGAACAGCCTCATGGCCCTCTCGCATGTCTGGAAATCTCCCCAGGGAGACAAGTACATGATCGCGGCAAAAGGATCGCCTGAGGCAATCACTGACCTCTGCCATTTCACGGAAGCGCAGAAGCAGCAACTTGTAAAATCCATCGAGGCCATGGCGAATAACGGCCTGCGCGTGCTCGGTGTTGCCCGGTCGAACTTTACGATCACTGATCTGCCCGGGGAGCAGCATGACTTTACCTTTGAATTCCTGGGTCTCGTGGGGTTGGCGGACCCCGTGCGTCCGGGCGTGGCGGACGCGGTCAAGGAATGCTATGCAGCCGGGATCAGGATCGTGATGATCACCGGGGATTACCCGGGGACCGCGGCGAGCATCGGGCGACAGATCGGGCTCGATCACAACGGGCAGATCATCACCGGCCTCGAACTCGACGCGATGGACGACGCGGCACTTTTGCGGCGCATCAAAAACGTAAACATCTTCGCACGCGTCGTGCCGGAACAGAAACTCAGGATCGTGAACGCGCTCAAAGCAGACCGCGAGATCGTGGCCATGACCGGCGACGGGGTGAACGATGCGCCGGCGCTCAAGGCCGCCCACATCGGCATCGCGATGGGAGGCCGCGGCACGGACGTGGCGCGCGAATCAGCGGCCTTGGTGTTGCTCGACGATGACTTTGCTTCCATCGTGCAGGCCGTGCGCATGGGACGGAGGATCTTCGACAACCTTAAAAAGGCGATTGCTTACATCTTCGCTGTTCACGTTCCCATTGCCGGCATGTCGCTCCTGCCGGTCCTGTTCGGGTGGCCGCTCGTGCTGCTGCCCGTCCACATCGTTTTCCTCGAACTGATCATAGACCCTGCCTGCTCAATCGTATTCGAGGCCGAGGCCGAGGAAAAGGACGTGATGACCCGGCCGCCTCGCAAACGCGATGCGCCGTTGTTCGGCAATCGGACCGTGGGGATCAGCCTGCTGCAGGGACTGAGCGTCCTCGTTGTGTTGCTGATCGTTTACCTTATTTCTCTTAAGCGGGGGCAGGGCGAGGCTGATGCGCGGGCCCTTGCGTTCACCACGCTCATCGTGGCCAATATCGGGCTCATCTTTGTAAACCGTTCGTGGACGCGGGTGATCGTGGATACGCTGCGCTTGCCGAATGCGGCGCTCTGGTGGGTCACGGGCGGAGCGCTCTTGCTGCTCGGCTTGGTGCTGTACGTTCCCTTCCTGCGGAATCTGTTTCACTTCTCGTTCCTGCATCCGGTTGATCTCGCTATCTGCCTTGGGGCGGGGGTGGCCAGCATCCTGTGGTTCGAAATTTTAAAGCTCGTGCGCCGGAGAAAGCCGTTGTCGTCCGGGTAACGTTTATCGTCCAATCTCGATCCGGTAATTTCCTTGACAACAGAAGGGTTTTTCGTATAATAGCAGTCTATTTTTCCATCGTTTCACAATATTCCGGCAGGAGTAATTATTGACATTTCAAGAACTTATATTGACCCTCCAGAACTACTGGGCCTCGAAGGGCTGCGTGCTTCATCAACCCTATGACACCGAGGTCGGCGCAGGGACCTTCCATCCCGCAACGTTCCTCCGGGTCCTCGGTCCCGAGCCGTGGAGCGCTGCATACGTGCAGCCGTCGCGCAGGCCGACTGACGGCCGTTACGGGGAGAACCCGAATCGTTTGCAGCACTACTATCAATTCCAGGTGATCCTGAAGCCCCATCCGGAAAATGTCCAGGAACTGTATCTTGAGAGTCTTGTTCAGCTGGGCATCAATCCGCGCAAGCACGACATCCGCTTTGTCGAGGATGACTGGGAATCGCCCACCCTCGGCGCCTGGGGGCTCGGGTGGGAGGTCTGGCTCGACGGCATGGAAATCACGCAGTTTACGTATTTCCAGCAGGTCGGCGGCATCGACCTGAAGCCGATTTCGGCCGAGCTTACGTACGGTTTGGAGCGCATTGCCATGTATCTCCAGGGCGTGAACAATGTCTATGACCTCACGTGGACCAAGGGAGTGAAGTACGGGGACGTGCACCACGATACGGAAGTCCAGTTTTCGAAGTACAATTTCGAGCTGTCGGACAAGGAGATGCTCTTCCGCCAGTTCGAGTCATATGAAAAAGAGTGCGACCGCCTGGTGAAGTCCGGCGTCGTTCTCCCGGCATACGATTACTGTCTCAAATGTTCACATACCTTCAACCTTCTGGACGCCGCGGGCGCTATCAGCGTGACTGAGCGCACCGGCTACATCACGCGCGTGCGCAAGCTCGCGCGGGCCTGCGCCCACGCATATCTTGCGGACCGCGAAGCGAAGGGGTTTCCGATGCTGAAAAAATAGGGTCCAGGGTCAAGGGTCATGGAAAGAATTTAATTTCAGGAGTTGTCTTTGTCAAAAGAATTTTTTTTAGAGATCGGCGCCGAAGAGATTCCGTCGCGGTTCATCAATCCGGCGCTGGAGAAAATGAAGGAGCAGTTCACGGCGCTTCTTGTTGCGGGACGGGTCGCTTCGAGTGGAGCAATAACCGCATCCGGCACCCCGAGACGGCTTGTTCTGCATGTCCCGGAGCTTGCCGAGACACAGGCGGATGTTTCGAAAGAAGTGCTCGGTCCGCCGAAGAAGATTGCGTTCGACGCCGAAGGCAGGCCCACGAAAGCTGCTCTCGTTTTTGCAGAGAAGAACAACGTGAGCGTGGATTCCCTGGGAACCAGGTCCACGGAGAAGGGCGAGTATGTGCTTGCCCGTGTCGATGAAAAAGGCGGCGATACCGCGGCCTGGCTCGGGCAGGCGCTGCCGGGGTTCATCCTTTCCATACCGTTCCCCAAATCCATGCGCTGGATGGACAAAGACATCCGGTTTGCCCGGCCTATCCACTGGGTGATCGCCCTTTGGGGGGGAGCAGTCGTAGACTTCGAACTGAACGGCATCCGAAGCGGCAACCTGTCTCGCGGCCACCGGTTTATGAGCCCAGGGGCGTTCATGGTCAGAGACTTCAAGTCCTACAGTTCGCAGGCCGAGCCGAATTTCATCGTGATCGCCCCCGAGACGCGAAAGCAGCGGATCGTGAAGCAGACGCAGGAACTTGCGAAGTCAAAGAACGGCACGGTGCTTGACGACCCCGGTCTGGTTGAGGAAACAGCGAACCTCGTGGAATACCCGGTTGCGGTCATGGGGTCCTTCAATAAAGAGTACCTCCGGCTTCCCAAGGAAGTACTTATAACGGCCATGCGTGAACACCAGCGTTACTTCAGCGTAGTGTCCGTCGACAACGCGCTGCTGCCCAACTTTATCACGATCAGCAACACGCGCGCCGAGGACATGGAAGTCGTTCGCGCGGGCAACGAACGGGTGCTCGCGGCAAGGCTGTCGGACGCCGCCTATTTCTTCGACCACGATGTGAAGCAGCCGCTGGCCGATCGGGTCGAGGGACTCAAGAAGGTCACGTACCAGGAGAAACTCGGTACGCTCTACGACAAGACCGTGCGCGTGCAAAAACTCGCGACGCACCTTGCCGCGCTTATCAAGGCGGATCCGGTGATCTCCGAGCGGGCGGCCTTTCTGTGCAAGGCCGATCTGATCACCGGCATGGTGGGCGAATTCCCCAAGCTCCAGGGCGTGATGGGCAGAGAATATGCCCTTCTTGCAGGCGAAGGGCCGGGGGTCGCGGACGCGATTCTCGAACATTATCTGCCGCGTTTTGCCGGCGATATGCTGCCCAGCACGATCGAGGGCATGTGCGTGGGGATCAGCGACCGGCTCGACACGATCACCGGATGTTTTTTTGTCGGGCTAGTTCCGAGCGGATCAGAGGACCCCTATGGTCTTCGCAGGCAGTCCGCGGCCATCCTGAATATGGCGCAGGAACGTGGTCTTCGCCTGTCGCTCAGGTCGTTGATCTCCGAGGCATGCAAAGGATACGCGATCAAGAAAAATGATAAACTGAAGATTGAAACCGAAGTGATAGATTTTTTCAGGCAGCGGCTGGCCGGAATACTTTTGTCCGAGGGCTTTCGCTCGGATGTCGTGGACGCGGCGCTGTCCGTGGGGTTTGACGACCCGGTTCTCGCGCGCGAGAAGGTAAAGGCGCTTGACGGACTCAGAAACACGGAAGATTATCTGCCGCTCGTCACGGCGCTCAAGCGGGCAGGCAACATCCTGCCGCAGAAGTTCTCCGGCACGATCAAGAAAAGCCTTTTAAAACTGGATGCGGAGAAGGCGCTCTATGCCGCGTACAGCGAGATCAAGGATCGGGCAGTGGAAAAAACAGCAGCGCTCGATTACCGCGGCGCGCTTGCGGACATTGCCTCGTTGCGGAAACCGGTTGACGCCTTTTTCGACTCTGTCATGGTCATGGACAAGGACGCAGAAGTGAAAGCGAACCGCCTGGCGCTCCTTGCCGGGATCACCGGGCTCTTTTCGGGGATAGCGGATTTTTCACGGCTGGTATTGAGTGTGGAAACTATGGAGCAAGGTGACCCTCGGCCTTAATCATGCTGGGGCGGGCTTGTCGGAGTAAATAAGTAACGGCAACGCGGTTGCCTTGGTCCAAAAATACGACGCAAACCTTTTCCAGGGAGGATGTATACATGGACGCGGGAAAGAAATTCATTTATTTTTTTGGGAGCGGAAAAGCCGATGGAACAGGCGCCATGAAGGGCCTGCTCGGCGGCAAAGGCGCGGGACTTGCCGAGATGACGAACGCGGGCATCCCCGTGCCTCCGGGGTTTACCATCACGACTGAAGTCTGCAATCTGTTCTACGATCTCGGCAAACGCGTTCCTGACGGCCTCGATGACGGGATGCGCGAGTACATGAAAAAAGTAGAGGAGGCGGTCGGCAGCTTTCGGTTCGGTGACGCGGACAACCCCCTGCTGGTATCCGTGCGTTCGGGCGCCAAGGTTTCGATGCCCGGCATGATGGACACGGTGCTGAACCTGGGACTGAACGACAAAACGATCGTCGGACTTATCCGGAAATCCGGGAGCGAGCGTTTTGCCTGGGACGCCTATCGACGTTTCATCCAGATGTTCGGCAACGTGGTGATGAGCATCGAAAAGGAAGCGTTTGAAGACCTCATCCACGATATAAAAAAGAAGAAGAAGGTGCGCCAGGACCTTGATCTTACCGCGGAAGACCTGAAAGGGCTGGTCGAAAAGTTTAAAGCTAAAGTGAAGCAGCTTACGAAACGTGATTTTCCCCAGGACGTCTGGGAGCAGTTGATCATGGCGCGGGACGCGGTCTTCAACTCATGGAACAATCCCCGCGCCATCACCTATCGCAAACTGAACGATATCCCCGCCGACCTCGGCACTGCGGTGAGCGTCCAGGCCATGGTGTTCGGCAACATGGGCGACACGTCGGCCACGGGCGTCGGGTTCACCAGAAATCCGTCGACCGGAGACAAGGAATTTTACGGCGAGTATCTCACGAACGCACAGGGAGAAGACGTGGTGGCGGGCATCCGTACGCCGCACCCGATCACGGACCTCGAAAAAGAGATGCCTGCTGTGTACGGCCAGCTCCGGGACATCACCACGAGGCTTGAAAAACACTACCGCGAAATCCAGGACTTCGAGTTTACGGTCCAGGAAGACAAATTGTTCATGCTCCAGACCCGCACCGGAAAACGTACGGCTCCGGCAGCGGTGAAGATCGCCGTGGATATGGTGTCGGAAGGCCTTATTACCAAAGAAGAGGCCGTGCTGCGCGTTGAGCCCGCGTCGTTGGACCAACTGCTTCATCCGATCATCGATCCCAGGGCGAAGATCGAGGTTATCGCCAAGGGCCTCCCGGCATCACCGGGCGCCGCGTCGGGCAGGGTCGTGTTTACTGCTGATGAGGCGGTGAAGGCGGCGAAAAAAGACAAGGTCATCCTGGTCCGTCCCGAGACCACACCCGACGACATCCACGGCATGGACGCGGCCAAGGGCATTCTTACGGCGCGCGGAGGCATGACGTCTCATGCGGCAGTGGTGGCGCGCGGCATGGGCAAGCCCTGCATAGCCGGCTGCGAGTCCATCAATGTGGACCTCAAGGCGGAAAAGTTCACGGTCGGGAAATATACCGTGAAGGCCGGGGATTACATCACCATCGACGGCGGAACCGGCCGTGTCATACTCGGGAAGGTGCAGACAAAAGACCCGGAGGTGAGCGGCTATTTCGGAACGCTCATGCAATGGGCCGATGAAGTGCGCACCCTAGGGGTGCGCGCGAACGCCGACATCCCGCGCGACGCCCAGATGGCGAGGCGGTTCGGCGCGGAGGGCATCGGCCTTTGCCGAACCGAGCACATGTTTTTCGCCGAAGACCGGCTGTCGATCGTGCAGCAGATGATCCTCGCGGACACGCTTGAGGCGCGCGAGAAGGAACTGGCCAAGCTCCTGCCGATGCAGCGGTCCGATTTTAAGGGTTTGTTCGAAGCGATGGAGGGTTTCCCGGTGACCATCCGTCTCCTGGACCCGCCGCTGCATGAGTTCCTGCCCAAGCTCGAAGACCTGATGGTGGAGATCGCCGTGATGAAGGCGAAGCGCGCTTCCACGGCAACAGTCGCCAAGAAAGAAAAACTGCTTCGCCGAGTGCAAGACCTGCACGAGTTCAATCCTATGCTCGGACACCGCGGTTGCCGTCTCGGCATCGTATATCCTGAAATAACGCGTATGCAGACCCGGGCCATCATCGAGGCGGCGTGCGACCTCGCGAAGAAAGGCAAAAAAGTCGTTCCCGAGATCATGGTGCCGCTCGTGGGCCTGAAGAAGGAGTTGCAGAACCAGAAAGAGCTTATCAAGACAACGGCGGAAGAAGTGATGATGAAAAAAGGCTGCAAGATCGACTTCCTCGTCGGGACCATGATCGAACTTCCGCGTGCGGCCCTGGTCGCCGATCAGATCGCTCAGGACGCGGAGTTTTTCTCCTTCGGCACGAACGATCTTACCCAGACCACGTTCGGGTTCAGCCGCGACGACGCGAACAAGTTTATCACGTATTACACTGAGAACAACATCATGGAGAAAGACCCGTTCCAGACGCTCGACCAGGAGGGCGTGGGCCAGCTTGTACAAATGGGCGTGACCAGGGGCAGGTCTACCCGCCCGAACCTCAAGGTGGGCATCTGCGGAGAGCACGGCGGAGACCCGGCCAGCGTGGAGTTCTGCTACCGGACGGGCCTGAACTACGTAAGCTGCTCGCCCTACCGCGTGCCGATTGCGCGGCTTGCGGCAGCCCATGCCCGGCTCAAAGAGAAGGGCATGGAAGCGCCGGTGTCGAAGTAATATTCGGTCAAGAACATACCAAGGGCGGCGCAAGCCGCCCTTGGTGTTTCAGCGGAACGCAAGGAGAATGTACGCATGACGTATTGCAGGCAGTGCGGGAAAGAGGCACGTGAGGGAGAAACCTTTTGCCGGCATTGCGGGGCAAAGCTGCTTCCCGCGCAAACGGTTCCTTCCGGCTCTTCATCGTCAACGAACACGGGCGAAGAAGATCTCACCGTGTTCATCGGGAAAAACTCCGACCGCTATCTTGCCAAGTTCAGAAATTTTACGGCCAACGGTGAAGACTCTTTTTGCGTGACGTGGCATTGGCCGGCTTTTTTCGTCCCCTTTTTCTGGATGCTGTACCGGAAGCTGTACGGCTGGGCAGTCCTCGCCTTTTTCCTGGGGTGGCTCCCTTATATAGGGATCATCTCTCACATTGTGTTCGGCATGACCGCAAATTACCTCTATTATCAGAATGCCAGGAAAAAACTGAGCGAGTTGAAAGCCCGACCATCCTCGGAAATCCAGCGTGCTGCTGATCTGGCTCGGGCAGGGGGCGTGAACAACGCGGCTGTCGTGATTGCGGTGGTGCTGCTCTCCATCGCCATGGTCGGCATTCTTGCGGCGATCGCCATTCCTCAATTCGCTGCATATCGGCAGCGGGCGTTCGATATGAAGGCGAAACATGAGGTCCAGGACGCCTGTTCCCGGTGTATTGCCGTTTTATCGGCCCACCCCGAGAAATCAACAATAATCCCCGATGACCTGCTGAACACGGGATTCTCACCGTCTCCTGATGTAGACCTGATGCTCCTCGACGGCAGAAGGGAGACCTTCGGCCTGAGCGCAAGGCACGAAAAGAGCACGAAGGTTTATATTACGGACCAAGAATGCCGTCTTACGGAGGAGCTTCAAGAGACCCGCCTAACGCCTTAATTTCTCTGAAAGTATTGCTAAAATATTTTTTACTATGCCGCCACCCCACCTTGCAATTCGCGCTGTTTTCCACTATCCTTATACTTAGGATACAGGTATTTCCATACAAAGCCACGAAACCGCTTTTTGAAACTTCCGGGGAAGCCTGAATGACGGAAACGAAGAAAAGAGCTGAGTTGATACCGCCGTACGGCGGCACGCTGGTCGACCTCGTGGCCGGGGAAGATAAAAGGAAAGAACTTGTTGCAAAGTCTAAGTTTCTCCCCCCCATTCAAATCTCCTACCGCTCGCAATGCGATCTGGAACTGCTCGCTATCGGCGCGTTCTCTCCCCTCGACCGGTTCATGGGGGAAAAAGACTACAAAACTGTATTGAAGCAAATGAAATTGTCGGACGGAACGCTCTTCCCCATTCCCATTACCCTGCCCGTGGACGACATAAAGAACGTGGCAATCGGGAAAGAGTACACGATACGGAGCCGGGAGAACATGATTCTGGCGATCATGCGGGTGGACGAGATTTATGAATGGAACCTGGAAGAAGAGGCGAGAGCCGTTCTGGGAACCGCTGATTCCCGCCATTCCCTCGTTTCCGAGATGCACACCTGGGGGAAATATTATCTGTCCGGCCCCCTTACGGTGATCAACCTTCCCAAGCATTATGATTTCGGAGAACTGAGAAAGACGCCGAAAGAAATACGGAAAATCCTGGAAGACCGGGGATGCGAAAACGTCGTCTGCTTTCAGCCGGGCAATCCCATGCACCGGGCTCATGAGGCGTTGACCAAAAAAGCAATGGAGGAATTGCAGTGCGTGCTTCTGATCCAGGCGGTCGTCGGAATCACGAGGAGGGCGCACCTCGATGACTACGCGAGGGTGCGATGCTACATGGCGCTTGTGAAGAACTACTATGATCCCGCGCGAACCATTCTAAATCTGCTCCCTCTGGCTGTTCGGGTTGCGGGACCGCGGGCGGCCCTCTGGCACGCGATGATCAATAGAAATTACGGCGTGAATTACCTGATCGTCGGAAGAGACAATGTCGTTCACGAGAAAGATTCGACGGGGAAACATTTCTATGACTTGTACCACGTGCAAAAAATGTTCAAAGAGCACGACCGGGAGCTGGGTGTCCGGTTGGTCCCCTTCAAAAAGATGGTCTATGTTCCGAAGGACGACGCCTACGAAGAGATAGACAAGGTCCTCCACGAGGGTAAAGAATACCTGTCCCTATCGGGGACCAAGATCATAGAGGATTCCTGGTCCACCGAGAGAAATCTTCCGGAGTGGTTCACCCGTCCCGAAATCTCGCATATCATTCTCGAATTCAACCCTCCGAAGACGAAGCGGGGCTTCTGTGTATGGTTCACCGGCTTGCCCAGCGCGGGGAAGTCCACCATTGCGGACATCCTCGCGCCCATGCTGATGGCCAAGGGAAAGCGGGTGACCATGCTGGATGGAGACAGGGTGCGGATGCACCTTACGAAAGGTCTCGCATTCACGAAGGAAGACCGGATCTCCAATATTCTTCGGGTCGGCTTTGTGGCCTCGGAAATCGTGAAACATAATGGCGTGGCGCTCTGCGCCCTTATCAGCCCTTACACCTCGGCGAGGGACAAGGTGAGGGCCATGATCGGTGAGGACCGGTACCTCGAGGTTTTTGTCGATACCCCTGTCGAAGTCTGCGAAACCAGAGACGTGAAGGGAATGTATGCCCTGGCAAGGGCGGGGGCAATCAAGAGTTTTACCGGCGTGGATGACCCTTACGAAATTCCGGACTCTCCCGAACTGCAGATCAGCACCGTGGAAATGTCTCCGGAAGAGAGCGCGCTCCTCGTGCTGCACATGCTTAAAGAGAAGGGGTTTGTAAAGGATTAGCTGCAGAGGATTAGAATTCGCTTTTTATCAGGGGACGGTATCTACGGTGTGTAAAATTTTTTGCACGGTCCCTCTTCACCAGCGCTGATTCCGATTTGTCCTTCCACTCATTTTTATCGGGCATACCATGACTCAATCGGCATCTCCCGACGGTCCGACATCGGGTAACCGTTAAGCACGGGGATGAGAGGCCGAGCCGTCAACCTTCTCGAGGACCACGAACTGTTCCTCATAGTATGCACGGGTATTTGCTTGCTTTTCCATAACCACCGGCAATACAGCATTGTAATTGTCCAGCAAAAGTTCGACGATGCGCTGGTCTATTTTGTTCATTACAACCAAGTTTCTGAGGATTTTATCGATTTCAGCACGCGGCATGCCGGGCCGGTACGGCCGGTCCTCGGCAAGGGCCGTAAAGATATCGGATACGGTCATGATCCGGCACCCCGTGTTGATGGTGCTCGCGCTGTGGTGAAAGGGATAACCGGAACCGTCCAATTTCTCGTGATGGAATGCCGCCCACTCCGCGATGGTCCGGAGTCCTCCTATGGTGTTCAGGACGGAAAACGTAAAATAGGTATGCTGCCGCATGACGGCGAACTCTTCCGTGGTCAGTTTATCCGGCTTGTTGAGAATGGAATTCGGTATGGCAAGCTTTCCGAGGTCGTGAAAATTTCCCGCAACGCGCATAAGCGCCACTTCAGAATCGCTGAAGCCGAACAGTTTGGCGAGCGAAGCGGCGCATTCGGCCACGCCCGATGAATGCGTTGAGGTAAACCGCGACCGGAAGTCGATGATGTTGCGGAAGAGCTCGCCGATCGTCGAGATGGCCGCAATATCGATCTCGACGCGCCGGTACGGACCGTTATGGAGCAGGAGTGAATAAAGGCGGGGAGATACTAGGTCAAGCCAGAACTCTTCGCGGCGCGAGACTGTCTTAAACAGATCAACGACGTCCGGGTGAACGGACGTCCCGGACAAGGCAACGATCTTATCGGCAATAACCCGGTCTTGATGCAAAATGTAAACATCGCGTTTGAGGAGACGCTCAAGATAATCGGCGAGAAAAAGGATCTGCGATTGCAGAACGATCGGGGTGCTGATAGGGTCTTGCCACCGCAGCCACCCTTGATGGTGAAATTTGGTAATCTGCGCCGCGGGTCTGAGCCAGGGGACGGACTCCAGCAAGACCTCGCTGCGCGCGCAATGGACTTCAGGGTGGGCCTCTTCGAACTGGTGGATGCTGATTTTCTCTTCGGGCGACAGGGCGCCGATATCATGGAGCAGGCCCGCGACAAATAAACTTTCGATGGCCTCTTCGGTCAGGCCCGCGGTTTTTGCCAGCTCCCAGGCGATGAACGCCGTTCTCTGCTGGTGCAGGGCAACCGACGGGTCCGCAAGGTCCATGGCGTCTGAAAGAGAGAGAAGCAGGTTGCCTAAATTCACGGAAAGGGGCGCAAGCATGGTCCCTCCTTAAGCGTTCTTCCACCAGTATAGCAGAATTGGAGAGGGAGGAATTCCTGCAATGTGACTATAGTCCGAGTGTCCGTTAGTGGGGGCCGTTTGGCGCGGTTTCTACTTAGCCTGCTTGCTGTACTGAATACTGACTTCATAGGCGATACTGGCATGGCCGAGGGGAAGATTTTCGCTTTTTCCGTTACAAACAATCTTTCCCTTTACGGTTTTTTTAAGGTTTTTAATCAGGCCGGTGACGACCGGGGTCAGTTCAAAACCGCCATTGCAACATTCTTCCCGCATGCAATCCATGTGAAAACAGGCATAATCGGTGGGAATGAAATTGACCGTGCGCTTCATCAGGACCGGGTCCGATGTTTTCTGGTAATAGGTCATGTGAAATACGATGCTCGAGACCCCGGGATAGCGTTCTGAAACCAGACCGGCTGCGAGCATTTTATTCTTCTTCAGCTCCAGCTTTTCCATATAACTCTGTTTATTCGTCATGTTCCCTTGCCCAAGGTTGAGGTCATCTCAATAAAAAAAGCCACAAGGACGCGCGTCTTCGTGACTTTTGCCGGTTTCAATCCTTGCCGTATTATGGCACGTAACCCGTCTAAAGTCAATGTTTGTATTTGGATATGTATCTGCACAATAACAGCATGCATAAGAACTCTGTTTGCATCTGGACATGAATTTTGCTACTATAACAGGAAATTGACAATGAACGCTCTCGAGGACCTTGCCTGGTTTTCCCGCAGCCTGGCAAGCGCCCTTGTGCGGAGAACGTACGTGAAGCCCTCTTCTCCTCTGTCTATGCCGGTAAGAATATATATAGCGACAATTGCATTCGTGTTTATGTTTCTACCGCCGGTTGCCGGCCTTGAAATGATCACGTGTGCCTGGGCAGCAGGTGATAATTCCGGCGTTCCCGAAACAACGGTTGCGCAACAGGGAGAGCAGAAACCGCCGGATAATACCAAGGCGTCGGTGCCACCCGCAACAGCGCCTCCCTCTCCGGAAGAACAGAAGCCACAGCCGGGTTTTTTTGATGTGCTGCACAGTGGATTATCCCGGAGGGTCCTGTCGACCGCCGAATGGCTGGATTCCTTTTTTCTGGATGAACGCGCCGTGAAGGAAGAAAACCATACATACGTACGGTTCCGCTACGATGTGTTTGTGGAAGAAAAATCAGGTGTACGGTATGGGCCGACGGTCGATCTGAGGCTGGTCCTTCCGGAATTGCAGAGGAAGACGCACCTCGTTTTCTCTTCAGAGCAGCCCACGCCTCCTCCTGGCGCTCCTGCTGAGCCGAACACAACCGGCGCAGGGGTCGGGCCGGCTCCGGAGCGACGTGCTACCGCCGCAATTCATTACTTTTTTAGATCGACCGCAGAAGAGAGCGCCATCTTGAGGGTCGGCATAGTGGCAAACCTTAAGTCTCCCGCGTTGTTCGTTGCGCCACGGTACCGACTGCTCATCCCGTTAAAGCCGTGGGATTTTCGCTTTTCCCAAGAAGTTGTGTATAGGACGGACACCAGGTGGCAATCGGAAACCCAATTCGATTTGGAGCGGCCGCTCCCGCATGAGCTTTTTTTCCGCACGAACGTTACCGGTATCTGGAAAGAAGAAGTACGCGGGTATTCCTACAGTCTCAACTTTTCGCTGCGCCAGCCGCTCACTACGTCACATGCCTTGAATTATGTGTGGAGCAACAGTTATCAGACCAGGCCGATCCAAGAACTGACGGAGGTCGCGCTCAGAGTCGGGTATCGCCACAGTTTCTGGCGTGAATGGCTCTTTTATGAAATATCACCTCAAGTACGGTTCCCGCGGGACAGAAACTTCGATGTCACGCCCGGCATCCTGTTCAGGATCGAAATGTTTTTTGGGGTGACCCCGTAGCAAAAGGGCGCTCACGCTGAACGGCTTTTCTCACTCCTCAAAAAAGATCTCCACGCCCTTGGCGGGCAGCGGCGGACTGAAATAATCCCCTTGCGCCATGTCGCATTTAAGAAGCCGCAAAATCTTCAGCAGGTCCTCCGTTTCCACGCCTTCCGCGATTGTTTTCAGATTAAGACTGTGCGCCAGCGCAATGATCGCAGTGACAATCGACGCGGCGTCGGAATCCATCGACAGATCCCTGATAAAAGATATGTCGATCTTCAGGTTGTCGAACGGGAACCTCTTGAGATAACTGAGCGACGAATAGCCGGTCCCGAAGTCATCCAGGGATGTGGTGATCCCCGTTTCTTTGAGTTGTTTCAGGACGAGGCTTGCGAAATCGACGTTTTGGATGAAAGTGCTTTCCGTAATTTCCAGCGTAAGAAGCTTCGGCGAGATATTGCACTCTCCGAGCGTTTTTAAAATCTTTTCAGCAAGGTCCATTCTCCTGAATTGCACGGAGGAGACGTTGACGGAGACCGGCACCGCCGGGTAGCCCTTATCAAGCCATTCCCGGATCTGTTTGCAGACGGTTTTTATGACCCAGTCTCCGACTTCGATGATCATGCCCGTGTCCTCAAGCACCGAGATGAACTTATCGGGCAATATTACTCCACGGTCCGTACTGTTCCATCGAATCAGGGCTTCCATGCCCACCAGCTTCCGGTCATACACATCCCAGTACGGTTGGTAGTAGACCATGAACTCTTTGTTCTGAAAGGACTTGAGAAGACGTTTATCAACGGAAACGAACTCCATTGCTTTTAACGTCATGTCTTTCGTGTAAAACTGGTAATTGTTCCTCCCCTGTTGTTTGGCTTTTGTCAGGGCGATGTCCGCGCTCTTCATGATGTCCTGAGCGGTTTCACCGTCGTAGGGATACACGGCGATGCCGATGCCGGCAGTCAGGACAATTTCCTCTCCTTCGATCTTCAAAGGGAGGGATATGTTCTCCATGATCTTCTTTACCACCAGAATGATATCTTCCGATTCCGCAACGTCAAGCAGCAGGACCCCGAAATCGTCGCTCCCGAGGCGCGCAACCGTGTCTCCTTCCCTGATGGATTCCAGCAGCCTCTTGGTGATCGACTTGAGAACGTCATCGCCGGCGGTAAAGCCATAGGCATCGTTTATGAACTTGAAGAGGTCGATATCGACGACCAACGCCGTGATGATCTTTTTGCTGTACCGTGACCGGGCGATCCCCTGGGTGAGCCGGTCGACAAAGAGACTGCGGTTCGGGACCCCGGTCAGGGTATCGTAGTAGGCGAGGTGCTCGAGCTTTTCTTCCATGAATTTTTGCTGGGTGATGTCCCTTCCGGTGGAGACATAATGAGTGATGCTTTCGTTCAGATCTTTGAGCGGGGTGATCACCTCATATACATAGAAGAGTTCCCCGTCCTTTCTTCTGTTCGTGAATATGCCCTGGAAGGGACGGCCAGAACGCACCGTCTCCCACATTTCTTTGAATAATTTATCATTCAGTCCGGACTGCCATACCTCTCTGCTTTTTCCGATAAGCTCTTCCTTTCCATATCCGGAAATCTCCTCGACGGCCTTGTTGATATACTCGATCTTACCTTCCATGTCGGTGAGCACGATCAGGTCCGTCGCCTGCTCAACGGACATAGAGAGTTTTCTCATGGACTCCTCGACTCGCTTCCGATCGGTAATGTCGCGCGTTATTTCGGAAAAGCCGCGGAGCTTGCCTGCGTCATCACGCATCGCCGTGATGACGACGTTTGCCCAGAACCGCGTGCCGTCTTTGTGCACGCGCCAGCCTTCTTCTTCAAAACGTCCGATGACGGCCGCTGTTTTAAGCGCATGTTCCGGTCTGCCGAGTTGAATGTCCTCGCTTGGGTAAAATAAGGAAAAATGTTTTCCTATGATATCAAGCGAGCAGAAACCGCTTGTGCGTTCTACACCCTCATTACAACTTACAATGTCCCCGTCGGGGCCCAGCATTATGATGGAGTAATCTTTCACACCTTCAACGAGCAGCCGTAACTGTTCCTCGGTTTCTCCCAAGGTTTTCTCCGCTTGCTGCCGTTGCGAGAGCTCACGGTGAGTGATGATGCTGAAAAAAAGGAAAAACGCCATTGCACCCAAATTTCCGAGGAGGATGAGCGCCATGGTGCGATTGGTGCGCACATTCACGAAGTCATCACGCTGCTTCAACAATTGGTTCTCGCTTTTATCCATTTCCGCGATAATCAACTGCATTTCGTCCATATAGCGCTTATCTACGCCGGTCCGGATCAACGCAAACGTTGCGTCACGTCCCTGGGTTTGGCGCACATCAATGATCTTCTTGGAAAATCTGAGGCTTCGAGCTACCAGAGGCTCAAGACGCTTGAGCCGTTCCTGTTGGAGAGGGTCATCAATGGTCAACTGCCTGAACAAAGCCATATTGCGATCCGCTCTTCTTATGGCCGCGCGGTAGGGCACCAGATAGCTCTCCCGCCCTGTAACTGCATATCCCCGGTGTCCGGCCTCAATGTCTTTGAGATTAAAGAGCACGCTCTCAAGGGCGGCAAGGACCTTGTGCGTATGTTGGCGTTGTTCTGACACGGAAACGAGCATCATGATGTTCTTGTACGAAAACAGGCTGACGACGATGAGGATCAGCAACCCCGCGCCGAAGACCGTAATTACTTGCTTTCTGTTGGAAAGTCTTATGTTATCTGCGCGTTTGGCAAGCTTTCTGAGCGCGCTTGTCAGATTTTCAGGCATTTTTATTGACAAGAGAGGAGACCTCCCGGAGTGTTCGCCAAAAAAGGTATCAGCGTTGCTTTCAGCTGGTAATAAGTATATCATAGAAACAAGACAATAATTCCCTGGAGCGGACGGGGTACCAGCAAGAGGGGATGATGCAAAAAGCACAGGAGGGCTTTATGCCGAGAGTTGCTGTCGTGCTTGCGGACGGATTTGAGGAAGTGGAGGCCATGAGCATTGTCGATGTCTTGCGGCGCGCGGAGATCGAAACGGTGGTCGCCGGGCTGCACGATGGCCACATTATCAGCGCCCGGAAGGTGAAGGTTATTCCCGACACGGTGATCGATACGATCAAGGCCGATGACTTCGATATGTTCGTGCTGCCGGGCGGTCAACCGGGCGCGGACAATATGAATGGGGACGCACGAGTGAGGGAGTTGATCAAAAGCTTCTACGCTAAAGGCAAACGGATCAGCGCCATCTGCGCCGCTCCTATTGTTCTTGCAGGCGCGGGTATCCTCCAGGGTAAGCGCGTCACTTCGTACCCAACGTACAAAGACAAGCTTGGGAATGTAATATATGAAGAAAAGACGGTCGTCGAGGACGGGAACATTCTTACCAGCAGGGGGCCGGGCACGGCGCTCGACTTTGCTCTTGCGATCGTTGCACGGCTCGTGAGCAAAGAGAAAGCGCAAAAAATTAAGGAAGCGATGCTGGTATAGTTGTCAGCGCACAGTCATGAACGTTTAAAAAAAACATCGAAACTCTATTGACAGTCTTCTTCGTGAATGGTACTGTTCGCCCATGGTCAGTTATAAAGCTTCAGCAATGTATCTGCTGGTTACTCTTACGCTCGCACTGAGTTTTCTCACCGTAGCCTCTGCCGCCCCAAAATCAACACTTGACGCAATAAAATCTCGCGGCGTTCTGCTCTGGGGCTCTGATGCCGAAGGCGGAGCGCCGTACGTATTCCCGGACCCGAAAGACCCCTCAAAACTCGTCGGCTTTGAACTCGAAATCGCCGAGGCCGTGGCAAAAGAACTCGGCGTTAAGGCGCAGCTCGTCCAGACTGCCTGGGACAGCCTGATCCCGGCGCTCGAGCGCGGTGATTATGATATGGCCATGAACGGCCTGGAGATCATCCCCGAGCGGGAAAAGCGGGTGCTTTTTTCCCGGCCGTACTATGTCTATACACTCCAGCTCATGGTCAGGAAAGGCGAAAAGGAGATCAAGAGCATCCATGACCTTTCCGGGAAAAAGGTCGGGACGCTTGCCGGGGCTGTGGCGCATGACATGCTCAAAAAGATCGGCAATGTGGACATCCGGTCCTACTCAGCAGCCTGGCCTTATGAAGACCTCGCTCTTGGACGATTGGATGCCGTGTTTCTTGACACGCCTATAACCGTGTATTACGGAAAGTCGGATGTGCGGCTTAAATACGCGGGCCCGCCGGAAGGCGAAGGTTTTTACGGCATCGCAATCCGTAAGGAAGATAAAGAGCTTAAGAAGGTCATCGATACTGTGCTCGACCGGATGCTCCGCACCGGAGAGTTGAAGCGCATGTACGAAAAGTGGGGGCTCTGGGACAAGGCCCAGTCAAAACTCTTTGCTTACAGTTCAGCATCCGATGTGGGACAACAGTTTCGCGCGGAGAGCGCTGATGCGCCTCTTTATACGTTTCTCCCCTCGCTCCTGAAAGGGGCCTGCATTACCATCTTGCTTTCCGTCACATCCATGGCCCTTGCAATTTTTCTTGGGATATTCCTCACCATGGCGCGGCTCTACGGCGCAACAGTCTCCAAGACCGCGGCAACCGCCTACGTCGAAATCTATCGCGGCACGCCGCTTCTGATCCAGCTTTTTATCCTGTATTACGGGCTGCCGAATGTCGGCATCACCTTATCGCCGCTTGCTGCCGCCATTATCGGCCTCGGCATGAACTATGCTGCGTATGAAGCAGAAGTGTACAGGGCCGGCATGGAGGCCGTGCCCCGCGGCCAGATGGAAGCGGCCTTGTCGCTCGGCATGTCCAGATCGCTCGCGCTCCGGAGGATCGTTTTCCCCCAGGCCTTCAGGATCAGCCTGCCGGCAGTCACGAACGACTTCATTGCGCTGTTTAAGGATTCTTCCATCGTGTCCGTCATCGCCATGGTGGAGCTGACCAAGACCTATGGCATCCTGGCTGCGACAACGCTGCGCTATTTCGAGCTGGGGATCATCGTGGCAATATTATATTTCGGCATGAGCTATCCGTTGTCGATTCTGGCGAGAAAACTTGAGAAAAAGCTCAAAGGGCGTTGAAAGAAAATGCGGAATGCGGTATGAACTATGATCAAAGTCAGAAACCTTCATAAATCCTTCGGCGAGCATCGGCTGTTCAAAGGGATCGACCTTGACGTTGCCCGGGGGGAGGTCGTGGTGCTTATCGGCCCGTCAGGCAGCGGTAAGAGCACGTTCCTTCGCTGTATCAACGGCCTTGAGACCTTTGAGCAGGGCGAGATCGAGGTTGACGATATTGCTCTGCACTCCATGAACCGGGCGCATCCATCACGAGAAGACCTTGAGGCCATCAGGCAGGTGCGGCTCAGGGTGGGGATGGTATTTCAGCAGTTCAATCTCTTTCCGCACATGACGGTCATGGAAAATATCATTGAAGCGCCGATGCGGGTGCTCGGTATCGAACAAAGCAAGGCCGAAGCGGAGGCTCTCGCGTTTCTGCGCAGGATCAATCTTGAGCACAAGGCCGGGAGCAGGCCGGAGAACCTCTCGGGAGGAGAACAACAGCGTGCGGCCATTGCGCGCGCGCTTGCAATGAAGCCCCGGGCCATGCTTTTCGACGAACCCACGGCGTCTCTGGACCCCGAGATGGTCGGAGAGGTCCTTGGTGTGATCAAAGGGCTGGTAGATGACGGCATGACCACGCTCATCTCCACGCACGAGATGGGCTTTGCACGGGAAGTGGCGGACTGCGTCATTGTCTTCTCAGACGGCGCTATCATTGATTCAGGTCCGCCAAAGGAAATATTCACCAACCCCAGGCACGAACGAACAAAGACCTTTCTGAACAGAGTGCTGAAGGTAAGGGAATAGACAGGAGCAGGCACGATGAGTGTTCCGAAGGGGCACGCTGTTTTGGTGGAAACAGGGAATAACGACTATGCCTCAACGCCAAGGAACGCAAGGGCATCGTCCGGTGAGCGGAAGACGCCCACCTGCCTGACCCCCTGGGACTCCGGGTTTCGGTACGTTTCGTATCTGCGTCCCAGGCCGAACGCCGTGTCCGTGCGGGCAATGATGGCCAACTTAGAACCGGGTGAATCAGCATCCATTCCTGGGTCGAGCTTCGCAAGGTCCCGAATCTGATCGATTGACAGCACGTCGATGTCCTGGACCTCGCTGAGATCGACCAGTTCGTTGTATTCGGCCACGTTGGGACACGACCAGGCTTCACGCTGATACCCGAAGACGTCGTCGATTGTTAAGGTCCCGTGGCTCTTCATCATGACGAGCCGATGCTCGTGGTCTATCCAGTATTCAAAGGGCAAATCTTACCTCCGAAAACAGCGCCGTGATGACGGACACAGTACCATGTGGTAATTGCCCTGTCAAGTACGAGAGCGAAGCGGGCAACCAACCTTCAAGCTGTGTACAGTATGCATAATAAGGAGGGATACCCAATGGACAAGAAAATGCCCGTACTCTTTGTGGGTCATGGATCGCCGCTGAATATTATCCTGGAGAACAGCTATACAAGGAGCCTTGCTGCGCTGGGGAAAGCTCTACCCAAACCCAAGGCGATCATGGTCGTCTCCGCGCACTGGCTCACTCCGGGCACGTTTGTAACGTGCATGGACCGGCCGCGGACGATTTATGATTTTTACGGATTCCCGGACGAACTCTATCAAATACGGTACGCGAGCCCGGGCGCGCCGGAGGAAGCGCGGTTGGTCACGAAATCGTCCCGAACGATCAAGATCGGGTGCAACAGCGATTGGGGCCTTGATCATGCCTCCTGGGCGGTCCTGAGGCATATGTATCCCCATGCTGATGTTCCCGTGTTCGAGATGAGCCTCCATTATTCCTTCAACGAATGGCATCCGAAACCGCTTCAGTACCATTATGACCTAGCGAAGGGACTTGCGTCTTTGCGCACAAGGGGAGTGCTGATCGTCGGGAGCGGTAACATCGTGCATAACCTCGGGATGATCGATTTCGAAAATGTGGACGCGGAGCCTTATGCATGGGCAAGGGATTTCGACGAAAAGGTGAAGGCGAACCTGCTGAAGGGGAATCACAAGGATCTGATTCATTACGAGAGCATGGGGAAAGCATCGTCAGTCGCCGTGCCGACCCTTGATCATTATCTTCCGATGATCTACACGATCGCGCTGCAGGAGAAGAATGAACCCCTCACGTTCATCCATGAAGGGTTTCAAAACGGTTCTATCTCGATGCGGTGTTTCCGGATCGGGTGAAAAGCTAATCCTTGATCATTGCCGGTTCGCGACACGTTTAACCCGGTTTTCCCGTTACATTTTCTCTTGAGCCCTTCTTTCAAGTTCATGATAGAATTCAACGGGATCATCCTGGTAAAGTAAATGCGGGGCTTGACTGGAAACATGCTTTAGAAATGCTTGATATGTGTCAAGCGGTTGTTGCGGTGGTCTCATTTCAAAATAGGTCTTGAGGTAGTTCCCATCTCCAGCGGCGATATCC
>Ga0209068_10000012_pt1 | contig 151698 bp, 130 predicted proteins | sample ColStrG_CSR_2012_FD_187200 | JGI IMG/M metagenome (GOLD analysis project Ga0209068, IMG submission 187200) | Freshwater sediment microbial communities in response to fracking from Pennsylvania, USA - Cold Stream Run_MetaG_CSR_2012 (SPAdes)... | ecosystem: Environmental > Aquatic > Freshwater...
ATCTCGGTGTGCGAACGCAGTTTGCCATCCAACAGCATCAGGAAAACATCGTTGGCAAGTTTGGGATAGACCGGCAGCTGCGGCGTAATCAGAAGCTCGGCCATCTCCGGCAAAGGAAGCTTCTGCTGTACCTGACGCCACTTGGTGAGGAAGTTCTTGATCTTTTGCTCGACCGCCTGCTGGCGCGCCGTCACTGCCAGGAACAGTACCAACTCCTGCGGCGCTTGAGACAACAGCAGCCAGGTCTTGGACGGAGTCGCTGCTTCTTTTCCGGTCAGGCGCTTGGAAAAATCTTTCGAGCGATCCTCCAGATCACGCCAGGCTTCGACCAAGTCTTTGCGCGGAATGGAGCGGCGAACGTCGGCCAGGTCTTTCTCGGGCATCTTCCGCGTCAGGAAGTGCATGACCGCCGCCGATGCGTCCGGCGCATAGCCCAAATCGCCCATCTGCTGGCGGGTCTTCATCAAGTCGTGCAGACCGTCAGAATCCACCTTGGCCAAAGTCCAATGCGGATGAAGCACCTTGAGCCAGCCTTCCTTCTCCAGCGCGCGCACCACTTTCAGAGGGTCATCTTCGTAGGCCAGCGCCCCGGTCTCGTGGCCGGCTGCGGTGCGCGAAATATGATCAATGTAGGCACTCTCCACGGCAGCGGCGTAACGGGCCTGAGTGCGCTCTTCCATCTGCCACTCCAGCCGGGTGGTAAAGCGAATGGCGCGGAGAAGGCGGGAAGGGTCCTCTAGAAATGCGTAGTTGTGCAGCACCCGCACCAGCTTGGCTTCAATATCAGCCACACCGTTGGCGGGATCCAGCAGCAGGCCGCGGGAGCCTTCGTTCAGCGACAAGGCCATGGCGTTCATGGTGAAGTCGCGGCGGCGGAGGTCTTCGTAGATGGTCGCGGCAGTGACCACAGGGGCACGGCCGATTTTCTCGTGCTTTTCGGTACGCGCCATGCTGAGCTCGGCACGCACCCCACCGGGCAACACCAGATGCAGGGTCTGCGTATCCTCGGCCGTGCAGGCCACGCGCGCGCCTGCCCGCTCCAATTCCTTCTGGAGTTTTAGTGGGTTGCCCTGGACCGTGAAGTCCAGATCGCGGATGCCGCGACTGGCAATGATGTCGCGGACGGCGCCGCCGGTGAGGTAAACATTCATGCCGGCGGCACGAGAAATGTCCCGGATGAGGTTGACGCCCTTCATCTGGTTCGGCGTCAGCCGCAATTCCATGGTGTATATGTAATCAGCCATTCGGTTTCAGTCGGCCGACCCGCAAATACCAGCAACAACGCTCAGCGACATCCGGCCTGTTTTTCACAGGTTTTCCACAGCCCAAGCCAGATAACTCGTCACAGATGCCGGAAAACTCGGCCTAAGTAGCTCAATAATAGGAAGTTATGTTATTCAAATGAAAGCTGCCGGACTAGAGAAAATAACACAACGTTTATAGTTTGGCTACTGCGAAACTGCATTCCCGACCGTTTTTTGTCAGAAAGGTGCGAAAATCACTCTAAGAGCCGCCCGCGGGACGAATCTGCCGGAAAACGCGCAGTTCCCAACGGGCCTCTTCCTTCATGCCCTCGACCCATAAGAAAGTTATCGTCAGAAAGATGGATCGCGACTCGGTCTCCGGGTATGTGGCGCCGGCGGCCTTTGTTCAGGAGGGCAAAATAGAGGTGTTGAACACCTCTGGCACCGTGATCGGCATAGATTTGAAGGAAATCAAGGGCGTGTACTTCGTACGTGAGTTTGGCGACTCGGAATCGCTGACACGCCGGACGTTCACGACCCGCCCCCGCACCGAGGGACTTTGGGTGCGGCTGCGCTTCAAAGACGGCGAAACCCTGGAAGCCTTAATGCCCGCCGATCTCGCCCAGACTCCCGTGGAAGGGTTTCTGCTGACTCCTCCCGACCAGCGTTCGAACACGCAGCGGATCTTTGTTCCGCGGACAGCGGTCGAGTCCCTGACCGTACTGGCGGCAATTGGCGCGGGCAAGCGCGCGCGCAGGACAGGCCCGACCGATGAGCAGCAAGTGCCGATGTTTCAAGAGTAGGCTTCCGCGTCGCTTTGCCACGCGTTCTTTTCACTCCCTCCCATCATGATGGTACGATCTAACGCGTTGCTTCTCCTTCATCATGAAACTTTCCCTCATTGCGGACGCCCTCGGAGCACAGTTGGACGGCGGAACGCCCGATCTGGAGATTTCCGGACTCCAGGGCATTGAGCAGGCCGGGCCGGGCGAACTAGCGTTCGTCTCGAATCCAAAGTACTCGCCAGCCGCGCGCACCACACGAGCTTCGGCGGTAATTGTTGCCCGCGACTTCCCGGCGATCACTGCCCCGACGCTCCGAGTCGCCGATCCGTATATTGCCTTCGCTCGTGCGCTGGAATTGTTTCATCCGAAGCGGCGTTACGTGGCGGGCGTCCATCCCACCGCCGTCATCCACCCCACCGCGAAAATCGGCGGCGAAGCTCACGTCGGCCCCTACGTGGTCATCGGCGAAAATACTCACATCGGCAAGAATGCGGTTCTGCTGGCCCACGTGGTCATTTATCGAGACGTGGAGATTGGCGACAATTTTTTTGCCCACTCCCACGCCGTCGTGCGAGAAGGCTGCCGCATCGGCAACGACGTGCTGCTGCAGAATGGCGCGGTGGTCGGCTCCGACGGGTTCGGCTTCGCGAAAACCGTGGAAGGCCAGTGGCACAAGATTCCTCAGCCTGCTCCGGTCGTCATTGGCGACGACGTGGAAATTCAAGCCAATTCCTGCATTGACCGCGCCAGCGTCGGCCAAACCCACATCGGCCGTGGCGTCAAAGTGGACAATCTCGTGCAGGTGGGACACGGCTCGCAGGTCGGCGAGGATTCCCTGCTCTGTTCGCAGGTTGGACTAGCTGGCTCGACCGAGATTGGCAAACGCGTGATCCTCACTGGGCAGGTGGGAGTGGTCGGGCATTGCAAGGTCGGCGATGCCGCCATTGTCACTCCGCAAAGCGGCGTCTCCGGAGATATTGCAGCCGGAGCCCTAGTCAGCGGATCGCCCGCCGTGGATCACAAGTTGTGGCTGAAGTATTCGGCCTTGCTGCCCAAACTGCCGCAGATGGCCCGCGCGCTGAGAGCCAAACTGCGCGGCGAGACCGACGAAATTAAGTAGTTACTCTGAATGGGTGCCCCACGGCGTCATAAGACATCGATTGCACTACCGCGCTCGAAAATACTCCGGCAATCCATTCTCAATCGCGCTGCGCACCTGCTCCATCAGCTGATCGCGATCACCAAAATCTTTCGCTTCAATCGGCGGATGAAAAATCAGCCGCACCAGCCCGGGCCGGACCGCAAATCGTCCTTTCGGCATGCATTCATGCGTACCCACGATGGTCACCGGAACCACCGGCACCCCGCTTTCGATTGCCAGATAGAATGGCCCCTTCTTGAACGGAAGCAGCTTGCCGTCGAACGACCGCTTGCCCTCGATATAAATCATCATGCTCAAACCCTGCCGGATCGCATCCTGGGCTTCCTTCACGGCGTCAATGCCGGCGTCGCGATTGCCGCGGTCCACCGGCACCAGCGACCCCATCCGCATGACCGGACCAAGAATCGGATATTGAAAGAGTTCCTTCTTCACCATCACCGACGTCCGTCCGGGAATTTTGCGGATCAGGATCGGTGGATCGAGGTTGGAAACGTGGTTCGACATGAAGATATAGCTTCGGGATGCGTCCAGTCTTTCCAATCCCTCGGTTTCAACGCGCACGCCTGCCAGCCGCACTCCAGCGAATGCGCCCCAGGTGAACATCGCATACAGAGGTCCGATGTTGCCGGTGAGTAATGCCCAGGGAACGCCGATGATTGCGGCCACCGGCGCAGCCACGCCCCAGAACGCCACCATCAAAATGGCACGAATCACCGGCCAGCGTCTCCTGTTTCTGCTTCGCCCTTCAGCCACGCCGAACGGCGAGCCAACTGTGCCGGCGTTGTCTTTTCTTCGTCTCTCAATTCATAGGCCGTCTCTTCCCGGCCCCCGATCTTCCACTTGAGCTCGCGGGGCGCTCCTGAGCCGCCGGAAACTCGAACGGTGATCTCGTCGCCGGGCTTCATGATGGATATTTCCGCGCCCGGACTGTCCTCCGAGTTGCGCCCGTTCACCGCGAGTATCTGATCACCCTCGCGCAATCCCGCTTGCTCTGCAGGTCCGCCCGGAACCACCGCACCGACCAACAGCGGACCATCAAAATTTCGCCAGGCGGCAAAGCCGGCGTCGGGTACGGTGCGTTTCGACTCACCCAGCCGCAGCCCAACGGTGCGGAAGAAATCGTTCCAGGGGACCTCTTCCGTCCCGGCCACATATTTATCGAAGAACCAACGAAGGTCCGCGCCGCTGACGGCCTCCGCGGCCCGGCGTACTCCGTCAGATTCGGCAAAGCCACGCGATTTCCTGGCGTAGTTGTTGTTCATCCACAAGAACACTTCGCGCAAGGACGCGCGTCCATGGCTGGCCTCGCGCACCGCCAGGTCCAGCATCACGCCCAGCAGTTCGCCTTTGTTGTAGTAAGAAATGCTCCGTTCCGGACGCCAATAGTAGTTGTCGCCTTCGAGCCACGCGTCGAGGCTGGACTCCTCCGCCGACTGCGTCTTGTGCGCTGGACGACGCTGCAGTTCGCCAATGGCCGCCGCCAGTTCCCGGCGATACTCACTCTCATCCATCAATCCAGCGCGCGACAGGCCAATCCACTCCACCGTGCTGGTCACGCCTTCGCTGAACCACAACGCGCGCGTGTAGTTTTCCTTTGTATAGTCCGGCGGCTCCAGCGCTTCCGGTCGGATGCGCTTTACATTCCAGAGATGAAAAAACTCGTGCGCTGTGACCGAAGCCACGGGACCATAACCGCCGGCCATCGCTTCCGAGCTGACGTCAATCGCCGTGCCGTAAGCGTGTTCCATCCCGCTGCCGCCGCGAGGAAAATGATAGATAAATGTGTAGGTGTCGAATGGCCGGTCTTTCATCCACGACGTCTCCGCCACGACAATCTTGCGCACCATCGCAGTCAGTTTGTCCATGTCGTAGGTAGACGCCTCGGCATCCACAATCACCCGATAGCGTCCGCCTGCGTCGTCGAAGTCCTTCTCCTGAAATTGACTAAGTTCAATGGGAGAATCCACCAGTTGGTCATAATTGTTGGCCCGCAGGACGAGTCCTGAGACGTTCGGCAGCGTGCTGGCCAGACCCCATCCCTCGGGTGGAGCGTCGAAATCAAGGATAATTTTCCGCTGGCGCAGATCATCGGAGTACATCAGAATCTCTGCGAGATTCAGGAAACAATGTCGCGAATTCAGTTGCGCGCCAAAGGGTCCGGGATTGTTCGCATACACCTCGTACTCAACCCGCGCTCCATCCTCGGCACCCGTCACGCGCCAGAGGCCTTTGTTGATTTGCGCGACCGGCAGCACGCGCCCCGACGAAGTGGCGGCGTGGATCCAGTTCACATACTGCGAGAAGTCTCGCACCTGATAGAGCGCGTTCCAGACCGGCAACTGCAACTCCCGCTGAGGAGCTCCCGGCGGAAGCTGCATGCGGACATGCAAGAGATGCTGTGCGGGATTGAAAAGCGAGACGCCATAACGCATCGGGCGGTCGCTACCGGATTCCTCCTCGATGTGCAAGGTTGACGTGCCCGGCGGCAGGACTTTGACCGGGTCCGCGTTTTGTGCGAGGGCTACGCCGACCAGCGCGAGTAACGCCAAACCGCCGGTGCAGCAGGCGATCCACGAACTCCGATCCATACCTTTCACGCTCATAGGCCCTCTCGCAAACGCAGCGCAACACGAATTATCTGCCTGCAATCTCCAGCAGGCGCGCGGGAAGTGTTTCGTAGATTCCGCCAAAGCCGCCGTTGGAAAGAATCGCGACCACGTCGCCGCTGCGCATCTCCGGCGCGACGTCGGCCACGATGGCCGCTGCATCAGCCACCAGCCGTGCCTTTCCGCCGTTTGAGGCGATTTCTGCGGCCAGCGCGGGCAGTTCCAGACGTTCGCTTTCGGCCAGAACATCGGCGCGAAACACACTCGCGACCACAACTTCGTCCGCCAGGGCGAGGCTTCGCGCAAGGTCACTCTGCAGCACCCGGCGGCGCAGCGTATTGGATCGCGGCTCAAGAATCGCCCACAAACGCCGGCCCGGATAGCGCGAGCGGAGCGCCTTCAGCGTCCCCGCGATGGCCGTGGGATGGTGGGCAAAATCGTCAATGATTGTGATGCCGCCTACTTCGGCCTTGACCTCCAAGCGGCGCTTCACGCTTTTGAACGTCTTCAGCGCCGCGGCAATCTGCTCGCGGCCAATTCCGCATCCGAATGCCAGCGCCGCGGCAGCGGTCGCATTCCAGACGTTGTATTCGCCCGCCAATTCAAACTCCAATTGCGCCCACGGTTGGCCGTCCTGCAGCACCGTCCAGGACGTCTTCCCCGGCTGAAGGCTGAGGTCTGCGATCCTCCACTTGGAATCTGACGCCGCGCCGTAACGCTCGACCGGACAAAATGCTTTCGCAAGACAACGGTCCAGGCTCGCCCTCATGGCGCTGCGCGGGGCACCGTCGGTGTCAGTGGCATCAAACGCCACAATCCTTCCCCGCCTCGGCACAAGATTGACCAGCCGTTTGAAAGCGGTCTCGACGGCATCCAGATCTTTATAAATGTCGGCATGATCGAATTCCACGGAGGTCAGAATCGCGGCATCTGGAAAGTAGTGCAGAAACTTTGGGCCCTTGTCGAAGAAAGCGGTGTCGTACTCGTCGCCCTCGATGATGAAGTGCTCACCGTCGCCCAGGCGAAAGCTGGACCCAAAATTCTCGGCAATGCCTCCGATCAGAAATGACGGTTTTTTTGCCGCGGATTGGAAGATCCATGCCAGCATGGAGGTGGTTGTGGTCTTGCCATGAGTGCCGGCGACCACCAGCACTTCTTTGCCGCGCAGAAATTCGTCGTGCAGAATCTGCGGCATCGAGCAGAACGGAATGCGCCGGTCGAGCAACTCTTCCAGTTCCGGGTTGCCGCGCGAAATCGCGTTGCCTACAACCACCAGGTCCGGGCGGGGATTAAGGTTCGCCGCGGCAAACGGCTGTGAGACTGTGATCTTCAGCTGTGCCAGGAAATCCGACATCGGCGGATACGCCGCGGCATCCGAACCCGTCACACGAAATCCACGCTCGGCTAACATGCCCGCCAGGGACGCCATCGCCGTCCCGCAAATTCCGATTAGATGGACGTGCTTGCCTTTTTCCATGATGATTCGCCGCCGACGCACGCCACGGGCTAAATGGCCACGGCCGTCGCCGCTTCCAGAATTCTGAGTTTCACGCCACTTCCGGTCACACTCAATTCCGCTTCCACTCCGAGCGGAAGCGTCAGGTTCGCACTGGCCACGTGGCCGGACCGGACTCCGAACGCCACCGGCACACCTAGCCCGCCCACGATTCTCATGATCACGTCTTCGAGCGTGTAACCCAGATTCGCTGTCTGCGAGCAGTCCGTCATCTCACCAAACAGCAATCCACGCACTCCGATCAACTTGCCGGCCAATTTCAACTGCATCAGCATACGATCGATCTGATACGGCTTTACGGCAATGTCCTCGATGAACAGCAGTGTGCCTTCCGTCTGAATTTCATAAGGCGTACCCAGCGAGGCGGTCAGCATGGAAAGACATCCGCCATACAGCCGTCCGTGCGCAACGCCTTCTGCGATGCCCTTCACTGACGGTCCGGGCACAATCTCCCACTCTGCAGCGCCTTCCATCGCGGCCAGCCACGACGTCATCTCGACGCCATCGGCATGCGCCCAGTCTTTGGCTGCCATGGGGCCATGAAAAACTACCAGGCCGGTGCGGTCCACGAAATACGTGAGCAAAGACGTCACGTCGCTGTAGCCGACGAAAATCTTGGGATGCGCCCTCACCTTTTCGATGTCCAACGTATCGAGCAGGTAGTTCGCCCCGTACCCGCCGCGGGCGCATAGGATGGCACGCACGTCCTCACGCGTAAACATCGCCTCCAGTTCGCGTACGCGACGCTCGACCGATCCGGCGAAGTACAAGTCTTGCTCAAGGATCGAGTCAAAATAAAACGGCTCATACCCAGCCCGCTGCAACGCCGCGCAGCCGGCTTCGAGTTCAGCCCGCTTGAGATTGCTGGCGGGGGCCACAATGCCAACACGATCGCCTCGTCGCAGCGCGGGCGGCTTGACCAGCGTGGGAGCAGAAAAGCTCACAGGTAGAAGTCCCCGCGGCACACGATTCTGGCCGAACCGCGTAGAAAGATCTTTCCAACTTCGAGTCTTACGGTTTGCGTTCCGCCTGGTGCTTGCACCTTCACCGGCGATTCGGCCCGGCCGGTGGCCATCGCGGCTGAGGCAGCGGCGCAGGACCCGGTGCCCGAGGACTGCGTCTCACCGGCCCCGCGCTCATAAAAACGCGCTTGAATATGATGCTTGTTATCAATCACTAACCATTCGATGTTCACACCCTGCTTGAAGTGTGCATCACGTTGAATTTCAGCACCGCGACGCGTCCAATCTGTAGGAAACTGGTCCACAAAACTAACAAAATGAGGGTTGCCCATCGAAACCGGAATCCCCTTCACCATCCCGAAGCTTGTCGCCAGCGAGAGTTCCGCGCTCACGTCAGCCTGCCCCATCTCCATCTCGAACTCATGCTCTTGCTCGTTGCGGGAAATGAAAACGCAAGTCTTGATTCCAGCCCCAGTGCGGATCGTGATTTTCTCCTTACCCCGCTCGGCGCAGAGCAGTGCAGCCACACAGCGCGTTCCGTTGCCGGATATCTCTGCCTCCGAGCCGTCTGCATTGATCAGGCGAATCTCCACGTCCGCATCCTCGCCGGGATAAATCCATTCCACGCCGTCGGCGCCCACTCCCTCGTGACGGTCGCACATATGGCGGGTAGCAGCGGTCAAATCCTGCGGCGCAAAACCGCCCTCCACTAACAGAAAGTCGTTGCCGCACGCGCTCGCTTTGACAAACGGAATCGTCGGCACGGCTTAATCCCGCTCCAGAGGGCCAAGGTTTGCCACGCTCACCAGTAGCTTGGACTGCTTAAGCTTGCCGAGCAATCGTTCCTGTTCGCCACGCGTCCCTTCGACCGTGAACTGCACGCGGGTGTGTTTGTGAGTAGCTGCAACGATCACATTTTCCATCACCCGGTGCGTCGGCTCCAGAATTTCATTCACTTCGCGGATCACCTGGGACTCCTCCGGCCCCGTCACCTCGTAGCCAGTCAGCCCCGACTTGAGATTGAACAATTGTTCTAGCCGGCCCAGCGTGAACAAGGACAGCAGCACCACTCCGGTGGCGAAAATCGCCGTCAGGTAGAGTCCACCGCCCGCCGCCATGCCAACCGAGGCCACCACAAACAAAGTTGCCGCTGTGGTAAGGCCCGAGGTCAGTCCGCGATTGTGCAGGATCGTCCCCGCACCGATAAAGCCGATCCCGGAAATCACTTGCGCCGCAATCCGCGTCTGCTCGCCCGGAACCTGGGCAAGGTAAATGGAGAGCAGTGTGAACATCGCCGCCCCGAGACATAGAAACATGTTCGTACGCAACCCGGCTGGCCTGCGCTTCAACTCCCGCTCCAGCCCAATCAGCCCGCCCAGCAAGGCAGCCAACACCAGCCGGGCAACGGCCGTCCCAATGATGCCGCTCGACATCTCGCCCTGCAACAAATCCGAAATGTGTTGCCAATTCATGGCTGTATGGGGGACCGGAAGACACGCCTCAAATGGCTGGATTCTAACACTCAGACGCCGGGTCCCCGCCCGCGGCAATCGTGATTCAAGTTAACCGTCAAGATTCCTTGCACAGTGGCTTACAAAACGCGGGGTCAGTCCAGATGCGTGAGTTCGCGGAATATCTGGAATCGCTCATCAATCTCTTCCCGTGTGAGCGACTGCAAACGCTCCGTGCCAAACCGCTCCACCACGAACGAACCCATCACGCCGCCGTAGAACAACGCGCGCTTGATCACCTCGCGGTTCACTTCTTCCTGCGAGGCGATGTACCCCATGAAGCCGCCCGCAAACGAGTCTCCGGCCCCGGTCGGATCAATCACTTTTTCAATCGGCAGCGCGGGCGCGCGGAACGGATGGCGCCCGATCCCATACGCTCCCTCGCGAAAGAAGATGGTCGCACCGTACTCGCCATGCTTGATCACCAGCGCCTTCGGCCCCAGCGCCAGCACTTTTTGCGCGGCGCGCGGTAGGTTCGACTCACCGGCCAGCATCTTGGTTTCGGTGTCGTTGATGAGCAGCACATCCACCAGCTTCAGGGTTTCCGTCAGATCGTGGCGGGCGCCCTGTATCCAGAAGTTCATGGTGTCGCATCCGGTGAGCTTCACCGCCTTCATTTGCCGCCGCACGTTGGCCTGCAACTTCGGTTGGATGTTGGCGAGAAACAAGAATTCCGTGTCGGCGTATTCTGCGGGCAGCTTGGGATCGAAATTCTCAAACACGTTGAGGTGCGTAAAGTCGGTAATGGCTTCGTTCAGGTTCTCACCATAAGTCCCGCCCCAGCGGAAACTCTTCCCTTTCGCGCGCTCGATGCCTCGCGTGTCAATACCGCGCCTCTGGAACACCTGTTCATGCTCGGCGGTGAAGTCCTCTCCCACAACCGCGACCACCCGCACCTGCGTGAAATAGCTCGCAGCCAATGAGAAATACGTGGCTGCTCCAGCCAATACCCCCTTCACGCTGCCTGCGGGGGAGGTAACATCGTCAAACGCAACTGACCCGACCACGACAATGCTCATGCTTGTCTCTCTTCTCCGTTGTTTGGGAATGTTGGCGAACCAACAGGATTTACTTTACATACTTGCCGAGAATCAATTGGAGCTTCTTGCGCGTCGCCGCGGGAATCTTCTTTGGATCCGTCAGGATGGCGTGCGCCAGCGCCGACCCGCACTTGCAGGACCGCGTCTCCGGCATCGCCGCCACAGCGCCGCGTACCACGGCGGCCGCATTCTCCGCATTCTTGTGCAACACCGCGACGATCTGGTCCACCGTCACCGAGTCATGCTGCGGATGCCAGCAATCGTAGTCGGTGACCATGGCCACGGTCACATAGCAAATCTCCGCTTCGCGCGCCAGCTTCGCTTCCTGCAGGTTGGTCATTCCGATCACGTCCATGCCCAGCGAGCGGTAGACGTTGGATTCCGCCCGCGTGGAAAACTGTGGGCCTTCCATGCAGAGATACGTTCCCCCGCGCTTGCCCACGACCTTGGCCTTCCGGCACGACGCCTCGACCACTCCCATCAATTCTCCGCACACCGGATCGCCAAATCCAATATGGGCGACCACGCCTCCGCCAAAGAAAGTGTCCACGCGATGACGCGTGCGGTCAAAGAATTGGTCGGGAATCACAAACTCCATCGGCTTGTGTTCTTCCTTGAGCGAACCCACGGCAGAAACCGAAACGATGCGCTCCACACCGAGCTGTTTGAATCCATGAATGTTGGCGCTAAAATTTAACTCGCTCGGCAGAATGCGATGCCCGCGCGCATGCCGCGCCAGAAACGCGACCTTTCGCCCTTCCAGCGTTCCGCACACGTAGGCGTCAGACGGCGCGCCAAACGGCGTCTTCAGCCGAAGCTCTCTTATCCTGGTGAGCCCGGGCATGGAATACAGCCCGCTGCCGCCGATGATCCCGATTTCCGCCTGCGCCACCCGTCCTCCAGAAACAGCCAACCTGCCAAACCGAACCGACGATTATATCAAGATCAGTTTCGCCCACCCGCGGCCGCCGCGGTTGCCGCTCCGAACAATTCGCGCTCAATCGCCCCGACCGTGGCCGCATCCAGGCTCTCGGTGATCAGCACGGTATCGCCCTGCGCCTCCACGACCGCCGGCCCATCCTCCGTGCTCCACTCATGCCGTCCTTTCAGCACATCAATTGTGTACTGGGGCTTTTGATTGCCGGCCTCGGCCCTCGTCGCCGCGACTTTCCCCACCTCGGCAGCGCTCTTGTATCGCTGGGTCAACCCCCTCGCATAAACCGCCGCGAACTCGCCCGCCTTCTCCGCGCTCGCCCATCGCGAGAAATACATCACGCCCAGCGTTCCGCCTGGATTACCTTTCGCGTGGACCGCGTAGTAGTAAGCACCCCGCCAATCGCGATACAGCCGCTCCGAAATTTCCTTGCCCGCATATTGCTCGATCATCACTTTGGTATCACTCTCGCCAATCGCTCCCACATCGAAACGGTCATAGCCCTTGAAATCACGCGCGAAATCCACCACACGCAGCGGCTCCAGTTTCTCCCCCGACAGGTACGTTTCCGGCTGCATGATCTGACGCGACGTATGCGGCGGGTTTGCCAGCACCCCGGCAAACGCCTTATCGCGCCCTCCGGCCTCCATCATGCGAATTTCAAACTTCAAGCCGTAGTTGTAAGGAAACGTCAGCGACTCCCGCAAAAATAGCGGTGCCGACTTGAACACAGCTGAGTCCACGTTGCCGTTCTCCATCTCGGATTCCATGGCCGCCACAATCTCCGGCGAATCAGACAGCGAATGCCCGACCGGCTTCAGCGCGTAGTCGAGCATCACGGCCTCGGCTTGGCCCTCGACCACCGCCTGCCGCGCGTCGTTCATTTCGTCGTTTTCAATGTCGGCGGCGGTTGGCTCTTTCTTCGATTCCGCCAGGTCGCGTTCGCCCTTCTTCATGAATTTCTCCAGGCCGATGGCCTGGTCCTGCAGCGCGTGTGTGAGTTCGTGCGCCAGCACCGGTTCCTGCTCCGTCGCAGGAATCCAGTCCAGCAGATTCACCGTCTTGGCTTTTGGGTCGTAATATCCCGCAATCTGCTCGCGTAACATCGCCACCAGCAGTTTTTCCAAATCAAAATCACGCGGCAGCAGGCCAAATTTCTTAAGCACCAGCGCGGACCGCTGCAATCGCCGCGTATCTTCATCCTTCATGTGGTCCGTCAGATAACGCACCACTTCGTCGCGGCTGGTAAGCCGGCGCTTTACCGAATGCTTTACCGCCAGCCCGGTTTCCTTGCTGTCAAATTCCAATATCTCGTCCACCGAGTGAAACAGGTCTTCCGCCTCGCTCGGAGTGATCTTGAATTCCGGCTCTGGCTGGGTGGGCTTGTTCTGCGTGGCCCGGGTACCCTCGCCCGTGGGGTTTTGGTTTGTCGTGGAGACGACACTTTTTCCCGCCTGATCTTGATCCTGCGTCTTCTGAGCAGGAGCGGTCTGCGCACGCAAACCAGCCGCCAGCAACAGAACTGCAAATCCACCAAACGCAACCAGCCTAGCCAACGGATTGCGCCTGATCCCCGACAACGCTCCGCTGCTCGATTTACGTTCCACGGTCGCCATCCTTCGATCTTACGCCACGGATTTCTTGACCGGCTCTGACCCGTGTAAATCTGCGCCGAGTTGGCACGGATAATTCTTGCTGCAATTCCATCGTCCTCGCGATAAAATCCCCCCACCGAATGGAAGCACTCCGCGCTTCCATTACATTGGTTCCCAGGAGTTGCAACATGCGTCGTGTCGGTGCCTTCCGCCTGAATCTCGCCGCTGCGGCTTGCCTTCTCGTCCTCGTGGTTACGGCAGCCTCGCTCCCGGCCCAGGACGCGTCCCCCAAGCGCATCATCGGCTATTACACGGAGTGGTCGAAATACAACACCCCGATTTATTCAGCGAAACAAATCCCCTACGCCAAGCTCACCCACATCAACCACGCGTTTGCCTTCGTCAGCCGCAAGCTCGACGGCTCCATCCTCGTGCCGGTGGGGATGATCGAGCCCGGCCTCATCTCCCGCGCCCATGCCGCGGGGGTGAAAGTGCTGATCTCCATCGGCGGGGGCGACGGCATCGAGGGACCGCGCTTCAACAAGATCGCGCGCTCGGAAGCCGCGCGCCAGGCCTTCGCCGCCAACGTGAAAACCGTGCTGCAACAATATGGCTACGACGGCGTGGACATTGATTGGGAAGTTCCCTACGCCGCCGATCGCCAGAACTGTACGGTTTTGATGCAGGAACTACGCAACGCGCTGCCCTCGCCATGGCTCATCACCATGGCCACCACAGCCGACCCGCGCAGCTGGGGACTGGGCCTCGATATTCCGGCGCTCGCTCCCATCGTGGATTTCTTCAACGTGATGACGTACGACTATTACGGCACCTGGTCGGGAGCCACCGGCCACGTGGCGCCGCTGCTGCAGAGTCCTGCCGACCCGCAGCAGGTTGGCAGCATGACCACCTCCATGGACCTCTATGCGAACCAATACGGAGTGCCGCCCGCCCAGCTCAACTTCGGCATGCCATTTTACGGATACGAATTTGACGGCACCGACGCGCTCTGGCAATCCTGCCCGACCTGCTTGGCCTCGTCCCCGAACTATGCTCCTTACATCAAAAACCTGCTCAGCCAGCCCGGTTGGATTGAGAAGTTCGACCCTGAGGCCCAAGCACCCTACCTTGTGAATCTGACAACACCGTCCTTCCTGACCTACGACAATCCCGCTTCCATCTACCGCAAGTCACACTACGCTTTGAAGAAACGTGACTTTGGAGGCATCTTCATGTGGGAACTCAGCGCCGATTACGACGGCAAAACGCAGGATTTACTGGAGGAGATGTACAAGGCGAAGCAAGCAGCGAAGTAGTATCTCGCAAAATATTGTCATCCTGAGCGTAGGAAAATATTGTCATGCTGAGCGTAGTAAGAAGTGCGCGCAGCGCACTTCTTGCGCAGTCGAAGGATCCCTATAGGACCTGGGCCGCCGGAAGCGCCGTCAGGAATTCTCTCGATGCAGCGATTCGAGCAGGGTAGACAGAATCCCCTTTTACTTGATTCAAGGTCGTTGAAGCAACGGAAGCCTGCAATAAGGTACGAACCGGTTCGCGAATGTGATCGCTACACCTCGGGGCCGTCCTCGCGGGCTGTTTTGGATCTCTCGAGCCCGAGACTTCTGCTAGTCCAGGTCAGCAAGCGATACGACAGACCCCAAACAAGCATTCCGACGACTGCCATGCCCTTACCCTTCCGGCTATAGCTAGTAAGACCATTGACAAGCAACGACTTCGTTGCCCAGACCTGCACAGCCAAACCAGCCGCGAGGGCGACCCAGAATTTCCATCGTCCTAGGAGAGGTCTGCAAGCTGTTATCAATATGCTCGACCAGAGAACCGCAAAGAACACCGACTGTCCCCAGGGGGCCGGAGCTCTGTACTGGTCAGGCCAAACCATCGCGCCCACCACCACAAGCGCAGCAACCAATCCCATCTTCAACAAAGACGGATCGTCTGACCAATCATCGCGAATTCCGCTCAAAGCAATGCCCCCTGTCCGAGTCAACCATTTTCAACCTTCCCCGCCACCCACTCCCCCACTTCCCTAGTCCCCAACGCTCCGCCAACATCCTGCGTAATCTTCTTCTGCCGCACGGCTTCCAGTACGGCGGCCTCAATCTTCGCGGCCTCTTGCGTAAATCCCAAGTGCCCCAGCATCATCGCCGCGGTCAAAATTGCGCCCAGCGGATTCGCCAGGTTCTTGCCCGCAATCGGAGGAGCGGAGCCGTGAACCGGCTCGAACATCGAAGTCTTTCCCGGATGGATGTTCCCGCTGGTGGCCATTCCCAGTCCGCCCTGCAGCCCTGCCGCCAGGTCGGTGATGATGTCGCCAAACATGTTGTTGGTCACGATGACATCAAACTGCCGCGGATCGCGCACCATTTGCATGCACAACGCATCCACATACATGTGCTGCGTCGTGATCTTCGGATATTCCGCGCTCACTTCCTTAAACACGCGCTGCCACAGTCCGCCGGCGTGGGTCATGGCGTTCGACTTATCGCAGAGCAGCACGCTGCGCCGCGGCGTGCCGTCGAGCTTCTTGTGATCCGCACAATATTCAAACGCGTAGCGAATAATCCGTTCGACTCCCTTGCGCGTGTTGATGTCCTCCTGAATCGCAACTTCATCCGGCGTGCCCTGCCGGAACACGCCGCCCAGGTCGCCATACACTCCCTCGGTGTTCTCGCGCATCACCACAAAATCCACGTCCTTCGGCTCGACGCCCTTTAGCGGACACAGCACCGTATCCAGCAGTCGCACCGGACGCACGTTGGCGTAGAGGTCCATCTGAAATCTCATGCCCAGCAGGATTTCCTTGGCATGAACGTTGGTCTTGCAGCGCGGATCGCCAAACGCCCCGGCAAAGATGGCATCGAAATCGCGTCCCAGCATCTCAAAACCGCCAGGCGGCACGGTGGTACCGTCGGCAAGATAGCGGTCCGCGCCCCAGTCAATTTCCGTAAACTCGACTGCGGCCCCGGTGGCTTTGATCACCTCGACAGCCAACGGAACGACTTCCTTGCCAATGCCATCCCCTGCGATGACGGCGATGCGCTTGCGGACTGACGTTTTTGCACTCACGAGAGCAAAGTACCACAACCCGTGCTTGATCGCCCTTCGTCTGCATCCCCGGGCCCTTCGCTATAATCGAATGTGCAGGTATGACAACGGCAACCATTAGCGGAGCCTCAGAAATCGCCCGGCAGCTTGCGGCGATGGAGTCGGGGTGCGCGGTCTATGACCTCTCCTCTCGTGCCAAGATTCGACTGGCCGGCGAGGACCGCGTCCGCTGGCTGAACGGCATGGTCACCAATAACGTCCGCGACCTCGCCCTCAACCACGGCGTCTACTGTTTTCTGCTCAACGCGCAGGGCCGCATTCAGGGCGATCTCTACGTCTACAACCTCGGCGACTCTCTGCTGGTGGACACCGACGCGGGCCAGCGCGAAAACATTCTCGCCCACTTCGATAAATTCATCGTCATGGACGACGTTGAAGTGACCGACATCAGTGCCACGCTTATCTCGATCAGACTGGCCGGCCCCAAGGCGCAAGACGCGCTGTGCGCCGCCGGAATTCAAACGCCCGACCTCGCCCCGCTCGAAGCCTGTACCCCGAAATGCGAGTGTGACTGCAACTGCGTGCAGTGTACGGTGGTCCGCAGCGACGATCCCAGCGGCAACGCGTACGAAGTCTGGCTCGCTCCGGACCAGGTGAAACCAACTCGCGATGCACTGCTAAAGGCTGGAGCTGCGGTCGTGAGCGCGGAAACGCTGGAGCAGCGCCGCATTCAGCAAGGTATCCCGCGATTCGGTGTTGATATCCGCGACCGCGACTTGCCGCAGGAAACCGGCCAGGACCGTGCCCTGAACTTCACCAAGGGCTGCTACCTGGGCCAGGAAATCGTCGAGCGCATCCGTTCACGTGGAAATGTTCATCGCATGTTTGCAAAGTTCGCGATCTCCGGCGGCGAGATCGTCTCTGGCGTCAAGATTTTGTCCGGAGAAAGAGAAGTGGGCGAGATCACCAGCGTCGCCTCGATCTCGAGTACAGGCAGCGACACTCTGGCGCTGGGCTATGTCCGGCGCGAGTTCGCAGACAAAGACCTCATCGCCGGCGGAGCAACCGTGCGAGTGCGCCCATGAAATCGGGTGCACGAAATAATTCGCGGCCCGAAGTCAATGCCGCAAACAAAATTGTTTGGAGATAACACCATGCCCGCAAAAGAACGAGATGGCGGATTCAAAGTGACCGACCGGCGACTGTTCACCACCGAGGGCGAACTGCGCCCAGACGCCGCAGCGCAGGACGAAACCGCGGAATTTGCGGCTGTAGGTTCTGCACCGAAGGCACCGCCGCCAACGACTCCGCAGGCGGAGCCATCGCGCCCGCAGGGGCCCCAGCCACAAAGTGCGGTCGCTACGGAAGACATACCCACGCCACCCAGCGCCGCCGAGCAAAAGGTTCAAGCCGACGCGTATCAGGAATCGTCCAAGGCCATGAATTCGGCCGCCGAGAAAAGCGGCTACTCCGCCAAAGACCTCGAGATGACGTTCGAGCGCTTCCTGGCCTCGCTCTACATGACCGCCATGATGCAGATGGGCATGATGCATGAGCAGGGTGGCCAACCCAGGCTCGACATCGTCGGCGCACGCCAGACGATTGACACGCTCAGCCTGGTCGGTGAAAAAACCAGGGGCAACCTCACTCCGCGCGAAGACGGCTTTCTGCAAAATAGTCTTTATGAACTGCGTATGGCATATATCGAAGTCAGCAACGCAATTGCGCGCGGACCGCAAGCGGCACCGGCGGCCGGCCCCGTCATCCGGTAACACTCGAGCATTACGTTTTCGCACACCACCGCATGAAAGCAACAATCACAGTGCTCGGCAGCGGCACCTCGATGGGCGTTCCCACCATTGGCTGCGACTGCGCGGTTTGCCACTCCGCCGACCCTCACGACCGGCGCACGCGCCCGTCGGTGATGATCGAGTATGGCGGCAACGTCGTGCTGATTGATACGGCGCCGGATTTCTATCAGCAGGCGATCCGCGAGCGCATCCGGCGCGTGGACGCGGTGCTTTACACTCACACCCACGCCGACCACATCCTCGGCATTGACGACCTTCGCCCTCTGAGTTTTCGCCACAAACCGGACCGTCTGCCGCTCTATGCACATCCCGAAGCTGCGGCATTCCTGCGCAAGATGTTCTCTTACATCTTCGACGCGGAATACAAATTTGGCGGGTTGCCACATCTCGAACTGCGTACCATAGACGAACCGGTCGAGTTGTTTGGTCTGAAGTTTGACCCGGTTCCGCTCATCCACGGCGAAGCTCAAATCTATGGGTTCCGCTTCGGTTCCGCAGCCTATCTCACCGATCACAGCGAGATTCCCGACGCCTCGCTGCGTCAATTGCGTGGACTCGACGTGCTGTTTCTCGACGCGTTGCGCCACAAGCCGCATCCTACACACTCGACCGTCGCCGACTCCTTGCGCACGGTCCAGCAACTCAAGCCCAAGCGCGCATTCTTCACCCACATCTGTCACGACCTGCCGCACGAGGCCACCAATGCATCCCTGCCCGCAAACGTGCGCCTGGCCTACGACGGCATGAAAGTAGAATTTGAAATCGGAAGCGACCAGTGACCGGATCGGTGGGCAGTGCCAGAATGGCAGACACAAGCAACAGTCTTCGGGAAAGTAGCCTCCCGCGTGCCAGCGATTTTACTGGTCATTGCACACTAGGGAAATGCTGATCTAGTCCTGTTTTGTCATTTCGAGCGCAGTAAGATTGCCCGTGTACGGGCAATCTTGCGAAGTCGAGAAACCTGCTTTGCGCTTTTTGCCGCTGACCACTGGTTTATGGACATCTTCCGCCAACTCGACGAGGTCCCCCCCGCCTTCGAGCCGTCGTTTGTCTGCGTCGGGAACTTTGACGGCGTACACCGCGCCCATGCCGCGGTGTTGCAGGAGATCGTGCGACGAGCGCGGGCCGCCGGTGGCAAATCCGTCGCCGTCACCTTCGAGCCTCATCCCACGCGCATCCTGCGTCCCGACTCCGGCCTCAAGCTTCTGACCCCGACGCCGCAAAAGCTGCGCCTGTTGCGGCAGGCCGGCGTGGATGCGACCCTGCTGCTCCCGTTCGGCCGTGATATGTCTTTGCTCACGCCTCGGGAATTCGCCGAACAACTTCTCCACCAGCGTTTGCACGCCCGCGAAGTACATGAGGGCTTCAATTTCCGCTTTGGCCACAAAGCTGTCGGAGATATGTCCATGCTCCGCGGGTTGGGTCAGGAACTCGGATTCAGCGTGCATGAATATTCAGCGCTCAAACTGCGGCGCGAGACGGTGTCCTCAAGCCGCATTCGCGAACTGCTCCGCGACGGACTCGTGAGCAGCGCCCGCTATCTTCTCGGCCGACCATTTTCCCTGGTCGGACTCCCGGGACGCGGGCGCGGGTTCGGCACTCGCTACACCGTGCCCACCATCAATCTCGCGCGTTACGAGGAACTCATCCCTCGCGACGGCGTCTACATCACGTTTACGTGCGTCGGCAGCGAACGCTTCGAGTCGGTGACCAACGTGGGCAACCGCCCCACCTTCGGCGCGGATTCATTCGCCGTGGAGAGCCATCTGCTCAACTTCCATCCCATCAAACTAACGCCCGAAACTCCAGTGGAAATCGGCTTCCTCGACCGCGTGCGCGACGAGATCAAGTTTCCTTCGGTGGACGCGCTGAAAGACCAGATCGCGCGCGATGTGAATAAAGCGCGAAGATATTTTCAACTCCTCGGGAAGGTAGGCACCGCGCGGCCACAGTGATCGCGTGGGGACAGCCGCCGTTGGCTGTCTGCCGGCGAAAGCCCGGCAGTTGGTCGCTACTCGATCGGCTCAACCATCACGCTGCTGTCGTCACTTCCCCTGCCCGGCAACTGCACGATCACAATCGCAGCCAGCACAAAGACAATGCCCAGAGTCTGCACCGGACGCAAGGTCTCGCCGAGCAGCGCCGCCGCCAGCACGATGGAGAACACCGGCTCCAAACAACTGGCGATAATGGCGCGCGCCGGCTCAAGGTGTTGCAAGCCGGCAAAATAGAGAGAAAACGGACCGAGCACGGAAAGCATGGAAAACACGAACAGGAACTCCCACTGTGCCGCAGAATAGTGGGCAGCGAAAACTTTCCACGGCGGGTTCACCACCATCCAGAATGCAGCGGCGGCGGCCAGCACCCAGATCAGCACCCGCCAGCGGTCATAGCGCGCCAGCACGCTGTGCCCGGCAACGTTATAAAACGCGAATGAAAACGAGGCGATCAAAGCGGCCGTCACCCCGGCGGAATCAAGCCGCAGTGCAGACACGCCTGCCCCGGAACCAACCAAACGGATGACCAGAGCGATGCCGGTGATAGCGACCGCAGCCGCCGCAATCTTTTGCGCCGAAACTTTCTGCTGACCTCGTGCCAACAGATACAACAGCACCCACACCGGCGCGGTATATTGCACGATGATCGCGGTAGCAACGTTCGTCTTCTGGATGGCAACGTAATAGAAATAGTTCGAGGCGGCCACGCCGAGCAACCCCAGGATCAGGCACCGCAGCAGGTCAGGGCGCGGCATCCGCAAGCCCTGCGTCCCGCGCCGGGCCAGCACCAGCGGCATCAATACCAGCAACGAAAATGTAGAACGCGTCTGCGAAACGATCAGCGGGTCCACGGGATGGAGCGTCGGCGCCCACGTCTGGAGCCTTCCCGTAAATACGGCACGTCCCAGAGACGCCGACACTCCCCACAAGAAAGCCGCGCCCGCAATGAGCAGGTAGCCGCGTAGAGGATGGTTGCCGGTCGGATTTTTGGCCACACCGGAGTTTAATCGTATTCGATCGAGGTTGTAATCTTGGCAGTCTTGTCCAGCATGGCGGAAACCGAACAGTACTTCTCTTTCGACAGACGAACCGCGTCTTCCATTCCCTTTTGCGAAACCGCGCCATGCACCCGGTAAATCAATTTGATCGCGGTATATACTGACGGTGTTCCCTCCGCGCGTTCCGCCTCCGCCCGCACTTCCAAGCCAGTGAACGGCTCACGCTTCTTCTTCAGAATGGACACCACGTCATATCCCGTGCATCCACACAACGCCATCAGCACCAACTCCATCGGGCTCGAAGCGGAGACCTTGTCGCCATCCATGACCAGCGAGTGCTGGCTAGAAGCATCGGCTTCAAAGCGGAAGTTTTCAATCCAGATGGCGCGCGCGTTGGTCATGAAACCCTCTTTTGCAGGATTGCTGATTGTTGATCGTTGATTGACAAGAGTTTCTTGTCGTCGTTCGTGACGCATTGAAAATCGCGACAAATTTGTGATCGCTGATTGAGACCGCCGACGGCTTCGTTTTCAATCATGAATCAGCAATCCCCACCCTGTCTGTGACATCCGTCACACGCTATCTTCGATTGTCCGTGCTCGGTTCCGGGTGGATCAGCACCCGGAACAGGTCGGGCGCTTCCTGCTTGAATCGGATCTCAAGCTCCGTCTGCAAATCGTGGACGCGCGTCAGGGAAAGGTCATCCGCAAACGTGCAATGACAGGACACGTGAAGTCTCCCGCGGACCCGTCTCACCGCCAGATCGTGCAGATCGAGGATCTCGGGGAACTCCCGCGCAATCGCCGAAAGCCGGAGTTCGAGCGCGGCGTCGCTCACCAACTCTTCGGGCGTCTCAATGGTCGCGGGCTCGCTTTCAATATGCGTCAGAATTTCCGCGATCTCGCGAATATCACGCTGCAAGTCGGCTTCCAGTTCCGTGACCCGGTCATGCGCTTCCTTCAGCGTGAGCCGCTCATCCAATTCAATATGTTGTTCGACGTGCAGCTTCCCGCCTACATCGTGAACGCTGATGTCGTGAACATAAAGATTGTTGCGAGTGGCGGCGGCGCGAATGCGGTCGAAGATATTCTCCGAAGTTTGCGCCCGCGCCCTGGGCTGCACCGTCACATCCGCGTCCGGAAGAATGCCCTGCACCGCGGTGGTCACCGCCGCCACCAGTTGCTCAGACCGCTGAAATGTGACGTTACGGGCAAACGCGACCGCCAGATCGGCAAAGTAGCGGTTTCCCGCGCGCCGGATGCGTACCCGATCCACGTTCACCACGCCGGGCACTCCCACCACCGCCTCGGTGATCTTCGCCCGCGCTCCGGCAGGCGCGGCGTCCAGCAATGCGTCAATCGTTCGCCGCGCCAGCCGCGAACTCACCGACACAATCACTCCGGCCACAAACAGCGCCGCCACCGGGTCGGCGTTGCGCAGCCAGTTCACGCCATAGCGGCGGCCCGCCACCAGCAGCAGCAAACCCAGGATCACCACGCCTGTGGACCAGATGTCGGTTGAAAAATGCAGCGCATCGGCTTCCAGCGCCTGGCTGTCGTATTTGACGGCGATGCGGCCCAGCGCGCGCGAACGCCACCAGTCCACCCCCATCGAGAGCAGCAGCACCACAAACGCCGCCGCCGTCGGCTCCACGTCCACATGGTGATAGAACAGCCGGCGCAGTGCCTCATACACCACCCAGACGCACGTCAGCAGCAGCAATCCGGTTTCGACGAAAGCGGAAAAATTCTCCACCTTGCCGTGCCCATATTGATGGTCCGCGTCGGCGGGCTTGTCCGACACTCGCACCGATACGTAGGTCACCGTCGCCGCCAACAGGTCCAGCGCCGAATGCGCCGCCTCCGAAAGAATGCCGAGCGAACCAGTCGTGACCCCCACCGCGACTTTCAGTCCTGTGACCAGCACCGCGGCCAGCACGGAACGTCCGGCCACCGAGCGCTTTTCAGCACCCATGGATTCCGGCGAAGATAGTCCCGGTGCGATAACGGGCGTTCCAGCCATGTGCAGCATTATCGCCGTTACCGCGCCTCCCGCCAAGTTCTTCCCCGCCTTCGAGCATTGCTGATTGTTGATTGACGCTTGGAAAAGCGGCGGCCCTGGCTTTTCCAATCAGCAATCAACCGTCATCCATCAGCAATTCGCCCGGTGTGCTAGGATTTTATGTTCCACCTTATGCAATTCCTGATGTGAACCATCCTTGGAGGAAATCTTGTATGCAAAGTAAATGGCTGGTGTGTGCCCTGCTGGGAAGCATGGCCGTAGCGCAGGCGAATCCCGGGGCCCCGGCACAGCCCGCTCAAATGTCGCCCGCAATGCCTGCGGCGGCCCCCGCGGTCGAGGTCAAGCCGACCGATCCTGTCCTCACCATCACCGGATATTGCCCGGCAAAGCCCGCGGCCAAAGCCGCGGCAGGCGCTGCCGCCAAGGCCGCTCCGGCCAAGGCCCCTGCCGATTGCAAGACCGTGGTCACCCGCGCCCAATTTGAAAAGCTGGCCGCCGGCCTCGCGCCCACGCTCACCCCGCAATTCAAACGTCAACTTGCCAACATCCTTCCGCGCCTCATGGTGATGTCGTCCAAGGCCGAGGCCAAGGGCCTGCAAAACACTCCCCAGTTCGCCGAAACCCTGAAGTTCGCGCGCATGCAGATCCTCACCAACGAACTGCAGCGCAATCTCCAGGACGATTCCGCTAAAGTCCCCAACGAACAAATCAAGGCCTACTACGACAAGAATTTGGAGGCCTTTCAGCAGTTCAACATTGACCGCATCTTCATTCCCCGTTCCAAGCAGGAAGCCGAAGAGGGCGATCCCGACGCCGATGCCGACAAGGACGCAAAGCTGACCGAAGATCAGCAGAAGGCCAAGCAGGAAGCCGAACAGGCCAAGCACAAAACCGAGGAAGATGCGCTGGCGAAACTCGCCGACGCGCTCCGCGACCGCGCCGCCAAAGGCGAGGACTTCACCAAACTGCAAAAGGAAGCCTACGACGCCGCCGGCATGAAGATTGAAAATACCACCGTCAATCTTCCCAAAGTCCGGCGTACCGGCCTTCCGCAGGGACACTCCGCGGTTTTCGACCTCAAGCCCGGCGACGTTTCCCAGGTCATCACCGACGCCGGTGGTCACTACATTTACCGCGTCAACCAGAAGGACCAAATCTCTCTCGACGCCTCCAAGGATGAGATCCACAACACGCTCCAGAGTCAGAACATGAAGGACTCCATGGAGAAGCTGAACGGTTCGTTCAAGTCAGAACTGAACGACAACTACTTTGGCGCTGCCGCCGCTGGCCCCATGCGCGGAGGACCGCCGCCACATCTGCCGCATCCGGTGAACCCGCCGGGATCGGTGCAACCCAAGCCAGCCCCAACTCCGTCCACTCCCGGAGCCACGGACAAGCCCAACTGATGGAGTCATCCAAGCCAGTCGTCGTTGTCACCGGCATCTCCGGAAACCTCGGTCTCCGGCTGCTGCCGATGCTGCGCGACTTTAACGTGATTGGGGTGGACACTCGTCCACCCCAAACCGATTCCCCGCTGCGTTTCGAGCAGATGGATCTCGGCGAGGAGTGGTCAACTCGTGCTCTGTTTGAGCTGATGCGCGACACTCGCCCGCAGGCCGTCATCCACCTTGCTTTTGTGCTCGATCCCGTCCGCACCGGCGTGCTCGACAAAACTCACATGTGGCAGATCAACGTGGCCGGCACGGCCCGCGTCATCGAGGCCGTCACCGAAGTCAACCGCTCCGCCGAACACGGAATCCAGCAATTTATTTTTCCCAGCAGCGTCTCCGCCTATGGCCCCGCAATGTCCAAACCAGCGACCGAGGATTCCCGCCTGCTCGCCCATACTCTGACTTACGCCATCCATAAAAAGGACGCCGACGAAGTCGTGCAGCAGCGCTGCACTTCCCTGCGCGGATGCAGCGTCTACATCTTGCGCCCGCACATCTTCGCCGGGGCCACCGTGGAAAACTACATGCTCGGCGCGTTCCGCGGGAGCGTCAACGGCACCGGCAAGCGGGCCGAAAAAATGCGCTCCGAGGGCAAGCGTCTGCCCTGCATGTTGCCGCGCGGCGAACAATATCTCAGCAACCGCCTTCAGTTCATTCACGTGGACGACATGGCCCGCCTGCTGGCGCACATCCTGCATCGCGATCCGGAATCGCAACGCCTCACCATTCTCAACGTCGCCGGACGCGGCGAGCCTCTCAGCTTCGCCCGCTGCATTGAGATCGCCCAAGCCAAACTCATCCGCGTGCCCAACCCCTGGTTCATGCAAAAGATCCTGGAGTTCCTGTGGAACCGCGAAATTTCCGCCATCCCGCCCGACGCCGCACCCTACATGATGAGCGAGTATTTGATGGACACCTCCCGCCTGCAGAAATTCCTCGGCCCCGAGTACGAAGACATCATTCGCCACACCAACGAACAGGCCTACCAGGACTGCTTCGCAACGCAGCCCGCAGCTACCAGTAACTAGCAACGAGTGGAGTAGCAGCTAGCGATTGGCGCTACTTTACGAGTTACCGACAGTCGCCGCGTTGCCACAGTCCACGTGGGGACAGCCGCCCCCGGCTGGCCAGCCGGGCAAAGCCCGGCCGCTCTTGAAGAGCACCACCGCCGCCCGCACATTAGGTCGCGTCCCCAGGACTCACCCCACCGCCACTCTCGGCTTCCCGCCACTCTTCAAACTGCGCTACCATGTCATTCTGAACCAAGCTGAAGTCTCTTGTTTCTATGGCCGCAACGACTCAACTCCATCGCGAAAATGACTTGGACCACGCCGACCGCGCCGCCGGTCCCTGCGTCTTCGTGCTCTTCGGCGCCGCCGGAGATCTGGCCAAACGCAAACTGGTCCCTGCGCTTTTCAACTTGGTCAAAGCCAAACTGCTTCCCGCCAACTTCGCCGTAGTGGGCGTTTCCGTGGACGATTTGAGTGAAGAAGATTTTCGCAAGCAGATCACCGGATTCCTGCAAGCCGGTGACCATGACAGCGAGCAGCAGTGGTTCCGCCAACGGCTGCTCTACCAGCGCGGAGACTTTGCCGACGCCAACACGTTCACCAAACTCCGCGAGCGCCTCACCGCGGTGGACCTCGAACTCAAAACCGAAGCCAACTATCTTTTTTATCTGGCCACCGCTCCCAAGTTTTTCTCTCCCATCGTGCAGCAACTCGGCAAGGCGGGCTTGGCGTCCGAGGAGAACGGCCGCTGGCGGCGGGTCGTCATCGAAAAGCCCTTCGGCCAGGACCTGCGTTCCGCCAAGACGTTGAACCGCGAAATCAAGAGTGTGCTGCCGGAAAGTCAGATTTATCGCATAGACCATTATCTCGGCAAAGAGACCGTCCAGAACATCATGGTCTTCCGCTTCGACAACGCCATTTTCGAACCCATCTGGAACCGCCGCTACATTGACCATGTGCAGATCACCAATGCCGAGACCGTCGGCGTCGAGCGCCGCGGCGGTTACTTCGATACGACCGGCACCCTGCGCGACATGGTCCCCAACCACGTCATGCAACTGCTCAGCCTGACCGCCATGGAATCGCCGGTATCGTTTCAGGCGGACGCTGTGCGCAACGAGCAGGCAAAAGTCCTGCATTCAATTCTTCCGCTGACCGCCGAAGACGTGCTCCGAAACAGCGTGCGCGGCCAATATGGCGAAGGCACGGTCGGCGGCGAAAAAGTCCCCGGCTATCGCTCCGAGCCCGGAGTCTCCCCCGAATCCCGCACCGAAACCTTCGCCGCCCTGAAGCTCAACATTGATAATTGGCGATGGGCGGGCGTGCCCTTCTACCTCCGGACGGGCAAGCGCATGGCCCACCGCCACACTGAAATCGCCATCCAGTTCAAGCGCACGCCGTTTGCTCTGTTCCGCAACTCGCCCTTCCACAAATTGCACACCAATACCCTGGTCATCCAGATTCAACCGGTGGAAGGCATCTCGTTGAGCTTCGGGGCCAAGATACCCGGCGCCGTCCTGCGCGTCGGTTCGGTGGACATGAGTTTTGAATACTCGCGCTATTTTGGCGCCGACGCCTATACAGGCTACGAGGTTTTGCTGTATGACTGCATGATCGGAGATGCCACGCTGTTCCAGCGTTCCGACATGGTCGAAGCCGGGTGGAGCGTCGTGGATCCTGTTCTCGATGTCTGGACCGCACTGTCTCCCCGCAAATTCCCCAACTACGCGTCCGGCACCTGGGGTCCGTTGGAGGCCGACCAATTGATGGAAAATGATGGCCGGCAGTGGAGGAAGGTGGAACCATGATTCTTGCAGGCGACATCGGCGCAACCCGCACCCGGCTGGCAGCCTTCGAGACCGAAGGCATCCGGCTGCAGTGTGTGGTCGAAAAAACGTACATGAGCCAGCAACACGATGGGATATCCCCCATCCTTGCCGAGTTCGTCCGCAGCGAGGGCATCCCCGTGCACAGCGCGTGCCTCGGCGTCGCCGGGCCGGTGCGGAATGGCCGCAGCAAGATTTCCAACCTGCCCTGGATCATTGATTCGCGCGAACTCTCCTCTCAGCTCAAGCTCAAGTCCGTTGGCCTGCTCAACGATCTCGAAGCCTACGCGTATGGCATTGACGCGCTCGACTCGAAAGATTTCATCACGCTCAGCGAAGGCTCCGAAGATGCCGAGGGCAACCGCGCCGTCATCTCCGCCCAAACCGGACTGGGCATGGCCGGACTCTACTGGGATGGATTCCGTCATCATCCGTTCGGTTGTGAAGGCGGGCATAGCGACTTCGCCCCCCGCACCGAACTCGAGATGGAACTGCTGGCCTACTTGCAGAAAAAATACGGACACATCAGTTATGAACGCATCCTGTCCGGCCCCGGAATCAAAAACATCTACGACTTTCTTCGCGATACCCACAAAGCGGAAGAACCGGACTGGCTGCACCAGCAAATGGAGACCGCGCCCGACCCTCCCGCGCTGATTTCGCAGTTGGCGCAGGAAGGCAAGGCCGCCATCTGTGATCAGTCGTTGTCCATCTTCGTCAGCGTCTTCGGCGCCGAGACCGGCAACGCCGCACTAAACTTCATGTCCACCGGAGGTATTTTCATCGGCGGCAGCATCGCCGCAAAAAACGTGCCCAAGATGCAGGACCCCGTATTCCTGCAATCGTTCCTGGCCAAAGGCCGCATGGAGGCGCTGCTCAAAGACATGCCCGTAAAAATCGTGCTCAACGACGACTGCGGCATCATCGGCGCGGCCAGATATACGCTCATCCAAAAAGCCTTCCGCCCCGCCCGCCCCGGAGAATAAGCAGCGTCCGCGTGGCCGTGCTCAAGTCGGGCCATGTGGGGACAGCCGCCCTCGGCTGTCCAGCTGGGCAAAGCCCGGCAGCTTTTGGGTGGCGCTTGCCCGTCCCAGCAGCCGTTTTCCCTTGCTAGCGCCGATGCACCGCCATATACTCCGAATCATGCCTGATAGGGCTGTCCGCGAGGAGAGTCGTCCATGGGATGGGATGGGATGGGATTGCGTTAAGTCGTTTGCCATCAATTTCTGCTGGTGTCTGCTTTTGATTTGCCTGACCTTCGCTCACCTCGCCACCGCTCAGAGCAGCGGCCTGAACTCGGTCGAGGGCGCGGCGATCACTGGATGCAATGGGGTGAGCTGCGGCTCAGCCACTGATACCTTGTGGGCGGACTCCGGTGCGCAGCGTTGGAAAATGAACAACCACGGCGGTGGCCCACTCACAGTGGCCCAATGGCCCTGTTTGCATCAGGGATGCCTCCCCTACGCGGACGCAACACTCGTAGAAACTGAACTTCTGATCGGCGCGCAAGGAACCTTCTTAACATCGAATGGCACAATCCCTGGCTGGTCTGTTACGCCGACTCTCGGCGTAAATGCAGGTTCTACCGGTAAACTCCTTCTGGCAAATGGTGGCGCAGGCGGTGCGACTGTAAGTATCCAGAACGCCTCAGCTACGAGCGCATATAATTTCAACCTACCCGCGACAGCAGGAACCAGCGGTCGGCCGCTACTCTCTGGGGGCGGTGGCGCGGCGGCCATGACCTATGGCACGGTGACGGGTAACACGGCGGCATTCACCTCCGCCAACGCAAATTTTACTTCCGGCAACAGCGGACAAATTGTGACGATAGACGCGAACGGCAACGCCCAAGCGTCCGGCATCGCGCCCGACACTTCATGGACAGCAGGACAAAACTACATTTGGTTTCCTTCCATTGGACAGCCTGGAAACGTCGGTATCGGAACGCCTTTCCCTACCAATATCAATTTCCTGATTTTCAATGCTCCGTACACCATGAGCGTTCACCGCATGACCGTGTACGTGACCACCCACAGTGCTGGGAAGAATTTCGTCGTTGGACTTTACGACGTAACGGGAGCAACCTTACTCGGACAGGCGACCATCCCTTGCGGAAGCACTGATAATCAATCGGCCACGGCAGCCACCTCTGTCGCTTTCACAGTGCAAACTGGAACCCCCTACATGGTTGGCTGGATCAATGACGACAGCACATGCGCCGTTACTGCCATGGCTAATAACGGATGGAATTCCATCCTAAATGCCAACTCTGCGAAGCGCCTGGGCACGACGAGCGGTTCCCTCACTGGAGACACGATGCCAACGCCCATAGGCACTTTGACGGTTGGCCAGCACGCAATGCCTTACATACTTCTGGAGCCATAGCATGAGAAACGCTCCGATCATCGTATTTCTGGCGCTTACGCCAGCCCTGGTGGCCCAGACCACCGTGAGCGGCAGGACTGTCGTAAGCGGAAGCACGGTTGTTGATTCGCAATTTTCACGCTTGGTGTCTATCTACGTGGTCTTTCCGCCCACCGCAGGATCGGACAACTCTAATTTCGTCTCCAATGTGATGTCTCAGAACTCGATAGACGGCGTGACCGTGCCGCTGTACTGGTCAAACATTGAAACCATCGCCCCGGACACAAATGCCTGCACTCCGTCCGACACCTGCCAGCCTGATCCAACCGTGCCGACCTACTTCCACCACTACGACTGGATGGCAACCTACGACTCGACCACCCCTCCCGGAATATATCCTTGGTTTAACGGCTTCGGCATGGCTGGGATCAAGAAGCAAGTCAACCTGATCCTTATTGGCGAAATTGCAGGTAGCCAAAACTCGGCGACACCTCACTACGTCACCGATTCCAGTTGGTACAGCCTTTTCACAACCCCGTCCATGTCCTATGCACGGCAGGACGTCATCAATGCCATTAAAGACTGCGCCACCGGACTGCCCTGGGTTGGCACGGCGCCAAGCGTCGGGACTAGCGTCAGCGGCTCAACCGTAACCGTCCACGACGTAGGTTGTTGCAGCACCAGTTCCACTCAGAACAACGCGGTTCAGACCGGCGACACGATTTGGATCACCGCCACCCCGGCCGGGTGCGGCACCGGCACGTCTGCCACAGGCGTGACGGCGATAGCGAACGTGGATTCCGATCACTTCACCTACACTGCGCCGGGTAGCTGTTCGGGTTCGATTTCTAACGTGAAGTACATTAGCGCGATCCAGTCGTGGCCCGTGCCCTATGAATTGCCCTACAAGTCCGCGCTTAAGGCTCTGTGGGCCGCCACCTTCCTTCACTACAACGCAACTTACCGGGCAGACAGGAACGATGGACACGGCCTGGTAAACGTTAGCGGCCAGCTTGGCTATATTCGCCCCGGCGAATCGGTCGGCGGCGAAGTGTTTCCGTATTGCGTGAGTTCGCTGGAGGCGCTTGCTTCCCCCTACACCTATGTCAAGTCCGGCAGTAGCGGTAGCCAAGTCGGCTGGCTCGACTACTTCGACGAAATGATTGATTTCGGCGAGAGCCAGACGCCGTTCATGAAGTTCTTTGCTCCTATTGATACCGCCGATAGCCCGTCCGATATAACCTATGCGACGCACGAGGCCAACAAGGCGGTGGTCAGCTCGAACGGCCACGGCTTAGTTGACGGCTACGGCAGCCAGGGGTTGTCACTGCTTGATTCTAAGAATGGTTGCGCCAACGCCACGTCGAACTGGTGCTACCTTTTTGGCAACCCTCCCACTTCGTACAAAAACGGCTCCCCGCTGGAACTCCAGCAGATATCGTTGTCCGACCCTGACGACAGTCAATGCGACAGCATGACGAGCCCCCCTCCTCTCAACGCGTGTGGGATTCCGCCGCGAGATTCCGGGGACATGCGGACTTGGCTGTCCTTCGCCGTCACAAACCACATGAGCGTGCTCGAACTCTACTATCTGGATGCAGCGTTGGCATTTGATCCCAATTATTGCGCGAGTTTCAATATGTTCGGGGAATGTGTCGGCTACTCGGTAGGAAACAGTAGCAATACATTTCTTACCACAGCGCTACAGGCGACGTTCATGAACGAAGTAGGTCAGGGATCTAAGTGCAGCCCACCCGTTTCGGGTGCCGGCGGAGCAAGCACGGGCAACTGTGCCTACGCAACTGCAATTAACGCGGCCCACGGGCCGCAGCTACCCTAGGACTCGAGGTGATTCCCATGAGGCATACGTCAAACGTCCGTAAGACGGCACCGAGTGCCGTAATATTCGCCTTGCTACTCTGGGCCGCAACCATTTCCGCCCAAACGGTGCGGGATATCTATACTTTTACCGGTGGGAGTTCCTCGATACCTGGAGGTGTAACGCCCACGCAAGGTCGCGACGGACTGCTTTACGGAACAACCGCGGACACAACCATAGGCACGATCTTCCGTCTAGCGCCTACCGGGCGCTTCCACCAGTTGCACATCTTTGACGGCCCCAACGGCGCCCAGAGCAATTCTGCGCCCACGCTCGCAGGTGGAGGGGGTTTCTTCGGAACTGCCTATTCCGGCGGGATTTCAAAGAACGGCGTCCTGTTCAAGATTAGCTCCCGCGGCACCTATACCGTGCTGCATCAGTTTGCCGGCGGCTCAGACGGTGCTGAGCCATCCGGACAGCCCATCGTGGCAATGGATGGCAACCTGTACGGCACCACCTACGGCAACGCCACAACCGGTGCAACCGTCTATAAGTACAACCGTTCGACCGGGGTTTTCGCCACGCTCTACCAGTTCGATAGCGCGCATGGCGCAAGCGTACTTTCACCCTTGATCCAAGCTGCGGATGGAAGTCTCTATGGAACCGCAAGTAAGGGTGGCGCGAACAATTGCGGGACCATTTTCAAACTGACAACCTCAGGCGAGTTGCTTTGGTATTACAGCTTCCCCTGCCAACCGGGAGGGGCCAACCCAGTCGGGCCACTCACGCAGGCCGACGACGGAAACTTCTACGGAACCACCCAACTGGGCGGTAGTGTCGGTGTGGGCACAGTGTTCAGTCTCGATCAGAGCGGGACGGTTACCGTACTCTATAGCTTTCAGAGTTTTGCAGTAAGCCCGGCCGACGGCTCGAACCCGTTCGGAGGCCTTGTACAGGCGACCGATGGCATGCTCTACGGCACGACAAACGCAGCTGGAAGCAACAACCTTGGCACCTTGTACCAGATCACCACAACCGGCACGTATAAACAGATATTTAGCTTTTATAAAAATATTGGCAGCGGCCCGTCTGCATCACTGCTGCAGCACACCAATGGTCGGCTCTACGGCACCACTTTCGTGGGTGGCAAGCTAAACTTCGGCACAGTCTTCAGCCTCGACATGGGTCTGGGCCCATTTGCCGCGTTAGTCAGCTACACCGGCAAAGTGGGCGGCACGGCTGAGATTCTGTCTCAAGGACTGACTGGCGCGACCAAGGTCACCTTCAACGGCATCGCCGCGACCAACTTCACCGTCGTCTCCGACACTTTCATGACCGCAGTCGTCCCCAGCGGCGCGACCACCGGGCCGGTTGTGGTCACCACCCCCGGAGGCACGCTCACCAGCAACAAGAACTTCATGGTGCTGGGCGCGGCCAGCAAGCCGCTCAAATAACTGTCGAGCTACGCTTGACTGGACAGGGCAGGAAAAGCAGGTTCCTCCACTCCGCCGTCGCTAGCGCTCCGGCTCCGGTCGGAATGACAAGGGGAACGGGATCGTTACTTCTTCCCCCAATACAGCCCCGCGATCCCAAACGTATAGGGCGTCCAACCAGCTTCGCGGAAGCCCGCGGCCTTCATGCGCTCGAGCATGACGGGAGGCTCAGGGAACCGCGCCACTGAATCCGGCAAATAAGAATACGGCCCGCGCACTCCGGAAATCAGCGTGCCCACGCGCGGCAGCACGTGCTTGAAATAAAAACGATATCCCACGCCGACCACGCCCTTTGGCTCGCTGAAATCGAGGATGCCGCACTCCCCTCCGGGCTTCAGCACTCGCAGAATTTCGCGCAGCCCGGCATTGTAGTCGGCAAGATTGCGAAACCCAAACGCACTGGTTACAAGATCAAAGTGGCCGTCCCGCAGCGGCAGACCAAGTGCGTCCGCTTCCACCCACGCCGGACGGGACAACTGCTCCTGGGACAATGACTTATCCCGCGCGCGCTCAAGCATGGCATGAGAAAAGTCCGCCCCCACGATTCTAACCAAAGCATTTCCCGCTTCGCGTCGCAGTGCAAACGTCATATCTCCGGTGCCGCAACACAAATCCAGCACTCTAGCGTCCGGATTTTTAAGAATATCGCGAAACCGGCCCGCCGCGCGCCGCCACCACAGGCGGTCCACATTGCAGCTAAGTACATGATTCAGCAGGTCATAACGAGGCGCGACCAAAGTGAACATGTCGCGCACGGCGCGCGAAACCGCCTGCACATCGCCCGCACCCGCGGGAGTTGCGCCAACCACGTTGGATTTTGGACGCTTGGGCATCGGGGCGTTCTGCAGTGCAAGTAGGATTTGTATCAGGGCATGCCTCCAGGCATACCGCTAGTACGGCTGTTTTTCTATTTGCCCCAGACCCGGCCGCCGCGCGAGAGCCGCCGCAATTCCTCGACTGCAGAAGCGATCGCGGATTCAGGCACATCGCCGACGACTTCCACCTTGCCGATCTCACGCGGCAGCACGAAATGCACCACACCGTCGCGGGTTTTTTTGTCGTTGCGCAGGCGGGCCAGCACTTTGGCGGGCTTCAGATTGAGTTCCGGCAGGCGGCCCAGGCCAAGAATAGCGTCGGTGATGCGTCCAGCGCTGACGCTGTCGGTGCGCCCGACGCTCAGGGCAATGTTGGTCGCTGCAATCATGCCCCAGGCCACAGCCTCGCCATGAAGCAGCTGTTTGTAGCCGGTCTCCGCTTCCAGCGCATGGCCGATGGTGTGGCCCAGATTCAGCACGCGCCGCAAGCCGCCTTCGCGCTCGTCCGCGGAAACGACTTCCGCTTTCAGCTTGACTGACCGCGCGATCAGGAATTCCATCTCGACCGCATCGCGCTTGAGTATCTTGGCGCGGTTCTGCTCAAAACGCAGAAACAACTCGGCATCGCCGATGATGCCGCACTTCAGCGCTTCATAAAGTCCCGCGCGAAACTGGCGCGGAGAAAGCGTGGAAAGCACAACCGGATCAATCAGCACCGTGCGCGGATGGTAGAACGTGCCGACCAGGTTCTTCCCGGATGCAAGGTTGACGCCGGTCTTGCCTCCCACGCTGGCATCTACCTGCGCCAGCAACGTCGTCGGGACCTGAATCAGCTCGATGCCGCGCATGTAGAGCGACGCCAGCAAACCGCCAATGTCGCCGGTCACTCCGCCGCCCATCGCGATCAGAACGGAGTTGCGGTCGGCGTTGAGCTTGGCCAATTTTTCCGCCAGCTTTTCAACCGTGGCCAGACGCTTGTGGGACTCGCCGTCGGGCATTTGCAGCACTTCGGTGGAAAATCCGCTGGATTTCAATGAACGCAGCAGGACCTTGGTCCAGCGCCGGCGAACATTTGGGACGGTGAGGACGAATACGCGGCTGGCATGGTGCAACAGCTCGGCCAGCAAAGGGCCGGAGCGGGAGAGCAGACCCGCCTCGATCCGCGCCTGATATGTGCGGGGCGGTACGTGAATTGTGACCTGCGGCATAAACCAGACATCATAGCGCAGAGGGGGGTCTGGGCCAAAATGCGGGGGCGGGCTTCGGCTCTCGGCCCTTGGTTCTGGCTTGGAGCCAGAGTTCTCAATCCCATTAACAAATCCGCTGCACAACCAGGGTCGTATCAGGGCGCCGCTTGCAGCGGTGCCGTAAGTCCCGCCGATTCAGTTGCGCCTTCAGGCGCTGGGGGCGCTTTGCGGTAACACAAATATTTCAGCAAGGCTTCAGAGAGCCGAAATCCCAGCTGAAATACCTTCGTAAGTGATTGAAAAATAAGGCTGAACTGCCTGTGGAAAACTCTTGACGTAAGTTATTGAAAATAAGGCTACTTACATTGCCACCGTGCGGACGTTGCAGTGCCCCTGGACGGCCTCCAGTAGACCGGATGAGGTTTGCCTCGGGTGAGGTTCCAATCGTCGCTCCTGGGGGCTTCCAGGGGCCTTGGCGGGGCATGGAGGAGCGGCTGGCGGACCGACGGTAGACAGCCCCCGGATCCAAATGCCGCGCCCAACGTCCAGCAAGAACAATTCGTCGAAAAGCGCCCGGCTTCTCGCTGACATCACAGACGGTGGCTGAACCGTTTGCTGAAAAACGGGGCTTCTTGTGTAGGTCGCGCCGCAGCGCCTGAAGGCGTGACTGATTTGGGGGGACTTACGGCACCGCTGAAGCGGTGCCCTGATACGAACCACGAGTTTTCAGCAAACTGTGAAGCCATGATTGACCCGGTCGGTTTATGGCACCGCTGAAAGCGGCGCCCTGATACGAATCTTCTTCGGCAAGCGATTCGGTCGGCCTACGTCGTGGCCTTGCCCGGCCATGCCAGTTCATTAGTTCGGCATCCAAATAGCCCCCGGCCCAATCTGCGTCCTCTGCGAAATCTGCGGCCTAAGCGTTTGCCTTGCCCGGCCATGCCAGCGAGGCGAGGATCGCCGTCACCAAAATTACGCCCACGGCAGAAAGCGCGTAGACGGTTGACGTGGGATAGCGGTCGGCGATCAGCATCTTCAGCCCGGTCAGCATCAGGATCACGGCCAGCCCGTGATGCAGGAACCGGAACATCTTCATCACCCCGGCCACAGCGAAATAAAGCGAGCGCAATCCCAGAATCGCGAGCACGTTGGAGGTGTAGACCACGAACGCGTTCAATGTGATGGCCAGCACCGCGGGGACAGAATCCACGGCAAACAGCAGGTCAGTGGTCTCGATCACCAGCAGGACCAGCAGTAGCGGCGTGACGGCGGTGCCCGCCGCGCTGCGGACGAGAAACTTTCCTCCCACGTAATGATCGGTCACCGGGAACCAGCGCCGGACCAGCTTGACCACAGGATTTTTGGATGGATCGCGCGGCCGGTCTCCGGTGGCGAGGATGCGAATGCCGCTAAAGATCAGCAACACACCGAACGCATAGAAAATTGCGTGAAAGCGTTGCAGCAGGCCGACTCCGGCCACGATAAACAGTCCGCGCATGATCAGTGCGCCGAGAATCCCCCAGAACAGCACGCGATGCTGCTGCTCCTCGGGCACGGCAAAGTATTGAAATACCAGCAGAAAGACGAACAGATTGTCCACGCTGAGGGAAAGCTCGATGACGTAGCCGGTGACGAACTCGAGGGCGGCCTGATGCCCGAACCAGTAGCGGACGAAAACTGCGAAGGCAGCGGCAATCGCCACCCACACGGCACTGCGCAACAGCGCCTCGCGAAAGCCCACGGCATGGCCGCGACGGCGCAGTTTCATGTCCAGCGCCAACAGGGCGAGGGCACACGCGTTGAAGATGATCCAGAAATAAATCAATTTGAAATGGGCAAATTCCGTGGCCGGGAAAGCAGGTCCCTCCACTCCGCTCGCTTCGCTCCGCTCCGGTCGGAATGACAGAGTTTAGCAGGGGACTTCAGAGGCAGGACACCGATTGTGCATTTTGCGGAAGCTACTTTTCTCTGCCGCGAGTGCCGTTCACCCAATCATCCCACATCCCGGCGTCCTTGAGCATTTGATCGGCGTGGGTTTCGCGCAGGGCCTGCTCAATCTCGCCGCGATTGAGGCGTGGGCCGATTTTTTCCGGCAGATCCGCCAGTTCGAAGCTCAGCGCGGCCGCCTCAGCGACGTGCTTTTTTAGTTGTCCGAAATCCACTTTGTCGTAAGTGTCAGAAACGGCGTGATAGTTCACCAGATAATTCCCGACCTCTTGATCAGCCTCGAAGGTGGGAACGCCTTCGAGCATGAAGTCGAAGTGGTCGGTGCCCCACGTCATGTCGGTGGTGAGAGTGGTCACGCCGAACCGCTCGAGCGGAGCGATCAGGCGTTTGGCAGGCGCGATCAAGTCTTTTCTGCCCCCAAGAGAAAAGCCGGTGGTCTTGCCGGTACCGGAGTCGTAGATCACCACGCCGGCGGCGCGATCCAGTTCGCCGCGGTGGGCCGCCACGTAAGCGCGCGAACCCATCAGCCCTTCTTCCTCGCCAGAGAACAGAATAAAGCGGATGGTGCGGCGCGGCTTCATGCCGGAATTTTTGATGGCGCGCAGCGCGTCAATGACCAGCGCCGCGTTGCAGCCGTTATCGAGCGCGCCGGTGCCCAGTTCCCAGGAATCGAGGTGCGCGCCGAGGACGACGAATTCCTCCGGCTTTTCGCTGCCTTTGATCTCGGCGATGACATTGGCGGCCTCAAAGGGCCCGCCGATCTTGTTTGGAATCGCGAGATCGGCCCATACCTCATGGCCTGCGCGCAGCAGACGGCCAATGCGCTCGCCGTCTTCGCGCGCGACCAGCACCATGGGCAAGCGATCAATCTCGCCCGCAACCGCGTTGGTGTGCCGGTAGAGAATGTCGTTATCGCGGGTGGCGAGGAAGGCAACCGCGCGGGCGTTGCCTTTCATGGCAAGGTTAATGGTGGGCGGGGCGTTGGTATATTCGGCGAAAAGATCGTCCCAGGTCTTGAGGACAACCTGATGCACCAGCACGATCTTGCCCGCAATGTCTCCGGCTTTGTTGAAGTCAGCCTGCGTTCCATCGCCGACATCCACGACGGCGATATGCCTGCTCATGGCCAGCGCGGGCGCCCATGCGATGGAGACCGCGCGCACGGGGAACTCAATATTGCCATCCGACTCGACGCGGAACGTGGTCGCACCTTCGGCCCAGGATTGCTGGATGGTGAAGTTCTCGGTGTGAACGCTGTCTGCACCTGCGGCTTTGAATGCGGCGATTCCCCAGTCCACCGCGCGCTGCATCGCCGGAGTGCCGGGCACACGCCCTCCAACTTCGTCAGTCAGGCGGCGAAGATTGTCTTCGAGTGGCGAGGGCTTGAGGGCCTCCTGGATGATGCGGTTCTCGTTGGCCGCGGGATCGGCGGCAATCGCAGTTAGACAAAACAGCAGGCAAAGGGAAATAGCTTGCAGGATTCGCATGGGGTTGGATTGTAAAGCAGCGGGGAGCGATTTGCTGTTAGGGAAATTCTGATTAAGTTCCAAAAGCAGGTTTCTCGACGTCGCAAGATTGCCCGTAAACGGGCAATCTTAGTGCTCGAAATGACAAACTAGGACATGTTCGGCGCTGGCCGACTAAGTAATCCCAACTTAGCGTGAGAACCCTGAGATGCCGCCGGTAGCGCCGAGTTGCAAGGGATTCTTCGCTCAGAATGACAAGCGCAAAGTATTGCGATGACGATCGCAAGGTATTGCGAGATTGCCGCGAAAAGCAGGTCCCTCCACTGCTCTCCCCTTCGGCTTCGCTCAGGGTTCGCTCCGGTCGGGATGACAGTGCTCTTTTTGATCGCTGATAGCTGACCGCTGCCGCCGCTACTTCGGTAGGGGGTCCATGTGGTCGAGAATTCGCACCGTCTCCAGCGTGGTCGCTCCGATGATTTGCAGGCTCTTGGTGCTTAGCTTGTCCACGGTGTCCTGCGCGGTGTGGTGGAAGACGTTGTTGTAACCGTAGTCAATGTCAATGATGTCGAGCACGGGCACGCCGATGTTGCGGAACGGCACATGGTCGTCGGAAACCGCCGTCGAGTAGGCAAAAAAGTGAGACTGCTCGCCGAGACGCGTGGCGGCTTCCATGAGCGTCTGCTCAAGCCACGGAGTTGAGTTGTCGTCGTGGGCGATGTCGAGGTCGGCGTCGGCGATCATGTCTTCCACGATGAAGGCCTTGATCTGCTTGGCGGTGCCGTCGGCCTGCCATTTCTGCGCCAGGTGGCGCGTGCCGTAGACGCTGTCGGTATCAGTCCAGTGTTCGATGGCTTCTTCGCCGTCGGTCCAGAGCAGCCAGATGCTGTAGCCCTCGCGCCTTTTGCCGCGGAGCTGATTGGCGAACTCCAGAAGAATGGCGGTGGTCGAGCCACCGTCATTGGCGCCGACGAAACCGGTGTTGCGCAGCGGATAGTTGGTGTCGTAGTGGCCGGCGATGACGATGATGCCGTCTTTGGTGCCCGGAAATTTGGCGATGATGTTGCGCACGGGAAATTTTCCGGCGGGCGTGTCGACGGTGAAACTGTCGGACTCAACCGCGTCGCCTTGCAGGTGGTCGAGAATATATTTCTCGAGTTTGGCGTGATTGGCACTGCCGACGGGACGCGCGCCGAACTTGACCACGTCTTTGATGTATTGCATGGTGCGGTCGGCGTCAATCGAAGGCGCGGGGCCGGTGTCGGGCGGAAAATTTGGCGGCGCGGGCTTGGTCGCTGCTGCGGGGGAGGTTGATTCGGGTTTCGAGGACGGTTGCGACTTGTCGTCGCAGGCGGACAGGACGATTACAGCAGCCAGCAAAAAACTCCATCGCGCACTGAGTAGCCGTTGCAGAACAGCAGGTCCCTCCACTTCGCTCGCTCCGCTCCGCTCCGGTCGGGATGACAGATGGAGGGAGCTGCGGAGTTTGTACAGCGATCTATTCAGCATGATTCTCCGGTTCATAGATCAAACACCAAACTTTCCGTATTTCCGCCCGTGCCAGGGAACGCGGCAAAGATGGGGCAGCCTCATTTTATTTTTTCTACACAGGAAATGCTGGTCTAGTTTCACCATCAGACCGCACCGCTCTCTTTTTCCTTTCTCTTGGCGCGCTGCGCCGGATGCACCATCCAGGCAATACCGATGCTGATGAAATAGAGCACCAGCATGGGCGAGGCGAAGACGCACATGTTCACAATGTCCTGGGTGGGAGTGATGATGGCGGCGATGATGAAGATGATCAGGATCGAATAGCGCGCGTTGGTCCACAGAAAGCGCGGACTGACGATGCCCATCAGGGCAAGGAAAAATATCAGCACCGGCATTTCAAAAATAATGCCCAGGCCGAGGATGATGGTGAGGAACAGTTGCGTGTATTCGCCGATGGTGATCATCGGCTGGAACTGTTTTCCGAAGCCGATGAGGAATTCCAGCGCCTGCGGATAGACGATGCGGTAGCCGAAGTATCCGCCGGCGAGAAACAGAAAGACCGTCGAGAACAAGAATGGCGCGACGTACCTTTTCTCCTTGCGATAGAGCCCCGGCGCGATGAACTGCCAGACCTGGTAGAGCACGAAGGGGGATGTCAGAAATAGTCCGCCCAGCATGGCCACCTTCATATACAGATTGAAAGGCTCAGTAGGGTTGAGGTAGACCAGCTTTTCGTCGAGGTGATTGTTGTGGAGCGCAGTCATGATCGGCTTCTGGACGAAGCCGTAAATCCATTCCACCTTCCACCAGCAAACAAAAAAACCGACGGCCACGGCCATGACGGAGTTGATGATGCGTTTGCGCAGGTCCTCGAGATGATCGAGGAAGCCCATGGCGGGCATGGATTCGTGGTCGCCATCGAGTTCGACGGCAGGACTTGCGGGAGCGTCAGCCATGCGACTCCTGGCCGGAAGTTGGAACGGGCGCTGTGGAAGCGGCCGGAGGATCGGACAACGCGGCGTTCAAGGGCGGGTCTTCCAAGGGCCCGCTGGAAATCACTTTGCCGGGCGCTGCGATCTCGAAAGATTCATTCAGGCTGCGACTTGCTACCGCGCCTTCGGGCGGAGCGCTGGGAGGAATCACCTTTCGTGATTCTTCGCGCTCCAGGTTGTTCACTTCCTGCTCGATCTGCGACTTGAATTCATTGGAGGCGCGCTTGACTTCATTCAACATGCGGCCAACCTGGCGGGCGATCTCCGGCAGCTTCTTGGGCCCAAAGATGACCAGGGCCAGCATGAACAGAAAGATGGTCTCGCCAAAACCCATGCGGTCATCATACTGCCGGAGTCGGAAGGGCGGCAATGCGGGGCGACTGACGAGCGGCCACGGATCGCCACGGATTCGCACGGATTGTTCATGCACATGCCGATAGACGGGAAGCAGGCGAAGCAGTTCACTGCGGCGGTAAACGGAATACGGAGGGAGAAAACGAAGTCGGCCCCTGGCCGCGGTCCAAGCGTCACATCGTTCAAGAACCGCTCTGGAACCACCGCGCGGGGCGAGGCACGTAGCTGCATTCCGCGCCGTACTTCAAGCCCCGACCCCGATCCGCCGATAGACCTCCCTGCGGGGGCATCCTGCGGGGGGCATCTTGTTGCATCTGTGGCTTCCTCCTGCCGGACACTGCGGGTGGAATGATTTAGGATAATCGGCAAGCTGCACCGGTGAGTCCCGGGTAGCAGCGGATTCCACTCCTCAGGTGACGCAAACCACGCATGTCTGAATCAACGAATCTGGAACCACAGGCAATCAATGGTGGGGGCCCTATGACGACTGGCACTGCGGTAGCATACGTTTTGTCCGCAGGGGATGTTGCGCGTTTGGCATCGCAGGCGGGCCAACCGGCCGAGACGCTGGCCAACGTGGTGGCGCTGATCGCCAGCCGCTTCCACACCGACGTGTGCTCGGCATATTTGCTCGAGCCTGATCGCGCCAATCTGGTGCTGGCGGCCTCCCAGGGACTGAAGCCGGAGTGTGTGGGCAAGCTGCGCATGGGCCTGCATGAAGGTCTGGCCGGTCTGGTCGCCGAGCAGGTGCGTCCCCTCGCCGTCGAGAATGCCAAGGCGCATCCCCGCTTCAAGTATTTCAGCGAGGCGGGCGAGGATTTGTTCCAGTCGTTTCTGGGCGTGCCGTTGATTGACCGCGGAGTGTTGCAGGGCGTGCTGGTGGTGCAGACCAGTCAGCCGCGGTCGTTCACCAGCGACGAAATCCGCATGTTGACCGAGGCGGCGGTGCAGGTGGCGCCGGTGGTGAGCGAGGCGCGCACGCTGGCGCGGTTCATTGCCCCCGCGCAGGAGCGCCTGTGGACGCTGGCGCGCAATTTGTGGTGGAGCTGGGACCATGACGCCAGCGGCTTGTTTCGCGATCTGGATCCGGTGCGCTGGCGGCAGTTGAACTACAACCCAGTTGCGTTGCTGACGGAAATGCCGCTGGCCGCCATTGAGCGGCGCGCCCGCGAACTGGTTCTGCACAGCCGCATCAACTATGCCTACCGGCGGCAACGCGAATATCTGAACTCGGACCGCACCTGGGGAGCGCGCTACGCGGGCGTATTACGGCCGCGTCCGGTGGGATATTTCTCAGCGGAGTTTGGGCTGCACGTTTCGGTGCCGGAATATTCCGGCGGACTGGGCGTGCTCGCGGGCGACCACATCAAGAGCGCCTCGGACCTTGGTATCCCGCTGGTGGGCGTGGGCCTGTTTTATGGCCAGGGATATTTCCGGCAGTGGCTGGACCAGCACGGATGGCAGCAGGAGGAATACCTGCCCACCGACGTGAACATGATGCCCATGGAGCCGGCCATCGGTGCCGATGCCAAACCGGTCAACGTGGCCATTGAGACCCGCAGCGGAGTGCTGCGCGCGAAAGTCTGGCGCATGAAAGTGGGTCGCTGCGATTTGCTGCTGCTCGATTCCAACGTCGAAGGCAATGCGCCCGAGGACCGGGAACTGACCTCGCGGCTTTATGGCGGGGACATCCGCATCCGCATCCGCCAGGAACTGATGCTGGGCGTGGGCGGATACCGGGCACTGCGTGCCATGGGCATCACGCCCGGGGTGCTGCATCTGAACGAGGGTCACAGCGCATTCGCCGTGCTCGAGGCCGTCCGCAGCCGCATGATCGAGGAAGGTCTGAGCTTTGACCAGGCGGTGCCGCGAGTGGCGCGGGAAGTGGTCTTCACCACGCACACGCCGGTGCCCGCCGGGCACGACCGTTTCAGCGAAGACCTGATCGAAGAGCATCTTGGCCCCATGGCCGACGCTCTGGGCATTTCGCGCGCCGGGTTGCTGGCGCTGGGACGCGAACGTCCGGAAGATGCGTCGGAAAATTTCTGCATGACGGTGTTGGGACTGAAATTATCGCGCCGGGCCAATGCAGTTTCGGCGCTGCACGGAGAAGTGTCGCGCGCGATGTGGAAGGGACTTTATCCCGGCAAGAATGAAGATGAGATTCCTATCGGCCACATCACCAATGGCGTGCATGTGCCAAGCTGGATCGCCCCACAGATGGCGCGGCTTTATGACCGCCACCTGGGTACGGGCTGGCAGGAGCATAGCTCGGAGCCACGGACCTGGGAAGGCATTCAGGATGTGGACGACGCCGAATTGTGGGAGACCCATCTGCACCTGAAGTCGCGGCTGACGGATTTTGTCCGCGCCCGCGCGGTGGAGCAGGCGCGCCGCCGCAGCGAGCCGGTGGAATCGCTGCAACGGTTGGGCCGCGTGCTCAGTCCCGACGCGCTGACCATTGGCTTCGCTCGTCGATTTGCCACCTACAAGCGCGCTGACCTGATCCTGCGCGACATGGAAAAACTTGCCGCCATGGTCAACGACGCAAAATATCCGGTGCAATTCATCTTTGCCGGCAAGGCCCATCCGCTGGACGAGCCGGGCAAGCGCGTGCTGCAGCAGATCGCGCAAATGATGAACGATGCGGTGCTCGGAGAGCGCCTGGTATTCATCGAAGACTACGACATGAACGTGGGCCGGCACTTGGTGCAGGGCGTGGATGTTTGGCTGAACAATCCGCGCCGTCCGCTCGAGGCTTCCGGCACCAGCGGCCAGAAAGTTGTGCTCAACGGCGGATTGAATCTCTCCGTCCTCGACGGATGGTGGGCCGAGGCCTACGACGGGCTGAACGGCTTTGCCATCGGCACCGGCCGCACTCATGCCGACATGAGCGTACACGACACTCACGACGGCGACGACCTCTACCGCGTGCTGCGCGAGGAAGTGATTCCTCTGTTTTATCAGCGCGACCAGGACGGGCTGCCGCGCGGCTGGATCCAACGCATGAAGCGCACCATCCGCACTCTGGGCTGGCGCTTCAACGCCGACCGCATGGTCATGGACTACACCCAGAAATGCTACATCCCAGCCTCGGGCGGGACGTCGAGCGACATGCGGCGGCGGTAGATTCGAGGCCCTCACGCTTCGAAAATCGACGGTGGCCCATTCAAGCCGTCTTTATGGCTTGAGTGGGGCTGTTCTCTCGGCCCAAGAGGGCCCTACGCTAGTCGCAAAGAACGCGACTAGAATGGGCCACTCCACCCTTGATTTTGATTTTTGTATGCACCGCGTATCTGAGGGTGCCCCGTCCTTGCGTTTTTTGCAAGGGCGGGCAGAGATGCTGCCTGCGCAACTTTGTATCCCTTAGGAAAACCCCGTGTGCTCGTGTGCTCGTGCGTTCGTGGTCCCCCCTAACGTCGCAAAAAGCGCGCCGTTAGGATGGGGCACCCACTGTGTTTTATTGGACACACGGAAAACGTAGGCTGGGCCACCGCCCACCCGCCCACAATGGTGGACACGCTGCCTCTAGAGCGCCGCATAGATCAGCCCGGCACCTGCTGCCGCCGGGACAGGAGAGAGGATGCGAATCACAAGAGGGGTAAGCCGCTTCACCCACCACGTCCCGTAGGCACCATGCCACCGGATCGGGGCAACCATGATCAGCAGCGAGGTTGCAACCAAAAGCCACCCAGCAACTTCGAAGACCAGCGGCAGCTTAGAGGCCGGTGCCCGCGCGATCAGCGCCACCCCGGCTAGCACGCGCAATCCCTGCTCAGTGAACTGGAGACGCCAGTTGAGCGCTCCAGCAAATCTGCGCCCATCTTCTCGAACAGGTGAAGGCAGTAACGCGGGCGCAGGGCCATCAGGAACGCGACACCGACGAGCCAAAGGCCCGCTGCGGCCACAACGATCAGAGCGATAACCTGCAAGCTATTCTGGCGAATCGTTACATCCACCGTGGGTTCCCGTAGTGGGGCGGGCGGCCCACCCTTGATTTTGATTTTTGTATGCGCCGCCTAATTGAGGGTGCCCCGTCCTTGCGTTTTTTGCAAGGGCGGGCAGAGATGCTGCCGGCGCAACTTTGTGTTCCTTCGGGAAAACCCCGGCTCGTGCGTTCGTGGTTCCCACCCTAACGTCGCAAAAAGCGTGCCGTTAGGATGGGGCACCCACTGTGTTTTTTTGGACACGGAGAAAATCGAGGCTGTGGCACCCGCCCGATTGTCGTAGCGAGCCAACTGGGATCAGTGAATGGAAATCAGGGACCGCAAAATTCACACTTGACATTCACCGATAATCCACTACCATATGGTTGTGGATAAATTAGGCACAACGTTTGCGGCTTTGTCGGATCCAACCCGGCGGGCAATGATTGAACGACTCTCCCAGGGGCCTGCCTCTGTGCATGGATTGACGGAACCGTTTGCACTCTCGCAGCAGATGATTTCAAAACATATCGCCTACCTGGTGCGGGCGCGGATTGTGATCAAGACGAAGCGTGGACGAGAGAGTGTGTGTACGCTCAGGCCAGAGGCGATCAAAACCGTCCGCGACTGGGCGATCAGCTATCGCCGCTTCTGGGAAGAGAGTTTCGACAAACTGGATGTCGTTGTAAATCAAATGAAGAAAGAGGAGGTCAGAGATGACAAAAAACACGGTGAGCGAGATAGAGCGAATGGTCGTGACAAGAGTTTTTGATGCCCCGCGCGAATTGGTTTGGAAGGCGTGGACAGACCCAAAGTATGTGATGCAGTGGTGGGGACCGAAGGGTTTTACTTCGCCGGTTTGCAAGATGGATTTTCGCGTGGGCGGAAAATCTCTCTTATGCATGAAGACGCCGGATGGGCAGGAGTTCTGGAATGCGGTTGAATACCACGAGATTGTTCCCCAGGAAAAGATCGTTTCCTCCATGTATTTTTCGGACTCGAAGGGAAACAAGATCGAGCCTGCCGAATTAGGAATAGAACATGAGGCGATAGACGGTGCGTACGACGTGACCATCTTTGAGGATCTCGGGAACGGCAAGACGAAACTCACCCACATTGGCAATGAACCCATGGAGAGCGCGAAAAACAGCGGTCAACTGGAGGGCTGGAACCAGATACTCGATAAAGTTGCCGCAGTTATTGCGGGGCTAGTGCAGGCGAAATAAGAAGTTGGCGTTTTGATGATGGCCATGGCGGGTGCCCCAGGTCTCGCAACAGCGGTGAGACCTGGAGCACCCGGCCAGCCTGGGATCAAGTACGGAGACAAAATGACGCAGCCCATCAATCAACCAACGAAGCGTGGGACGGAAACCGAGGACGGACGGAAACCGGGGACGGACGGAAACCGGGGACGGACGGAAACCGGGGACGGACGGAAACCGGGGACGGACGGAAACCGGGGACAGACGGGACGTTCGCCAATTTCCATTCGTCGAACAATTGGGGAACGTCCCGTCTGTCCCCATATTTCCCCCTCCCCCCCATAGTTCCCCGAGATCAAGTACGGAGGCAAAATGACGCAGCCAATCAATCAACCAACGAAGCGTGTGGCCGGCCGCGAGGGTAAGAAGAGTACCCAAGGCAAGACCCCTGCGAAGCTGCTAGTCGCCATGACCGGCAAGGCAAGCGCGGCGAAGGCCGCAACAGGCGACGAACCCGTGTTCGCGTACATCGCTAGCTTGCCGCAGCCGCAGCGCGGCATGGCCGAGCGCATCGATGCCTTGGCGGCCAAGACTTTGCCGGACATCCAGCGAGCGGTGAAGTGGGGCATGGCGTACTACGGGGTCGATGGGGGCTGGTGCTTCTCATCCGGCGCCTTCGTCGGCCATGTGAAACTGATGTTCATACGGGGCACGGCGATCACGCCGGAACCGCCTGTGACGCCGATCGGGATGGGCAAGTCCACCCGCGGAGTCGAGTTAGCTTCGGTTGACGATTTCGACGAGCGCCAATTGGCGTCATGGATGAAGCAGGCCGCCACCATGCCCTTCGTCGAGAGAAAGAAGAGATGATTACGCCGTGGCGGAGTTCGTCTTAAAAGCTTCGCCGTCAGCATCGCCGCCCATCCTTGCAAAAAACGCAAGGATGGGGCACCCCTCATTCACTCTCGCATTGAGGACCTGGGAAGCTGGGCGGAAACTCGGGACAGACGGTCTTACTTGAAGTCTTCGGAATGTCCCGTCTATCCCTACATTGTTCAACTTGCGATTGCGAAATGTGCCGCCACAAAGGTTCCGTCTCTGATCTCTTTCGGGAGTCGGAGTCCTCGCGACGCAATCAGTAACTCTGAGCCGACGCGCTTTGTTTGGATGGAATAGTTAATGGCAAGGGAAAACTGTCTGCGTTTGCGATATATGGCCCGAATTTCTTCAACATCATCATAGGTCACAATCCATGGATGCCGAAGCGCAAGAACGGTTGAGGATACTTTCTCGTGCTCGTTTGGGCCATAGAAGTTCGTGTATAAACTTGAACCTTTGCTGTAGTACGGCGGATCAATGCAGTAAAGTGAGGCGGCGGGGATTTCGCTATCAATCGACTTCATGAACAGGACTGCGTCCAGGTTCGTCAAATGTATTCGGCTTCGGTATTTCGCAACCCGCTTGATTCTTCGCACAAGATCTTCCCGATTGAAGCGGCAGTCGATTTTGTAATTCCCTTTCTGATTTAGGCCGCCGATCACGCCCGCACCCTTAATAACCCCAGATCTGTTCGTCCTGTTCAAAAAAAAAGTTGCAAAGCCTAACTCCAATGGTCTAGAGGCCTTCCCCGAACTGTGTATCTCTCGCTGACGATGCCACTCCTTAATGGTCACAGGGGTTCGCTGGACTAATTGAACGAGTTGCTCAGTTCTATTGAGAACAGAATCCCAAAAACACCATACCGAAGGATCGAGGTCATTGAGATGAATGTCGCTCACATGCCCGCCGAACAACAGGGAAAGAGCTAGGCCGCCGCCTCCGGCGTAAGGCTCAACATAGCTTCCGCGCTCCAATCGATTCTCGCGGAGAATGACTGCGGCGAGCGCATACAAGCATGACTTTCCGCCCGGGTATCTGAGAGGGGAAACAAGTCTACTCACCTGCTACTTTGCCTCGTCAGCCAGCTTCAGAATCAGATCTTTCAGTAAGTCCATATCGTTTGCAAGTTGCTCCCCGTTAAAATTCGCGGACGTGTCGTGGTGCTTTGTAACGTTGCCGTAGGAGGAAATCCGCTGAACTGCATCTCGGATTGAGTTGACGTGCTCACGCGTAGTGAACCCGAGTTGATTTACTTTTTGCTTGCTAAGAAAATCCGGAAACGAAGTTGTTGAGTTCCTTCCGCAGCGAGCGGTAAGGCATTCGAAGAACGACCAAACGCCCACGGAAATCAGTGGCGTGTGGTCCTCCAAACTGATATCGCAGATTGAGTAGTAAATTGTCTCCAGCTTGTAGCTCGGGATCGCTTTCAATTTGTCCGAGATTTCCTGTTCATAGGTTACGTGCTTTGGCCGCACCGGCTTCTTGGGTGTCCGCCGTTTCCGTTTCGCGGCCGTGGGGCTCGGCATCAAGGACTCGGGGGCAACACGTTTGCCCGAGATGTTCTTGTTCGCTGCGAGTTCCCGTGAATACTTTTTGATCTCGTCTTTGTTCGAGCGCGAGTTCACTTTTCCGCTCACCAAATCGTTGGAGAACTTCGAGAGCAGGACATCGAAGTCCTGCTCCGTCCGGTCGCGAGCGATGTCGTCAAGGTTAGAGCTGTCGAGGCCAAGAGCGTCGCGGAGGAACGCATTCCCAAGGTACCGTTGCGCTGTGGTTAGCTTTCCTTTGCGGTGTTCGGCGGAAATAAACCCTTTCTTCTCCGCGTAGTCCAGCACCGACTGCGCGAGCACGTTCTTACGGTCCCCGATGTGCCGCGTTTTCTGTTCGGGGTTCCAAGGTTTCCTGCCGACCCCGCCTTGGACACCTCCGTGAATCCGCTCCTTCCACAGATTTAATTCCGTTTCGTCCTCAAAGATAATTCCGGGCACCTCGGGAATCTTGACCGAGTCTTGGGAGAGCTTCGCGAAATCCTTCCGGTATTTCGCGGGTGCCAAGTCGGGATCGTCTAGTAGCTTCAGTGCGCACATGCGACGATTACCCTCCGCCACGACGAACGATTGCGTCCGGGCGCTTGTCTTGTCGGCCGGAATGACCGCGAAGATTTCCAGCGGGTTGATGCCAATCTTCGCTATATCGCGTGCAAGGGAATAGACCTGCTCTTGGCGGCAAAGGTATTCGATTACTTCCGCCTCCGTCTTGTAGGGCTCATGTCGCGGGTTCGATAAATCGAGGAAGATGCGCTCAACCGGAATAGGTTGAATCTTCGCGAGAGCATTTTTCATGTAGGCTGCCCCGATTCCTTGAAACTTAGTGATCGTAGCAGTATAGGTGAAATGTGGGAGACCGAACGCTGGAGCTGCAACGCGAATCCAGACGGCAAGGCTGCCTCAAGATTGATTTGTTCTCCGGTGATGGGGTGGTGGAAATTTAGAAATCGGGCGTGCAGGAAATATCCTCCGTCGCCGGGGAGGCCGGGGAGATTTTCAAGAGGCTGGCCGGATAATCCGTACAGAGGATCGCCTACCAGAGGATGGCCGATGGATGCCAGATGGATTCTGATTTGATGAGGGCGGCCGGAATTCAGGGTTACCTCAAATGTTGTGGTGCTTGCGGTACGTGATATCACCTTCGCTAATGACTTGGACGGCTTGCCACTTGGGTTGGCGGCCCACACCGAACCGATGCGCGGGTGCGGTACAAGGCCGATGGGGGTGAGGATTTCGTAGGCGTCGTGCCGTGCAACGTTTTGAGCCAGCGCCCAATAGATTTTTTGAATTCTGGGTGTGTTCCAGTCTGCGCTTAGTTTAGAGGCGGCCTGCGCTGTTTTGGCGAAGAGAACGATGCCGGTCGTGGCTCGGCCTAACCGGTGGACAGGGTTTGCGTTGGGGGTTTGCTTTTGCACCAGCCGCAGAAGGGTGTTTTCCATGAAGCCACCGCCGGGGAGCGTGGGCAGCCCGCCAGGTTTGTTGACGGCCAACAGATGCAGGTCGTTAAACAAGACTTCGAAGTGCTGAGGAGTGTCTGGTTCGATCCAGGGTGGACGGTTCCAGACCAGAGTTTGGCCTGAACTGACCGATTCGCTTCCGGTGGCGGTGACCCCGTCCACGGTGACTTCGCGGTTGTTCAGATTTCGTTGCCAGACTTGTGGGGTTGAGTGGGGGTAGAGGCTTGCCAAATGGGAGAGCACGGTTCGTCCGTGATGTTTGCTGGGGATGATTGTGGTATAGGCATAGCCCCGGTTGAGCATTATTGTTTGAGTGTAAGCTATGGCATCTGCGGCAGGAGTTTTGCTGGGTTTCGAGCGTCACTATCGGCGTTGATCCGCGTTCATTTGGGGCATCGGCTGGATTCGCGCTAGAAGGACGAAAGACTACGAAATGCGAAAAGGGTCTACGAGAGAACCACAAAGGGACGAGCCGCCCGCGACGCCGGTCAAGAACTACATCACGCCGAGCGGGTTGCAGCGCCTGAAAGATGAGCACCGGTTTCTGCTCACCAGGGAACGCCCGGCCGTGGTGGAGGTGGTGGCGTGGGCTGCCAGCAACGGCGATCGCAGTGAAAACGCCGATTATCAGTACGGCAAGCGGCGGCTGCGGCAGATCGATGGGCGGATTCGCTTTCTCTCCAAGCGAATCGAAGCCGCGGAAGTGGTGGACCCGGAGGCTCCGAGAGCCGGGCAGGCGGCAATGAAGGCATTCTTCGGAGCGACCGTGCGCTATGCCAATGCCGCCGGAACCGAGCGAGCGGTGAGCATCGTGGGCACCGACGAAATCGATCTCGACCGCAACCACATCAGTTGGGTGTCGCCTCTGGGGCGCGCGTTGACGAAGTCGGCGGCAGGTGACAGCGTAGTCCTTCAATTGCCGGGCGGCACGGAAAACGTGACCGTTTTGGAAGTGCGTTACGAGCGCATTTCCGTGGAACCGTTCCGTGAACCGGCTGGATCCGAGGCCTCAGCAAAGGGACTCCCTCGCCGGCGCTAATCCACCTGGGGAAGAAACAGCCCGCGTGCTCGCGTTCGTGGTTCCCACCCTAACGTCGCAAAAAGGGCGCCGTTAGGATGGGGCACCCATTGTGTTTTCTTGGAAACGCGAAAAAATAGGATGGGCCACCCGCCTGATTTCCCCCAAGCCAACTTATGTGGCAGCTTGATTGGTGAGGAATTAACGGTTGAAACCAACAGGTTAGAAAGCGATCACCACTGAGTTGACCGATGGTTGGTGCGGGGACGATAAAGCGTCAGGGAAGTTGCAGGTCGAAAGCGTAGATCTCCTGGGTGCTGATGTCGCGGGTGAGCAGGACGACGTCGCCGGGGCCGAGACCGGTCCACGTACCGGGGCCGAACTGGATGGGGAATCCCTTAATCTTACTTAGGTCAGCTAGCTTTTCCAGTTTCGCGTCACTGATGCGAAACCGATAGTATCCGATGTCGCTTCGCAGAACGGTGTCGAAGTATACGTAGGCGCTGTCGTGGGACCAAGCGAGATAGCCAAATGAGTTCAGCTTGATATCCAACTGCCGCCATTGACGGTCTTTAACGTTGCACAGCATAACCTTATTACCGTCCTGAGAAAGGGCAACGATGTAGCGGCCATCGGGCGACCAACGGGGGCCGAAGAATCCACTGGAACCGGGCAGCTGCGAAATCTGGCGAGTTTTGACGTCGAACAGTTCGATGAGCGCCTGATTCGCAGCGAAACCGGAGTGCCCAAAAGCCAGCGTATTTCCGTCCAGCGACCAGGTGGGGTCGGCTTCCTGAAGTTCTTCGGTTGTCGAAGCCAGGGGCTGTGGACCGCCGCCGTCTCTTGAAATCAGATATACCTTCCATGGCCTGCCGGGCAGAGCTCCGGCGAATGCAATCTCTTTTCCATCAGGAGACCAGTGACCCAAACCGGTCCGCATGGGAGGATAAGTAAGCTGGAGCCGGGCGCTGCCGTCGAGCTTGCTGCGCCAAAGTGTGTCGTCGGGATAGCTGACAAAAGTCACCCATTGGCCGTCGCGCGAGAAATCCACGTCGCCGGCGGAGATGCCGCCGAGATAAGGCGCGAAATCACCGGATTTCGCGTCGTAGCGGACCAACTCAGCGCGCTGCTGGACGCCCGTCATGAACAATCTCTTGCCGTCTTTGCTGGGAAGGGGGCTGCCGAATTGCAGTGGTCCAGTGGTGAGCTGAACCGGTTCCCGCGACACTTTCCTCCACCAATCGGACTGGTCAGGCACGATCCAGACGTTGGTGGCTCCATCGCGCGTGCTTTGAAAAACATAAAATCTGCCGTCGGGCGTCCACCTGCCGCAGCACTCGTTGGGGGGATTGTTCCAGCCGGGCAGCAGCGCGTGGATGCCGCTGCCGTCGGTATGCACTTCCCAAAGTTCGGAGGTGTTGTTGATGAGGTTCGAAACCGAGAACCGAATGCGGGTTCCGTCGGGTGAAATGCTAAGAGTTTGTGGGACGTCCCTTGTCGTTGCAATCTTCCGGGGATTCGCGCCGTCGTGCTCTGCAATATAAATATCGTTCGCTTTTGCAAAGATCAACTTCCCGTCGGGCGTCCAAAGGGCATCGTGCGCAGACACTTGCCCGAGTGGGCGTGGCGAACCCGCGGGGATCGGCACCGACCAAAAGGGAGCGTCCAAAACGGCGAGTGCCACCTTCGTAACTAACAGTTCGGATCCTTGCTGGGAAACGTCGGTGACCATTGGATTTTCAAACGGCACGTCCACGGGTGCGGTATCGCCTCCATCCACGGACACTTGAGCGATGGAAGAACGGGCCGGGGGATTCTCGGTAAAGTAAAGACGATTGGCGTCGCCGACGAGGGTCACCTTAGGGAATCCGTCTTTGGTGGTCTGCTTTGACCCCAAGATCCGCGCCGGCGGAAGCGGCGTGCGCAGCCAGACTAAGATCAGGGCGAGGGTGACAACGACAAGAGCCGCGATGGCGATCCATTTCAGCCAGGGGAGTCGGCGAGCTGCCGCGACCTGCGGTACTGTTGCCGCCGCGATTGTCAATGGCGCCCTTCCCGAGTCTGTATCGCGTTTCAGTCTCTTCAGGTCTGTTTCCAGGTCGGCTGCGGACCGATAGCGGAGGTCCCGGTCTTTTTCAAGAGCCTTGTTGACGATTCGTTCGAGATCGGCGGGAAGATCGGGGTTGCGTCGCACGGGCGCGACCGGGGCGCGATTGACGATCGCCTCGCAGATCATTGCCGAGGTTTCCCCGCGGAAGGGCATGGCGCCGGTGGCCATTTCGTACAAGACGGCGCCGAACGAGAAGAGATCGCTGCGGGAGTCGAGTTCCTTGCCGCGCACTTGTTCCGGCGACATATAGGCCACAGTTCCCACCATGGTGCCCGGGCTGGTCAGATGCGCTTCGTCCAACGATTGCGTCTGTGTGTTTGCCGCCGCAATCTGGCTCGACGAAATAGCAGCGGGTGCGACCTTAGCCAGACCGAAATCGAGAATCTTGGCATGGCCGCGCTCGGTCACGAAAATGTTGGCGGGCTTGATGTCGCGGTGGACGATGCCTTTGTCGTGGGCAGCATCGAGAGCGTCAGCAATCTCGATGGCGAGGAGCAGGAGAACTTCGAGGTCGAGAGGGCGGCCGCCGATCCGGTGCTTCAGCGTTGCTCCTTCGAGATATTCCATGGCGATGAACGCCAGTCCCTTCTCTTCGCCGATGTCGTGAATGGTGCAGATGTTGGGATGATTCAGAGCAGACGCAGCTTGCGCTTCCCGTTGGAAGCGGGCCAGAGCTTGAGGATCGCGGGCTACTTCGTCGGGAAGAAACTTAAGGGCCACGAAACGATGAAGGCGAGTGTCTTCGGCCTTATACACGACACCCATGCCACCACCGCCGAGTCTTTCGAGGATGCGGTAGTGCGAAATGATCTGGCCGATCACCGCCCGAATCATACGTCGTGAAACGCGAAGGGGTCAATCAAAGCCGACAGCTTGTCATGTTCTCTTCCCGGGAGACTCTGAAGTAAGTTCTCCATTTTTCACTGATGTTCACGATAGATTGAGATTAGGCGGGTGACCCGGCCTTGCTTGTGATTTTTGAATGCACCAACTAACGGAGGGTGCCCCGTGCTTGCGTTTTTTGCAAGGGCGGGCAGAGATGCTGCCTGCGCAACTTTGTAGTCTTTAGGGTAAACCCCATGTGTTCGCGTTCGTGGTTCCCACCCTAACGTCGCAAAAAGCGCGCCGTTAGGATGGGGCACCCACTGTGTTTTCTTGGACACACGGAAAATAGAATGGGCCACCGGCCCGTGGCTGCAAGGTGGCAACCCTCACATTGCAGGATGATTACCAACGGTGACCCTTCGCGTCCCAACGAGTCTAATGGAGTGATATACTACCTCTAACCAGCGTTCAATGGGGCTTCCGCCGCCTCATACTATTCGAGGGGAAACTCGATTATGGCACGTAGTTCTCGCCGTTCCTTCTTCCTGGTCACCACTTTTCTTCTCGTTTGCGGCTTTCTGGGGATTGTTTTTGCCCAGCGCAGCGGGCAGCAGTCCTCGATCGGCGGGGATTCCGACGTACGCGACAGCCTCAAGCAGTTCACCGATGTCTATTCGCTGGTCGAGGAGAATTATTCCGATCCGGTGAGTCCGGACAAGGTGATTTATAACGGCGCGATTCCGGGCATGCTGCATGCGCTCGATCCGCATTCAAACTTCTTCGATCCCAAGTCTTATGCGCTGATGCGTGAGGACCAGCGCGGCAAGTATTACGGCGTGGGTATGACCGTCGGACCGCGCAACAATAAAGTCATTGTGATTGCCCCGTTCGTGGGCACGCCCGCGTATAAGGCCGGCATTCATCCCGGCGACGTGATCGTGGCGGTGGACGGCAAGTCCACGGAAAACATGACCACCGGCGACGTGGCCGACCTGCTGAAAGGGCCCAAGGGGACCACGGTCCACATTACCATCGCGCGCGAAGCCGTGGAAAAGCCGATGGAGTTTACGCTGGTCCGCGACGAAATTCCGCGCTATAGCGTGGACGTACACTTCCTCATCCGTCCGGGCGTTGGCTACCTGCACGTGACCGGGTTCAACGAAACCACCGGACACGAAGTGAACGATGCGCTCGAGCAGTTTGGAGAGTTGAAGGGGCTGATTCTGGACCTGCGCGGCAATCCCGGCGGGTTGTTGAGCGAAGGGGTTGACGTAGCCGACAAGTTTTTGAAGAAGGGCCAGATCATTGTTTCGCACCACGGCCGGGCGTCGGCTGAGCACCACTATTCGGCGCAACATGGCAATGGCGGACGGGAATATCCGCTGGTGGTGTTGGTAAACCGGCTGACGGCGTCGGCGGCGGAGATTGTTTCGGGCGCAATCCAAGACCATGACCGCGGGCTGATTGCCGGCGAAGTCACCTTCGGCAAAGGTTTGGTGCAGACCGTGTATCCGCTGTCGGAAAACACCGGTCTGGCGCTGACCACGGCGCACTACTACACGCCCAGCGGCCGCCTGATCCAGCGCGACTACAGCAATATTTCTCTTTACGACTATTACTACAATCGCGAGAATGCTGAGACCCCGAACACGGCGGGCCGCGAAGTGAAGCTTACCGACAGCGGACGCACGGTTTACGGCGGCGGCGGAATCACACCCGATGTGACGATCGCACCGATCAAGAGCAGTCACTTTCAGGACACGCTCTATCAGCACTACGCGTTCTTCAATTTCGCCAAGCGCTATGTGGTCAATCATCACCCCGCGAAAGACTTCGTCGTGGACGATGCGACGTTGCAGGAATTCCGCAAGTCGCTCGACGAAGCCACGGTCACCTACACCGGAGCGGATTTTGTGGAGAACGATGCCTGGCTGCGCTCCAACATCAAGGCGGAGATTTTCACCGACGCCTTCGGTCAGGATGAGGGATTGAAGGTCCGCGTGGAATCAGACCCCGAGGTGGTGAAGGGGCTGGACCTGCTGCCGCAGGCCAAAGCGCTGGTCGAGGGCGCGAAAAAGATCGTGGCCGAACACAATGTGGCTCCGGCGCTGAATCGCTAGGGAATTTTTGATTAAGTTCAAAAGCGAAAAGCAGGTTTCTCGACTTCGCAAGATTGCCCGTAAACGGGCAATCTCACTTCGCTCGAAATGACAGAGATTTAGAACTACAGAAGATGATTTAGAACTACAGAGATATAGAACTACAGAGATATAGAGCTACAGAGATTTAGAACTACCCGCGATATAGAACTAGAGATAAAGACTTGATCAGAATTTCGCCAGGCGGCCCGAGGCGCGGCCAGTACCGGTGCTTTCATGAAGACTCCCGTCCTGGCGCTCGCCATCCTGATCGCTGCAATCGCAGCGTACACGGACCTGCGCAGCCGCCGCATTCCTAACTGGCTCACCGTGCCGGGCTTGCTGGCAGGAGTTGCCCTGAATACTGTCCTCTCTGGATTGCATGGCCTGAAGTATTCGCTGCTTGGCGCCGGAGTGGGACTGGCCGCGCTGCTTCCCTTCGTTTTGCTACACAGCCTGGGCGGCGGAGACTGGAAACTGGCGGGCGCGTTGGGGGCCAGTTTGGGCCCTGCTCCTCTGTGGGATGCGCTGCTGGCCTCAGTGTTTGTCGCCGGCATTATGGCCCTCGCCTTGATCATCTGGAAGGGGCGACTCCGCCAGACGCTGGCCAATATGTGGCATATTCTGGCTTCCCTGCTCAGTTTTCACCTGCCGGGACCGCAAGTTTCACTAGAAAATCCAGGAGCATTGAAAGTACCCTATGGAGTAGCATTGGGGTTGACGGTGCTGGTGTACGGCATTGGACGGTTGCGGGGAGTGGGGCCATGGTCCTAGCACACAGGGCGAAGCAGGCTATTTGGCAAACCAGCGGTTCGGCGATCGCCGAATTTGCGCTGGTGGTGCCGGTGGCGTTCATGATGTTTTTTGCCGTGTTCTGGTTTGGCCAGGCGTTCCGCATCTATACCACGATCAATCACGCGGCGAGGGCCGGGGTGAGGGCCGCGGTGGCACCAACGTGCGCGACGTGCGCCGCAGGCAATGACGTCGCTACCAACGCTTACAACGCAGTTCAGGCCGCACTGGTAGCGGCGCACATGGATCCGGCGAACTTGCAGCGGCCCACCAGTCGTCCTAAATTGTGCCCGTGCGGCAACCCCAACACTATCTGCAACGGTGCCGGACAGGTCAACTGCGCCAACACGCAATCCGATATTTGCGTGCAGGGAGCGCAGCAGGTGGGTGCTAATGGCCCGGTGCGCGAGAATGACGTAAATCTGTCCACCTCGGTGTTTGGCGGGACCGGCGTGTGCGGCGTTTCGGTGAGTTTCCAATATCCCTATCGCTTCACCCTGCCGGGCACGTCGCTCAATCTGCAGACCATCAACCTGCCCGCTCAGGCGGAGTTGAAAACGGAGAGCCGTTGATCGCGCGATCTCAAATTTCGAAGGTGACGAACTGCCTCCGCGCTCTGCGGCGCAGGCTGGTCAGCGACGGGGCGTCGCAGATCGTTGAGTTCGCGCTCTCGGTGCCGCTTCTGGTCGTGTTCTCGGTCGGTATCTTCGACTTCACGGCAGCCGGCACGCTGAAAATGAAGCTGGCGAATGCGGCGCGGGACTGCGCGCGATCCGTGGCGGCGGCGCCGGGGATGGATGTGGGAAACACCATCGCTCCCGCGCCGGCGTCGGTGTTCGACGGTTTGGATGTGGTGGTCAACTACCTGGACAACGCCAAAGTCAACGACTGCGGCCTTCGCGTCGCCGCCCCCACCGCGGCCGGATTGACCTATACCTACACCGCGTCGGGAAATGGCTGCCCCGGCAGTGGGGTGGTGCTGACCATCAATCGCGGATGCGTGGTCCCGACTGCCGGGACCCTCAACATCGTGGGGACCTGCGTGCAGTTGCAATACTCGTATCAGTGGCAGTTCAACCGCGTAATCACGCTGCTGGTGCCGGGCGCGACCTATGCTGGGACCACGACCATGACGGCCACGGCCATGTCCATGAACGAGAATTGAAATTGAAATGAAGACGCCTCTGATTCATCGCCCGGGAAAAAACAGCGGCGCCGGAAACGGCGAGCGCGGGGTCACGTTTGCGCTGGTCGCGGTCTCAATTGTCGCAATACTCGCGATGGCGGCCCTGTCCATTGATGTGGCCACGCTCTACATTGCCAGCGCGGAGGCACAGCGCGCGGCGGACGCGGCAGCGCTGGCCGGGGCGCGCGTGCTTTCGCTTTATGGCGTGACTGGCGATCCCACCAACGCGGGCGGAAACTGGGCCGCGGCCTGCGCGCTGGCAAAACAGGCGGCGATCGCGGTGGCGTCGCAAAATACGCTGGCGGGCGCCAGCGTCGTGCTCCCTGCCGCCAATATCACGATCCAGGACAGTGGTGGCAACGGCTGCGGGTCGGCGGGCCCGGTGGCGTTTGGCGTGAATCCTCAGGTGAAAGTCGTGGTCCAGAAGGCCAATCTTCCGCTGTTTTTTGCGCCGGTGATGCGCGCATTTTTCGCGCCGGGATCGAGCAGGAGTATTCCGGTGAGCGCGACCGCGACCGCGGAGGTGTATAACCCGTCGGATTCGCTCGATTTCTCGGCGACCGGCCAGCAACGGTCGGTGACCCCGCGCTGCGTGAAGCCGTGGATTATTCCGAACAAGGACCCGGTTGCCCACAATGGCAACCCTTTTGGGGCGACTTTCGTGAATCCCAACGACGGCTCGATTACGAATCCCGGACTCGCCGCACCGCTGGGAACCGGGGTCGTCGGCGAACAGTTTGTCTTGAACTTCGCCGGTTGCACCACCACAGCAAGCTGTAACCCCGGGCTCGGAGTTATGATTGGAGTCGAGAAGTACATCCCGGCCGACACCCAGGCTCCCTACGTGGCGGTACCCAACGGGGCGAGTGGTTCGACATTTCAGCAGGCCTCCGCGGGTTGCGATACTGGAACGGTGTATGCCTGCGGCACGGCAAACGGGGCGCAGGCCGACCTCTCGTTGAATACCGGCGGCAACGGGGGTGATACCGCGATCGCAACGCGAGTCCTCATCAACGACACCGGCGGACCCGACAACATCAATCCCGCCACCTACCCTTTTAAGTTCACCGCGGGAAACGGGAACGCACTGGTGGCGGCGGGGGCCATAGGGGCCAACGCCGAGATCAGTTCGAGCAATTCCGTTGTGACCTTGCCGGTCATGGACGACGTGGCGCTGCCTGCCGGTGCAACGGCGGTCACCATCAAAGGCTATCTGCAGGTTTTCATCACGGGGGTATCGGGAACGAACGGTGATATCACCGTGAAAGTCTTGAATGTCTCCGGCTGCGGCACGGCCTCAGGCAACGCGGTGCGCGGCACTTCTCCGGTGCCAGTGCGGCTGATCCAGAGCAACTAACGACACCCTGCGTAACTTTACCGACAAAACAGAAAGTTTCTGGACTTCGCAAAGTTGCCCGTAAACGGGCAGCTTTACTCCGCTGAAATGACAAATGCTAGGGGCTCAAGCTGGGCGTCGTTAACCGGCAATATTTAGTAATCGGGGGATTCGGCGTCCTGGTCCGGGGTTTTGGCCTCGGTGGGACGCGCGTTGGGGAAGGTGCTTTTCGGCGGCATGGCGTTGGTGGGCGTGTCGTCGTCGTTTTGGCCCGAAGGAGCGGGAGAATCTCCGGTGCCATGCGCAATCTGCACTGGCGGCGGAATGGACGGCCGCGTGACCGCAACATCGTCATCGTCCGACGCCGGAGCGGCGGAAGGTGTGTAAGAACCCTCGGGACGCAGCGAAAGCACCACTTTGTCGAGCTTGCGCGGATCCGTCGCCGAGTTGAGGATTAGAAAATTGAATTTCGATCCATTGAGTAAGTGCGCCAGCACTTCGGCGGCAGGAGCGGGGCCATCGTTCACCGCAACTTTTTCCTGCTCGGCGCCGGCGGGGATCGCAATATCTGCGCCCGTGCGCTGCTGCACCGCGAAGAGAACTTCCGACAGGCTGACCCGGTTGGCGCGAATGGAAAGCAGGCCGTTGCGAAAGGAAACGTCAAGCGGCGTGGGCGCGGGCTTCGTGGACGGAAGCGAAACGCTCGCCGAGCCAACTGCATAACTCGCGTTGACCAGACCCGGCGCCGATGGCGCGTTGCGGGCTGCCATACCCTCACCCACTTTCAGGATGATGGTCTTCCCTTCCGGAAATAACTGATAAGCGACCGGTCCCTGCAAGTCCACAACCACGCGCGTGGTGGGAGGGTTTGAGCTGAACAAGCCCACTCGAACATTCTTCACATCACCACGATCCACGCTGTGGGAGCGCAAGGCTTTCGAAGGCGTGGCGTTGGGAAAATCCAGGACCAGACGGTCCGGGCCAGTCAAGACCAGGGCCTGTGGCACCACGCGTTCGCTGGATTCGATCTCGATCTCAACCGTGCCCTTGGTCTCAAGCACCCGCACGTTGCGAACACTGGCGCTGCCGGAGGCGGCGCGCTGCTGGGCCCCCGAACACAGTGCCGCCATCATCAGCACCGCGGGCAGGTATGGCCGGGACTTGAGCACAAGACTCCTTTGCAAAAAAAACGGTTGGAGGGTTAACTCAAGGCGATTGTAGCAGCGGGGTAGAGGGCCACAGATACACGAAAGGGTTAGGACTTTGGGTCAGGGGTACTGCTGATCGCACCGCTGAAGCGCGTGCCCTGCTACGAATCGCGAGTGTGTCAGCAAATTGCTAGGGAGTTAGAGGTTTCACGATCTCGCCGAGCAGGTCGGGTGTTGCGGAAACCCGCTCCAGATGGGGGTTCCTGTCACCGTCGTGATAGGAAATCGTGTACTTCTTGAAGAATTGCGCGTTTTCGATGAGCAATTCAATTTGAGCCGCGTTGTCCTGCGCCGCCTTGATCGCCGCGCGCAGCACACGCGGAGACCATTTGCGGCCGTTGACCGCCACCAGTCTCATGCCCGGAGCGATTCCAGCTTCTGACTCGGGCGATCCAACAATGACGTCAATCAATTTGCCGTCGTCGCCAAGGCTGATCCCTAGAGAATTTGAGAAGTCTGAGAATTTCCTCAGCTTCTCGGCGGCGTGAGTCATCAGGTTGGGCTGGTCGTTATAGACTAGCTTCCATCCACCGCGCTCGATGCCGCCGAGCGGAGCGTGCATGCCGGTCGCGCTCACGCGCTCACGGAGCAGGCTCGCCCAATCGTAGGGAGCTACGTCGTTGAGCGCAGCCACCACATCTTCCAACGTGTAAGGCACAACTTTCGGCGGGCCGCTTTCTCCGCCATGAAAGCGCCGGCAAAATTCGTTGAGCGAACGCTGACCATGGGTCTGCTGGCGGATGGTTGCGTCCACTTCGAGCCAGATCAATTCGCCTTCAGGATAATAATCGAGGCCCCGCCGCCAGTTGGACCATTGCGGGCCCATCATGCGCAGCGTTTGCACCGAGCGTCCGGTATCGTCCAGAGGCCGCCACTGACGGCCGGTATGACGTTCCATGCCAGCGGCCGTGCTGGCAAGGGCCTCGCGATATTGCTCGGGCGTCCACAATCCGCTGCGCGCCGTGAGGATGTTTCCCAGATATTCCGTCAGGCCTTCGTACACCCAAAGCAGATCACCAACCATCGGTTCCTGATAGTTCCGAGTTGCCAAACCGGCGGGACGGCGGTACTTGCCATTCCACGAGTGCGCAAATTCATGCGGCAGCAGCGCGGCGTCCATCATCTCCAGATTGGGATCGAGCAGCACACGTTCGAAGGAAACGCTGTCGTTCGACTGGTGATGTTCCAGTCCGTGACCGCCGACCTGATCGCTCAGCGTGTAAAGAAAGTTGTAATGCTGGTAGTGCCGGGCGCCGAAAAGCGCGCCGCTTTCCGCGACCAATTTCTGATACGCGGCAAGAGTCTCAGGCTTCATGGCAAGATCGGATTCGCTTTCAGCCACGAGGTCCATGACGTGCGGAGGAACTTCTCCGGGTTTGGAGAGTTCGACGCGGCGGTAGTGAGCACCGGCAATCAGCGGAGAATCCACCAGCATGGTCAGAGACACGGGACTGAATTCGACCTCCGCACCCGCGACACGCGCCGCCGTGAGCGCCGTCCCAACGCTCCAACCGGCGGGCAGCGTGACCGAAGGCGCGAATATCACGTCGTCGGAGCTTGCTCCCTGCGGATAAAGCAGCACCGCATTCCAGTTCAGGTCGAGCACATTGCTGGAAGCAGCGGGCCCATTCGCGCCGGCGCTTTCCAGCGAAGTGATGGCATCCAGCGATACTTCGATTTTTGCCGCACCGTTCGGGACCTGCAGGTGAAAGGCGTACATGTCCACGTCGTCGCGACGCCAGCCCAGAGGCTTGCCGGCGGCTTCCATGCGAATGCCGGTGAGGCTGGCGATAGGGCCGGAGGGACGGTGATTGCCGGGAATCCACTTAGGGAAAACTAGTGTCATTTCGCCGGCATGGGCGGGGATTTCCAGACGCGCGTGGTAGATGTTGCGGGGCGCGTCGGTGAGATCAACATGCAGATGAATGGTTTGAGCGAGCGCGGCTATGCACAGGAAGAAAAAGAGTACAACCCGCAAAAGATTTCCTCGACTCCATCTGCTCATGCGCGCCTCCGCAAGTCTCAGAGATTAACGGATGGCGGCGCAGGACGGCAAGGCACATTGCCAGATTTAGAAGTGGAAATTATTGAGTAGGAAGCCGACGGACAAGGACCGGCACCAGAGCGCGGCGGCGTCCGACCTCCAGCGCAGCCAATGCCAGGCCAGTCGCGAACAGCCAGATCGTTCCCGGCTCGGGGACAGCCTCGGGCGGGCCGCAGGGATTTTTCTTGCCCTTGTCGTCAGCGTCGTGGTCGTTCTTTTCTCCCGCTCCGCAAGACCCATGCGGAATGACGGGAGGGAAAATGGGGATATACACGCCGCCACCCGGAGTGATCAGGCTGGGCGGGCCGGGCTCGGAGCCGGGAACGCCGGGACGATTGAACAAGGAAGACTCAAAGCTTGCCGGCGGGGCAGTTTGCGCCGTGGCCGGATGCGCGGGCTGATCAAATTTTTCGACCGGCGGCTCGGCGGGCGAAGTCGCCGCTTGCGGAGCAGCTTCGACACGGTTGCCGCATTTTGTGCGGGCCGATTTGCGCCCATCGGTGATCAGCGTCTCGCCGGGATGCAGCGTGACGCGGTGGCGCGTCCAATACACATGGTTGCCGACACGGTAGGAAAGAAAAACGGTTTGCGCCAAAGTGAGGCGCACAACGCGCGCGTGGTCGTAGTCGAATCCGGCGTAGTGCGCCGCAACCACCGGATCGTGCGCGGCAATGCGTTTGAGGTCGGCGCCACTCACGATGCCGCCGGGCACGACCGAATATAAATAAGCAGGGCGCCTAGCGGCGGCATCAAAAATGATTTCTTCCTGATTGGCCTGCAGCAGCCGGTTGCGGCTGGCCTCGGCCTGTTGCCAGCCGGCGCGCGATGAACTCCGAAGCAACCAGGGTCCCACACTGCGGACCGCTGCGATGAACAGGCCCACGGAGAAAATCGCCAGCGCCAGAACACCCATATGACGGCGCAGACGGCGGGTCCGCGCCCTGCGGCGCGACCGGCGTACCCTCGAAGCATCTCGACTGACTTGCGAGTCCAAACCCACTCCCCGCGACCTGACGGACGAATCCACGGTGAAACAGCGCACGCAAACCGCCATTGTCCGCGACTAAGACTATCCCCTAACCCTAACTAAATCAACTCTTTAGTGCAAATCGCTACAATCAGGAGTGCAAATTATTGCACTCAATGCGCAGACCAAGTCTCAACTACGGAAAATGAATCGCCATTTGCCAACCTCGTCTGTGAGGTTGGCTGACTGTGAGGAAGTATAGGACGAACGCGAATTTTGCGATATACCACGAATTAGCTGTTCCCAAAGGTCATGTCCTCTGGTAACATCCATAGGCTTGCAGTCCCCTCCCCGTGCATGATTTGCGGGTTGCGGTTAATCAAGGAGTTCCAGTTATGCGCACAAAACAGCAACTCACGATGTTCGCAGTAATTTTCGCTTCCCTGCTTCTGACCGGATCGGCGTTTGCCAACACGGTCAACATGAAGTATCTGGGCCAGCATGGGCAAATTGGCAGCTATGATTTTTCAATCAATGGCAGCAGCACCACCACGGTGCTCATCTGCGATGCGTTTGATAACAGAATCGGTAAAGGTGAAACCTGGCAGGCTGTAGTGTCGCCGCTGTTGACGGCGACCGGACTGTTTGGTTCCGGCGGTTCGCTCGACTATCGCGCAGCCGGCTTGATCTACAAGAGCATGCTGATGGGAGCCACGAAGCCGCTAGCTGGGCAATGGGCCATCTGGGCTCTGTTCTCCGCGAATGCGGCAAGCAACCCCGAGTTCGTCGCCAGTGGTGGATCCGTCGTAGAAGCCACGTATCTGGCGCTGGCTGCGATTGATCCCAACAGCGCTTACGCCGGTCTGCTGCTGTACACGCCGATCGCCGGCACGCAGGGCAATCACGGACTGCCGCAGGAGTTCATCGGCTTCAGCGCAGTGCCGGAACCAGGAACGCTGACTCTGATGGGCACCGGCCTGATCTGTTTGGCGGGCGCTTTGCGCCGCAAGCTGGCCAGGAGCTAACCAAACCGGGCTCGTAGGTTCGGGCCTGTTCCATACTGTGATCCTCTCGTTGCCGCACAGACCGCATCTGTGCGGCATAGTTTTTTGCGGCGCAAACCTCCCGCCCGCTGGCTCTTGGTCTTCTACTACCCGGTCTTTGCTACCTGGTCTTCACTACAATGTGCAGATGAAGCCAACTACGCGGACTTTGTTCTCCGCCCTCAGCGCATGTGTCCTGCTCTCGTATCTCACCGCTCAACCGATTCCGTCCATCAGCAACTGGCATCGAGCGTCGGAAACCCCAATTCTTTCTCCTCAGGGTGACGGCTGGGAATCCGCCGGAACTTTCAACCCTACTGTGGTTCTGTATCGCGGAAAATTTGTCATGCTCTATCGCGCCCAGGATCACGCCGGCACTTCGCGCATCGGTTACGCCGAAAGCACGGACGGCATCCACTTTCATCGCCGACCCCAGCCTGTACTGGTCCCCGAAGCAGACTATGAAAAAAACGGTGGGGTCGAGGACCCCCGCCTGGTGAAGCTGGGCAGCACGTACTACCTGACTTACACCGGATACAACAAGACCGACGCTCAGCTCTGTCTGGCAAAATCCAAAGACCTTGTCCACTGGAAGCGGCTAGGAGTAATCCTTCCAGCGTACAAAGGCAAGTGGAACGTCGGCTGGACTAAGTCGGGGGCCATTATTCCCGAGAAAATCCGCGGTAAGTATTGGATGTATTTTCTTGGCACGAGTGCGGAAAAGACCGACGAAACCGGTCTGGCTTACTCCACGGATCTCGTTCACTGGGTCGAGGCACTGGATGCGCCCCTGCTCCCGGTTCGCCCGGGACAGTTCGACTCACGAGTGGCTGAGCCGGGACCCGCGCCCATTCTCACCCCGACCAGCATCATCCTGCTTTACAACGGAGCCGACGAGAAACTGGTTTACCGTACCGGCTACGCAGTCTTCGACCGCAAGGACCCGCGCCATCTGCTCTGGCGAAGCTCCGAGCCCTTGTTCGCACCCGCCAAAGAATGGGAAACAACCGGCCAGGTTCCAAATGTTGTGTTCGTGGAAGGCGCCGTGGCGCAGGACGACCACTATCTTTTCTACTACGGCGCCGCCGATCAGTACGTTGGGGTTGCGCAAGCACAGATGGCGGTAGTCACGACCGCTCCCGGCCGTTAGAAGGCGGCGGGCTTGCGGGTCCACGCTCCCACCATGGGCACAAAACTGACCATGCTGTTGGACGCAACGACTTCCTCGTGAACTCTGGATGAAAGCGTGTCGAACTCGCCCAGAACATCGAGCGCAACTCCATGAGCGAGCGAGAGCGGACGCAGACTGCCGGCCAGGTCGGTGATCAAGCGTGTGAACTCCTCGTCATTGCCCAGCACTACTTCCATGTGCATCGCGGGCGCAGGCAAACCGACGTCCTGCAACATGCGATAGAGATCAGGTCCCATCTCCGGGTTCGCACCGGAACGTTGCAGAGTCTGGTGAATGACCCCGAGAACACTCGACCAAAGCGGCAGACTCTTGCTAAACGCCAGAAATGGAACCCATGACGGTTCCTGAAAGGCGAGGACTCCTCCGGGGCGAACTAACTTCGACAACGAATGCAGCACGGAGGCGGGGTCGGGAAGGAACATCAGAATGAACCGGCCCACGGCGGCATCGAAAAGTTGATCGCTGACGATTTGGGTTGCATCCGTCTGAATGAAGCTGACATTGCGGATTCCTGCCTCCGCCACGCGCTCGCGGGCCCGGGCGATGGACGTCGCGTCCCGCTCAATGCCCACCACTTCGCCTGAAGGACCAACGATCCGCGACAGCAGCATGGACACATCGCCCACGCCGGAGCCGAGATCGAGAACACGCTGGCCCGCTGCAACGCCCGCTCCGCGGAATAGCCGTTCCGTGTAGCGCTCGATCCGCGCGGCCTGGCGAATCAGGCGGTCATGCTCTGAGTTGGTGTAGCCGAGCGCGTAATTACCTGTAGTTGCCATGCACTTGATCTCCAGTGAATTTATACCAACTCGGGTCCCGCTCCACTCAAGTCAACCGCGCGTTGCCGCGCCCAGATGACGGGCACGACAGGACCTACGAGGAAGTTCCAAAACAACACGCCAACCACGCTGATCGCGGCGGTGACGGTGAATGCCCAGAAGAAATGGCCGGTGCGGTCCAACAAGAAGCCGGTCACCATCGAGGCCACCACGCCGGAGGAATTTCCCAGGGCACACTGCAACCCGGTCCACTGTCCCGAGGCTTGCGGGCCGGCCAGGGTCTGCGTAATGGGCCACACGCTCGCCATGAGCAAGCCTACCGATGCTCCCACCAAAAGCAGCATCGCCACCGCGAGCGCGGGGCCAGCCAGCACGCTTGCCATAAGAAACAGTGCGGTGCCCAGCAGTCCGGCGGTCATGGAGGTCTTGTGCACTCGGGTACGGGTAGCGCCAGCGGCGATCCAGCGGTCGCTGATCCGTCCGCACGCCACCGAACTAAGCGCCTGAGTCAGAAATACTGCGCCGCCGATCTTGGCCATTGAATCCATCGAGAAATGGCGCTCGCGCACGAGGTAGAACGGCAGCCACGCAATCAGAAAATACAGAGGGTACGCGCTGCAGAAGTGCCCAAAGAACGTCGCCCACGCGGGCCGCTGCTTCAAAATTTCCCAGGCAGTGGGTGGGACGCCTAAGTGCTTCTCGGGCGCAAGGCCCGGCCCGCGCGGCATCCAGCGCAACCACGGAATCAGCCAGAGCAAACTTCCCAGACCGACCACGACGAAGAAAGACCGCCACCCAAACCGCGCCATCAGCATTCCGCCCAGCAGCATGCCAAAGGCGGGCCCGGAAGCCAGTCCCGAGGCAATCACGGAGTTGGAGAAGGCAAGCCGGGTGGTGGGAAAATACTTGGCCATAATTCTTGAGTAGGCGGGATAAGCGACCGACTCCCCAATGCCAAGAACGAGCCGCACCACCAGCAGCGCCGTAAACGTGTGCAGCGCGCCGGTGACGGCGGTGGCGACAGACCACAGGAAAAAGCCGATCGCCATGATCCACGACACGTTGTAGCGGTCCACCAGCCAACCGGAAACCATCTGGGCCACTCCGTAGGTCCAGAAAAATGCCGAAAGCAAAATTCCCAGACGCGCGCCGGTCAGGCCCAACTCATCCTTCAGCATGGGGGCAGCGATGGAGAGATTACCGCGGTCCACGTAATTGATGAAGACGGAAAATGCAAGCAGAGCGAGGACGATAGACAGCGCGCGGGACCGTGGCTGCTCACTTGTTGCGGGCTGTGGTGTCAAGAGCGTGGACATGGTTGCAGCGCGGCTGGCAGCCTTTATACCCTAGATTGTCGGAAGCAAGCAAAGACTCACAGGGCAGCGAAGTGCGGAATCTGGCGCTACCTCCGGGACGTGAACAAATGTTGGTGGAGCTGACCGGGATCGAACCGGTGGCCTCGTCGTTGCGAACGACGCGCTCTCCCAGCTGAGCTACAGCCCCACAAGTGCGGAGGGAATGGATGACGGATCGCTCGTGTATTTTAGCAGCGTTCTTTCCCTGACGGCAACGAGTGCGCGGGAAACACGGCAGGTACGCAGGTTTGGGACTGGCGCTACAAAGTCTTGACGAAAGCGGTCGCCAACCGTCTAACATTGGAGAACAGAAGAATATTGGTGATCCATGTTTTCAGAACTCAATCCCGGGAGGCCCAAAACGCAACGCCGGGTCTTGGCGTGCTCGTTGGCGGCGCACGCCCTGCTATTCGCATGGCTGCTGCATTCGCCCGAGCCCCGGCTCCTGATGGCCACTTCGATTGCGCTCGGACACAACGGCAAGGTGCTGGCACGGGTCTACTTCCCTACCGAGTCTCCCGACGACAGCGCGACCAGTTCGCATGATCGTGCAACCGAGGTATACCGCCATGAGCGCCTGGGCCACGAAAAACTAGTCTGGAAGCAAAACTCCGTTGCAGCAAAGCTGCCGGCACCGCAGAAACCGCTCTCACCGGCAGAAGATAAATCGGAGTCGGCGACGTTGTCGAAGCTCGGACACGGCGCACCCGCAGGCCTGCCTTATGGAACGCTCGCTGCAGGCCCGCCCGACGGAGATGAGATTCGACCAGCGCTGCCGTCTACGACAGTGGACCCGGTCGCCTATCCATGGGAACTACCGGAGTCCGAAGGAAGTGTGGTGGTCGAAATCACCATTGACGAGCGCGGAGAAATCATCCGCAAGGCAGTGCTCCAGAGTCTGGGCCCCAAGCTGGATGAAAAAGTTCTGGCCGCTCTGGAGAGCTGGCGTTTTCGTCCCGCCACGCAAAACGGCATCGCCATCGCCTCCAAACAGGACGCCATCTTCCACTTCCGGGCCAGGGGCTAGCCGGAAGGCTGCATCGTCCTCGATCCTGTTCCCAGCCGCTATAATTAAGTTGTGTCCCTAGACGTACGCCAGCTTGCCTCCGCCGACTTTCCCACCCGCTGGGGAAGGTTCCGCATCCATGGATTTCGCGGCGAGTTCCGCAATGCCGGTGCGTCTGCCCGCGTTGAAGAAGCGGTCGCCCTGGTGATGGGCGATGCCCAATCCTCGCCGCCGCTGGTGCGCATCCACTCGCAATGCCTGACCGGCGACGTGTTTCACTCGCTGCGCTGCGACTGCCGTCAGCAGCTGGAACTGGCCCTTTCCATGATTGCCGCGGAAGGCCGCGGCATTTTCGTCTACGAACAGCAGGAAGGCCGCGGCATCGGCCTGATGGCCAAGCTGCAGGCCTATTCGCTGCAGGATTCCGGTCTCGACACCGTCGAAGCCAACGAGAAACTGGGATTCAAGGCCGACCATCGCGGATTCGAACTGCCTGCCGAGGTTCTCAAGAAATTAGGTGTTACCCAGGCGCGCCTGATGTCGAATAACCCGGACAAAGTGGAGGCACTGGAGCGGGCGGGCGTGAAGGTGGTCGAACGCGTCCCATGCGAAGTCGAACACAGCCCGCACGCGGAGGAATACTTGAAGACCAAGCGTGAAAAGCTGGGGCATTTGTTCTCGGGAAACTAGATATGACCCTGCCCTCTTCTCAAGACCCGCAGCCAGCACAAGACGCGGCCATCGAATCTGAATCTCCGGTATCACTGGCCGAACTCATTGGCAAAGATCGCATCTATGCGGTGGTAGACCGATTTTACAATCTTATCCAAACGCACCCGAGCCTCGCTGTGCCCTTCCAACGCGTGCATGACTGGCCCTTGCATAAGGAACGCATCGCATATTTCTGGTGGGTCTCACTTGGTGGCGCCCGGTATCGCGATGTTTCGTTTGCCGTCGTGCCCAAACATTGGCGCGCCGGGTTTAGCGAAGAGCTTCTGGACGACTGGAAAGCCCTGTTTGGGGGAGTCGTCTCCTCCGTCCTGCCTCCCGAACTGGCGGATGCGTGGACGGAGCGCGCAGAGCGCATAGGTGCATCGTTGGTGATGGCGAATCAGAGCTTCGGAGACCAACTTCATCCCATCGGCCTCGAAACCATTTTCTAAGGAAAGCGTAGCGCCGAGTATCCGTACAAACTGCTCAATCCTTCAGCAACCGGCGCATCTCTCTACGATTCTTTGCCGGCAAACATTCTGTCGCCGCGTGGGCCAGCGCAAGATACGTCGCGCGAGCCGCCGGAACTCTCCGCAGCGTTCGCAAGTGGACGCGGACAGTCTCCACATCTCCCCGCACCAGCGGCCCGCTGAAAGCCTCGGACGCGCCCAGCGTTGCGTAGTTCGCAAGCGTTTGAGCAAGGATGGGCAGCATCTTTTCCCGTGCAGTTTTCTGGTTTACTCCAGCTGTCTTTGCGACACCCTCGGTCGCCGCCAGCAGCGCGATCAACAACGGCGAGGCAAACGTGCCCCAGGCGTGATAGGCGGCCTTGTCGGCGGCGCGAATCGTCCAGGGCTTGCCTCGCAGCGCGAGCACGATTGCGTAAGCCGTTCGCATAGCCACAGCATCGCCTTCAATGGCAAAGGGCACACCAACCAGCGACGGGCGCGATCCGCGGACGAACGTCATCAACGGATGGGCCGACGCGACACTTGCGCCGCGCTTACGCAACACCCCCAGTTCATTGCTCAACAATGCGCCGCTGGCATGCAACGCGACTCTCCCCTTCCAGTTGGCTTGCGCGAGCGACTGGGCGGCCCGAGCAATCTCGCGGTCGGGCACGCAAAACCACACCACCTGGGCGGTAATATCAGCCCGCGCCACGGTGACACACTCGGCTCCCACGCTTGCCGCGAGGCGCTTGCCATCGCGGAGCGAAGCCACCGAATCCCGCACGATGATCCCGGCAATCGTGTTCCCGGCTTTCTTCAGGGCCGGTGCCAGTGCGCTGGCCAGACTGCCGGCTCCCACAATCGCGATCTCCGGCTTGTTCCGCGCGACGGCCATGCCCGGCAGAATAGCACTTCCCGCCGACCGCAACGCCTCACCTGTCTTATAGTGGAACGATGACCAAGCGAACCAAGAAGTCCGCACGGAGCAACAAAGCCCGCCTCCTTTCCTCCCGCACCGTCTATCGTGGGCCGGTGTTTTGGGTCACAACCGACCACGTGGAGGAGCCTGGCGGAGTCCGCGCCCGTCGCGACGTGATCCATCACACCGGCTCGGTCGTAGTGCTTGCGGTGGAGGAAAGCCAGGCTGTCCCGCGCGTTTTACTGGAGCGCCAATATCGCCACGCCGCCAACGGTTATTTGTGGGAACTGCCCGCGGGCCGTATTGACGCGGGCGAGAAACCGCTCGCCGCCGCCAAGCGCGAACTGATTGAAGAAACCGGCTACAGCGCCCGCCGCTGGCGCAAGATCCTCGATTTCTTCGCCAGCCCAGGCTTCGTGGCTGAGACCATGAGCGTGTTTCTGGCGACTGAACTGAAGCCCGGCAAGGCACAGCCGGAAGCCGACGAAGTCATCCACTTGCGGCTCGTCCCGCTGCCGCGAGCGCTGGAGATGGTCCTTAACCGCACCATCCGCGACGCCAAGACCATTTCCTCCATCCTTTGGCTGGACCATGACCGCAGCTCCCTCCGCTCAAGACGCCCTTGACACATCGGGCAGGCGGCAGCACAATGTCCGCATTAAAACGCGGGCACGTCCCGGAGGCCCGTATTTGTTGAGGGCGTGCGGAAAGAGGGCGTACGTGGAACGAATGAAAGGGACCGTCAAGTGGTTCAATAACGCGAAGGGTTACGGGTTCATCGGGCGCGCGGATGGCCCGGATGTGTTTGTCCACTTCAGCGCTGTTCAAGGCGACGGATACAAGAGTCTGCAGGAAGGCGACACCGTCGAGTTTGAAATCAGCGAGGGCCAAAAACGCCCGCAGGCCGCGAATGTTTCCAAGGCATCCTGAGGGATGCTCTGTATAACTTCGGCGCGTCATTCGTAGAGCAGCCGCTGGGGCTACGAGTGTAACCTCCCCGTCTAATCCCGATCTATCCTGCGCCCCTAGCCCTTCCGCCTCATTTTGTTTACCCTTGTCTATCCCATGGACAATAAATCCATCGCCAACCTGCTTTACGAGACCGCCGACCTGCTGGAAATTGACGGGCAGGATTCGTTCCGCATCCGCTCCTACCGCAACGCCGCCCAGGCCATCGAAAACCAGACGCAACAAATCAAAGACATCATCGCCGAACCGAAACAAGTTCTGGATATTGCCGGCATCGGCAAAGGCATGCTGACCAATCTGCAGGCACTTTTCAAAGACGGGAAGATCCCGATCCACACCGAGATGCTGGAGAAGTATCACCCGTCCATGCTGCAACTGATGAAGATCCAGGGTCTTGGTCCAAAAACCATCGCCCTGATCTGGAGCACCTACAAGGTCTCCGACCTGGACAGCGTGGAGAAGTTGGCGAAGGAAGGCAAGATTCGGACCCTGCCGCGCATGGGCGAAAAGCATGAGCAGAAGCTGCTGAAAGCCATCGAGGACTTCCGCCGCATTTCCGGGCGTTTCCTGCTTGATGCGGCCGAGACCGAAGCGGGCAAGCTCGGCGAGTATCTGAAAAACTTTCCCGGGATCGAGAGCGTAGTTCCCGCTGGATCATTGCGCCGCGGACGCGAGACCGTCGGCGACCTCGACATCCTAGTCACCGGCAAAGCCTACGCCGACAACGACACGCGCCAGAAGGCGATCCAATACATCGCCGCCTACCCTCCACTGATGGATGTGATCGCGAGCGGCGAAAATAAAATCAGCTTTCGTCTGCGCAGCGGCATGCAGGTGGACGTGCGCCTGCTTCCGGTGGAGAGCTTCGGCGCGGCCATGCAATATTTCACCGGATCGAAGAACCACAACGTTGCCCTGCGGCAGCGCGCGCTCAAGATGGGATACACGCTCAACGAATATAGCCTGGCCGATCTCGAGACGAACAAGGCCGTTGCAGGAAAAACAGAGGAAGAAATTTACGCCAAGCTGAAGCTCGACTACATCCCGCCCGAACTGCGCGAGAATCTCGGCGAAATTGACGCCGCTGCCAAACACCAACTGCCCGACCTCATCACCGTGGACGACTTGCGCGGCGACGTCCACATGCACACCACCGAGACCGACGGGCGCAACAGCATCGAGGAGATGGCCGAAGCTGGCAAGGCCCAAGGCTACAAATACATCACCATCACTGATCACTCCAAGAACCTGGCCTTCGCCAACGGACTCGACGACAAGCGCGCCGTCGAACACATCAAGCGCATTCGCGCCGCCAATGACCGCATCGAGGGCATCACCATCTTCGCCGGAATTGAAGTGGACATCCTGACCGACGGCGACCTCGATCTTTCCGACGATGTGCTGGCGCAGATGGATATCGTCATCGCCAGCGTGCACTCAGTATTCAATCAGGAGCCGGAGAAAATGACCGAGCGTCTGTTACGGGCGATTGAGAATCCCAACACTTCCCTGCTCGGCCATCCCACCGGACGCCAGCAACTCCGCCGCGACGCCTATAAGTTCGACATGGACGCCGTGCTTCGCACCGCCGCCAAACTGCGCGTGGCCATGGAGCTGAACTCTTATCCCGAACGCCTTGATCTGAACGATGTACACTTGCGCCAGGCCAAACAGCACGGCGTCAAAATCGTGATCAACACCGATTCGCACCACACCTCGCATCTCGACAAGATTCGTTACGGCATTCTTCAGGCGCGGCGCGCCTGGCTAACGAAGGACGATGTGCTGAACACGCTGCCCGTTCAGAAATTCGCCAAGGCAATGAAGCACGGATGGTAGCAAGGCTCTGCCATTTGGAGGCCCGCCATGACTAACAACGCCGAACCCCAAGACCCCGGCACGCCGCTAGCGCCGCCGGAAGCTTCCCCCGGCGCGGGCGCGACGATCAGCATCGGCGAGGACTTTGGCACAGCCAAGCGCAATTTCCCGCCCGCGGTTACACTCGCCGTCACCATCTTCGCCGTGATGTTTGCCGGGGGAATCTTTGCCTACTTTCAACAGGCCAAACCGCGCGCTGGCGGCTCGATTGAGTCGGTCACCACCGCGCAGGTCCTCCCTGACCAACTCACGCTTGCGGCGATCAACATTGCTTTGCAGAACACTTCCGGCAAGGCAATGTGGATCAAGACTGTCCGCGTTGAACTGCAAACCTCCAATGGGCCACAGACCGCCGACGCCATGGCTGCCGCCGACTTCCAGCGGTTCTATACTGCCTTCCCCGCCTTACAGACGAATGCCCAGCCGGCGCTCTCGCCGGAAGACAAGATTCAGCCCGGCGAATCGGTGAAGCGCACCGTACTCGCTGGATTTCACACCACCGCCGAGGAATTCGCACAGCGAAAAGCGTTGAGCATCGTAATCCTGCCCTATGACGAACACGTTGAGATTGTCGTGAAATAGGCGGCGAACTTACTGCTTCTTCTGCAGGAACCTGTGGTGGGAAGGGTTGGAACTCGCAGTCTTCACGTCTTCGTAGCGCAGACAACTGATCGAACCATCCACTTCCAGCACGGCCAGCGCCACATCTTTCACGTCGCTGATACCGTGTTCGCGAAGCGCGCGCTGCAACTCATCAATGCTCACGTGTTCGCGATCCAGGTGAGACTGGATCACCGCGCCATCCCGCACCAGCAAAGAGGGTTCGCCTTCCACAAACCGGCGCAGCTTGCGGTTCCGGCCAGAATAATAACCCACTCCGTAGTTCAGGACCAGCAGGGTGCAGGCCGCGATGATGCCCCCGGCCAGCGAAGTGTCGGGGCCGGTCATCGCATTTTGCACGGAGTTCGAAAGCAGCAGCAGCAGCGTGAGGTCGAACGGCGTCATCTGGCCGACCTCGCGCTTGCCGCTCAGCCGCACGCCAATCAGAACAACCAGATAAATCACGCCGGTGCGCAGCGCGATTTCCAGCGCTGCGTGCGCGGTCGCAGGGAAAAGCATTCCGCTCAATTCGCGGTCACCGGAGCCGGTGAGCCTTTTGGCGTGCTCAGATATCCCGTCGCTTTGTTCTTGTCCACGGTCCAGACCACTAGCTCAAACAGCATGTGGTCGCGGCCAGAGTAAAACTGGATCGGCTCCGCGACGGTACGATCTTTTTTCTCGATAGTCTTGTCGTCAGAGGTCACGTTCATGGTGAATTTCCCACGCTTCGAATCTGCCTTACGCAGTTGCAGCGAAACTGTTCCCACGGGTTGCGGCTTGGCTCCCTTCAGCAGCGTGAATTCGTAGTAGTTGCGGTCGCCTTTGTGCTTCAGCACTTCCAGATCGTCGCGGGTGTGGGCGATCAGTCCGCTCTGCATACCCAGGTCGCCGATGGTGCTCTCCAGCTTGGCCTTGGTCGCGGCCAGATCGCTTTGCGTGCTCGCAACGTCACCCTTCACTGCGCCCACATCGCTCTTCACGCCGGCCACTTCGCCGCTCACCTGTGAAATCTGTTCCTTCTGCTCTTTCTCCAGGCGGCTTTCCGCAGCCCGTGTCTGCGCCTGCAGTTGGGCGGCCCGGTCGGCCAAATCTTTCTTCGTCATTCCAAGTTGCTTGGCCAGCGTCTCTTCCTGCGCGTCGGAGTTCTGCATCTTTTTCTGCAGCTCCGCAACCTGCGCCTGACTTGCAGCCAGGTCTTTGCCCAACTGGTCAATCTGCGAGTGGGTGGTGAAGTGTCCGTAACCCACCAGCCCGGCAAACGCGACCGCCACCAGAACCAGTATCCACTTGCCTGTATTCGAATGCTCTTGCGACACGTCGTCCGTCATGGGGCCTCCGGGTATTTTTGGTTGGGATTGCTCTGCTGCAATTGTTTCCCGAGGTTGCCGTACTGTCAACTCCTACGCGGATGCCGTATCCCGTGCAGTATTGACTGAAGCGGAATTAGCGTCCGTGGCATACCTTCCTTACAATCAATGCGTGAAATATTCCGACGTCATCGTTGCGGGTGGAGGCATCATCGGACTCACGCTGGCGATCGAGTTGCGCAAGCGCGGCGCGACCGTGTTGCTGGTGGATCGTGGCGAGCCCGGCCACGAAGCCTCCCGCGCCGCCGGTGGCATGTTGGTGGACTGCTTGATGGAGACACCCACCGCCATGCAAGGACTCGCGAGCGCCAGCGCACGGATGTATCCGGAGTTTGTGCGCGAGATAGAGGCGAAGTCGGGCATGAACGTGGATCTGCGCGACCAAGGCACGATCCTGCTTCTGTCACAAAAAGATCTGAGCACGCATCCGGATTTTGTGGAGCAGCATCCGCTATCAGCAACACTGGCTCAAATGGAGCCTACCCTCGTCACGCAGCAGCATACAGCCGCATGTCTCGCCGAACGCAGCGTAGACCCCCGCGCTCTCGTCGCCGCCGCTTATGAATCAGCGAAACGCGCAGGTATAACGTTCGTTAGGGCGGAAATCACAGTCGTGAATGAAACCCACGGGCGCTCCAGCGGAGTCATAACTTCCGCAGGCTCGTTCGAATCTGGTGCCGTGGTCAACTGCGCCGGGGCTTGGGCTGGACAAATTGGGCCTCATCTCTTCCCTACTCGTCCCGTGAAGGGCCAGATGCTTTGCCTGGCCGCACCACGCGAAAACTTCCTGCGCCACGTCATTCGCTCATCGCAGGTGTACCTCATCCCCCGCAGCGATGGCCGCATTCTCGCCGGAGCCACGGTCGAGGAAGCCGGCTTCAACAAGCAGACAGTAACCGCCACGATTGACGGTCTTCACGAAGCAGCGGCCACACTTGTCCCCGAGTTGCGCCACGCGCGCCGCCTCGAAGCCTGGGCCGGCTTGCGCCCTGGGACGCCCGACGGACTGCCCATCCTCGGCGCAACAGAGACACCCGGCTACTTTGTCGCCACCGGCCACTTCCGCGATGGAATCCTGCTGGCACCGATCACCGCAACAATAATGGCCGACGTGATCACAGGCGTCAGCCCCGCATACGACCTCTCCCCGTTCTCGCCGGCACGCTTTGCCGTTGCCGCCTGAGCCAGTCCTCCCCGGCTTCGCTGTATACTGGTGCGTTTCCAGGCTGCCCGTTCCAGGCGCCTGACCTTTTCCGCAACGAAAGGATTCTCCATGGCTTCTCCCTCGGTCGAGTTCGCACGCGGCAATCAACAGCGCTTCCTCGGTGAATTGAAAGACCTGCTCCGCATTCCCAGCGTGAGCACGGCCCCGGAGCACAAGGCCGACATTCTGCGCGCCGCCGATTTCGTCGCCGCCGAGCTCCGCCGCATCGGTTTGGAGAACGTTGAGATCATCCCGACCAAAGGCCATCCGCTCATTTACGCCGACTGGCTCCATGCCGCCGGCAAGCCGACCGCGCTTTGCTATGCGCACTACGACGTGCAGCCCGCCGAGCCGCTCGATGAATGGACTACGCCCGCCTTTGAGCCAGCCGAGCGCAACAACAACATTTACGCCCGCGGCGCGGTAGACGACAAAGGCCAGCTCTGGATGGAAGTCAAGGCACTCGAATCGCTCATGCAGGCCCATGGCGGCAAGCTGCCCATCAACGTCAAGGTCTTGTTCGAGGGCGAAGAAGAAGTCGGCGGCGAATCTATCGCCGCATTCATTCGCACCGCAAAAGCCAAGCTGAAAGCCGACTTCGCTTTGGTCTGTGACACCGAACTGTTCGCGCCCAATCTTCCCACGCTGTGCGTCGGTCTGCGCGGCCTGGTCTACACCGAAATCGAAGCCCGCGGGGCGAAAACCGACCTGCATTCCGGCATGTATGGCGGCGCGGCGCCCAATCCGTTGTTCGCCCTCATCGAAATCATCAGCAAGCTGAAAGACGCAAAGGGCAAAGTCTTGATTCCCGGATTCTACAAAGGCGTCAAAGCTCCAACCAAAGATGAGCTCAAAGCCTGGAAGCGCCTGCCCTTCAATGAAGAGCACTATCGCAGGTCCGAAGTCGGATCGAAGGTGCTTACCGGCGAGCCCGGCTATTCGGTCCTCTATCGCACCTGGGCGCGGCCCACGCTTGAGGTCCACGGCATGCCCGGCGGATTTGTCGCGGCCGGCGCAAAGACCGTCATTCCCGCCAAAGCTTCGGCGAAGGTCTCCATGCGCCTCGTGCCCAAGCAGGATCCCAACGACATCTTTAAACGCTACACCAATTTTGTGAAGAAGCTCACGCCCAAGGGGATTGACATCAAGATCAGCGTACACAGCAAAGGCCCGGCCTGCGTAGTCGGGACCGACAATCCCTACATCAAGGCCGCAACCGATGCGCTTCACGAGACGTTCAAAAAGCCGACCGTGTTTATCCGCTCCGGCGGCTCTATTCCCATCGTCGCCGACTTCCAGGACGTGCTCCACGTTCCCAGCGTCATGATGGGATTCGGACTGCCCGACGACAACATCCACGCGCCCAACGAGAAATTCCACATCCCTAACTTTCATCGTGGGATCGAAACCATCTGCTTGTTCTTTGAGAAGCTCGGTCAGTAATTCAGTAGTAGTGATGCATGGACTGCCGCATCCGTGTGGCCCGAACCGCACGCTGCATTATTTACCAGACCGTGACAATCACGTGACAAGCCCTCCCCGAGGGCGTGCTAGCCTCTCGGCATTCGGATCGCAACTTCTCCCCCGGGGGTCATCGAATATGCGCGTTCGCACAGTTTGTCATTGCTTTCTACTGACTGTCTCACTGCTGCTCACGCTTCCCAGCCACGTCACAGGACAGGCCGGTCAACTCGACCCAAGTTTTGGCCAGGGTGGCATAGTAACCACAGACTTTGGAAGTGGGGGCGGCACCGCAAACGCGGTCGCCATTCAGCCGGACGGCAAAATTGTTGTCTGTGGCGGCGTAGGGGGCAGTACGGGGTTCCCCATTGCAGCCGTGGCTCGTTACAATCCCGACGGCAGCCTGGACACAGGATTTGGGACTGCTGGCATTACTAGTGTGCCCGGCATCTTGAACGTTCCTTCCTCGATTGCCCTCCAGTCCGACGGAAAAATCGTGGTGGCCGCCTTCTACAACCAGATCACCGTTATGCGCTTTAAAGCCAACGGGTACCTGGACTCCACGTTTGGAAATTATGGAGTCTTCTCCACTGGATTTCTCTTCAGCAGTGGCAGACAGAGTGGTGTAGGGGTCCTGCCGGACGGGCGGATCGTGGTCGCCGGGGGGCCCCGTTTGCTTGGCCTCTTGCCAAATGGCACACTCGACCCCACCTTTGGAACCGCGGGCAGCGCCCCACTGGCTGGCGATGCCCCCACAGCATTGGCACTACTCTCCAGTGGAAAAATCCTGGTCGCTGGTGCGGGACCTTCTACAGACGCCGGAAGCAGCAGCGGCTCCATCGCGAGATATAACTCGAATGGCAGTCTTGATAAGAGCTTCGGAATTAACGGCCAGGTGGGTACCACCGGACCTGCGTACGCTATGGTTCTGGCGAGTGGTGAGTTCCTTCTCGCCGGGAATCTGGCCAGCAGCCTTAGCATCTCTGTCGGGCCGACCGTCGGATTTGCCGTGTCTCGCTATCAGGGCTTCGGGGCGGTAGACGGAAAATTCGCAATCCACGGGGGGGTGGTCACGCCGATCGCCGGTTTTCCCGTCCTACTAACTTCGGGCGTTGGCGTCCAGTCGAGTGGCGACATTGTGACGTTGGCCACTGCCACGGCGACGGCTCCGCCGCAATCGTTCGCGCTGGCTCGCTACACGCCCAACGGTCAACTCGACCCCACGTTCGGAGCAGGCGGCACCGTCGTCACATCTTTTTCAGGGGCCTCTGCCATTGCCGCCAACGGCCTCGCAATTCAGCCCGACGGAAACATCGTCGCCGTCGGAAGCTTCACCATCTATGGAAACCATGGTCAGGTTGACAGCGGCTTCAAGCTGATTCGGTACCTTGGACGATAGACTCGACCCACCAGCATTCGGTCCAGTGGGCACGGGCGAATCAGTCCGTGCCTTTCTTTCGAATGGTCAAAGGGTCTTGCCCCCGGAGCAAGATAAGCCAAGCTCAAATTCACTTGAGGTACGCCCTTCGAGAAACTGACGGAGGAGCAGGGGCAGGGCGAATCGCGGCTGCTTCAGCTGACTCGGATTTCGCCGTGCTAGAATTTTAATTGTCTATTTATCTCCGCTTTGGCAACATCCCTTGCTGTGGCTATCGCCTCGGGTCTTCGCTTGAAACTGCTGATTTATTCGTGGCTATTGGCCGCAACCATGGGGTTATTCTCCCCAGCGTTAGTCCCTGCCCATTGTCAATCCCAGAATTCCTCAGAACATCCATCGGCCTTACCAGGTTCTAACGCGATCACAGGCACGGTGCTCGATCCCTCAGGCGCTACCATTTCCAAGGCCCAGGTTTCGCTGCTTACCTCAGACAACAAACCCATCGCTGCTACCACCACGGATCACTCCGGGACATTTCGCTTTGAAAATGCCCGCCCCGGCAACTACAGTCTCGTGTTCCACGCGGATGGTTTCAACGACGCTCGCATCAATCTCGGCTCGAATGCCAAGCGCCAGTCTCCTATTCGCATCGTTCTTCAAATCGCCGTCGCCAGTGAAACCGTCACGGTTGCCACCGGAGACTCCGTTCCTGTCCTCGGCACCGACGCTTCCAACAACCAGAATGCGAACACCATAGACCGCAACGCGCTCGACCGCGTCCCTGTCTTCGACCAGGACTACATCACGACCATGTCCCGCTTCCTCGATGACAACGCCACCGGCACCAACGGTGTGACTCTGGTGGTCAACGGCATTGAAGCCAACGGACCCGGCGTGACCCCGTCCGCCATTCAGGAAGTGAAGATCAACAACAACCCCTATTCCGCGCGGTTCACGCGTCCCGGCCGCGCGCGGCTGGAAATCGTCACGAAAGGCGGATCGTCCGCCTACCACGGCTCGCTCAATTTCCTGTTTCGCGATTCAGTCTTTAACGCCCGCAACGCTTTTGCCGCGACCAAGCCTCCCGAGCGCCGCCAGTATTACGAGGGCTCCGTCAGCGGCCCCCTGGGCCACGGAAAGCGCACGAGCTTTCTTCTGTCCCTCGAACAAGACCTCGACGACCAGCAGGCCATCATTGACTCGACGGCCATCGCCGCCGCTGAATCGCTTAACCTTGGCCCTTTTGCGCAAACCGTTCCCAACCCAACTCATCATTTCTTCGGCTCCGGACGCGTCTTCCACGATTTCGCCAATGGCGACCAGTTCTGGATCGGATACTCCTACGAGCATCGCTCGGTCGCGAACCAGAATGTGGGCGGCACGGTGCTGCCCAGTGCTGCCAGCGACTCGCGCTTTTTGGAACACGAAATCAACGTCAGCCACCTTCACGCGTTCTCTTCTCATTGGATCAACCAGTTGAGATTTCTTGTCGGCCATTTCGATTCTCACGTGTCCAGCATCTCAGCCGACCCTCAACTCGCGGTCTCCGGGTTATTCACCGCCGGTGGAGCTCAGGTCGACTCGCACCGCACCGAATCTCACTTTGACGGCACCGACTTCGTCACCTACGCCAGCGGCAGGCACCAGCTCAGCTTCGGCATTGATGTTCCCGACATGAGCCGCCGCGGCATGGACGACTTCACCAACCAGCAGGGCACTTACACCTTCGCCAGCACAGCCGACTACACTGCCAAGAGTCCCGCGACTTATTTCCTGCAGACCGGCCAGGGCCACGTGACGTTTCTGGAAAAGATTTTCGGCGTATTCGTCGAGGACAACTTCCGCCTCAAACCGAATTGTTCCATTTATCTGGGAGTGCGCTATTACTGGCAGAACTACTTTCACGGCGATTCCTACAACTTCGCCCCGCGCGTGAGCTTCGCCTATGCCCCCACCGCCAACAGCAAAACGGTCATACGGGGCGGCGCAGGCGTCTTCTACGACCGTACCGGCCCCGGCCCCATAGCCGACCTGCTCCACTTCAACGGCGTAAACCTGCAACGCTTTATCGTGGAATTGCCGCACTACCCGGTTCTACCGAGCGAACTGTCCAGCACACCCACCAGCCTGGTCACGCTCGACCCTCGATCACGCATCCCCTACACGCTGCAATACAGCATCGGGGTCGAGAGGCAAGTCACCGCCAAGAGCACCGCGAGCGCCGTCTACATCGGCACGCGCGGCATCCATTCTTTCCGTTCGATTGACGCCAACGCGCCGCTCAATGGAAGCCTCCTCCGCCCCAACCCCGCGCTTGGTCAGGTCCGTCAAATTCAATCCGAGGGATATTTGAAGGGCAACGCTCTGGAACTCACCTTCCGCGGCAAACCCAGCAAATATTTCTCCGGACAAATCCAATACACGCTGAGCCGCACCGACAACAACACCAGCGGCATTACGTTTTTCCCCGCCGACAGCTACAACCCCTCCGCCGATTGGGGACGCTCCGACAATGATCGCCTCCACAAGTTCGACCTGCTTGCCTCCACCCAACCGACCCGCTTCTTCACGCTCGGCGCTGCCCTCTCGCTTTATTCGGGCAAACCGGTGAATGTCACCTCCGGCGCCGACGACAACCACGACGGCATCATCAACGACCGCCCCCCCGGCTTCGCGCGCAATACCCTGCCCGGCCCCGGCACCATCAACCTCGACCTCAACCTGTCCCACGATTTTCCGCTGTCCAGAAAGAAAAACGAGGAAAGAGTCCTCTCCCTGTCGCTGAATTCGTTCAATGTCCTCAATCATCCCAACTACGTCACCTACGTCGGATCCAAGCCTTCTCCACTGTTCGGTCAACCCGCTGCCGCGCAGCCTCCCCGCCGTCTGCAACTCGACCTGCAGTTCAAGTTCTGATCCTGCCTACGGAACTCAAGGGCTGCCGCGACCTTATAAATTGTTTATTCGCCCAAACTGCGGTAGGCTTAAGATGCTCTCGCGGTTCTCCCACCTCATCCTGCCTCTCCAACCCAAAAGTGTGCATCTGCTGCAATGTGTGTGCAATCCAACGCGGTAGCCCGTAAGGTCATACAAGATATAGTGTTATCTTGCTTGACTCTGCCCCCCTTCGCCCGTTACATTGGCTCAGGTTCTGCACCGCCCTCATCCAGCCCAGGGCGAGCAGGGTTCCGCGTGCATCGCTTCCGCGGGGGAGGAATCTGATTGATTAACACTCAGTCCCCACGTGTTGGCTCGTCAAGGCCGCGTCGGCCAGGAAACTGGCACTTGGCGACCGACCCCCGGCAACTGTTTTCTCAAGGAGTCTACGTTGCTTAAATTGAAGAAGCTGCAAGTTCTCGGGTTCAAGTCGTTTTGCGACCGCACCGAACTCAAGTTTCATGGCGATGGCATTGCCGCCATCATCGGGCCCAACGGCTGCGGTAAGTCGAATATTTCCGACGCCATCTCGTGGGTGCTGGGTGAGCAATCGGCCAAGACCCTGCGCGGCGGCCGCATGGAAGACGTCATCTTCGCCGGCACGCGTGACCGCAAGCCTACTGGCATGGCCGAAGTCACGCTTACACTCATTGATCCGACCGACTACTCAGGCAACGACGCCGGCGATCCTACCGAAATTGAAGTCCAGAACGACTTGCCCGAGGAAAATCTCGTCGAGAACTGGGACGAAGCCTCGATCCGCGCCCGCGCCGCCGAAGACACCGAGCACGCCACCATCGAAGCCCAGCCCGGCCGCGCCGAAGAAGTGGAAGCTCTGCGCCTGCGTCGCGGCATCGCTTTGGTGGATAGCTTCCCCGAAGATGAGCCCGGATTCGCAGAAGTCGAGAAGACGACGGCCATTGCCGTCGCCGCCACCAACCCTCAAGTCGTGCTGAAGATTCGCCGTCGTAAATTCAACCAGCAGCAATTTCGCTCCGGCGAGATCGTAGTCACACGCCGCCTGTTCCGCACCGGCGAAAGCGAATATCTGATGAACGGCAAGCTCTGCCGCCTGCGCGATATTCAGGAACTGTTCATGGGCACCGGCCTCGGGCCGGAGTCCTACGCGCTCATCGAGCAGGGCCGCATCGGCCAGATCCTGAGCAGCCGCCCCACCGACCGCCGCGCAATTTTGGAAGAAGCCGCCGGCATCACCAAGTTCAAGACCAAGAAGCGCCTCGCGGAAGCGCGCCTGGAAGACGCCAAACTGAACCTGGCACGCGTGAACGATATTTTCGAGGAAGTCACGCGGCAGATGAATTCGCTCAAACGTCAGGCCGCCAAAGCCGAGCGCTATGCGCGATTGCGCGATGAAATGCGCGCCAAACTGCGCATCGTGCTGGCCAGCCGCTTCACCGAAATGGACCGCGAAAACTCCGCACTCGATGCGCAACTCATCACTCTGGCCGACGAGATGCGCCAGCGCACCGAAATCGTCCAGCAGCTTGAATCCGAACACGCCGAACGCACCCAGCGCGGGTACGCCATCGAAACCGAACTGCGCGAAAACCGCGAGCGGCTGAGCCAGATCGCGATGGACGTGGACCGCGCCCGCGAACGCCGCCGCCACAATGAGGAGCGGTGCCAGGAGCTTGTGGTCCGCGCCGCCGCAGCCGAGGCCGAACTCGCGCAGGCGCATCAGCGCCTCACTGAACTTGAAACTGAGCGCGAAGCCAATCGCCGAGTGCTCGAGTCTGCCGCAGCCGATGCCGCATCCGCGCAGAATGAACTCATGCTCGCCCAGCAGGACGCTGCCGCAGCTACATCGCAACTCGCCGAAGTCGAGCGCCAACAGGAAGAATTCCGCGTTGCGATGTTCGATGCCGTGTCCGCGGCCTCGCGCCTCCGCAATCAGCTCGCCCAAGCCGAGGAACGCCTGGCCGGCATTGGCCGCGAAGCGCAGCGGCTTGATTCCGAAGTCGCCAGTGGCAGCACGCAAATCGAGGCCTTTGGCGGACAACGCGGCCAGCTCGCGATCGAGTTCGACAGCATCTCACAGCGGTCCTCGGGGATCGCCGCGGAAATCGCCGACCTTCGCCTGACGCTCGACCAGAAGCGTCGCGACGAATCGCAGGCCAAGTCCCATCTCGACGTCATGCGCGCCGAGTTCGCCACCTGCATGGGCCGACGAGCGTCGCTCGAATCCCTGATCGCCGAGCACGGCTATTCCAATGATTCCGTGCGGCGCCTGTTCCAGTCCGGCGCGCTGCAAGGCGGACGCGCCCCGGTGGGCGTGCTCGCCGATTTCCTCGAAGTCGAGCCGCGTTATGAGCGCGTCGTCGAAGACTTCCTCCGCGACGAACTCAACTACATCGTGGTCAAGTCCTGGGACGCCGCCGACGAGGGCATGCGCCTGCTCCGCTCCGATGTAGACGGCCGCGCCACCTTCCTGGTTCATCCCGAAGATTCGCAGGCCCGCTTCTCTTTCCTCGTGGATGAGGCCGCCCACTGCGCTCCTCCGCAGTCTTCCATCCTGCCCTTGAAGCAGACCATCCGCGTGCTCGACGGCTTCGGCAAATCGCTCGAAGTCATTCTGCCCAAACTTCGCGACGGCTACATCGTTCCCGATTCATCTTCCGCGCGCGAGCTTGCGCTGGGCAATCCCGACGCCTTTTTCCTCTCCGAATCCGGAGACTGCTTCCACAATGTCACGGTCACCGGCGGCAAACAGCGCTCCCAAGGCCCGCTCTCGGTCAAGCGTGAACTGCGGGAGGTTTCGCGGCAGATGGACGAACTTGAGCGTGCCCTGCGCGAGGGCGAAACGCGTGTACTCACCCTCGGGCGCGAGATTCAAGACCTCACTTCCCTGCTCTCGCGCCTGGAAAACGAAAAACACGAAGCTGAACATCAGGCCCTCACCAGCGGCCACATGCTGCAACAGCTGGATTCGGAGATGTCGCGCATCCACGAACGCCTGAACGTCTCGCGCGCCGAGTTGCGCCAACTGGCCGCATCGCAATCCGAACAGCAGACGATGATTCAGTCGCTGCAATCCGAGGTCGCAACTCACGAACAACGCCGCGAAGAACTGGAACGTCAGATGATTGCGGCACAGGAATCGCTGACAAACCTCCGCCTGCGCCGCGAGCAGACCGTCGAACTCTCGTCGCAGCGCGCCGCCCATGCCGCCACGCTGCAGGAACGCCAGCGCTCTGCCACTTCGGTACTCGAGCGCATCGAGTCCCTGCTGTCGGAGATGGCCAGCCGGGTCGAAGCTTTGGTCTCACAAATCGAAGCCGCTGCTGCAGAAAAGCAGCAGCGCGAAGCGGAGAACCAGACGCTCGCGGAAAAACTGGTAGACCTTGACGCCGAACGCAATGCCGCGCAAGCCCGCGACGGCCTGCTGCAATCGGAAACCGAACAGGTTCGCGCCCGGCTCGCCGAAATTGACGAGCAACTGCGCGAGTCGCGTCAGGCACTCGACCAGGCCCGCGACCGCCGCGGCGATATTTCCGCCGCCGTCGCCCGTATTCAGTCCGACTTGCAGCACATGTCGGAGACCTGCCTCAACGAACTCGGCATCGAGCGCGCCGCCTTGCTGGCCGACTCCACGCTCCAACTTGTCGAAAGCGAACCGCTGGCCGCCGAAGATCAAGCCTGCCGCGACATGCGCGCCCGCCTCGAAGCCATGGGTCCGGTGAACATGATGGCGCTCGAAGAATACAAAGAATCCGCCGAGCGTCACAGCTTCCTCGACACACAACGCAAGGACTTGATTACCGCCATCGAAAACACAACCGCCACCATCAAGGAAATTGACGAAGTCTCACGTCAAAAATTCAAGGAAGCATTCGACCGTATCAACGAGAATTTCGGCGCGACGTTCAAGAAGCTGTTCGGCGGCGGTCATGCCTTCATGAAGCTCACCGACGAAGAAAACTCCGCCGAGAGCGGCATTGACGTGGTCGCCTCGCCTCCCGGCAAGCGCCTGCAAAGTGTGCTGCTGCTCTCTGGCGGCGAAAAAGCGCTCACTGCTCTGGCCTTGCTGGTCGGCATCTTCCAGTACACGCCCAGCCCGTTCTGCATCCTCGACGAAGTGGACGCGCCGCTCGACGAAGCCAACATCGGCCGCTTCACCGAGTTGGTGCAGGAAATGAGCCTGCAAACCCAGTTCATCCTCATCACCCACAGCAAAAAGACGATGAGCATCGCCCCCGTACTCTACGGCGTCACCATGCAGGAGCCGGGCGTGTCCAAGCTGGTGTCGGTAAGGTTCGGGGCCGCGTAGGGACGTGTAGGGAAGCGAGACTTACGATGTTCGTGTGGGACAGCCGCCCTCGGCTGTCCGCCGGAGCAAAGCTCCGGGAAGTGTTAAGCCGTCACTGCGCAGGTTCCACGGTAAGCCTCAGCCCCACCGCCTTGGTCACGGCAACCAGCGTAGACAGTCGAGGATTTCCCCGCACCGACAAGGCACGATACAGGCTCTCGCGCTCGATGCCTGCGGCTTTGGCCACTTTGGCAATGCCGCCTCTGCCTTCCGCGATGCGGCGCAGTGCGATCAGCAGCACGGTCGGCTCGTCGTCATCCTCCAGCGCAGCTCTGAGGTATTCTGCAGCAAACTCGGGATTGTCGCGCAGCTCGCGCACAGTGGCTTCGTCATGCGAAATGCTCGCCTTGCGTTTCATGTTCGTGCTGTAACTTATAACTCACGTCGAGTCTCTCCCTTTGTCATCCAACCTACGAGTTCCGCCCGCAACCAACACCTTTTTCCACCCTTATCCTCAGCTTTTCCACACCCTCCCCCTGCCCACATCTTGCGATTGACAAATTTTTTTCTCGCGCTAGAATCACCGTCACTTCTGAAACGGTAAAATAACCAACGTGAGCCCTCAACTTTTAGATTCCGTCCTGCTTCGTACCGACTTCCCTGACCTCCACCTGCTAGCCAGCGGCAAGGTCCGGGACGTGTACGCCCTTGACGACAAACAGCTATTGTTTGTCGCCACCGACCGCATCTCCGCCTTCGACTACGTGCTGGCCACCGGCATCCCGCACAAGGGTGAGGTGCTCAGCCAGATTTCCCTGTTCTGGTTCGACTTCCTCAAAGACATCGTGCCCAACCACGTGATCACCGCCGACGTGGACGGATATCCCGCCAGCGTGCGCAAGTATGCCGGCCAGCTCCGCGGACGCTCCATGATCGTCCACCGCGCCGAAATGTTCCCGGTCGAGTGCGTCGTGCGCGGATACATCTCCGGGTCAGCCTGGAAGGAGTACCAGGCCAGCGGAAAGGTCTGCGGCATTCCGTTGCCCGCCGGACTGCGCGAGTCCGACCCGCTCCCCGAACCGATTTTCACTCCCGCGACCAAGGCCGTCACCGGACACGACGAAAACATCCCATTCGACAAAATGGTAGAGATTGTCGGCCCGGAAGCGGCCTACAAACTGCGCGACCTGACGCTGACGATTTACGCCAAAGCCTCGGCCTATGCCCGCCAGCGCGGCATCATCATTGCCGACACCAAATTTGAATTCGGCCAAACCGCTCAGGGCATCACCCTGGCCGACGAAGTGCTCACTCCCGACTCCTCCCGCTTCTGGCCGGCGGACAAATACACCCCCGGCCAGCCGCAGGCCTCGTTCGACAAGCAATATGTTCGCGACTATCTTGAGCAGATCAAGTGGAACAAGCAGCCGCCTGCTCCCGCCCTTCCCGCTGACGTTGCGCTCCACACCAGCGAGAAGTATCTGGACGCCTACCGGTTGATCACAGGACGCACGCTCGATGTCTAGCAGTTCGATATACAGCGATTCGACGCGCAGCAGTTCGACGCGCAGCGCTTCGACGCGCACAACGACGCGCCGAACCACTCCGTCGCCAGCAATCGCAACCCAGGAGCAACGAGCTTGACCGCCGCGGATTGGATCATCCTCGGAATTGTGCTGTTGAACGTAGTCTCGGCCGCCATTCAGGGATTCTTTGCCGAAGCCCTCAGCATGGCCGGACTTGTGATAGGTTATTTGGCTGCTGCTTGGCAGTACCAGAATGTAGCGGCCTGGCTGGAGACGTACCTGAAACAGATTTGGCTGGCCGATGTTGTGGCCTTTCTGGTGATCTTTTTTTTTGTCGTGCTGGTGTTCAGTCTGGCCGGCCGGATCATGCGAAAAGTCATGAAAGCGGCAGGACTAAGTTTTTTCGACCGCTCGCTGGGAGCGGCGCTGGGATTGTTGAAGGGAGGACTGGCCGTGTCAATCATTCTGATGGGATTGACGGCGTTCACTCCGACATCGAGCTTTCTCGACAATTCCCAACTGGCGCCTTATTTCCTGGTGGTTGGTCATGCAACCAAATGGCTTGCGCCGCAAGCGTTCCGCATGCGTTTTGATGAAGGCCTGCAACTGCTGCGGCGCACGCCCAAGAACCTGGTTCCCGCGCCCGCCCGGTAGACGCGCCGGACCCGCACCGTTGTGAGATATTCGTAGACCGAACACAGACATTCATAGACGAAGAGAGACGCCAACGTGAAAGACCAACTGGAAGCCCTGATTTTGCAGATGTATCGCACCAACATCCTCTACGACGAGGGTGTGCGCGAATTCAAGAAACGTTTCATCCTCACCGTGCTGCAACAGCACAACGGCAACCAGTGCCGCGCCGCGCGCGAACTGGGCATGCACCGCAACACCCTCAGCCGCACCATCCACGAACTCAGGATTGACGTGCGGCCGCTGCAGGGCGCGGAGAAGCGTCCGCCCCGCAGCACCCGCGTTCCCATGGAAAAGAAAGCAGCGCGCTAAGGGACACTGCGTTCTCTCCAGTTCAGTGTCACTTCGAGCGGAGCATCGTTGCCCGTTGGGGAAGTTCTGATTTAGTCCTTTTTTGTCATTTCGAGCGCGGTAAGATTGCCCGTTTACGGGCAATCTTGCGAAGTCGAGAAACCTGCTTTCTCTTTCCGTGTTGCGGACATTCCTCCCCAAAAAAACTAAAGGCAGCCCTCGCGGGCTGCCTCGTCGTCTTGAACTGCAATCACTTTAGTGCGCCGCCGGCTTGTGATGCGCCACCGGCTTATGCGGCGGCGGCGGCGCGTTCTTCGTCAGCAACGTGCCCTTTTCCATCATCATCATGAACGGGTTTGGTGTGTAGGAAGCGGGCTCGCCTTGGAAATCCAGACTGGAGCCTTCTTTCGGCGCGGGCGTGCAGCCTGCCTTTTTCTTGGCGGGGGTGCACGGAGTCATTGAAAACTCGGCGTCAAATTTCACCGTGATGTCCGATTTCTTGGCATCAATGTCGTCGGCGCTGCCGGCAATTTCAAGCTCGTTCGTCCCCACCTTGATGACCGTGCCATTCATTTGCACAGCCTTGCCCTTGATCGCGTTCCAGACCTTGTCCTGGTCTTCCTGGCTGCCGTTGCTCAGCACGAATTCCCAGATGGCAAAGTCCATCTTTTCCGGTTCCTGCGTGGTCACGAACTTGTGGGCCTGGTCCGCCGGTGTGGGCGCGGGCACAACCGTAAAATCTCCCGGCAGCGTGGTTCCCGCCTTGGCCTTGGCCAGCACGTCGGGCCAGCCGTCTTCGTCGCCGTGATACTTCACGTATTGACGCTTGATATAAGGCTGAATCTGGGTCACAACTTCAGGCTTGGGTGCAACCGCAATGGCGCGCGCTCCATACCAGATCCCCGGCAGCGACTGCTGCGGCGTCGCCTGCAAGTAGGCCAGCGCCAACGGATAGACCACCGCGAAATCAGTCGGATTCGCATCCGCGGAAGCACGCAAATCTTTCTGGGCCGTCTCGTAGTCTTTGTCCTGCAGCGACGCAACCCCGATGCCCGCGTTGAAAATCGCCGTCATCTGGTCCTTCATTTTCAAGACATCTTTGTCCTGGGTCTTGCCCAGCGCATCCATGCCTTGCGCGCAGTATTTCTTGGCGTCCACCAATTCCTGCTTGGCGTTAGGGTCGCCATTCTGGGCCATCAGGCGGTCAAAGTAGCACAGCATGGTGTAGCCCCGGACGTTGTTGGGATCAGCGGTCACCAGTCGCGTGGCCGCGTCCAGCGTTTTGGGCACATTGTTCGATGCCTGATACGCGCCCATTAGGATCTCCAGCGCCTGGTTCTTCATGACGCTGCTGGGGTATTGCTTCAAGAAAGCTTCCAGTCCGCTGATCTTCGCAGCTGGGTCGGTCTGCTGCGCCGAGCTCACGTAGGCGTTGTATTCTGCGGGGTCCTTGATGACCGGCGCTTGTGCTGCTGCGGCCGGCTGTTGTGCGGGTTGGGCGTCCTGGGCCGCTGCGAATGCGGCTATACCAAGCACAACCGTGACCAGAATCTTCTTCATCAGTGTGGCTCCTTGGAGTCTCCGGGAATTTTGCTTTGGAACTGGATCGATCATCCGCGAATCATTGCAGCTACAAACTTGCTCAAGAACGCGCCCCCAACCGAGAATAGAACTTCCGGCGCGTCCCAGGAATGCAAGAAGCCACCATCGTGCTCGCTCCATGCAAATACCCGGTCTGGCGGATTATAAGTACCTAAGTTGCCGAAGGCAAGTCCTTTACCGCATCACTCCCTTCTCTTGTTAAGATGCCGGTACCCGCAGCCGGGGTGTCCACGCTACGGCCTCGCGCCGGGCCACCGGAGATTTTTCTCATGCATGCAGGGCAACCTTTGGCAGGACAAGTCGCAGTCATCACCGGAGCGGGTCGTGGGATTGGGGCCGCCATCGCCCGCAAACTCGCTGGGATGGGCGCGGCCACCGTGTTATGCGGACGCACCAAAGCTCATCTGGATTCAGTCACCCGCGACATTGCAGCCTCTGACGGAAGGGCCCAGGCCATGATCTGCGATGTCAGCGATCTGGCCTCGGTAGAGGCGGCGGGCGATGCCGTCCGCTCGGCCTTCGGAAAAATTGACATCCTCGTCAACAACGCCGGCGTCGGCGGATTCAGCCGCCCGCTTCACCAGATGGATCCCTCCGAGTGGGACAGCATCCTCAACACCAATCTGCGCGGCGTCTACTTCATGATCCGCGCTTTCGCGCCCATGATGATCGCAGCCCGCTCCGGCCACATCATCAACATTTCTTCCATTGCCGGGAAGAATGCCCTACCCAACGGCGCAGCTTACGCGGCCTCAAAATGGGGACTGAACGGACTGAGTTATTCGGTTGCCGAGGAACTGCGTGCCCATAACATCCGCGTGGCCGTCCTTTGCCCCGGCTCGACCAACACCGAACTCAGCCCGCATGTGGGAAAAGACGCCAGCAAGATGCTGCAACCAGAAGATATTGCGCACGCCGTGGCCATGCTGGTCACGCAAGCGCCGCAGTCGTTTGTGAGCGAGATGATTTTGAGACCTACGCAGAAACCGTGAGCGCAACTATAGCACCCTGTCATCCCGACCGCAGCGGAGCGAAGCGAGCGGAGTGGAGGGACCCTGCTTCTTGTCGCTTCACGGTACAGACTCCTACTTCTTAAACAAATTCTCAAACGCCTGCCGGGCATCGTTCGGCTTGGCGGCCACGGGGGTGGAGGTCTGCTTTTCGGTGGTCACGCGAATCTGATACGCCTCGCAATTGTTGCTGGTGTCTTTGGGCATGATGCGTTCTTTCACCGGCTTCATGCACTCGTTGCGGCTGGAGGGATCGAAATACATGCACTGCTTGCAGGAGTGCAGCTCGAATCCGCACTTCGGACACTTCCCTGCCGCCAGGTCCTGCCCCTGCAACACCACGCCACATTGCGAACAGCGCGACACATCGTTGCGCCCGGGCATGTTCACCGGACGCGGCCCGAACGTCAGGTCGCGTTTGGCAGCGCCCGCACTCTGGCCCCCGCCCTGCCCTCCGCCCTGATTCCCGCCGGACGACTTGGGCCTGTCCTCGCGCTTGTCCCGATCCTGATAGCCGTGTTGGCGGTACTTGGCCAAAACTGACGCTCCTGAGTTACGGCTTGCTGCTGAGGCCCGTATTGTCTCTCGCCGCGGCCCACACCGCAAGCCGGGGGGGCACATTGATAACAGTTGATTGTTGATTTTTGATTGCTGATTGAAAACCCGTTTGGGCTAGGTTTTGATTTTCAATCAACAATCAAAAATCATCCATCAGCAATTTCTTTACAATACTCCCATGATCCACGAAGTCCTCCCCGTCGGCCCGCTGCAGTGCAACTGCTCCATCATTGGGGATGAGCAATCCCACGAAGCCATGGTGATTGATCCCGGCGATGACATCGCCGACGTGCTGGCCATCCTGCAAAAGCACAAGCTCAAAGTCCAGCAGATCGTCATCACCCACGCCCACATTGACCACGTCGGCGGAGCGATGAAGCTGCGCGCGGCCACCGGCGCTCCCATCCTGCTCAACGAAAACGATACTGCGCTGCTGAAAATGCTCGACATGCAGGCCACTTGGGTCGGCATGGACTCGCCCGGCCCGGTCACCATTGACGCCAGCCTGACCACCGGCAACACGGTCGCCGCCGGATCTCACCAGGCCAGCGTGCTGCACACGCCCGGCCACACCGAAGGCAGCATCTGCCTCTATTTTGCGGCGGAAAAGAAATTGATTGCCGGCGATACGCTGTTCGCCGGCTCCATCGGCCGCACCGACCTGCCCGGCGGCTCGTTTGAGAAAATCCTGCGCTCGCTGCACGGCACCGTGCTAGCGCTGCCGGACGACACCATCGTCATCCCCGGCCACGGCGAGCCCACCACCATAGGCGTCGAGCGCGAGACCAACCCCTACCTGAAGAAATGAAATTGATGATTTCTGATTATTGATTGATGACTGAGAGCTGCTGCAGGGGGGCACCAGTTCGCTGAGGCACCCCTTATCTCTTGTCATTCCGAGCGCCGGTCGAGCCGCGCTTGCGCGGCGAGAACAAGTCGAGGAACCTGCTTTCCGGGGAGCGCCTGAAAATTTTGCGCCCAATGTCAACGATCCTAGTGTGGCCACACGATGGCTGTTTCCGTCTGCCAGTAACCACGAATCAGATACCCGAGACGTACCTTGTCACTCGCGACTCGGGTCGAAAGCTCCGCCGCGAGTTCCATCGGAGTCTTGATGGGTTTGCCGTCCACGGAGTTAATCACATCCTCGACGTGGAGGCCCGCCAGCGCGGCGACGCCATTTGGCGACTCCTCTGCGATTTCAGCTCCCGGATTCCTCCCAAGTCCCACCATGACCCCGAGTGCAGGTATGTTTGTTCGAGCAGTCATTGCCGTCGAGGCTGCGGGTTGGGTTTCGCTCGCCTGCTTCCCGCCAAAGCTATAAACGATGCCAACGGACGCCCGAACGTTGTTCTGCGTCATCGATGCTTGACGGGTGAAAACATAGTCAGCCGACGCGCGAACGGACCACGGCCCTTTGACCTTCCACTGAACTCCGCCGCCCGTAAGCCCCACGAACACGTCCTGCGATGCAGAGCCGCTCCCCGTCACACCACCGCCGCTGGCCGAAACGCTGACCGTCGAACGCAAATCCCCGTACAAGGCGTGGATGAAGACCGGGCGCAGATTGATTCGTGGACCGGCAGTAAATGCATAATCAGCGACCTTCGCGTTTACCGCTACGCCCGCAAGGCTAACGCTGTAGTTCTTGTAATAACCGCTTACATCGCCTTCCACTGCAAACCATTTATTGAGATTGCCAGAAACAGCCGCTTCCCATCCGTTGGCACTTTGGCGCGGACCTAAGTTATTGGTGTCGATGTTCAAGTAGGAATATCCACCGAAGAGGTCCACCCGCGATTCCTGACCAAACAAGAACTTAAAACAACAAGGCAGAACAGAAGGACACAGACGTGGCGCATGCCATTTCCTTTCAACGTTGAATTGTCCCGGAGGATTGTCGGCCACAGCCGATAGGTGGCCTACAGCCTACAGCACACAATTGCTAGGTGTCCAGCATTGCCTCACGTTTCGGTCAGAGAATCCGCGTCCTTCGCCAGAAGCGCGGCCTGTCCCAGGTCGAAATGGCCCATCGCTTTGGCATTGATCGTGGACACATCTCAGACTTGGAACGCGGCAAGAAGGGCGTTTGCCTACCCATGCTGGAAGTGCTCTCCAAGGGGTTCGGAGTGAGCGTTGCGGAGTTGATGCGCGGAGTGTGATTACCCAACGGCGTGTTTTACGTTACTCGACCCATCTCAAACCATCTGTCATTCCGACCGAGTCAGTTGATCTGCGAAGCAGTCAACTGGCGAGTGGAGGAACCTGCTTTCCCGTTCCCGCCCGAAAAAGCAGGTTCCTCCACTGCGCTCGCTTCGCTCCGCTCCGGTCGGAATGATAGAGTTTTGGGGCAGATCGCCCTTCGCCGGATGACAAATGACCATCTTGCTTTCCAATCAGCAATCAAGAATCATCAATCAGCAATTTCAAGCAATTTCCCCACGCCCTCGCCAAACTGCTCCTCCGGCCCGATCAAACTCAGCACCAGATACCCGTCGCTGGGAAAGTCGTAAAAATGTCCGGGATGCACCAGCACCTGCTTCTGGCGCACCAGCTCAACTGCCAGGTCGTCATCAGACCTCGTCGCCGGCACGCGCAGCACTGCATACCATCCACCATCCACGCGCAAGCGTTGGCAGCTAGGCACGCTCGCCAGTCGCCGATCCAGTTCGCTGAGATTTCTCTGCACTCGCTCCATCAACTGCTGGCGCAACAGCTTGCGCGCGGCCAGCATTTCCTCGGCGGCCCACTGCACCGGCGCGCTGACCGAAAGATACGTGTCGGCAATGACGTCCAGACGTTCCAGCGCCGCCGCCGTGTCGCTCTCCGGACCGCTGACCACCATCCATGCCAGCTTCATTTGCGGCAGTGACGAGATCTTCGACAAGCCGCTCATGGTGAACGTCAGCGCCTGCGGGTTCGCGGCAAACGTTCCTGAGAACGACGGCCCAGCCCCACGCCCATGCGCGTAGTCAAGAAACACTTCATCCACAATCAGCGCCAGCCCGCGCCGCGAACAAATCTCGTTCAGCGTCGCGCGCTCTTCAGTCTGCACAAACGAGCCCGTCGGATTGTTGGGGTGTACCAGCACAACACCGCGCGTGCGCGTTGTCAGCGCCCGCTCCAGCGTTGGGAAATCCATTTGCCAGCCGTGATCGTAGAGCAGCGAATACGGCACCAGCTTCACATCCTGCAATCCAGCCAGAAAATCAAACAGCGGATAGCTCGGCTTGGGAACCAGCACCTCATCCCCGGGATTGCACAGCAGGCGAAAAATATAGGAATAGGCCTCGCTGGTGCTGGCCGTCAGGATGATTTGTTCCGTATCGAGCGTCACGCCGTGGTCGTCGCGATAGTAGGCGGCTACGGCCTCGCGCGCCTGAAGCAAACCTTTTGGCTGCGGATCGTAGTCGAGACTTTCCGGCCGCGCCAGCGCGTGAAGGATGGAAGCATCTTGGGCGAATCCCGCACGCGTGGGATTTGAGATCGTAAGGTCGAGAATTTTCATACCCTTCGAGCGGGCCTGGTCCACCGCCTCGGTCAGCCGGTTGCGAGCGAGCGGCCAGTCGGTGCGAGTTGAGAATCGGACAGGGTTGGTCACGGCAAGGGTTTGGGTCAGGCAGGTTCTTCAAGACGATATCAGGTTGGGTCAGAAATGAATGAATGATTGATTGATGATTGATGATTTCTGAATGAAAAACTCACCCAGGCGATTTCCCAAATTGGGAATCAGCGGTCGGAACCAACCATCCCGACCGCGATTGCATTTTGCGATCCAAATGCTTTCCCAGAATGCCCCGCCCTTGCGTCTGGGATGGCCTAGGAACGACGACCGGGCGCTCGAACGCCTTCCACGACACGGAGGCGATTCGAGGCCTTCCAGGGGCCTTGCAACGCTCGCAAATGGATACCTCTAACTCCTTTACTTACTATAACTTAGCGCGACAGTTTTCCACAGGCATTCGGGGCTTTGTTTTCAATGACTTGCGGCGGTGCCGTGGTCGGGCGACCCATTTGGCCGGAAACTCATCACTGGCGCGAAGTCCCCCGCGTCAGCAAAATTCCCAAGCGTGTTGCGGGTGTTACGGATAAGAACCGCCAGATTATTCTCCTGGCGCAGTCCTACCTGCTTCCAGTTCTGCGCGCGCGGCGATCGCGCGCAGCATTCCGGAAAAAATCACATGATGCAGGGGATACAGCGCGTACCAGTAAATCAGCCCGCCCAGGCCCGCTGGATCAAAAATGGCAGTCTGGCGGATGGTGGATCCGTGGGGTGTGGCCTGCACTTCGAATTCAAGCCACGCGCGTCCCGGCACTTTCATTTCCGCACTCAGTCGAAGCCGGTGGTCAGGCTCGAACGCCTCCACGCGCCAGAAATCCAGCGCATCGCCGACCGTCAGAGTTTGGGGGTTGCGTCGTCCGCGACGCATGCCAACACCCCCGACCAGCAAATCCAGAGAACCGCGCAGCTTCCAAAGAACATCGGCAGCGTACCAGCCGTTGGCTCCGCCGATCCTGCGAATGGGGGCAAAGGCCGCAGCCGGGGAGACCGGCACATCCAAAGTACGCGAGTCCACCAGCCGGCTTCCGAAACGGACGCCGCCCCACGACGGGCTCTCGCCGGCAGACGAGAGAGCGTCCGACCATCTCGTCTCAGCGAACTCCAGGTCTTCGTTGCGCAAGGCGCGCTCAATGGACTCCCGCAAACCTTTGGGCCGAATGCCAAACACGGCCAGTGCCGATGGATCGCGAACCAGTGTCGGGTTGCGCAGACTATCAACCAGCTTCCGTCCGATGCGGGCATAAACCGGCGTGACCAGTCCCAGCCATAGACTGGAAAGTCGAGGCGTCAGCACGGGCACGGAAATGGTCCAGCGCCGCAGACCGCATTGTCGCGCGTATTCGGCCATGATTTCGCCATAACTCACCTGATCGGCTCCGCCAATCTCGAACACCGCGCCTTCTTCCACTGGCAGCGCCAACGCCTGCACCAGGTAGGCGACCACGTCTTCGACCGCGATCGGTTGGGCTTTCACCGCCACCCAGCGTGGACAGATCATCACCGGCAGGCGTTGCACCAGAGCTCGAATCATTTCGAAAGACAGGCTGCCGGAGCCGATGACGATGGACGCGCGAAACTCGATGGTCGGAATTTCTGAAGCGCGCAGAATGTCGGCCACTTCCTGACGACTGCGCAGATGGGCCGACAACGCTGGGCCTTCGGCGCCCAGTCCGCCAAGGTAGATGATGCGGCGTACGCCCGCCTGGCGCGCGGCCGTGGCGAAATTACGCGCCGCCTGGCGGTCCTCTTCTTCAAACTTGCCCGGCGAACCCATGGAGTGAACCAGGTAATACGCGGTGTGCACGCCCGCCATGACTGGTGGGAGTGAAGCCGGGTCGAGGCAGTCCGCTTTCACGACCTCGGTTGTCGCAGCGACCCGCGGCCGCAGAAATTCAGGGTTCCGGGCCAAGCAACGCACCGGCCATCCGGCCTTCTCCAACGCTTTGAGGACACGTCCGCCGATGTAGCCCGTCGCTCCAGTCAGCAGAATCAGCGGGCGAGCGTCGGAATGTTCAGCGGAGCGGCCCTTAACTATTTGATTGTCTGCCAAAGGCTTCCTTGTTCACCACATACGGCATCTTGGCCGGGTCGCCGCCGTAGTTGCCTTCGAGCACATCAATCAATCCCTGGGCGCAGCGTCCGGCCATGCCTTTGTTGGGATCGGTGGAAAGCCGCGTGATGCGGGCCTGGCTGGCAAAGTGCGGCATCAGGCGGCAGCGGTCGGCAATGGCGGGATCGCGCAGCGGAGAATCTTTCGGCAGTGGTTCCTTTTCGTAAACGTCCAGCGCCGCGCCGGCAATCCAGTTTTCTTTCAGCGCGCAGGCCAGCGCGGCTTCGTCCACCACCGGACCACGCGAGGTGTTGATAAGAAACGCGGTCGGCTTCATCAACTTGAGCGTGTGCTCGTTGAACAGGTGATAGGTCGGGGTCGCGGTTTCTCCCGTGCGCAGCAGCGGGACATGCACGCTGACGAAATCCGCGCCGCGCATCGCCTCATCAAAGCTGACGTATTGAATCGAGGTCTTTTCCAGCGTGATGCCGCGCGCGTGGCGGTGGTCCATCTCTTCCTGGATGGCCAGCACAAAGTCCTTGTTTTCATAGGCCGGGTCGTAGCACAGGATGTTCATGTCGAAGCCGGAGCATTTCTTGATCATGGACAGGCCAATGCGGCCGGTGCCAATAATGGCGACGGTCTTGCCGGTGACCTCATCGCCCAGAAACGGCAAGTAAGGATGCCAGAATCCCCACTGGTGATCGCGCGTGATGTGCTCGGAAGTCCACAGGCGGCGGGCGAGCGCGCCCATCAGAAAGAAGGCAAATTCGGCGGTGGCGTCGGTGAGCACGTCGGCGGTGTTGGTAAACGGAACCTTGTAGCGGTTGGCATCGGCGCGATTGATGTTGTCGAAGCCGACGGCAATCTGCGAGATCACTTTCAGCGTTCCCTTGCCGGCCTCGAAAATTTCAGCGTCAATCTGGTCGCGCAGTGTGGTGATCAGTCCGTCCACACCGGACTTCAGCTTTTCGATGATCAGACTCTTCGGCGGCGGCTCGGGTTTTGGATAAACTTCAACGTCATACCCGCGCTGGCGCAGCAGGTCAATGGAGGGGCCGATGTCGCAGGTGGCGAAGACGCGGAATTTTGGGGTCATAGGCTCTTTCTCGTCCACTCATCTACGCGCTCCATGGCCAGCTCCAGGTTCTCCAGCGAGTTGGCGACGCTGAAGCGCAGATAGCCTTCGCCGAAATCGCCGAATGCCGTGCCGGACAAGGCGGCCACGCCGGCCTGCTCGAGCAACGCGTCGGCCAGCGGCTTCGACTTCCATCCCGTCTTGGTGATGTTGGGGAACACATAAAAAGCGCCGTGCGGCACGCGGCAGGAGAAGCCTTTGATCTTGTTCAGGCGCTCGACCATCACGTCGCGTCGTTTTTTGAACTCGGCACACATGCGGTCCACCGAAGTCTGGTCTCCGCGCAGGGCTTCGACGCCCGCCATCTGCGTAAAACTGGCGGTACAGGAAGTGGAGTTCGTCACCAGTCGGCTGATGTGCGCGGCCAGGTCGGGGCGCATCACGCCGTAGCCCATGCGCCATCCCGTCATGGCATAGGTCTTGGAGAAACCGTCGAGCAGAATGGTGCGCTCCTGCATGCCGGGGACGGACATGATCGAGAAATGTTCGCCTTCGAAGACCAGGCGGCTGTAAATCTCATCCGACAGGACCATGATGTTGCGGTCGCCGATGGCTTGCGCGATTTGCTCGATATCGCGCCGCGTCATCATGCCGCCGGTTGGATTCTGCGGCGAATTGAGAATGATGAGCCGGGTGCGGTCAGTGATGAGCGAGGCAAGTTCGTTGACGTCCACGGAAAAATCGCGCTCTTCGCGCAGCCGGATGGGCACGGCCTTGCCGCCCACGTAATGCACCATGGACTCATAAATCGGAAAACCGGGGTTGGGATAGATGACCTCGTCGCCTTCGTCAATGAGCGCGAGGATGGTGAAGAAAATAATCGGCTTGCCGCCGGGGACGACGACGACTTCCTCGCTTGAAACTTTCACATTGCGGGTGCGGGCGACGTAGTCGGCAACGGTCTGCCGCAGTTCGGGCAGTCCAGCGGAGGGGCCGTAGTGCGTCCATCCCTTGTGCAGAGCGTCCACGCCGGCCTCGATGACGTTGGCTGGGGTGTCGAAATCGGGCTCGCCGATTTCCAGGTGAATGATGCTCTTGCCCTGCTTCTCCAGGGCCTTGGCCTTATTGAGGACTTCAAATGCGGTCTCGGTCCCGAGCCGCGACATGCGACGGGCCAGTTGCAATTCGTGTTGCGTAGTTTGTGCCATAGCGACTGAAACTCCTGACCAGCCAAACGGCACATTATACGACGGGGCGGGTCAGTCGTCCCTACGGGCACCCACCGGTGAAACCGGTGGGCTATTGGCGGTCGTGCCTCCGGCACGAACGCGTCGGCTCCCCAGAGTGCCGGAGGCACGTTTGCCAATAGCCCGCCGCTTCAGCGGCGGGATGACGCACATTTCATATCCAGTCCCGTAGGGACGAATGAAAAGAGTCATCCCAAAACATATTTGGGATCGTATTCGATTCCATGTTTTTTCAGAAATGCGAGGAACTCGCCATCGAAGTCACGCGTCCGATGGTGCTCGGCCTGAGAATTGATATAGGAGGTCGTGTGAGCCTGTTGTGAAATTCCGACCGTGAACGCGCCGTAACCTTCCTGCCATGCAAAATCCCCGGCGCCGGTATCGTTCATCCATTTGGAAGAGCCACCCTTCAGCAGTTGCACGGCTTTGGCGAGCGGCATGGTGGCAGGGAGGGACAAGAGAATGTGCACGTGGTTCTCCGTGCCTCCAGCGGCGAGGGCCTTGAATCCGTTCTTGCGGGCGATGCCGCCCAGATAAGACCAGAGCTTCGACAATTGGTCGGGGGCGATCGAGTTGCGGCGGTTTTTGGTTGAGAAAACGCAATGCACCAGGCCGGAGACGTAGGTGTGCGACATGGGTTTTTCCACGTTAGTGCACGTGGCGCGTGAAGGAAAGGTTGGATGTCACACCGTACGCGTTTTGGTTGTGGAAAAGCCGGAATGGCGGGTTCGCCAGGAAGAAATAATCTTTTCAGTCGTCCCTACGGGACTGGTTGGTTCGGGTCGCCGGCTACCCACCGGTGAACCGGTGGGCTATTGGCGGTCGTGCCTCCGGCACGAGATCACGTCGAAGATAAAGAGTGCCGGAGGCACGTTTGCCAATAGCCCGCCGCTTCAGCGGCGGGAGGACGCGGATTTTTCATTAGTCCCGTAGGGACGAATGAAAGGTTGGACGTTAAACCGTGCGCGTTTTGGTTGTGGAAAGCGCGGGTGGCGTCCAGTCGTCCCTACGGGACTGGTCGGATCGCATCGCCGGGCACCCACCGGTGAACCGGTGGGCCATTGGCGGTCGTGCCTCCGGCACGTAAATCTACACGCCGGCAATCCATCAAAATCCGGCAATCCGAAAATCCAACAATCCGCAAATTATTCCGAGACGTTCTGCTCTTCGTTTTGCGAGCGCAGAACGCGGTCCACGGAATACGGCGCGCGGCGGCTGGGTTCGTGGTAGTGACGGACCTGCATTTCGCCGAGCAGACCAATCGCCAGCAGATTGAGTCCGCCGAGCAGCAGGCCCATGGCGGCCATCATCAGAGGGCCGTGGGTCTGCATGACGTGGACGTGGTGAAGAATTTTTTCCGCGATCAGCCACAGCACCAGACCACTGCCGCCCATGATGCTGAACATGCCAACGGTACCGAAGAAATGCAGCGGGCGCGACAGGTAGCGCAGCAGAAAGCGAATGGTCAGAAGATCGAAAAATACGCGGAAGGTGCGCGTGATGCCGTAATGCGAGATGCCGCGTTCGCGGTTGACGTTGCGGATGGGCACTTCGCAGATGGACGCGCCATACCACGATGCCAGCGCGGGGATAAAACGGTGCAGTTCGCCATAGAGCGGGACCTGCTCGAGAATATCGCGGCGGTAGGCCTTGAAGGTGGTGCCGAAGTCGTGGATGTCCACGCCGCTGATTTTCGCCATGATCCAGTTGGCGATGCGTGAGGGAAAGCGGCGCATCCAGTAATTGTCCACCCGCACTTTGCGCCAGCCGCTGACGATGTCGTAGCCCTCGGCGATTTTTTCCAGAAACATCGGGATGTCGGCGGGGTCGTGTTGCAGATCGCCGTCCATGGCGATGATGAACTCGCCGCGGGCGTGGTCGAAGCCGGCGGCCAGGCCGGCAGTCTGTCCGAAATTGCGGCGCAGCTTGACGATGGTCACGCGGCTGTCCACGGCGGCGATCTCCCGCAGCATGGTGAACGTACTGTCGCTGGAGCCGTCGTCCACCAGGACGATCTCAAAGCTCTCGCCGTGGCCCTCCATGACGGCCTTCAGCCGGTCGTAGAGGTCGGTGACGTTTTCCTGCTCGTTGTGGAGAGGGACAACAATCGAATATTTGGGCACGATATTTTTATTATAGCGGGACTGCGGGGCTGTGGAAGCGGGATGAACCAACGAGTAGCGGCGAGGTTAACCCCCACAACCACCACGGAGACACAGAGTCACGGAGGAACCCTAAGACAGAGCAAATAACATGCTACTGGTTTCTCTGTGTTTCTGTGCCTCTGTGGTGAAGCTAGTGTTTATTCCTTGAGCTTGAGTTTTGATTTGTTCTCTTCGAGAAAAGCCTTGATATTTTCAGCGGCGTTGAGCAGGCGCAGCCATTGCTCGTAGTAGAGAGTGACCGGGAAGCGGCCAAGGCCGTAAACGCTGACGCCGCCTTTGTCGCCGACTTTGAATCCCAGTTCGCCGACCTGTTTTTTGCCTTCCACTTGCTTTTCCAGCTGTGACAGCCGGGCCTTCAGTTCTTCATAGGTTGGTTCGGACATTGATTTTCATGCACCTGATTGTGAGATTGCGATGCCAACAGATGGGAATGTCCGCACCGCAGCAGTTCCCATAGTAACGTGCCGCGGCGTTGCCGGAGAACTCGAACCGTTATATTCTCGAAATATCCGTTTCATTCAGGGATTTCTTAGGTTTTGCGGTCAACGCTGGAAGACGCGCTCCGGTGTTCTATTTCTAAAGGGAGTAAGTGGCGCAGTTTGCCCAACTTATCCGGCATTTCTTGCATCTAACGAACATTGCGCCATTCTGACTCAATAGTTGATCGGAGAGTGATTTGAGGCGGTTCATTTCCATTCTTGGAGCGATCGCGCTGGCGACGGTCTTAAGCGGCAACGGGTTCGCCTCAGACACCGATGCGGCGGCGCAATCGGCGGCCAGTTCGGGCTCAATCAGCGGGACGGTGGTGGACGCAACCGGCGCGGTCGTGTCGGGCGCGACGGTGAAGTTGCACAATCCGGTGAGCGGACTGGATCGCACCGTAACCACCGACGGCGCGGGCCAGTTCAGTTTCACCAATGTGCCATTCAATCCCTATCACCTCTCGGTGCAGGCGCAGGGATTTTCCCCGGCGGCGCAAGACGTGAGCGTGCGCTCGACCGTGCCGGTCAGCCTGCAATTAAGCTTGGCGGTGGCGACTTCAGTCACTACGATGACGGTGGAGGAAAGCGGCGGCGATCTGGTAGAGACCGATTCCACATTTCACACGGATGTGGACCGGCAATTGATCGAGAAAATGCCGCTGGAGAATGCGACCTCGTCGTTGAGTTCGGCGGTCACGCAGAATACGCCCGGAGTATCCAGCGATTCCAACGGCCAACTGCATGGCTTGGGCGACCATGCGGAAAATTCGACCATCGTGGACGGCCAACCGGATACCGACCAGCACAGCAAGATTTTTTCGAACCAGATCTCGGTGGACACCATACAGTCCCTGGAAGTCATCTCGGGCGCGCCGCCGGCGGAGTATGGCGGAAAGACCAGCGTGGTGATTGTAGCGGCCACGCGCTCGGGCCAGGGCGTCACCACGCCCCACGGCAGCCTGACCACATCGTACGGATCGTTTGGCACCTCCGACGCGTCGTTCAATCTTGCATACGGTGGCAAGAATTGGGGCAACTTCATCGCAGTCAGCGGGGCAAACAGCGGACGTTTTCTCGATCCACCGGAATTTACGGTGATCCACGACAAGGGCAACGAGGAAAATCTGTTTGACCGTGTGGACTTACAGCTCTCCAACGCCGATTCGCTGCACCTGAACGCAAGCTACAGCCGCAGCTGGTTTCAAACGCCGAACTCTTTTGATGCGGAAAACGCGACCGCATGGAGCGGGTTGAGCGGCGTGGACGCGCAGGATGTGAACAACTACGGCGGCGTCGCGCCCAACGGCGTCACGGTAGGAGCGACCGACCAGCGGTCGAAGATTGGGACGTTTAACGTTGCGCCGTCGTGGACGCGGGTGCTGAATACGCATTCCGTATTTACTCTAGGCACGTTCGTGCGCCGCGACAATTACAACTACTACGCCAGCAGCGATCCCTTCGCCGATCTGGGCCCGCCGGGCTTGCAGCGGCAGTCGGTGGGGCAGAACCGGACGCTCACCAACGCGGGCATTCGCTCCGATATTTCCTACGTCCGGGGCGTGAACGACATCAAGGCCGGAATCACCTACGCGCATACGTTTCTGAACGAGAACGACGCGCTCGGCATCGTAGACCCAACTTACAACGCGCCCTGCGTAACGTTTTCGAACGACCAGAGCGTGTATGTTGCCGCGCCCGGACTAACTTCCGCGCGATGCCCCGGCAACACGGGAACCTACCAGGCGAACCAGGCGGCCACCTCCACAATTTCATCGAACGCGCCCGGCACCGCTCTCTACCCCTACTTCAATCCCACGCTGTCGCCCTATGACTTGACGCGCGGCGGGAGCCTCTACCACTTCCGCGGCCACACCGACGTGAAGGAACTTGCGCTTTACCTTCGCGACGTGATCTCCAAGGGGAACTGGTCGTTGAATCTTGGCCTGCGCGGAGATTTCTACAATGGATTGTCCACCGCGCGGCAGGCTGAGCCCCGCATTGGGGTTGCCTACAACGTCAAGAAGACGAGTACGATTCTTCGCGTTTCTTACGCGCGCACGCTGGAATCCCCTTTCAACGAAAACCTCATCCTGTCGAGTAACGGATGCGGCGACCCGGTTTTGTCTCCGCTGCTTTCCTGCAGCGGCCTGTCGAGCGGAGCGCTGACTCCGGGATTTCGCAATGAATTTCACGCCGGTATTGAACAGACAATTGGGCGCTACCTGGTATTTTCGGGAGAGTACATCTGGAAATACACGCACAACGGTTACGACTTCAGCGTGCTCGGCAACACGCCCATATCGTTCCCGATTGAATGGCACAACTCCAAAATTCCGGGATATGCGGGGCGGGTCAGCGTGCCTGAGATTCACGGCTTCTCGGCGCTGGTGGTTTTTTCCAGCGTGGCGGCGCGGTTTTTCCAGCCGCAAATCGGAGGCGCGGGCGCGACCGTGGCCACCGGCAACGGACTTCCCTTCCGCATTGACCACGACGAAAAATTCAACCAGACCACGCACTTGCAGTATCAGCCTTCGAAACGCGGACCGTGGTTTGGGTTCAACTGGCGTTACGACAGCGGGCAGGTATCCGGGAACGCGCCCTGCTACGGGTTGAACGTGGGCAACGATTGCCCTCAGTCCACCACCACGCCAGGCGGAGAACCGGCGGTGGCGTTGCGTGATCGTTTCGGCAACCCTTTGAGCGCCGATCAGGAGTTTCAAGCCGGATTCACTTGCAATGGCGTGCGTGCGACGCCCACGACTCCGCTGCCTTCGACGTGCGCTGCGTCGCAATTTGAATCCAGCCTGATCAAGGTGCCGGCCATTGGGGCGCAGAACGATGACCGCAATCCGGCGCGCATTGCCCCGCGGCATTTGTTTGACGTGGTCATCGGGCACGACAATCTCTTCCACGGCGACAGGCGCAAAGTGGGCGCGCGGTTCACCGTCATCAACCTCACCAATCGTTATGCGCTTTATAATTTCCTTTCGACTTTCAGCGGAACGCACTACGTGACACCGCGGACCTATACGGCCGAGGTGAGCTTTGGGTTCTAGGTTGCTGCACAGGAGAACATCCGTTTGCTGAGAAACAAAGTTGCTTTCACAATGTGGCTGGCCAGTATGGTTGTACTGGGAACAGGGCTTGCGAGGGGACAGTCGTCGCAGGATCCCGCCTCGCCGAGCGATTCCAACGCGCCACAAACGACAAAACCTGCCGGAGAAGACCCCGCCGCACCAACACCGCAAGTGAAGGCGCCGCAGGACCAGAAAACCGACGACAAAAACAAGGCCGCGGGCACGTCGAATGACCGGCTGTTTTACGCATTGCCGAATTTTCTGACCCTCCGCTCCAAGCAGCAGGTTCCGCCGCTGACGGTCAAACAGAAATATGGGGTGGTGGCGCGGAGTGCATTCGACCCGGTGCAACTTCCCTGGTACGGGACGCTGGCGGCGATCAGTCAGGCGGAGAATAGCGAGAAGGGATACGGCCAGGGTTGGGGCGGATACGGGAAGCGCTTTGGCGCGTACGCCGCCGACGGAACGATTGAGAATTTTCTGGTTGGCGCAGTGCTGCCTTCAGCACTGCATCAGGACCCGCGATTTTTTCAGTCGGGTGAGGGTGGATTCGGCAAACGGGCATGGTATTCGATGAGCCGCATCCTCATCACGCGCAGCGATGCCGGGAAGTCGCAGTTCAATGCCTCGGAAATCTTTGGGGCCGCCGCGGGATCGGCGATCTCAAACTACAGCTACCATCCCAAGGAAGACCGCACGCTTAGCAACACGGCGAGCGTGTTTGCATCGCAGATTGGATACGACGCGGTCACATTTGTGGTGAAAGAATTCTGGCCCGACATTCAGCGGAAGATGACGAAGAAACGGAAGGCTTCCGCCAATTAAGGACATTCTGATTAAGGTCAAAAGCAAAAAGCAGGTTTCTCGACTTCGCAAGATTGCCCTTAAACGGGCAATCTTACTGCGCTCGAAATGACAAAAATAGGACTAAATCAGAATTTCCCTGGAAACCAAGTGTAGAAAATAAAAACCGGGCGTACCGTTCGGCACGCCCGGTTTTTCGAGATTCTGCTACAGAAATCTCGCTACTTCTTCGCACTCCGCTTCAGACGTTGCGGCGGAATCACACCCTTCTCTGGACGCTCCCGCTCAATCTTGTCGGAGAGATGGTGGAGCGGGCGGTCGCCTTGGGAAGACAGTTCCGGACCCTTGATCACCGCCGCCGTGGTGAGACCTTGCGCGGTGTACATGGATTCGTTAAATTTCGCGCCCGTGTTCGCGGCCGCCACAGCGAACACGCCGTGGGGTACGCCGTTGTTGAAGACGGTGGCGATGTAGTCTCCCACCATCAAGCCATTCTGCGAATTCGGCAGCCAGGCCAGCTTCATCGGCCCGGCAAGTTTCACCGGGGCCTTCCAGGTGGTTCCGCCATTGTGCGACGCAACGTAGCCCACAAAAAGCTGACAGCTCGAGACTCCGCAGGCGGTCTGGGAGTAATAGTAATAATGCACCGCTACGTGAGCGGTTGCGCCCGACGTGGAGGGATCAATGCCAATGCCCGGGATGAAGTGGTCCACAAAACTGGTAGTGGCATCGATCGGAATGCGTGTCACTTTGGTCCAGTGAATGCCGTCGGCGGAAGTGCTGTAGACCAGGTCGTTGGTTGAGCACTTCAGGCGGAAGCGGCAATCTTCCCAGACAACCCAGACTTTGCCGGCGCCATCCACCGCCGCCGAAGGTAGCGGCCCGCTGCGAATTCCTCCCGCATCGTTGTGGGTCTGAATTGCGGCAAACGCCTTGGGCATGGACCAACTGACGCCGCCGTTGGTGGAAACATACGCAGCCATGAAGCTAGTTTCAATGGGCACAACCACGGTGCCGTTGGGCTGGACGAGCGGTTGCCCGCCGATGCCGCTGGCCCGGTTGGCCGTGCCGATGGCCGCGCTCCAGGTTTTTCCGCCGTCGCTGGAGGTGCTCATCAGAATTTCCCCGCTGTTGGGGTCGTCCCACTCCATGTAGCAGTTGCCGTAGTGCGGGCTGGTGGCGGTGCTGTCGCAGACGATCCAGTTTTTGTCGGAACTCACCGCGGTCGGATCAACACTCACCGGGCTTTCCCACGTGAACCCGCCGTCGGTGGAGCGGCTGACGATCACGGCCGGCGTCTGCGTAGTGTTGGAAATCGGCAGCGACGAGATCATCCACACGCCATGTTTGGCGTCGAACGCCACAGCGGGATCACTGACCGCGTCGTAAGGCCCCGTCCCTTCGCCTTTGGTGATGCCGGGCAAGAATCCGTGGGTCCAGGTGCTGCCGCCGTCGGTTGAAGTCGCCCAGCCGATATCGGTCGAGCCTCCGGGAGAGATGCGGCCGGTCTGGAATGCGGCCACCAGCGTGGAACCGCTGGCAAACATGTGCGGCTCAACTTCTGTGGAGTGTTGCCCCGGCCCGACGGAAAATGGATCCGAACTGATTTGGGTGAGGCTGACTTGCGCCGCCGCCCGCGTCGTTACCTCGGCACAAACCCCGAAAGCCATCAGCAGAGAAAGACATGCGAACCAGGTCCTTCCGCAATAAGAACGAGAGAGAATACGAGTCATGAGAGTCTTGCCCTTCATTTCAGAGATAGCCGCCCGGTCGAACTGCTATGCAGTGGTCGCCTTGCAGCTGCGGGGATTTCACGTGCGGAAAACTATGCGGGGTAGTTATTGCACTGAGGCTGACGATATCGTGTGCGGGGAAGCCGTGTCAATGTGAATGGTTTTGCAACCTTCCACTATGTTGCCGCTAATTAGGCGCAAGCGGGATAAATTAAACATGATGCCAAAAAATAATCAAGAGGGCGTGCCGCGTGGCGACGCCCTCTTGTGCAGACTATGCTGCCTACTTCAACTCATCGGAATGCCCGCCCCTCGGTTCTAGCGCTGACGTCCGCCACTGCCTGAGCTGTGACCGCCACCGCCTCCACTACCGCCGCTGGGATGTCCGCCACCACCGGATGGCGCGCTGTGCGATCCGCCGCTATAACCACCACCCGACGGTGCGCTCCGCGGTGCGGCGCCGCCGTAGCCTCCACCTCCGCTATAGCCGCCCGAATGGCCACCGCCGTAGCTGGGTGGCGGACGATATCCACCGCCACCGCCGTTGTAGCCGCCACTGGAGCGCGGCTGCGCGATTGGCTGACGCATATCGAGCTGCGGACGGCCGTATCCGCGTCCCGAAGGACTGGACGATCCGGAAGAACCATACGGATGCGGGCTGGGCGTGCTTCTGTCTCCGTAGCCGCCGCCGTTAGTGCGGGACGAGCCGGCGCCACTTGAAGGAGGCATCGTGCGTTCCCAGTAAGTGCCGTTGCCGGAACGGGGTGAATTGCCACCATGCGTCGGAGCGGTGCCCGAAATGCCTCGCGGAGCCTCGCTCACACCGCCGTTACCGCCGCGCGATGGAGGAACAAACGGCTTCCACCCGTTGCGGTCAGCCGTTCCGCCACTGGTTGGCGGGCGGTTGACGGTGGTCGAGCCGGTCGTTGGAAACGAACGGTTCTGCGGCGCATTCACCGTACGGTTTTCCGTCTGGCCCGAAGCCGATTGCCCAGCGTTGTGGCTGGGTGGCGTGAACGGGCGAAACCCGTTGCGGTCCCCACCGGACGGCGGGTTCGAGCGCGCGATGGTGTTCGTGGGTGTGCTCCCGGTGTTCCCCACGCGCGGTTGGATCGTTCCCGTACCCGTCCCCGTACCCGCGCCCGTACCCGCGCCCGGTTTGCCAAAATTACCAGACTGCGGATTCGTCCCAGACAACGAGCGGGGCTGCGCAATCGGATTCATCGGCGTGCGGCCACCCGCCTGCACCGGCGTAAAGTGTCCGTCCTGCTTGATGGACTGCTGCAAGCTCGACACTTGATGATCGAACGACACCGGCCGTGAAGTTGGCGTGTGTCCGAAGAAATTCGACGGGCCCGTGCGTATGCTGCCCGGCGAAGCTGCGCGGCCGCTGGCCGAAAGACTGGCCTTGGTGGGCACGATGGGCAGATTGCCGTTCATCATGCGCGCGTTGTTGAACATGGCCCGCGTGACCGGCTGGCCTCTCATGCGGCCGGTACCGAATTCTTCGCCCTTGGTCGTTGTTAGCGCACGGAAAATGTGATCGTTGTTCAGGTTGCGCACGTTCGAATACCGCGTGCCAACATGCAATGGCGGATGCGAACCAAAGCCGTTGCGGTTGTTGATGTTGGTAATGTTGGTGATGTTGGTGATATTGGTCACGTTGACGACATTAAAGCGATTGCGTCCGTAACCCCACCACGGATTGAAGTAGTCGCAGGGCCCGATCGGCAACCATCCCCAACCGAAGCCGCCGCCGAATCCAACGCCAAACCCGCCACCAAATCCCCAGAACGACACGTAGGCCGGCGCCCAGATCGGGCGATAGAGGACAGGAGTCCACACCGGACCAGGCCACCATACCCACTCATCGTCGGCGTACATCCAGCGGCCGTAGTGATACGGCGCCCATCCCCAGGGCTCGGAAGAAACCCAGGTCCATCCGTAGTACGGTTCATAGACCCAGTGACCGGAGCGATACGGCGTGAATCCCGCATCGGAGGGCACCCAGACGTCGCCGTAATCCGCAACGTTGCGCCAGTGACCGTAGGTGTCGAGGTCTTCGGCGCCGGTGTAGTAGTGGTTGTTATTGGTGTGGCGCCAGGCTTCGGCGTTTTCGATCTTGTGGTCGCGTTCGGAATTCCAGCGATCCCAGTCGTCGCTGCCGGGAGCGTCGCCGGTTTTGTACTGCGCTTCTTCCGCGGTGCCACGCACCGTGACCATCTCGCCGCTATGGATCTCAACACTGCCCTGTGCGGTCGTAAGCTCTGCCTCGCCCTTGCGCGCGATGATGATCGTGTCGCCATCGGGCCGCACTTCGATGCGGAAGCTGCCATCTTTGTGAGCGGGATGCAGCGCGACGTTGGGCGTATCAATCTCCGGCTCAACTTCACTGCTGGCATAGACGGAGTACGTCGCTGTGCCCTGTCCTACCTGGACCTGAATTCGCTTGGCGGTAAGATCGGTGACGTTAGCCTGAGAGTTCGATCCTAGACGCAGCAAGTTGGCGAAGTCGAGCTGCACTTCGGTGCGTCCGCCGTCGGCGGTGGAAATGCGATCGCCAGCAACCACGGGCTGGTTTAGCGCGGCTGCGGACCAGTCGCCGGAGTCGCCACGCTGGGTTGAGACATCGCCGTGGATGAAGCTGACGCGAGCCACCCCGGGGCCCGGCCCCTCCTGCGCTGAGGATTGTCCCGAGGCGTCGGCCTGCACCTGCGCTTGGTCGGGTGCTTGTTCCGCGTCCGGGCCCTGCTCTTGCGCGCTGCCAACCACCGCGCTCGCCATCGCCACTGCCATCGCCAGTTTCAGGAACGTTTTCATGATCCACCTCGCTTGGAACCTTGTTACTACTCGGGCACTACTCGCTGAATATAAGGGCACGCGCCATGCCAAAGTGGGGCAGAATGAGAGCAGCGTAAGTCTTGTGTTTTCAGCTACTCAGGGGTTGGCAAGTGAAGAACAGAGGTGGAAAAACGCTGCTGCTGGCCGACATCCACCAGAGGTGGTGGTTTTCAACCGGTGGGTCTGGATTGCGCACTGTGCCAAATGGTGTTGATTGTCGTACGGGAATCCGCAAGCCAGGAAAGGCCAGATAATCTCTAACCTCTAACGGCAGAGTGACTCATCATGGTGCTGCTTGCCGCAGGCGCAGGTCGGTGGCGGCAATTCCCGTGATGTGCCCCATGAAAGCAGCCAGGCCTTCATGTCCTGGTGCGCGACATAGCGGCCAGATTTGACCTGACGATCTGCCTGGCGGATTTCCGCCAGCATTCTTTCCTGGTCCACCACGTAGGATTCGGTGGCATCGGAAAGCAGAAAACTCGAGCGGTGCCCAGAGACCTTGGCGCGTTTTGTCCAACCGCTTTTGGGATCAGGTTTCAACTGGGTAGCATCGCAGTCTTTAGCGTTAGCCATGAACACATCCGTCGGATAGTTTGTCGCTGCCAAAACACGAAAACATCGAGGGTCCGAGGGGCATCGAGTGAACAAATGTGGTACCGAACGCTGTCTTCACACACTTTAAGAGTAGTCGCTGGGGCAGCGTTGTCAAGCACTTTGGTTTCGTCGAGTGCCTAGCGGAGAGCGAGGGGGTCGAACCCTAGTGGCTGACTAGGCGTCGTCTTTCTCCGCTTCGTCCGCAATCCCGATTTTCGACAGCCGATATCGCAGCGCGTTGCGCGTGAGGCCGAGCAGGCGTGCGGCCTGGCTCTTGTTGCCGTGGGCGCGGCGCAGGGCTTGCCGCACCAGATCGTTTTCATAGTCTTCGAGTGTCATTCCGTCCGGCAAAAACTGCGGGCCTTCGTTCGACGCCTTGGCGGAGCGAACGTCGAGGTGAATATCGTCCACGTCGAGAAGGTTGCCCTTGGCCAGGGCGCAGCCGCGCTCGATCACGTTGTGCAGTTCGCGGACATTGCCGGGCCAGTAGTGGCCAACCAGGACCTGCATGGCGCGCGGCGTCACTCCCTCGAAGTCGCGGCCCGACTCGGCCGCGAACCGCGACACGAAGAGCTGCACGAGATCGGGAATGTCTTCCTTGCGTTCGCGCAGCGGCGCGATCTCGATCGGCACCACGTTCAGGCGGTAGTACAAATCCTCGCGGAAGGTTCCCTGCTCGAGCGCCTCGCGCAGATCGCGGTTGGTGGCGGCGATGAGGCGAACATCCACTTTGACGGTCTTGGTGCCGCCGAGGCGCTCGAATTCGCGCTCCTGCAACACGCGGAGAAGTTTGACCTGCGTGGCGGGAGGCACGTCGCCGATTTCATCGAGGAACAGCGTGCCTTTGTCGGCGAGTTCGAACTTGCCGGGCTTGCTGGCCACCGCCCCGGTAAATGCACCCTTCTCGTAGCCGAACAACTCGCTTTCCAGCAGGTTTTCCGGGATGGCGGTGCTGTTGATCTTGATGAACGGGCCTTGCGCGCGGCGCGATTTTTCATGGATGGCGCGGGCGATCAGGTCCTTGCCAACTCCGCTTTCACCGCCGAGCAGCACCGTGGAATTGGTTTGCGCGACGCGTTCTAAGATGGAGAGAACTTCCTGCATCTTGGGGCTGCGGGCCACGATATTGGGGTGGGCATAGCGGTGTCCCAGCGCTTCGCGCAAAGAGCGGTTCTCTTCGCGCAGGCTGCGAACATCGAGCTCTTTGCGCACAACCATGCCCATTTCGGCGAGTGAAAACGGCTTGAGCACGTAGTCGCTGGCCCCGGCCTTCATGGCTTCCACGGCGGTTTCGACGCTGCCGAAAGCGGTCATCACGACCACCGGCAAACCGGCGTTGTGTTCGCGCACGGAGTGCAAAAATTCCAGACCGCTGATGCCGGGCAACTTCAGGTCAGTGAGAACGAGGTCCACGGTGTTCTCTCGCAGGAGGCGCAAACCGGCTTCAGCATCGCCCGCCGAGAGCGTGGTCAGGCCGTCTTCGGCAAGGTTCAGCTCCAGCAGGCGCCGCATCTTGGCTTCATCTTCGATGATGAGAACAGTGGCCATGAATTCAGTGGACTTCGAGGTTCGCATAGCGGTCCGAGGCTAGTTGAGATGCGGCATCGCGGCCGCCCGGCTGCCCGCTAGCTGGAAATTGAATCACGAAACGCGCTCCCGAAGCGCGGTGTGCCGCATTTTCAACACGGATGGTCCCGTGATGAGAGTCCACAATTTTCGCAACGATAGACAAGCCCAGCCCGACGCCGGTCTTTCGGGTGGTCACAAAGGGATTGAAAATCTGCTCGCGCAATTCAGGTGGAATACCAGGCCCGGTGTCTTCGAGTACGATTTCGACAATGCTGGACGCGGATGCGGCGTCCACGGTCAGCGATCCGCCCGAACTACCCATGGCTTCAAAAGCATTCTGCACCAGGTTAACAAACGCTTGTTCGAGGAGTGCCGCGTCGAGTTCGATGCGCGGGAGTCCGGGCTGGTAGTTGCGCTGGACAACAATCGCCGGCCCTTTCCACGCGGCCGTGACGCGATCCACGGCTTGATTGAGAACGGAAGTGACATCTCCCGGTTCGAGCTCGGCGTGGAGCGGGCGGGCGAAATCGAGGAACCGCGTGACCAGGGCGCTAAGGCGGTTAGTTTCGGTGAGAATGTAGCCGGACAGTTCGGCAGCCAGGGGATTGGTATCGCTGATTTTCTGCGTCAGCATTTCGGCCGAGCCTTTGATCACTCCGAGCGGGTTGCGAATCTCGTGCGCCAGTCCCGCGGAAAGCTGACCGAGGGCGGCAAGACGTTCGGAGCGGCGGGCCTGTTCCTGCGCCTGTTCCAGGCGGCGATTGGTCTCGGCCAGGGTTTCGGCGAGCTGTTGATATTGCTCGGTACGACGCTTGCTTTCAACAACAAATCGATTGACCACCATCGCCGCCAGAAAGAAAAACAGCACCCGGATGGCGAGCAGGCCGTAGCTCTCGGCGGTGAGGTCATAGTCCTCAATCGCGGGATTGAAAAAAGCTGTGAGGTAGGAACAGTAGGCAGCCGAGGCCAGCGCCGTCCAAAGTAAAGTGCCGATGGAACCAAAATATTCGGCGGCAGTGACCACGGGCAGATAGTAGATCGGGTAATAGCTGCTGTTGATGCTGAGTTCGCCGGTGTGGTCAATGAGCAGCGTAGCCAGCGCGATCTTCAGCAGCACGGCATAGGCCGGCCCGCGGCGGGGAAAACGCGCCACCATCCAGCCTTCGCCGATCTGCACAATTCCGATGGCGAGCAGGATGACCTGTTTGTGCCACTCCCACACCGGAGGCAGCGCGGCCAGCCCGGCCAGCAGCACCAGCCACAGCAAATCCATCCATTGCAGCGCAGGTCGTTTGGCCGGGGTCATCATCGTTTGCAGCGTGGGTGCAGGCCAAGATTACAGCCTGGCTTGCTACTCCGCTCAAAAAATCCACGCCCGAAGCGTTCGCCGGCCTCGGGCGTGGTTCATGGTTTTCGTCGCAACATCCGGAGGCGTGACAGCCGCCGTCAGTGTCCCTTCGGCTTCGGGGCCTCAGTGTGAGGCTCAGAATGCGGCGCCGCCGGGGTTACGTGTGGCGCAGGCGGCGCTCCTCGCGGCTCGGGTGGTGCGGCGGGCGCAGTGGACCGGTTCTGCTCCCAGTTGTGGAACTTCTGCTCCACACCGCGTTCCTGCTCTGGACTGCGCTCCTGCACCTGCGGCGTCGGCTTCACGAGGGGATGGTTGACCTCATGCGGCGGGTTTTGGTTCTCCGGAGTGCCGGTGTTCCGCGGCTGGTCAAACACCGAGGTTCTCTGACCATGATTCGCGGGAACGTTGGGATTTCCCTGGTTGCCGTCATTTTTTGGCTGATCGTAGATTGAGGTCTTGCTAGGCGGTGCATGATTGGTCGAGCCGTTGTTACCGCCGGTCGCAACATCGGGACGACCTTGCGGTTGTGCTGGTTTGGATTGGCCCGGCGGCGTGAACGGCTTGAATCCATCCTGCTGGCGCGCGGGTGGCGGCGTAGATCCCACGTTGCTGCCGCCGGCGCGTGGCTGGGGCGCAATCTCCCGTATCGGCGGAGGCTGGTTCAGATGTCCCCCGGCCTGCGCCTTGCGTTGCTCGAAGGTGGGTGGTAATGCCGGCGGCTCGTGCTGCGCCACCACCTGGCGGTTCATCACCGCAACTGGAGGTTTCACCGTAGTCGGGCGTCCCGCACCGATGGCACTGGTACGAATCGGTTCGACCGGGGCCATGTGGACCACTGGCGCGCTTTCGATGTCCTTCGGTTCCACGTGCACCAGGTGAGAAGCCACCGGACGCGCATTCACAAACGTGTCACGCGACACCGCCGTTACTCCGCCCATCACATGCGCATTCACATAGTTCACCCGGTTCACGGTGGTGGTGTTGTTGGTGTTGTTGATCACGGTCGTGTTATAGACGTTCGTGATTTTGGTGATGTTCACCGTCGTATTGGTGACGTTCACCTGGTTCACATAACCACGGCTCACGCGATAGCCGGGGACAAAGACTTCTCCAGGCCCCAGCGGGAACCATCCCACACCCGCGCCGACGCCAACTCCCCAGCCTCCGCCGCCAACCCACGCCACCAGAGCCGGCGCCCAGATTGGACGAACCACCACAGGGCCCGGCACCCAGAACCAACCGCCGCCGACTGACGCCCAGCGCCCATAGTGGAACGGCGCAAAGCCCCACGGCTCGTCTTCGACCCAGGTCCATCCGAATGGCGCGACCCAAGCCCAGTGACCGTTACGATAAGGAGCCCATCCGCTCGCCACACCCACCGGCGCCCAGCACTCTCCGTACCCGGCCACGTAGCTCCAGCGTCCGTATTCGTCGAGGTCTTCGTATCCAGTCATTTCGCGCGAGACATAGTTCGCTGAGTCGGAATGGTCTTCGCGCTGGTCGCGTTCAAACGCCCATTGATCAAATCCATCCCGCCCGCCGACTTGTTCCACGTCGAATTGAAGCTCGTCGGTTCCAGTAAAGGTGGCCCGTTGGTCAGCGACGACGGTGTAGGAAGACCCGCCGCCGGTCACGCGCCCGCGGCCCTGCCACACGCTGATCGTGGTGCGGTCTCCTTCGGGGCTCACGTCCAGACGATATTCGCCGGGCTGCACCACGCGGAAAGACAGGTTCGGCGTGTCCACTTCATAATTGTCTTCATCGTCCACATGACGGACACGAATGAAGAGAGCGCCCTGAGCGAGGCGGATCTGGGTCACGCGGTCGGTAAGTTCGAGAAATGTGATTCCGGTCTGGTCGCTCAGGCGCATCGCAGTCGAGCCGATATGAACTTCGGCGCGCGAGGATTCGTCGGCCCAGAGATTGTCTCCGGTGACCATGGGGCGGTTAGGAGTAGCAGTGACCCAGTCACCTTCACCGGCGGGCTGGAAGGAAACCTGTCCGTCGGCAAAACTCAAGCGCGCTACGCGCCCCGGAGGATCCTGATCGTCGCCCTCATCTTGCGCCATCGCCTTAGTTGAGCCGTGCAGCAAAAATGCAAAGCCCGCCAGCAAGACTATCGTCGCCCACCACCGCTTATTTGTTTTCATGTTCGTTCGCCTCGACGGAATGTGCCTCTACAATCTGAATCTTACCCGCATCTATGGAAACACGATAGAGACGGTTTAGTTTCCCCGCGGCGGAAAGCGTCCACACTCTCGCGGCAAGCAACGCGGTCGCATCACCTGCAACCCCATGCAGCTGAGACATTTACCGCAAATGGATCTCTGCTTGCCTGAGGGCGGGTGGTAGATGTCTAACAGATTTGGATCAGGCAACAATGCCACGGCCCATAGTCGCAACAAAAACTGCGTACATTAAAGCCGCCAACGCAACCGTCGAATAGCTGCGCTCAAGTACCGCGGGAGGTGACGGGTTCTCGGCGCTCCCGCTTCTGACCGGAATGAACAGGAACGGAAACGAAGCGAGGCCGATCTCCAGAACCGAATCCCTCAAATCGCCCCAGCCATGGCCTTGATAGGCCAGGGCCGCGAGAGCGGCACCCAAAGTTGCGCTGATCCAAACCGTTCGGGCAATGGAGCGCGCCTGGGCGGCGTTTGGCCAAAGGTCTAAAAGCAGCTTGGACGCCAGACGGGCAGTGAACAGAAAAAATATCAGCCCAACACTTGCGGCCAGGAGGCGTTGCCCGACGCTTGGCTCGCCCCAAAAGTACTGGACCGCAAAATAAAGATCGCCCTCCTTGCGATGCATGGCCCGAATCAAGTATCCCGACTCCCAGAAATATCCAAAAGCTGTGACCGTGATCAGAAACAGTCTGAGACCCGGCAGACGTGCCGGCACAAAGCGCAGGCAGACCAGCGCCAGCGTGGCCACGAACAAGTTGCCCAGCGGCCCCGCCACATCAAGCCAGCCAGTCTTCACATCGCAGCGAAAAAGTGAGGAGGTCAGCAGGCGGATGTGCCCGCCCAATGCCACACACAGGCCGCCATGCCCCAGGGCCTCGTGATCGAATGTAACGACGCACATGGCCATCAGGCCAATTGCGGCGGCGGTGAGCCAGTCGTTTTTCCTGACCATCGTTAATTTGTTAACTCGTTAATTTGTTGACTCGTTTTTTCAACTCGTTTCCGGTTTTCAGTCCATGAGCGTCAGTTCTTCAACTTCGGCCGCTGGCAGGTGTCCACGATTTTCTTTGGATCGATCGCGGCGTCGTCCACCTGCTCCTCGATGATTTTGCCGTCTTTGCCAACCAGGAAATTGACGCGGCGCGGCGCTTGGTCTTCGTTGTCGTAGATCCCCCACTCCCGAGTGGTTTTTCCACCCCAATCGCTCAGCAACGGGAACGTGACGCCGATCTGGTCGGCGAAGGCCTTGTTGGCGAATGCACTGTCCATGCTCACACCCAGGACCTGGGTGTCAGAAGCTTCCAGCGTTTTCAGGTTCTGCTGGAAGTTCTTCATCTGCTGGGTTCAACCACCGGTGAAAGCGAAGATGTAAAACGCCAGCACAACGTTCTTCTTGCCGCGATACTGGCTGAGCAAAACGTCCTTGAGGTCGTTTCCATCGAAATATTGCAGCTTGAAGTCGGGGGCCATTTCTCCGACTTTGGGCATGGCCGGGGACTTCTTGCTTTGGGCCTGCGCCGGTGATGGGCCGAAACTGATCAGACATGCGGCCAGTACCGGAGCGAATGCCGCTTGCGTCCAACGTTTTGCCATCGCTCTTCTCTCCTCTTTAATGAATTTGGCAAACTGCGCCGGATTGATGCTACTCCAGCGCACCGGACGGACGCCAGAAACGAACGCATCCCGATCACAGTTGCCGGTCCTGTCCTACATTTAGTTTTTCACCACAGAGACACAGAGGCGCAGAGAATCCCAACCGCTTGGCAAGGCTTTTCCGTCCTGACTCTTACAGGTTCAAGGTTTTCTCCGTGACTCTGTGTCTCTGTGGTAAAAAAAGCAAATTAGGACACCATCCAGTTGCCCAAAGGATTCCCCAAACGTTACAGTTCCAAGGAACCCGCCCCAGCAACCAATGAGCCTAGCCACGCTAAACGATCTTTTCTTTGCCGCCATCGAACGCAGGCTGGACCGCGCACAACTTTATCGCGCCGATGGCGAATGGCGCGGCATCAGTTCGGCAGAGTTCGCGCGCAACGTGGCCCGCGTGGCGCACGGCCTGCACGCATGGGGGATCGGCAAGAGCGACCGCGTTGCCATTCTTAGCGAAAACCGCCCGGAGTGGACGACAGCTGATTTTGCCGCGTTATTGCTGGGCGTGGTGACCGTCCCTATTTATTCGACACTCACGGCGGAGCAGACCGCGGCCCTGCTCGAGGATTCCGGCGCGCGCGTGCTGTTCCTGTCCAGCCGGGCACAACTCGACAAAGTGGCACCGGTCATCGCCAACACCAAGATCGAAAGAATTGTATTGATGGATTCGGCAGAGGGCGTCTCCGGCCTGGCCATTCCCTGCATAGAAATGGCCCAGATCACAGCCAGCGGCCCGGAACAGTTAGAGCCGGAACTCGAGGGCACGGCCCGTACAGTGAAGCCCGATGATCTTGCCACGCTCATCTACACCTCGGGCACGACCGGCGCCTCCAAGGGTGTCATGCTCACCCACGGCAATATGGCGTCCAACATTTCCTGCTCTCTCCAAGGTTTTGGAATGGAAGCGGGAGAAGTCATGGTGTCATTTCTTCCGCTGTCCCACGTCACCGCCCGGCACGTGGATATCGCCATGCTGTATCACGGCGTCACGCTCGCCTACTGCCCATTCATGGATCAATTGCCCTCGGCTTTTGTCGAGGTGAAGCCGACGATCTGCGTGGCGGTTCCCCGCGTGTACGAAAAAATTTACCAGCAGACGGAACGCACTGCCTCCGGCTTCGCAAAACGAAAGGCCTATCAATGGGCGTTGTCGGTCGGCAACGACCATCGCGACGAGACTCTGAGGGGACAGACGCCCACAACGCGCGATTGGCGTCTGGCGGACCGCCTGGTGTTCTCAAGAATTCGCGCCGGACTCGGTGGACACGTGAAGACCTTCATTTCCGGTGGCGCGCCGCTGGGCCGCGAACTCGCCGAATGGTACGCCGCCGTGGGCATTCGCATTCACGAGGGTTACGGTCTGACTGAGACTTCTCCGGTCATCGCGGTCAACACTCCCGAGCACCATCGCATCGGCACGGTCGGGCGGGTGCTGCCCAACCTTGAAGTCCGCATCGCCGAGGATGGCGAGATTCTGGTGCGCGGGCCGTCGGTGTTCAAGGGCTACTGGAACCGCCCGGATGAAACACAGCAAGCATTCGTGGACGGTTTTTTCAGGACCGGCGATATTGGGAACATTGACGCCGACGGATACTTGTCGGTCACCGACCGGAAAAAAGATCTGATCAAGACTTCGGGGGGAAAGTTCATCGCGCCGCAGCCAATCGAGAACACTCTGAAGCTGAACCCAATGATTGGGACGTGCGCGGTGCTGGGAGACAAGCGAAAGTTTGCCGCGGTTCTGATTTCCCCGAACTTTGCTGCGCTGGAGGCCTGGGCACATGAAAACGACATCCAGTTCGCCTCTCGCGAGGAATTGGTGGCGAACCCCGCGGTCGAAGGGCTTTACCACGGCGTCGTGGAGCAGGTGAACCTGGGCCTGGCCCGCTTTGAGACGCTGAAGAAAATAATTCTGGTGGCCGACGAGTTCTCCATCGAGAACGGCGCGCTCACACCCTCGATGAAATTACGGCGGCGTGTGATCCAGGACCGCTATCAGCAGCAGATCAACGATCTGTACCACAAGGCGGAGAGGGAGGAGCGGAAGTGAAACGGTTTTCATTACAATGAAATCATGCCTGATTCGCTGACCTCCGACCCCTTGATCATCGCCGGCCGCACGTTTCGCTCGCGCCTGATTGTGGGCACGGGAAAGTACAAATCGTTCCAGGAAACCGCGCGCGCGCTGGAAGCCAGCGGCGCTGACATGGTCACCGTGGCCGTGCGTCGTGTGAACCTGGATCGCGGCAAAGAATCGCTTCTCGATTACCTCGATCCCAAGAAATACTTTCTGCTGCCGAACACGGCAGGCTGCTACACCGCCGATGAGGCGGTGCGGGCGGCCCGGCTGGCGCGCGAAGTTGGACTCTCAGACTGGGTGAAGCTGGAGGTCATCGGAGACCAGGCAACGCTCTACCCGGATGTGCAGGCCACGCTTGAAGCCACGCGCACGCTCGTGAAGGAAGGTTTCACCGTGCTGCCCTACACTTCCGACGATGTCGTCTATGCAAAGCGATTGCTGGACGCCGGCGCGGCGGCGATTATGCCGCTGGGAGCGCCCATTGGCAGCGGCCTGGGCATCCAGAACCAGGCCAACATCCGCATTCTGCGGGAGGTGGTGACCAGCGTTCCGCTGATCGTGGATGCAGGCGTAGGCACGGCTTCAGACGCGGCCATTGCCATGGAACTCGGGGCCGACGCCGTGCTGATGAATACCGGCATTGCTGCGGCCGGCGATCCAGTGCTTATGGCCGAAGCCATGAAACATGCGGTCCTGGCCGGACGTCAGGCCTATCTGGCAGGAAGAATGCCGAAGAAACTCTATGCCACCGCAAGTTCCCCGCTCGAAGGCGTCGTGAAATAAACAAGCCGCAGATCCCGCGGATGAACGCAGCAGGTCAAATCCTGTCTGCGAAATCAGCGAAATCTGCGGCCCAATCCTGCCGGGTCGTTTAAGACCTCACAGCATCTTTGCGCTTTCCACGTGAATGGAATCCTTGCCCATATGTCCGGTCACGGCAATGTGATGTCCCTCGTGCCCTTTGAGAGCGTCGGGGTTCTCGACGGCCAGCACTTTCTGGTCGCCATCGGTCACAATGACCATCTTCGCGCCTTCTGCCAGGCACTTCTTGGTGCAAGCCTCGGCGCCGGCGTTGGCGCCCTTTGCACCGCACTTGTCGTCACTGACCCATCCGTTGACCGTTGCGCTCTTCGCCATATCATCAAATGCCACGGCATACACCGCCGTCGCCATACAGAACGCCAATCCCAAATATGCAAGCTTCTTCATTGGTGATTCTCCTTTTTCGAATGCACTCGTCGGTCCCGACCGCAGAATCCAACGGCTAACGCGAACTATAACATAGCGTCGCGAGGCCGGTTGTCACCGGTAGTTCACCGCTTCGCCGAGTGGTTTTCAGCAGGAGTGGTCGCAGGCTGGGTCTCGGACGGAACATACACAAACTCGCCCGGCCGGGCATAGTGAAGATGCTCGCGGGCCTCGCGCTCGACCGCCTTGCTGCTCTGGGAACCGAGATCGGCATTCTGTTGCGTGAGGGATTCGTTTTCCTGACGCATCTTTGCCGCCTTTGCCCGGAGCTCTAAAACTTCTGCGTGTTTCTGCTGGTAGACCACCATGCCATTGGCGCCAAACACCACGTGCACCAGAAGCAGGCACGCTGCGACGCCCAGCGTAACCGTCGCAATGCGACGCCGGAGCGCATAAAAACGCTTCCACTGCGGTGCCAGACGTTCGGCGTAACGCTCCGCAAATTCCTCGGCCTGCGGCGCATGCCGCGCCACCGCGCGCAGCCCATCCTCGGGGCCGGGGAAGCGGCGCACCTTGCCGAGTTTTGTTACTCGAAAATCCATTGCTTCGCCACTGCGCTCAGTTTCTTCAACCCGTCTTCGGTGCGTGCTTCCGAGTAAATGCGAACCACGGGCTCGGTGCCCGACAGCCGGTAGCAGACCCAGGAGCCGTCATCCAGCACTAGCTTCAGTCCATCGGTCCGCACCACGCTGCTAACTCTCGCTCCACCAAACTCTTGCGGATCAACTCCCAACTTCTTAGTGAACTTCTCTTTCACCTCCGGGGTCAAGCGGAAGTTGTCGCGTTGAGGGAAAAAGGAACCAACTTGGTCATAGATGCGTCGTAATTCCTCGCCCAGCGTCCGTCCCCGCTTGGCCACCATCTCGCAGCACAACAGCCCAGCCAGCACACCGTCTTTTTCGGGAACGTGGTAGCGGATGGACAGCCCAGCGCTTTCCTCGCCGCCGATGGCGATCTTGTCCTGCTGGATGAGTTCACCGATGTACTTGAACCCCACCGGGGTCTCATAAAGTTCGACCCCGTGGTGCTTGGCCAGAGCGTTGATCAGGTTCGTGGTCGCCACCGACTTAGCAACGCCATTCTTCCAGCCGCGGCTCTCCACCAAATAGTCAAACAGCAGGGCGATGATGTGATTTGGCTGCGGGAAGGTTCCGTCGGCGTCCACAATGCCAAAACGATCGGCATCGCCGTCGGTCGCAATACCAATCTGCGCGCCGGTTTCCCGCATCTTGCCGCGCAAATCTTCGAGCAGATGATCGTCCGGCTCTGGCGCGTGACCGCCGAATAAGACGTCCCGAACATCATGGACGGTGGCGACCTCGATGCCCGCGTCGCGCAGAAGCTCATCCGAGTATCCCCGCGCGGCGCCCCACATGGGATCAAAGACCACCTTCAATCTGGCCTTGCGGATAGCGTTGAAGTCCACAATCTCCGCCAGGCGTTCCAGATAGAAAGGCTTGGGATCAAGCGATTGTGCCTCAGTGCCTGGCGCTGCGGACGTGGGGATGTCCGCGCCGGCGGCAATCTCCGCCTCGATCCGGCGCGTCACCTCCGGCAGGGCCGGACAACCATCGGCGGTCGAAAACTTGATGCCGTTATATTCCGGCGGATTATGCGATGCGGTGAAATTGATGGCTCCGTCCGCTCCAGTCTTGATGACTGCGTAAGAAATCGCGGGCGTAGGCGCGGCCTCCGCAATCACAACCGGGGTCACGCCATGAGCGCGCAGGACATCGGCGGCGATCGAACAAAATGTCTCACCCAAGAATCGGGGATCGCGTCCGACGATCACCCGCGCCCCTCGCGGCTTTTGAGATACCACATAGCGCGCGATGCCGCTTACCGCTAGGCGGACGTTGGCAAACGTGAACTCCTCGGCCATCACTGCTCGCCAGCCCGAGGTCCCAAACTTGATCTGCGTCGGCATGACTCCCTCCAATTCGCCGAAAATGCTAGTCTCTCTCAGCCAGAACATCAACTGACGGACAGGCGATTTTATATGACCGGTAAACAAATCGTGCTCACCACCACGGGGTCGGAAGAAGAAGCCCGGAAAATCGCGCACGCGCTGGTGGAGCGCCGCCTCGCGGCCTGCGTGAATATCGTTGCCCAGGTCGAGTCTGTTTATCGCTGGCAGGGTAACGTGGAGGCTTCGCGGGAATGGCTGCTGATCATCAAAACAACGAAGGACCGCTTCCCTTCCGTGCGCGATGCGATTCAGGAGATGCACTCCTACGAACTCCCGGAGTGCGTCTCGATTGACATCGAAGACGGCGGTGCGTCCTATCTGGAGTGGCTTGGGGACTCGGTCAAGAGCTAGGGAATCTCTGATCTACCCTATTTTCTGTCATTTCGAGCGCAGCAAGATTGCCCCTTGCGGGCAATCTTGCGAAGTCGAGAAACCCGCTGGTTCTGCGATGGCACGAACTCAGCGGTTCCCTACGCGACCCTTCCACGCAAATTCAAACGCCAGTAGTCCAGCGTGAAAGCAGGATCGTCAGCGGCAGCTTGCGCAGTCAAGTCTGTCATGAATTCATCGCGCAAGCGCTCATCGGGAATTTGCCGCAGATGCTGCCGGAAAATAATATTCCGGACAAACTCGTTGTACTGCTCCGCGCCATCAAGCACGGTCGGCGCAGGCTCGACGGAAGTTTCCACATCGAGAAATCCCGCCCGGCGCAGCGTCTCGGCCGCACTTTCCGCGTCTTGGAACAGCCACGGCTCGCGAAATCCTGAGAAGTACGGCGCGAACTTCGTGGTCGCCGCCAGAGCATCCGTTCGTCTGCGGAGAACGGCTAGGTTGGGGCCGCCGCCACACTGCGCCTCAAGCCAGCCCCCTGGAACGAGCACCCGATGCAGTCCTCGAAACAGTTGATCGTGGTCGAGCACCCAATGAAATGCAGCTGTACTGACGATACCGTCGAAGGCGTGCTCGAAAGGCAGTAGCAGCAGATCGGCAGCCACCAGACTCACACGCGATCCGTGTGCGCTTAGGTGCTCCCGCGCCGAGTTCAGCATGTTCTGGGAAAGGTCCACACCAACCACCTGTCCGCGGGGCAGCGCTTCCAGCAGATCAGCGGTCAGACGGCCGGTACCACACCCGGCATCGAGTACTCGTTCGTTGCCGCGCAGACTCAACCGCGACAAGACTCTCTTGCCCCAGCTTACCTGCGGCCCGGAGAGGCGGTGGTAAACCGAGGAGTTCCACTCACGCGAAGACGATGAAGATTGCTCTGTCAAGGAAGTTTTCGTCAAGAGAACTTGCAGGCCGCGGCTCTATCCGCAGTGGTCCGCGCAAATCCGTGGCAAAAGAAATTGCGTCACATTGCACCCAGACCTTGCTCCAGATCCTGCAAGATATCTTCAATGTTCTCGATCCCCACAGAAATACGGACCAGTCCGTCGGTAAGGCCAATTTTCCTGCGGCCCTCCACGCCCAGCGCGGCGTGCGTCATGGTCGCAGGATGCGAGATCAGCGTCTCTACTCCACCCAGCGACTCCGCCAGCGAGCAGACGCGCAACCGCTTCAGCAATTTGTTGGCGTTCTTCCGCGAACCGGTTTCAAACGTGATCATGGAACCGAATCCGCTCATCTGCCGCTTGGCCAGAGCATGTTGAGGATGGTCGCTCAATCCGGGATAGAAAACGCGTTTTACTTTCTTGTGTTTCGCCAGGAAGGCTGCAACTTTGCGGCCGCTGCGGTCATGAATTTCCATGCGCGCCGCGAGGGTTTTTACGCCGCGCAACACCAGCCAGCATTCAAACGGTGAAAGAATGGCGCCAGAGCACTTCTGCAAAAACGCAAGCTTCTCCGCGTGATGCTTTCGGGCGCAGACCACTACGCCGCCAAGTCCGTCGCTGTGGCCGTTAAGAAACTTTGTCGTCGAATGCACCACCATGTCCGCGCCCAGATCCAGCGGTTGCTGGAAATAGGGCGACATGAACGTGTTGTCCACGACCAGATCGGCCTTGTGCGACCGGCAGATTCGGCTGACCGCGCGGATGTCGGTCAACCCCATCAGCGGATTGGTCGGCGTCTCGATGTACACCATCTTTGTGTTGGGCTGCATGGCGCGTGCCACGTTGGCTGCGTCTGATGTGTCCACGTAAGTGAATTCAAGTCCGAACCCGGCCATCACCTGATTGAACAGCCGCGGCGTGCCGCCGTAGAGATCGTTGCCGCAGACAACATGGTCGCCGGACTTCAGCATGGTCACGATGGCATGAATCGCCGCCATCCCGCTGGCAAACACACGCGCCGCCACGCCGTTCTCCAGTGCCGCGAGGTTTTCCTCCAAACGCGTTCGTGTCGGGTTCGATACTCGCGAATACTCGTAGCCTTTGTGCTCCCCAATTCCCTGCTGCACATAGGTTGAGGTTGGATAGATGGGCACGCTCACCGCACCCGTAAGTGGGTCGGGTTCCTGGCCCACGTGGATGGCTCGTGTGGCAAATCCTGGATGCTTGCTGCTTTTCATGGTTTATTTTTCGCCCGAGATGACGCGCTTTCCTTTAGATGCCGCCTTCGAAGATTTTTTTCGACAGATAACGCTCAGCGGAATCGGGTATGACGGTGACCACACGCTTGCCCACACCCAAGCGTGCCGCCACTCGCAATGCCGCGCAGGCGGCCGCTCCTCCGCTTGACCCCGCCAGCACACCTTCCTTTGCGGCCAACAGTTTCACCATATTGAACGCGTCATCATCGGTGACCATCATCACTTCGTCGCACACCGAACGGTCGAACGTCGCCGGAATAAAGCTGGCCCCAATGCCTTCTACTTTGTGCGGTCCCGCCGGCCCACCCCCAAGCACGGATCCCTGGGTCTCCACCGCAATCGCGATCACGCCGCGAATCTTTTCCTTCATGAATCGCGCCACCCCGCTGAACGTTCCCGACGTTCCACATCCCAAGACCACCGCATCCACCTTGCCGTCCATCTGCTCGAAGATTTCCGGCGCCGTCGTTTCGTAATGGTAGTCCGGATTCGCCAGGTTCTCGAACTGCCCGGCCATGAACGCCATCGGATCGGAAGCGGCCAGCGCCTTCCCGCGCTGAATCGCGCCTTTCATTCCTTCTTCTTCCGGAGTTCGCGTGACTTCCGCGCCCAGAGCCCGCATGATCTGTACCTTTTCCTCGGAGAACTGCTCGGGCACGAACAGCTTCACGCGGTAGCCGCGGTTCACGCCGATCAGCGCCAGCCCAATGCCCGTATTGCCCGCCGTCGCTTCGACGATGGTGCCGCCCGGCTTCAGTTTCCCTTCCTGCTCGGCGCGGCGGATGATCCCAATCGCGGCGCGGTCTTTCACACTGCCGCCGGGGTTCAAGTACTCCAGTTTGGCAAACACCGCGGCCGAGGCGGGCGGAACCAGCCGCTTCAACTGCAACATCGGAGTCAAACCGACGAGCTGAGTAATGTCGTCGGTCACACGAAGCCTGGAACGCATGGCAGGATCAGAGGTCACTCTACAGGGTACGGGGAAGGGTTTATGCCGTCAACGTCAACCCACGCTGGAAATATCTGAAGTAACTTAAAGTTTGTTGGCTCCGTGGTTTGCGCCCTACAAACTCGCCGTCGCCTGCGCGATCAGTTCATCGAGTTTCGCCAGCAGTTTCCCGTTGCCTTCGCGCGCATAGTGCGCCAGATTTTCCTTGAAGACGGGAAGATTGAACAAGAAAGACTCGACCCGCTCTTTGTTCAGTTCGTCCCAGTACGCCCCGTAGCCCGCCTTCTCCAGCCAGTAGGCGTTGAACAACTGCTCGAACTGATGCTCGACGGGCACGGCAAGGTACGGCTTGCCAAGATGAAGGGCCTCGGTGACAAGAGAAAATCCTGCATTGGCGACCACCGCGCGCGCGGCGATCAAGTCTTTTAGAAATCCGTCGAGGCTGGGCTTCTTGAAGAAAATGTTGCCCTCCTGCCCCTCACGACCAAAGCCATACGCAACCAACCGGCAGCGCACGGTGGAGAGCAGGCGTGCCAACTCCGGCGCAGGAGAAGTCACGTAGACCAGCACATAGTCTTCCTCACGCGGTTTGGCCTGCAGCACGGCTTCGCGAAGAATCGGCGGAAAGAGGAAAGTCTTTGGTTTGGTCAGTTCCGCGCTAAAGAAAGATGTGACCAGATATGCAGCGGCACGCGGAACCATGAACCGTACAACCATCTTGGTAGCAGCCGCGTCCCGCCGATACTCCTTCGGATAAGATACGCGTGCGTTGGTCAGGCAGTGCTGATTGTCAATGGAAATGACCGGCACGCCCAGCTTGTGGCCGACGTGACAAGTCAAAGGTTCAAAGTCCGTGACAACCACCTGGATGTTCCACTCCTGGGCCAGATTCTTCAGACGCGAAGCGCTTCTGGCAGCCTTGGGCGCAGCCAGCAGATTTCGCGCGATCGTCCGGCGATACCGCACCTGATTGTTGACATAGGCCAAACGCCAGCCGAAGATCTCGGTGACTTCAAAATCTTTGCTCAGATTTTGCAGGCCGCGGTCGAATGAGGCAACATGAACGCGATGCCCTGCTCGCTGGAGATGAGTGATGACTTCTTTGGCGCGCGTCGAGTGTCCTGCTCCTTCGCCATTGACTCCGTAAAGAATGTTGGCCATTTGAGCTGGGAAAACCGCCTCGGATCTCCGGGGCCGCTTACTGACCGGTCGCAGGCACCGCTGGCCCTGAATAGTATCCGCTCTTGGTCCGCACCGTCAGCCTGCCGTAGCCCTTGGCTTTGGCCTCCACGTGGATCATGCGGTAGGCACCGCCCTCGCGAGGGTTTCCCGGCTTATATCCGATGGTGTACTGATTGCGAATATCGCGCGCGATGGTCTTGCTGATTTCGTCCACTTCGTCCAGCGTTTTCGGGAAGAACGCCATGCCGCCGGTGCGCTGCGCCAGAATTTCCAGCGCCCGCTTGGCGCGCTTGGGATGCTCATCTTCGCCAAGGATCGCAATGGCATAGACCGTGGGCCCGTCTTCCTGCTGCAGTTGTTTGACTGCCTGTTCCAGCGTTTCGCGGCTGGCGTTGTCCTCGCCGTCGGTCACGATGAACAGCACCTTCTTGTCGCGCTTGGCGTTCTTCTTGAGATGATCGGCGGAGGCGACCGCTGCTTCGTAGAGCGCGGTGCCGCCCCGGGCGTCAATTTTTTCGAGCGCTTCCTTCAGCTTCAACAGGTCGTTGGTGAAATCCTGGTCGAGATAGTATTCGTCGTTGAAGTTCACGATAAACACTTCGTCATCCGGATTGCTGGCCCTCACCAGATTGAGCGCGGCCTGATTGACTTTGGCGCGCTTCTCCTTCATGGACCCGGAATTATCAATCAGAATGCCCATCGCCACGGGAATGTCTTCGTGGCGAAAAGATATGATGCGTTGCGGCTTGCCGTCCTCCAACACCGTAAATGCCGGTCGGTCCAGATTGGTGACGATGCGTTGCTTGTCGTCCACCACGGTCGCGTGCAGCAGGACTTCGTCCACTTCCTTGCGCAGGACAAATCCGCCGACTTCGTCAGCGGGAGACTTCTGCGGGGACGCCGGAACGGCTTGCGCCGCCGGAGAAGCCGGAGAAGAGGGAGAATCGGCGGGCGGCGGAGCGGGCTGCTTGCCGTCCTGAGGAGCGGTCTGCGGGACTGCGGCAGGAACGGTTGTCTGCGTGGGTGCCGTGGTCGCGGCGGGGGCGGTCTGCGCCGCAAGCCTTTCGAGGCCGGCCGAGCCGCAAAAAACTATGACTGCTGCAAGAAGCGCTGACCGGAATCGGCCCTCATTCCCCCGGCGCGTAGTATCCCGTCCTCGCATACACCCTAAGCGGTGGCAATCCTTTCGGCGGCAGTAACTTCACTTTGATCTTACGCCATTTGCCATCGCGCGCCTTGTTGTTCGGACGGTAGCCCAGCACATATTGGTTGCGCAGCTCCACACCAATCTTGGTGGCCACATCACCAAGGTCGTTGGGATTGTCCACCGTAAAGGCCCGTCCTCCGCTCAGTTCCGCCAGATCGGTCAACAACTGCGGCCCCAGCCGCTCCTCAGGCGTCGGGAAATAGTGGTCATAGATGCCGATGGCATAAATCATGACATCCGCTTCCTTCACCAGCGCCTTGATTTCGCCCTCGGTGTAGCGGCTATGGTTGTCGCCGCCGTCGGAGATGATCAGCAGCGCCTTCTTGGCGTATTTCGCCTGCCGCATCTTGCTGACTCCAAAGTAAATCGCATCCAGCAGCGCCGTGCGATGGCGCGGCACGGTGTATAGCAGCTTGTTCTGGATTTCGTCCACCGAACTGGTAAAGTCGCTGACCTCCTCGGGCGAGTCCGAGAAGCTGATCATGAAAAATTCATCCTGCGGATTCGCCGTCTTAAAAAACTCCCCCACGGCATCGCGCGCGCGGTCAATCTTGCTGCTCATGCTGCCGCTGGCGTCAAAGATCAGTCCCAGCGACACCGGAGCGTCCTCGCTGGAAAACGATTTCACGTCCTGCTGCACGCCACCTTCGATCAGTTGGAAGTTTTCCTTTTCCAGACCCGTGACCAGCCGGTTCATGGGGTCGGTAATGGTCACCGGCACCAGCACCAGGTCCACCTCAACCTTCAGCGGACGCACCCGCGTGGTCAGGCCCTCTTTCACCAACCCGTCAGGCGCGTCATGAGACGGACCTCCGCTCGCCGCTTCCGGCAGCGCCACCCGCGGCTGCACGTGCACGTCGTTTACATCCACCTGACAGAAGGCAGGCAGAGAGAGAGAGAAAGTGCCCAGGCACGTCAGAGTCAAAGCGCAAAACAGAGGTGCTTGAAGGCGGGAAAGTAGGCGGGACAGCAGGTGAGACAAGGATCTGCGCAGCAGTTCGTCAGTCGAATGCCTGGGCTGGTTCCAGCCAGTGAAGCGAACCTGGAAGCCCCGGCAAGATGACCGGCACCATGCGATCTGGCGGGCCATAAATACCTCGTTAAGGCGGATACTAGCACAGTCTGGAGCCATGCCAACCGAAAACTCAGTCTCTAAATTGTAAAATTTTCGCGTCCTGCGGCCATTTCGGGAACGGAATTCCCCGCCATCCAAACCCGCCGCCAACAACCAACCGCTCTAGTTGTTACAATTCATCCTTCTCGCTCATGGCCATCATTCGACCCTTCCGCGCCTTCCGCTACGACCTGCAACGCGTTGCTGCTTGCGACGTCATCACCCAGCCTTACGACAAGATCACGCCCGCCCTGCAGGAACGCTACTACGCCGCCAGTCCCTACAACCTGGTGCGCATCATTTTAGGACGCCGCGAAGCCTCCGACACTCCCACCGCCAACGTCTACACCCGCGCTTCCGGCTACTTGCGCGACTGGCGCGCCTCAGGCATCCTGCGTCAGGATCAGAAACCCTCGCTTTACGTTTATTCCCAGACTTTCACCGCGCCCAGCTCCGGCCTCCAGCACGAGCGCCGGGGATTCATTGCCCTCGGCCGCATCGAGGACTACTCGGCCGGAATCGTCCACCGTCATGAGCAGACGCTGGCCAAACCCAAGGCCGACCGCCTCGACCTGCTGCGCGCCACCCGCGCCCATTTCGGACAAATCTTCATGCTCTACGAAGACCCCGGCGGCATTGATTCCGCCCTGCAGTCCGCTTGCGTGGATGCACCCGCGATCGAGATGACCGACGAGTATGAGGTTCTAAACCGCGTCTGGCAGGTCTCTGATCCGGCCGTCCTGGAATCCGTCAGCCAAGCCATGCAGGACAAAAAGCTGGTCATCGCCGATGGCCACCATCGCTATGAGACCGCCCTCACCTACCGCAACGAGCAACGCGCCGCCCAGCCTTCCGCGCAGGAACTTCCCAGCGATTTCGTAATGACGACGCTGGTCAACATGAACAGTCCCGGCCTGCTCATTCTTCCTACCCACCGCGTCGTCCACAGTCTGCCCTCGTTTTCCGCGGAAGCCTTCCGCGCCACGGCAGAAAAATATTTCAACGTCGAAGAAGTGGACCCCGCCATTGATGCGACGCGCTCCGCGGCCATTCTCCGCCAGGCCGGGCGCATCGAACCCGCGCTGCTTGCCATCACCGCTTCCCGCGCTTTCCTGATTCACAAGTTAAAGCCCGCCGCCGGCCCGCTGATGTCCAACCTCTCGCTGCGCCAGCAATGCCTCGATGTCTCCCAGTTGCACAAAATCGTTCTCGAGGATGTGCTGGGCTTGTCCGAGGAATCCATCCGCCAGCAGCAGAATATTTCCTACATCCGCGATGCCGCCGAGGCCATCAGCATGGCGCGCTCCGAGGAGCACCCCGCCAACATCGTCTGCCTGATGAATCCCTGCCGCATCGCCCAGGTCCGCGACGTGGCCTTCGCCGCCGAAGTTATGCCGCAAAAGTCCACCGACTTTTATCCCAAACTGCTGAGCGGGTTGACCGCGTATGCCCTGGACTAGATCGGCGCGCAACTTCGCCCTCATCGCCTTCACGTTGCTGATCGCCACGCCACGGCTCGTCCCTGCTCCGGCGGAACGCAAGCTCTCCGTCTACTCCACCGCCGCGAATTATTCCCTGCCCATCGTCCAGCGCGACGGCAAAGACTACGTCGGCCTTCTCGAACTTCTGGACCCGCTGGGCACCGTCAGCACCAAGGCCGAGGGCACGCGCTGGCGTCTCCGCTACAACAACAAGATCCAGGCCGAGTTCACCGCCGGTTCAGACCGCGTACGCATTCAAGGACGTGACTCCTACCTCGGCGCACACTTCCTGCTGGAAGGCGAGCGCGGCCTGGTCCCCGAGGCGTGTCTGAACACGCTGCTTCCCCAGTTACTGGGCGGCCCCGCCACTTTGCATCCGCTGTCGGACCGCATCTTGATCGGCGACGCAGGAACGCATTTCACCGCAACCGTTCCTCCTTCCGAGCATCCCAGCCTGATCCTTCAATTTTCGGGCGCCGTGAGCCCCACGGTTGCGACCGAAGCCGGTGGACTGCGGCTTACGTTCCCGCGCGACCCGGTGGTCGCGCCCGCATCTCCTACGCTCACGTTTGGAAATAAGACGATTCCTTCGGCTACTTATTCGGAGTCGAACGCGGGCGCGGAAATTTTCGTCCGCTCGGCCGGGCCGCTCGTCGCCGGCGTCTCGCGCGACAATCGCACGCTCACTGTGACGCCCGCCGGCAGCCTCGCGCCCGGGTCCAGCGTTGCGCCCCCGACCACGCCGCTGGTGGATACCTCGGCCACGCCGGCGCCCCCCAATGCTCCCCAGATTTCCCGCCGTTATTTCGTCGTGCTCGACGCCAGTCATGGTGGCGACGATCGCGGAGAGGCGATCAGTTCCTCGCTCCTGGAAAAAGACCTGACCCTGGCCTTCGCCCGCCGCCTGCGTGAGCAACTTGAGAAGCTCGGAATCACGGTCCTGGCCCTGCGCGAATCCGACGTCAACCTCAGTCTGGACCAGCGCGCCGCGCTCGCCAACGCCAACCACGCCGCGCTTTATCTGGCCTTGCACACTTCCTCATCCGGACGCGGCGTGCGCCTGTTCACCGCTCTGCTGCCTTACGGCGCGGAGAACCGCGGGCCGTTTCGCGCATGGGACACCGCGCAATCCGCCTATCGCTCCTACAGTTTGATTGCAGCCGCGGGAATCTCCAGCGAACTGCAGCAGCGCCAGATCCCCGCCCGGTCTCTAATGGCCCCGCAACGGCCGTTGGGCAACATCACCGAAGCTGCTCTTGCGCTGGAAATCGCGCCGCAAGGCTCCGAGGCCGCGCAACTCGCCTCTCCTGACTATCAACAAGCCATTGCCGCCGCCGTCGCTGCGGGGATCGCCTCGGTTCGCGACAAACTGGGGACAGTCCCATGATCCCTCGTCATCTCATGTTCGCCGCCGCGCTGCTGCTGGGGACCGTCCTCGGCCTGAGCGCCTATGCCTGGCACATGCGCGGCAAAGCGGCCACGCTTCCACTCGCCGCCTCCACCCGCCCGGTCGCGCCGCCCATATCGGGCCCGACGGAGACGGTCACGCTTGCCATCGCCTACGATGATGCCGGCCTGATCCACTTGCAGTCGGCCCAAATTCCGCTGCCCTCCAGCCGCCAGCAACGCGCCGAAGAACTTTTGCGGGCCCTGCTCAACATCTACAGTGACCGCGCCTCGCCCCACCCGCTGCCCGCCGGTGCCGACGTCCGCGCCGTTTATCTCGTGGACCCCGGCCTGGCCGTGATTGATATCAACTCCGCCTTCGCCAACGGACATCGCTCCGGCATCCTGCCCGAAGAACTGACCGTCGTTTCGCTGGCCCAGACTCTCGCCGCCAATCTGCCGGGAATTCTGCGCATCAAGATTCTGGTAGACGGACAACAGCGCGATACCCTGGCTGGACACGCCGACCTCTCCGGTTTCTACGACGCCGCAGCCCTGGGCCAACTCACCACGCAACTGCAATCCGCACCTTGAAGGCAAAGCTACTGCACAAATATCTTCCTCTGTCATTCCGACCGGAGCGGAAGCGAAGCGACCGCGGAGTGGAGGAATCTGCTGTCCTTTCCCCATCGGTGCCCGGGATTCTTCGCAAACTTCGCGATTAAAAAGCTTGAACTCAATTCGCACAAACTCACCTCCCAACTCGCAGTCTCGCGCTGCCCGTCATTTAGAATGCTGACTTATGTTCTATCGCTCCGACAGCCGTTCTCCCGCCGACCTCCGCCCCGTGACCATCACGCCGGGCTTCATTCCCACCGCCGAAGGCTCCGTGCTCATCGAAGTCGGCCACACCCGCGTCATTTGCACCGCTTCCATTGAAGAAACCGTGCCCTCATTCCTGCGCAACAGCGGCCGGGGCTGGGTCACGGCGGAATACGCCATGCTTCCCCGTTCCACACTGACGCGCACCCCGCGCGAAGCGGCCAAAGGCCGCCAGAGCGGACGCACCCACGAAATCCAGCGCCTGATCGGACGCTCCCTGCGCGCCGTGACCGATCTGAAGAAGCTGGGCGAGCGCAGCATCCTGCTCGATTGCGACGTCATCCAGGCTGACGGCGGCACCCGCACCGCATCCATCACCGGAGCATTCACCGCGCTGGCCATCGCGCTGCAAAAGCTGGTCGAGGCCGGCACACTCAAGTCCCTGCCGCTGACCGACTCCATCGCCGCCGTCAGCGTTGGCGTGGTGGACGGCGAAGTTCTGCTCGATCTTTGCTACGAAGAAGACTCCCGCGCCGGCGTGGACATGAACTTTGTCATGACCGGAACGGGGAAAATGGTGGAATTGCAAGCCACCGCCGAACACGATCTGTTCGACGACGCGCAACTGGCCAAGATGCTGGAGCTGGCGAAACAAGGAGTCCGCACGCTGTTTGAAAAGCAGAAGGCGGTGTTGGGCGGCGCTTTCGTGGAGCCATGACTCACGTGGGGACAGCCGCTCTCGGCTGTCCAGCCGGGCAAAACACCTACTAGGAGCGAAAAGATATGGACTTGCAGTTTGCGATCGAGATGGCGATAGACAACGTCGTGCTTGAGGAATGGCATATGAGCACTTTCTTTGAACTCGTGCTCAAGGCAGTTGTTAAGGACGAGAAGTTTGATAAAGAACTTTGGAAGGCATTACAGGCGATTCTGCCTGCCACAGATATTGCGAAGCTTGAGGAAGCCTACGATAGCGGAGGGAAAGATGCGTTCGAGGATTGCGTTGGAAAGGTACTGAAAAAGCTACCCAGGGAGCTAATGTCGGCGGGAACGGGCCGGCTAAAGAACTTAAGCTCGATGCTGATCAAGAGCCCACTGGCAAACCAACTTCGGAGCCTACAGTCGGTACCGGGATTGCTCTCAAAGCTCAATCTTGACGACGAAGATCGTCTGCGGGTGGCCTTCGCATACAGTTTGGCCGCGCTCATCAACACTGCGGCCGACAGGGCCGCGAGAATCCCGGAACTCAGCGTCGGCGAAGCAAGCTCAATGGAGGCCGATAGCTACCTGGAAGAGGCTTGCTACTGCTACTTTTACCAACTCGATACAGCCTGTGCCATAACGTGCAGGTCCGTACTAGAGGAAGTGATCGAACGTAAGCTCCCACACCGAGTGTTGGACGAATGGCGCGAGAAGAAAGGACAGAGCACCAACCGAGAACCAACACTTGGTGACCTTGTGCAGTTGAGTAAGACGGCACGGAGAAACAACGAATGGCGTCTGCCGAAAACCGCGTACGATCCGTTGGATGAGGTGAAGAAGATCGGAAACCGCGCGGCACACCGGCAGCCCGTCTCTGGGGCAGATGCGCTTAAGTGCCTAACAGCGGCGCGAAATGCCCTCGCGATTATCCTTGGCTAACACCGAATGCCCCAGTTCCTATTAAACGCAATGAGGCTCTATCGTATCTGCGTGGCTGATACTTTCTCGTTGTCCTCGGTATTGATGAGCCTGCCATCGCAAACGACGATGTCTGTCGTAGGCAGCCACAGAGAGGAGTCAGGGGTGTCAGCACCGTCTACCTCCCACATCGATCCATCTTCGAGCTTTACGATCTCGCCGTCATCACTGACCGAATCAACCCAATGCCCGCTCTCACATCCGGATGAACCGGACCGGCGACCGGCCCTAGGCGGTAACGTACGCGGGCCTTGCTGCTTGATGAGCTTGCTAGTGTGTCGCTCGGCATCTCGTGCCTGCTCCTCTTGGCCCGTCGAAAGCAGCGAGTGATCGCACAGCGACGGAAATCTTCCCGTTAAACACGTCCGGAGATTTTCTACACGCTCTGCTTCAGCTACGCGAGGGAGTTCAGTCCCGGAGAGCATCTGCTTGTTGCAGAGCACGGTGAAGCGTCCCGTCAGGCACGTGCTAAGGTTCTCACGCTTTTCGGCAGCGGCAACCTGTGTTTCCTCTTCGGCGGAGAGTTCGCCCCTGTTGCAAAGCATCGGGAATTTCCCAGACAGGCAGGTGTTAAGGTTCTCGCGTCTCTCCGCTTGCGCGGCCTTCTGCTTGTCGGCTGGGCTCAGCCATTCGGTTCGGCAAAGCGTAGGGAATCGGCCTTGGAGACACGTCACCAGATTCTCAGCCCTTTGCAGGTCTGTCTGGCTATGTCCGACCCCAAGGGCCGCTAACCGTAGGAACGCTAGAAGGCTTGCGAACGCATGTGCCATAGTTACATCCCTAAGACTGGCACCCAGTCTCCAGAATCTTCGCGTGATCTAGTGCTCTGCAAGAATTCTACGCCCCACCCGCCCATCCATTCCGGGCAGATGTCCCTATAAGAGCAACCCCGCCAACAACACATGCTTTACCGGCGCAAACGGATTCGCCACCGTAACTCCGTGCCAGGTAAATCCATCCTGCAAGTCTTCGGATAGCAGCAGACGGCATCCGCTTGCGGCCGCAGCCGCGAAAATTACCGAGTCCCAGATTTTGAAACCATGTTGCGCGGCCAGATCGGTCGCAGCCATCAGAACCGAGGGCGAAGTCTCAATCAGAGGAAAATTGTCCTGCCAGCTTAAGATCGCGGCCCGGGCTCGCTCTGGCGAGCGGCCTGCCTTCCGCACCAGCACATAGAAAAGTTCTCCCAGCACTTGCACTGGCAGAAACGTGCTCTCTGGCGGAAGCTTTTCAATCATATCGAGCGCGACTTTCTTTTTCGGAGCGCCGTTCACGCCCTCGGCATAGGCCAGAATATTGGTATCAAGCGCCAGTCTCATGCCGCTACTCGTACAACTCGTCCCTATTCCAGCGGCCAATCTTGACCGTTCGCTCCGACCGCAGCCGTTTCAGCAAGGAAGTCCGGGCGCCGTTCGCCATGCCCACCTCGGTCTCCTTGACCGGCGCAATGCGCGCAACTGCTCTTCCGTGGCTTGTCACCACGTAGCTCTGCCCTTCTCTCACATCTCGCAGAAGTTGGGAGAATTTCCGGTTCGCATCGGCTGCTGAAATTGCTTTTTCCATACCATCTTATAAGTAGTTATATTACCTACTTGTTTGGAGTACGTCAAGATGCCCGGATTTCGTGCTTAGGATTCCTGCTTAGGGTGTCTTTCCCTTTTGCGCCGCCACCCACTCATGAATGCGGGTGGATAGAACGTCCAGCGGCAAAGCTCCCGCACCGAGCACTTCGTCGTGAAAATCGCTCAGGCTGAATTTATCGCCTAACTGGTCCTTGGCATACTGCCGCAGCTTGAGGATCTCGAGTTGACCGATCTTGTAGCCCAGCGCCTGGGCTGGCCACGCCATGTAGCGATCGGTTTCGCTCTGCACCTCGGCCTCATCAATGGCAGAGTGGTCGTGGAAGAAATCAACCACTTGCTGCCTCGTCCAGTGCTTATAGTGGAAGCCGGTGTCCACAACCAGGCGGATGGCGCGGAGCATGTCGTCCTGCAGGTGCCCGTAATAGCTGTAAGGGTCCTGAAAGAATCCAACTTCTTTGCCCAGGCGCTCCGAGTAAAGCGCCCAGCCCTCGACATAAGCGGTGTAGTACTCGTTCTGGCGGAAGGGTGGAAGCTGCGGCAGTTCCTGGGCAATCGCGATCTGCATGTGATGGCCGGGGACGCCTTCGTGATAGGCGGTGGTTTCAAAATCAACCGTGCTTCCCTTCTCAAAGTTGCTGGTATTGACCATGATGTGGCCGGGCCGCGATCCATCTTGTGTGCCCTGCACGTAAGACGTGGATGCCTCTTTCTCGCGGAACTCCTCGATCGGCAGGATTTGCAGCCGTGCTTTCGGCAGGCGACCGAACATCGAGGGCAACTTCAGATACATCTGGTCAACGTATTTCTGATACAGGTCGAGGATTTCTTTGCGCGACTGCACGTGGACTTTAGGGTTGGTCGCGAGAGAGGCGCTGAAGCTCTTGAGATCTTTGTAACCGAGCTGATTGGCGATCTGTACCATGCGATCTTCGATTTCTTTGACTTGCGCCAGACCAATCTGATGAATTTCTTCCGGGGAAAGATTGGTGGTGGTGCTCTCTTTCACGCGGAAGGCATAGCGCTCTGGACCGTCCGGCAGCGACCACACGCCGGGGTCGGTGCGCCCTTTGGGCGCGTACTCATCCCGGACGAAGCTTGTGAATTTGACATAGGCAGGCAGCACGGACTCGCGGATCGCGGCCAGGCCCTGCTCACGCAGGCGTTTCTGGTCCGCGGCGGAAATGGAGTCGGGAAATTTGGCAAAAGGCTGCGCGAACGGCATCGCATCCGGCGCTTTGGTGGCGAGACCGTCAGCCTGCGTGACCACTTTCTCCAGCAGGATTCGCGGAGGCATCAATCCCTCGGCCATGCCCTTGCGCATCTGGATGACGTTCTCCTCGAAGGCGCGGGGAACTTGCTTCAGTCGCGAAATATAATCGTCATAGTCCTTGACGCTCTGAAACGACAACACAGACACAAGTTGGGGCAGGTCAATGTGGACGCCGCCAAACTGCGTCACCGGCATTTCCCACGATTTGAAACGGGCCCCCTCCAAAGTCATCCGCAGGTCACGCACCATCAAGGTCTTGTTTAATGCCTCCTGCTCCGGGAAACCGGCAGTGTCAATGGCTTCGAAACGGGCAAGGTATTTCTTGCTCTGCTCCAGGTCATCATCAATGGCCTTCTGCGAGAAATCATCCAGTTTGTCGTTCCAGCGCTTGTCTCCAAGAATGGAAGCATAGATAGGGCTGGTGCGAAGCGAGTACTCCCAGCGTTCGGCGAGCAGATCGTTCAGGGCCTTTCTGCGGCCCTCGAGGTCAGCCTGCGGCGGCGCCGCGAAAACACTGGAGCACAACAGCACCATCAACAGAACCAACTGGACGAGTGATCGCATGGAACTCCTTACGCTTGGGTGACGACTTTAATTATGAAGGATGAGTAGCGGGTTCATTTTACACCGGATCGCATCTGCCTCCTCCCACGCGCGGCTCAGTACGGCATCACGGAGGTCCGTTTAGCCGCCCCTATCATGTTGATTGTTCGGATCGCATTGTATATACTCCGCGTATATACTTCGGAGGGACGTAGATCTATGGGCACCGCGCGCGTATTCCGGTCAGGCAACAGTCAGGCCGTTCGACTACCCAAGCAGTTTCGATTCAAGAGTGGAGAGGTTGAGATCTTCCGCCGCGGCGAAGAAATTGTCTTACGGGAGAAAGAAGGCAACATGGCCCGGGCGTTCGATCTGCTGGCAGGCCTGCCTGACGACTTCGATATACCCGGCCGCGAAAAAGACCTTCCGCAGAAACGCAAAGGACTGTAGATGGAAACGCGCTACCTCCTGGACACGAACATCTGCATCTACATCCGGCAGAAAAGGCCGCAGGAAGTGTTCAAGCGATTCAGCAAGCTCCGCGCCGGAGAAGTTGCCTTGTCCGTGATCACCTCTGGAGAATTGCTCTACGGTGCCGCCAAGAGCCGGCACCGTACGGCCGCATTGGAGCGGTTGCGCGAACTCTTCCATCTGCTCCCCGCGCTGGCGCTACCGGAGACTGCGGCGGAGACCTACGGCACCCTACGCGCCGATCTGGAGTCGCGGGGCCAGATGATCGGCAACAACGACCTCTGGATCGCCGCACACGCGCTTACGTCGAATCTGATTCTGGTCACCAACAATGAAAAAGAATTCCGCCGCGTACGAGGCTTGAAGGTGCAAAACTGGGTCGTGTAAGACTCTCCTTCGCGCAACTTCGTGTCCTTCGTGGTTCAAACCCATCACCTGCGACGGCCCCATCTCTCCCGTGGTTTACAATAATTTGTTTTCATTCCCTCATCGGAGGCATCCATGCAACTCACTCCCGGCAAGATGGCCGGCCTAAAAGCTGTATCCAACGATCGCGGCGTGATCGCCGCCGCCGCCATGGACCAGCGCGGCTCCCTTCAGAAATCCCTCGCCAAGGAAAAAGGCGGCGACATCACCGACCACATGATGGAAGAGTTCAAATCGCTGGTCACCGAAGTGCTCACGCCCCACGCCTCGGCGATCCTGCTCGATCCCGAGTGGGGACTGCCGGCCTCCAAGCGCCGCGCCAAAAACGCCGGCTTGCTGCTCGCCTATGAAAAAACCGGTTATGACAAGACCGGCCCCGGCCGCCTTGGCGACTTGCTCGATCACTGGTCGGTCCGCCGCCTCAAGGAAGCCGGCGCGGATTGCCTGAAAATTCTCCTCTACTACTCTCCGTTCGATCCCAAGGACACCAACAATAAAAAGCACGCCTGGGTCGAGCGCATCGGCGACGAGTGCCGCGCCAACGACATTCCCTACTTCCTCGAATTTGTTGGCTACGAAGAGGGTGCCGACGAAAAAGGTCTCGACTACGCCAGAAAGAAGCCGCAGATCGTCACCGAGGCCATGCGCGAGTTCAGCAAAGACCGCTATGGCGTGGATGTGCTCAAGGTCGAAGTGCCGGTGAATATGAAATTTGTCGAAGGCACCAAATCGTTCGCCGGAAAAAAGGCATACACCAAACAGGAAGCCATTGACTTGTTCCACAAAGCCGCCGCGGCGACCACCAAACCGTTCATCTATCTTTCCGCGGGGGTCAGCAATGCCGAATTCAGCGAGACGCTGGAACTTGCCGGCGAATCCGGCGTAAAGTTCAACGGCGTGCTCTGCGGACGCGCCACCTGGAAAGAAGGAATTCCGATTTACGCGAAACAGGGCGCTGCTGCGTTCCGCGCCTGGCTTGAAACTGAAGGCGTGAAGAACATCTCTAACGTCAACGACAAGCTGAAGGCCGCAACCTCGTGGCATTCAATTTACGGGGCATGATGTCGAAAGTGGATCGGGAAAGCGCGGGCGTTGCTGTCCGCGCTTTTTTCTCAGCGCGGCAGGATTATGCGGCGCGGGGTGGAGGAGCGCTCTGCAGCGTGGCCAGTTGGCGTTTCACGCGAGCCATCAGCATAGCCAGCCTCTTGGTCTCATCTTCACGTTCGGCGTGCTTCGACATCTTGCGCGATTCTGTTGCTTCTTCCTGGGGCTCGATACGGTGGATCATCGGGGGAGGCCTCGCTTACGTTGCAGCGGAAGCTTACCTCATCCGGTCGCAACTTGCCAAGGGCCAGTCTAAAACCTGCTGACAAGATTATTTTGGGGTACCTGAGGAGCAAAAATGCCGACATTCCTGGCCAAGCCCACGCGCATTCAATCGGCCGGTAACAAGCCCAAACTGATTGACGAATACATTGGCCGGGTCAATTCCGGCACATCCGCTGTCAGCATCGCGCACATGCGCAGCCCCGCGGGATGGATCGAACCAGGCCAGGCCCCCGAGTTCGACGAATTCACCGTCGTGCTCATGGGCACGCTGCGCGTTGAATTCAAAGACGCGGACGGCGCGGTCGGTTCGTTCGATATTGCCACCGGACAAGCCGTCATCGCCCATGCCGGCGAGTGGGTCCGCTATTCGACACCGTACGAGGGCGGCGCGGAATACATCGCCGTGTGCCTGCCCGCGTTTGCGATGGAAACCGTGCATCGGGACCAATGAAGCTTTCTTGAGCAAGTCCCTTCCTTCTTGTCATTCCGCGGAGCGCAGCGACGAGGAATCTGCTGTTCCCTGGCTTCGCGGCCAATTGTTTATTCCGACGGATGCGGTCCGCTGAAGTCCGCGCAGCAGGGTTTTTCCGCTGGCTTGAATTCCATCAGTTCCACCCGCGACCCGTCTGGATCGAAAACGTCGAGTTGCCATTTGCCGTCCTTGCCGATCTCGGATCCCTCATCGCCATGCGGTTTCCAGCCGTGAGACTCTAGCACCGCCTGCGCTTTTTTCATGTCTTTCACACCTAGCGAAATGTGGTTCATCACTCCAGTATTCTGCAGGTCCGAATGCTCTGGCTGGTTGAGCATGTATTCCAACCAGTCGGTGCCTTCGGGAACTTGCATTGCCACCCAGTCGGTTGTGCCGGGCTGCATTCCCCCGTGCCAGTAGAGGCGAAACCCGAGCACGTCACGGAAGAAACGGTCCTCGGCATCACGATTGTGAACGATGAAGCCGGTGTGAATCATGCGCCGCGAGACTGCGGAGGAAACCGCAGGCAATGTCTCGCTTTTGGCCCGCTCGACAAATTCAATGCGGTGCCCTTCCGGATCGCTTACAAAAAAACTCAGACTGTGATCCGCGCGGCCCTGGATCTCAGGAACCTTCATGCCTTTGGCGATCAGATATTGGCGAAGCGCCAGGATGTTGTCAATAGCGAAGGCGACGTGATCCATGCGGTCCGTCACCTTTGGATCTGGAGCGGCGCTGTAACCAACCCATTGCTCGCCGACCATGAAACGCTGCCCGTCCACGGATTCGATAGCCGACGCTGAAGCGAGTCCTAATAAGCCGGCATAAAGTTTCTTCGTGCCGCCCATATCCGTCGTGTAGAAGGAAACGTGATCGATGCCTAGAATACGCGGTCTCTTCGCGGGAACCAATTGGGGAAGCATCGAGACCGCAATCAAGAAGAAGACAGCTAGTGAGGTTAATTTTCTCATCGGTCACCGATTCTAACGCGGCACTCAGCGACTAAGAGCTAGCAGCTAACCGCTAGCAGTGACTATTCCCACTCAATGGTCCCCGGCGGCTTCGACGTCACGTCGTACACCACGCGATTCACGCCCTTCACTTCATTCACGATTCGCGTCGAGATGCGTTTCAGCACTTCGTAGGGCAGCGGGACCCAATCCGCGGTCATGCCGTCTTCGCTGCTCACGGCGCGGATGGCGCACGTATAAGCATATGTCCGCATGTCGCCCATCACGCCGACGGACATCACCGGCAGCAGCACGGCGAACGACTGCCAGATTTGCGTATAGAGTCCGGCATTCTTGATCTCGGTGACCACAATGTCGTCGCACTCGCGCACCACCGTCAGGCGATCGCGCGTGACTTCTCCGAGCACGCGCACGGCGAGGCCGGGGCCGGGAAAGGGCTGGCGTTGCAGGATTTCCTCGGGCATGCCGAGGTCGCGGCCGATCTTGCGGACTTCGTCCTTGAACAAATCTTTCAGCGGCTCGATCAGCTTGAGCTTCATTTTTTCCGGCAGGCCGCCAACGTTGTGGTGCGACTTGATGACCTGCGACGGGCCGCGCACCGAGCGCGACTCAATCACGTCCGGATAGAGCGTGCCCTGCACCAGCCACTTGACCTTGCCTTCGCTTTTCTCGATGCGCAGGGCTTCGCGCTCGAATACCTTGATGAATTCGTTGCCGATGATCTTGCGCTTCTTCTCCGGGTCGGTGACGCCTTTGAGCTTGCCGAGAAAACGGTCGGTCGCGTCCACCGCGTCAAGATGCAGGTTGAGCTTGTCGCGCAGCGCCTTCTGCACTTTCTCGAATTCGTTTTTGCGCAGCACGCCGTTGTTCACGAAGACGCAGGTCAGGCGGGACTTGCCACTTTTGTCGCGCAGGGCGCGGTCCACCAGGACTGCGGCGACGGAGGAGTCCACACCGCCAGAAAGCGCGCAGATGGCGCGTCCGCTGCCGACCAGTTCCCTCACCTGCTTGACCGTTGAATCAATAAAGTGCTGCGGAGTCCAAGTGGGCTTGGCGTCACAGATGCGAAAAATGAAATTCCTCAGCATCTCCGTGCCCTGCCGCGTGTGATGCACTTCGGGATGGAACTGCACCGCAAACCATTTTTTCGCCACGTTCTGAATGCCGGCGACCGCGTGTGATGTCCTTGCCGTCAGCGCAAAGCCGGGGGGGAGTTCGAGCGCTTCGTCGCCGTGAGACATCCAGACGGACTGGCGGCGGGCCAGGCCTTTGAACAACACCGACTCGGCGATGATGTCCACTTCGGCGTGGCCGTACTCGCGCTTGTCGGCGGGGCGCACCTTGCCGCCGAGCGCATGCACCATGAACTGCAATCCGTAGCAAATGCCAAGCACCGGCACGTCAAGTTCGAAAACGCGCGGATCACAAGGCGGCGCGTCTTTGTCATAGACCGACCACGGCGCGCCGGAGAGCACGATGCCGATCGGCGCGCAGCTCGTGACCTCATCGAGCGAGGCGGTACAGGGCAGCACGATGGAGAAGACGTTTTGTTCGCGGATGCGGCGCGCGATCAGTTGGGTAAATTGCGATCCAAAGTCGAGGATGACGATGGCTTGGCTGACGGAGGGCTGGGCGGCCTGTGGTGGAGGAAGCGCCTTCGCGCGCGACAACACAGCGCCGGACTTGGATAAGCGTTGCACGGATGAGTGTCTCAGATTTCGGGAGAGAGTGCAAAGGCGGGGGACAAAATTACCTCTGCCGCGTCCGGTTCGCCTGAGTAGAATAACCCGGCGAGAACTGAGGTATACGGCGGTACAATCTCAACAATTTGCTACCGTTTGCTTGAGAAAGCATCAAGTTCGGTGTGAAAGACTCAAGGAGGTCTGCCGTGAGGCTGCACATTCCATGGTTATTCGTCCTGGCCCCTGTTTTCTGTTGTCCGTCCCCGGCTCAAGCTGTGCCGGGAAACATGGCCACCTACACGCCCAACTCGGTGCTCCTATTCCCCGCTTTGCAGACACACATGCCCACCAAGCATGGCGATGTGCCGCATCTTGAACCCGTGGAACCAATGGCCGCTCCGCCGAAGATCAAGCTGGACCCTCTTGCATTGCAGCGCGAGGCCCGGGAGCTTTTGGAACTTTCGCAATCGCTGCAGCTTGATATCGAGTCCGTGAACCGCGGCCTGCTGCCCAAAGACACCAGTGAGAAACTGAAGCGCATCCAGAAGCTGGCAAAACATTTGCGGGGAGAAATTGCGCCGTGAGGCGGTGCGAGGAACGGCCTAAATCTTTACCGCAAGATTCGGCACATCGCTGAGAATCGGCTCCTCGCTATCTATCGTGGTCTGGACCGACGGAGGCACGGGCGACGGCACGGGGGCAGACGTCGCAACTGGCACCGCCTCCGGCATCTCCGCGATGCAAACGTATCCCGCCAAGCGCGCGACGTACAGCCAGTCCACCAGCGCGAAATATGCCAGCGAGATCAGCGCGACGGCCAGCAGCACAATGCGTCCGGGCACGATCTGCGCCACGCTCAGTGGAAACGCCACCACCGACGACGCGATAGAAAACAATACGAGGTGGGCCAGGCCCAGCCATGTGCTAACTGCGGCGACCGCGCCCATACGCTCGCGGCACAGAGCAACGGCGGATGACAATGCATGAAAAGTATCAGCAGAGTCGCGCACGGCAAACACGCCCGCGAGCGACAGGATCCAGTTCAGCGCCAGCCAGACGCCAGCGACCACCACCCCGACCGCGGCAAACAAGAGAAACGCCAGGCCGGGATGAGGTTCCGCCGCAGATGTAACGCGTCCGGCGATGACAGATGCGCCCACAATTCCGCCGACGAGTGCGGCCAAGCCGTTCGCCGCGCGCAGGAAACTTAATCCCATCACACTGCCCAGGCGGCCGCGCTGGTCCGGTTGAGGCGACCGCGCCAACTCATGCGCCGCTGAGAATTTCTCACTGCGAAAATAGTCCAGCAGCGCGCGCACGGTGACCATGCGCCCGGCGGAGGCCGTGATGATCCAGAGCGCCGTCACCGCCAACCACGCCACCAGCGCCGACATCACCACGCGTTGCAGGCTTCCCCGCAGAATGTGTGCCACCGCTTGACCCACCAAAGCAGGCTGGCCGCTGCGCAGAAACAGCAAGTCCGCGCTCGAGACCGGCAAGGTGGAAAGATATTCGCGAAGCCCGAAGAGCGCGAGCGTGAACGCGGTGGCCCCGGCGGTCCAGCGCCAGACAATTTCGGCAAACGTCAGCGAGGGCCGGCGCCAGGCGGCGCGAAAGCCTTCAGCCGTGGGTGAGATGCGGGGCATGAGACTTCAGGATAACGCAAGTCCGGCGCCGTTACCGCGGGAGCGTCGTTCCTCGGCGACCTACTCGCAATTGTCATCCTGAGCGCAGCATCCGCTCCACGAAGTGGAGCCGATGCGGAGTCGAAGGATCCCTCGGAGACTGTTGCTCCGCGGGACACGTCAGGAAACTCTCACGATGCAGGGGAACCACCCGGCGCGCGAACGCCTTGAACCCGCATCCGTCGCGTGGGTGGGTAGGGATCCTTCGACTGCATGGCTGCTTCGCGAAGCGAAGCCGCCATTTCGCTCAGGATGACAGAGTGCAAAGGTAAAACTCACCGCACGGGTAAAACTAAACTCACTTCACCACGATATTCACCAGCTTGCCGGGCACATAGATCTTCTTGACGATCTGCTTGCCGGCGATCGCGGTCTTCACTTTTTCATCCGCGAGGGCAAGTTCGAGGACCGCTGCTTCGTTCGCCTCGGCGGCAATCACGATGCGACCGCGGAGCTTGCCGTTGATCTGCACCGGAATCTCGATTTCATCCTCCTTCGCCAGGGCAGCGTCATATTTTGGCCACGCCGCTTTGAGCACGCTTCCCTTCTCACCCAGCATCTCCCACAGTTCGTGCGCGAGATACGGGGCAAACGGCGCGAGCAGAAGGACCAGGGTACGCTGCGCGTCCGCCAGGAAAGACACGGGAATCAATTTCTGAGCGATCGCCTCCTCCGCGCCATAGAGCGCGTTCATCAGTTCCATGATCGCGGCGATGCAGGTGTTGAAGTGCCAGCGCCCTTGAAAATCGTCGCTGACCCGCTTGATGGTCTGGTGCAGCTTGCGCTGAAGTTTGCGGGCTTCCGGCGACAGCTCCGCGGGGACGGCATCGCGCCAGCCGGGCTCATCGGGCTTCGCATTACGCAGGAAAAATCTATACACGCGCCCGACAAACCGATGTATCCCCTCAATCCCGGAATCCTGCCAGTCGAGATCGCGGTCGGGCGGCGCGGCAAATAAGCTATACAGCCGCGCGGAATCCGCTCCGTAGCGCGCCACCATCTCATCGGGCGAAACCACGTTGCCGATGCTCTTCGACATTTTTGCGCCATCTTTAATGACCATGCCCTGCGTAAACATACGCGCGGCCGGCTCGTCGTTCGAAATCATTCCCAAATCGCGCATGAAGCGGGTCCAGAAACGCGAATAGATCAGGTGCAGGATGGCATGTTCGACGCCGCCAATGTACTGGTCAATGGGGAACCAGGCCTGCGCAGCCTTGGAATCGAACGGTGCGTGATCGTTGTGCGCGTCGGTGTAGCGATAGAAATACCAGGACGAATCCACGAACGTGTCCATGGTGTCGGTCTCGCGGCGCGCGGGGCCGCCACACTTGGGGCAGGTCGCGTTCACAAACTCAGGAACTCGCCCCAGCGGCGATCCTCCGGTCAGCGTGATGTCCACGTTCTCGGGCAGCAGCACCGGCAAATCTTTTTCCGGCACGGGAACAATGCCGTCCTTCTCGCAATAGAGCATCGGAATCGGCGTGCCCCAATAGCGCTGGCGGGAAATGCCCCAGTCTTTCAGGCGATAGGTGACCGTGGCCTTGCCGAACGAATTCTTCTCGGCATGGTCGGCCATTTTCTTGAGCGCCGCTTCGCAAGTGAGCGCGCTGAACGGCCCTGAGTTGATGAGCAGGCCGTCCTCGGAAATAAAAGGTAGCTTCGGCTCGGCAACCGTTTCTTCGGGATCGGCATTGGCCGGGACTACGACAATGCGCACCGGAATGCGATATTTTTTGGCAAATTCATGGTCGCGCTCATCATGGGCGGGCACACTCATGATCGCGCCCGTGCCGTAGTCCATCAAAATGTAGTTGGCGACCCACAGCGGAACTTTTTCGCCGTTGAACGGATTGATCACGTAGCGGTTGGTGTTCGTACCACGCTTGTCTATCGCTCCAATGTCTCCGGCTTCTCTCGCCTTACGCTGCTCCGCAATGAGCTGGTCTACCCGTTCGCGAAGGCCTTCATCCGCGGACGCCAGGTCCACCACAATGGGATGTTCCGGCGCGAGCTGCACCGAAGTCGCGCCGTAGATTGTGTCAATCCGTGTGGTGAAGAGGGTAATCGTGGAGCCGGCGGGCCCAGCGGTGCCGTCCAACTTGAAGTCCACCAGCGCGCCTTCGCTGCGGCCAATCCAGTTGCGCTGCATGGTGCGGACTTTTTCCGGCCAGCCTTCGAGTTGGTCGAGCCCGCGCAGCAATTCATCTGCATATTGCGTAGTGCGCACAAACCACTGTTCCAGTTCGCGTTGCTCGACCAAAGTATCTTCGTGACGCCAGCAGCGTCCGCTGACCACCTGCTCATTGGCCAGCACCGTCGCGCACTGCGGACACCAGTTCACCCGGCTCTTCTTGCGATACGCCAAACCTTTCTCAAACAGCTTGAGAAAAAACCACTGGTTCCAGCGGTAGTAGTCGGGCATGCACGTTGTGACTTCACGCGACCAGTCATAGGCAAAGCCCAGCCGGTTCATCTGCGCTTTCATGTTGGCGATGTTGCGCAGTGTCCACTCGCGCGGAGGAGTGCGGTTTGAGATCGCCGCGTTCTCGGCGGGCAGCCCGAACGAATCCCAGCCCATGGGATGCAGGACGTTGTAGCCGTTCATCCACATGTAGCGGGCCAGCGCATCGCCGATGGAATAATTGCGCACGTGGCCCATGTGCAGCACGCCCGAGGGATAGGGCAGCATCTCCAGCACGTAATACTTCTTCTTGGCCGAGTCGGGCTCGGCGGCATACATGGTGGCGTCCGACTGCCAGCGGTCAAACCACTTGCTCTCGATGCGCTGGGCATCGTAGCGTTCGTCGGTGACGGGCGATTGGACGGTGGAGCTCGGCTTGTCTTCCTGTGGCATAGATAGGGCAGATCAGTTCAGGGTAATTTTTGATTTTACATCGGGGCGAGCTTGGCTTGTAATCGGTGATCGCTGAGACAACCAACCGTCATGCTCGCTCCAGTTCGTCGAGCGTGATCGTGGGTTCGCGCCGTTCCAGCGCGGCAATGCCTTTGAGGTAGTCTTCGCGGTCTTCCAAAAATTGCCGAAGGGCTTTGCGGACATAATAGCTCTTGCTGCGCCCAGTCTCTTTGGCAAGAGACTCCAGTTTGTCTTCCAATTCGGGCTTGAGGCGAATAGCGCGCATGCGAATATTTTATACGACTCGCGTGGGGACAGCCGCCTCGGCTGTCCGGCCCGGGCGAAGCCCGGCAGTCTCCAAATTTCACTCATCGCCCGTCGTCAGCGATGCCATTTCCCGGGCCGCCAGAGGGCCGTCCTTGCGTTTCCTCCCGGCGGACGGCCCTGGAGGGTTCCGGCCTCCAAACGTCCGGCAAATCGCACGCCAGAGGCCCTAGCGTTCGTTTTATAACTACATGAAAATAAACGACTTATACTGAATATTTTCCACAGGACGTTTGCCGTTTGGAATCAATGATTTACGGATCTGAATGTTCATTCGTCACATTGAACTCAAACGCGCGGGTGCCCCGTCCAAGCTCCGCTTGGGCGGGGATTTTGATGTTCATCCGTCACAGTAAATGATTGATGATTTTCGGATTGCTGATTTCCGGATTGCTGATTGGTGATTGGGCATCGCCAGGAGCTAAAAGCTGGCAGCCAACAGTGCGGGCCCGGGATTCGTTTTGGCAGGCCCGCTACTACGATTTCAATGTTTGGAGCGAGGCCACGTTTGTGGAGAAGCTGCGCTACATTCATCGCAATCCGGTGAAGCGGGGATTGGTGGCCCGGCCCGAGGATTATCGCTGGAGCAGCTTTCGTCACTATGCAAATGGCGAAATGGGCGTGGTCGAAATCGAGTCGCAGTGGACGGCGCGAAAGCGGGAGCGGGCTGGGATTTTTCCTACAGTGAAAGTGCGGCCGCCGGCAGAAAACCCCCGCCCAAGCGGAGCTTGAGCGGGGCACCCTCAAGAGTAAATAA